>Ga0265797_10000221_pt1 | contig 109719 bp, 97 predicted proteins | sample P2T30metagenome_FD_192433 | JGI IMG/M metagenome (GOLD analysis project Ga0265797, IMG submission 192433) | Plant litter microbial communities from East Loma Ridge, Irvine, California - P2 T30 | ecosystem: Environmental > Terrestrial > Plant litter > Unclassified | place: USA: California... | reverse complement strand
TAAATCAGACGTCACAACTGTCAAACACTGGAGCCATGTCAACATGCCAGGTTTGTAGCAAAGGGATGTTTGCGCCGGTCCAATAGTCTCGTTCCCAGCCCCATCCCAGCTTGGGAGGCTGGGCTGCTATGAAGGTTCCTCGGACCACAACAACAGGGGCTTTGGCAATTTCAGCATCGTGCATTCGCAATTTCCATCATTCTATTCCCCGCGTCTCCGCAAACAACTTTCCTGATTCTCCCGTCCACGATAACATCACGCTGAAGGAAGTGTGTACTGTTGAGGCACCTCCGAGACCTCCGCATCCGCCCCGCAACACCCTCGCACGTTGCTGAGGTTACCTGTAACGTCATCCATCACCACACGCACTACACGACCGCGAGCGCAAAGACTCGAGATACTTTCGCGATAAAAGCAAATTGAGAACGGGAGCGAAAAAGCACCCAAATTCCGCGGTATAGGAGAAGGGAAACGTTGCGACAGCGCCAAGTCCCAAGCCTAATCTGCGGATAGGCGGCATAGCAAATCAACGACACCAGGCTCTGTAGCTCGAAGCGCAAGAACTCTGGACTCCAAGAACCGTTGCACCGGCGAACTACCCCCGTTGCGCATATCGAACGCCACAGCAAGAACACTCTAGCGCAAGCCTGCCCGCAATCGCATTCACCAGAACCCTCCCGACTTAGCCGCCGAGACGCGACAGAAAGATACAATGGCACGCGCAGGACATTCAGGCACAGTTGTGGGCTCAGCGGTAGTAGTACGGGAGAAGTATTACTGGCCCGACCTTCAACTGAACATCTGGACGATTGTCATGCTTGCAACAGCCGGAACAATACTGGGAGTGAACGCGCAGTTTATGGCGATACAAGATCGGATGGGACTGGGGACGCCATGGTATGTACACTCTACAACCTCCTATGCTGCCAGCATAGTGAGCGAGGCATACATATGAACGCTTTGCTAATTTCTTTAACAGGATAATGCCTTACGGCGTCACAGTGGGCACCCTAGCCATCATCTTCATTATCATCGAGATCGTCTTCATCGCGCAACGGAAACTCCTCCCAGGCACTATGATGCTCCTCTCCTTCATCCTCCTCGTCCTTTTCATCGCCGGAATCATCGGAACCGCGATACAACTTTTCGCCGGACCCAACATCAACAACCAGTGCAATACATACGTCTTCAATAACGACGTGGATGGGCCGAACATGGATACATTGGCATTTCTGCAGCAGAGAAATATCTGTAAGTACTCTTCGTGTCTGCGACCAGTCGGACAAGTAAAGAGTCATGGCTAACAGTGAACAGGCCAATGCTGGCAAGCCGAATTCGCTTTCTGGATCATCGGAAGCATATTCCTCGTGTGGATGATGGTCATGGCGAGCCAAGTCAACTCGAACACATATGCCAGGTGATCTAACGGCTCAGACCCACCAACTTCCTGCTCTTCTTTGGACTCTTGTCCATCTTCTTTGTGTCTTATTTTCTGCTTTCTGACTATGGCCATGTGTATATGAAAGAAGCGCGTATTGCGTGATTTCTAGCAATAGCGGCGGCGTTAGGGCAATGTTCTTTTTTTTCATTACGAGATACCGATGGGACGCATAGTATGGAAAGATGGGTGAATGTAAGGAAACGTAGCAGGAATGACGGATCTTCCGGCTATCAGATCTGTATGATGAATAATAGCAAAATGCATTTTCCATAATAATCGATTGAAACAGAAGAAGTTACTCTTGCCCTAACAACTGCCAACATGCTGTCAGGCTACCGTGGGACGATTGCAGACTGCTAGCTTTCTGCAGGGCATACACCCATTTCTTCCCATGGGAATCGTAACCTTCCAGGCACGAAGAGCCTCATCCACCATGGAACTCGCGGTGTGACTACGACTGGTACCGCGACTTGACCTGCATTTCACATTTCACCCTGCATCTGATTCCCAGTCTGACCCTCTCTCTCCGCGGAAGCTAGGAACGCCATCATAAGCACCAATCCTAATTCCCTCATAGCCAGGATGGAATACGAACACAGACAATGCACCACCGAAAGCAGGTTTGGTAGAACCCCCATTTCGCACTGACAAAAAGAGTCCCGGGTCTTGGTCTTACCCGGAGATGGAGCCGCGGGTCCTCTGGACCTGGGCAAAAGAAGTACGGAAGACGAGAAAAGGAACTTCAATATTTAGCCCTGGAAATGCGACAGCAGTGATCAATGCCTTTGCTTCTTTCATATCAACATTAAGTGGTCATTTTGACAATGCATGCGTGACCCGTCCCGTCCTTCGCCGTCACCCAGCCGACGCATTTATCAGAAGTGAGGTGTATTAATCCCGTTCGTTACCCAAGCCGGCGCCCATGCACCACCAGCCACGGGCCTAACACCCACTAAATCGGCGATCATCCCGTCACGAATCCACACCGTACAGATAGATTTACCAGCCGCGCATTCTTACATCATCACGTTTCAATACCAGCCACGCTTCCAGATTGGGGCTTAATGGTTACCCTTGGCGACAAGGGCTGGCCTCGCCTTTTACCAGCGCCGTGACCAATCAAGACGCTGCGACTCGGACACGAAGTTGGCACGAAACGCGTCGGCGACTTCTGGAGCGCGTCGATTTGGGCAGACTTCATTGGCTGTGAGGATATGCGGAGGTTAGGAGGAGGGGTGTGTGGCTGGCTGCTCCTTGTAGAGCTTTATGACTCTTACCTGGGGTGCAGTGGTTCGAGATCTTCTGAATTGATGTGTTGTTCTGTGTATGTAGGGTACATGCAGGTAATACGTGATGGTGTGATGGGAAGGGCGGCGTGGTCGTTGTAACACCCAGGTGTTGCCGCTCGTGAAGGGTGCATAGGATCTTTAGTGTACTTCAATCTGCTGCAAACCGTTGATCATGTTCGCATTTGCCGCATAGCTTTCAGACAAGTGGTGGTAGTGGTTGGAAATGCAGACGTGTGGCGTAGCGATGATTCGCTATCGTACACAGCCTTCCCACAGTGCATTAGCGAGACCAGGAAACAAGTATGTACGGCACTTTATCATTCAATGCATCTTATTATTCGCCTACATGACCAAACCCCAAAATGCAGTTGCATTTCGGAGGTGCCTGGCTAGGCCGTCGGTCCCATTCTACCGCTCGCGTAATGTGATACTGCTATACTATGCTGTGCTGAGCTGATAGCAAACAAATGAACAGAAAATTGCTTAGAATACAGTCGCTGGAAAAAAGTGTTCAAACGGGGATATGCGTGAAGGGTGATACAAAGCGCTTGCGTTGCTGCTAGCTCGATTTTGCCGCCAAGGGGCGGTTGGGCGGTACTTGCGAAAGATAACGTAGGAAACGTATGCAGTTATGCATGGGTTGTGTCGATGATGCCCTCCATAACCAAAGAGGTCTTGCCTCTGTAAACGCCATGCTTATCAAGGAATCAAAAGTAAGTGAAGAAAGGAGACGCCATTCGATAGCGGCGTTGGGTGGATTGGTGGCGGGGCGATGCACTGCGCATGCTTAATGTCGCCCTGGTGTCGTTGCGTCGTGCCCACATGAGTGCTGGGCTGTATGTGGAAGATGATGTAAGGATCACGAGATGAGCTCTCCGCCAAGGTCCATTGGACCGTCCATTCTTCCAACATGGGCGTTCATATGGGAAGCGTCACCAGGAGGACCAATGTTATCGAAGTTGAGGTGACGTCGTGCTTCTCGGACGGCAGCAGGTGTTCGTGTGGCCACAGGGGTGCGGTTCCATGACGATGCATTGGCCTGGGCAGGACTCGGCGACATGTTGAGGAACTCGGCAAAATTGAGGTTTGTCGACGGTGTCGCAAGTCCGAAACCCATGTAGTGAGAGCCGCCACCGCCAGGCGTGGACATCATCGACGAGGGAAGAGGCGTCGCTTTGGGTGGTGGAGTCGATGGCGCAAGCATCTGCGGCTTCTGGTGACCTGGACGGACTGGTGTCGGTGATGTAGCCAGGTACATCAAGAGGTTTGCATCGTCATCTCCTTGCTTTCCTTCCCGAGCTGCGCCGGCAGCATTGAATCCACGTTGTCGAAGACGTGCTGAGCGAGCGACATCAGGGGGCGGCGTGCGTGGGGCCCTCTGCGGCGGCGGCGATGACTGGAAGTGCGATCGGTCGAGGGAGAAGTGCGATCTGTTGATAGAGAAGGATGTGATGGGTAGGTCTTCGTCATCGTCTTCGGAGAGTAGGGGCGAATGTGGATCGGGAACGGTCGAGGTTTCGGAGACGAAAGACAGGCTAGGGACATGTTGACGACCAAAACGTGCGTGCCGGCGATGGTATACAGGCGAAGACTCGGGCAGTTGGAAGCTGTTCTTCCATGAGGTAGCAGCGCTGGTGGCTGTCCTCACCTTGACACGGGCGTGGTTGCTCGATGCTGGGTACATTGTCCGGTCTTGACGGGGCCGCTTGTTTTGAAGGTAACTGCCTGTGCTGACGGACCGGCTGACGGATCGTCGGACATCGTCGGAGAATATGGGGGCTTGGAGTGGGGAGGAGTCGAGGACGCTGGGTTGATAGAAGCGCTCGGAGACGCTCGAAACATCCGACATGGCTTCGTTGCTGGAGCCGGGGCGCTTACGTTTGCGCTCAGCGCCGTCGAGGACGGGTTCAATGGCATCCAGGCTGAGGCTTTCCCAGCCGTTCTTCATCTTGACGTTGGCCAGGGCGAGGCGGTTCTGCAGCGTTCGGGTCATCTGTAGTGCACCTGGTTAGCAAACAAAGGGCGAGGGGCTGCAGACGGAGAGATGGACCTTTGAGACTTGGGCCCTCCGCAGGACCTTGCTCGCGACTTCATCCTGTTCAGCCATGGCGGAGCAATTGGGTTGGACGACGGGGTAGGGAGATCCAGCAGTGATATGGCCCGCTGAACGTCTCGATAGAGCTGCTACAGACGAAACGTGGGCGGAGCTGAGGTGACGGTCCGGCAAGGAATGTGAGGAGCTGGCGATGCAAGCGGACTAGCCTCAAAGTCTGCGGCAGCACAGGCCTCGTACTTGCCAGGGCGTTGTAGGAGTGATGATGAAGTCAAGGTGCTAGGAGTCGCAAGCGGCACGAAAGCCTTAGTGACCCCATAGCGGGCTCCTATCCGGCGCTGGAGCCTTGTCCGAGTGCGCCTGCAACAAAGAAAACCTATGCTGCTGAGGGTTTGGCGAGCGGCAGGGGTCGCGCATCTGGTGGCTGCGGTAACGTGCTGAGTAAGACAGGAGAGGTACCGTATGGTATCGGTAACGCTGGACCGTGGGAATGTTTCAGACACGCCTTGCCTTATCGCTGCAGGCCATGCTCGGGGAACGGGCGAGGTCCGTTGCTTCTCGAGCTACACCACATGGATGCGCGGATGACGACGCGCAGAATCGGTGACGGGGCCGGCCACCACATATGCCTCGACGCCGCATGCGCATCACATGCGTGTGTCAATGGCGGACAGCCTGCCATGCCATTGTCGCTCACGGCGCTGATGGACATGACACTGGATGGCATACACATGTCAGATCACGACCTGCCGTCCCAAAGCGGCTAGAGGACGTTGCGCACCAACGTCATTCGTTGAGTCGCTAGGAAGTCGCGAACGCCTGCTCACCATGCGCTCGCGCTCGACTCCACAGTCGCAACTCTTACTAGCTGTCCTCCCGCAGTTGCGCAACAAGGCCAATTCCTGCCAACTGGCCTGCTTTGGCGCTAGAGCCTTCCCAATTGAACAACTACCTGTTCGGTCCTGCTAGCTTGGATCGACGGAGCTGCAGCACTTCACGTCGGCTGCCTCTCCACCTCGACAGCGCTGCCACTTTCTTCACCACCAGCTTTCTTTGCCCTCTCCCGTCATACTGCATATCCTGCTTTCACTCGCTTCCCGCATAGTACATAGCTATTGCCAGTACACTCTCCCGCTCGCTTGTTCCCACCCTATCAGTGATTATCACGCTCGCCGTATTACGCGTCCTCACAGCTCCACAACCGCGCCCTCCTTGTCGCTCGTTACCTACCTGCGCTGTACCTCACTGAGACGACACTGAACATATCCACTTTGGACCTTGGACGATACCTACGCCTATGATTTCATAATTCGACCCGTATACCAGCGCCGTAGTTGTCACCATGCCGTCTTTCCTCAGAAGCCTTGGTAGGAAGAGCAGCCGCATGTCCAAGAATGGCGACAAGCAAGCAAATGGTGCCGATGCCCAGAACGGCAAAGGCTTAGCCCATCGCGTATCCGCCTCTACCTTGAACTCCTCTCAAGTTGGCTCGTCGACGCCCTCTACTACGCCAGCCACCTCTACCACCGACGAAGTCAACACTCAAACCAAAGACCTCACCAATGGCCCTACACCTGCGCCTGCGCGACCTCAACGACCGACTGTCGACCCCGTGAAGCGTTATAGCATGAATGTAAGAAATCGTAGCCATCTTCGCAAGACGTTGCTCTAACAGTACCTCCAGGGTTTAGCATCGCCTACCTCGACCGGCTCCAACAGCTCGTTTAATAGATCTTCGCTACTCGCGCCGCGCATCCTATCGGTCTCGGATAACTCCTGGGTACACCAGCAAGTACTGCTGATATTCGGGCAGATCGGTGAAGCACAGAGCAAACCGCTGGACGGCACACTTACGGTTAATCACCATCAGGGCCGCTTCCCATCTACTTGCTGGCCAGTACATGACTCCTACTTCAAGGCCTTGGTGCACCTGGAGCCTGGCTGGAACAGGATCCGACTTGACTTTGCCTCGCCCAAGGTCTCCTCACCGAACACCTCGGTACCCTCACATGCCTCTTTCATCAATATTAATTACCTCCCATTGTCTCACTCGCCGCCTCTCCAGCTTGCGATCATACTAGGTCATGATTCTCCCGGCACTTACGACGCCCCACCAGAGCGCATCGAGCGAGAAGGTAACGGCCTCGAACTTGCGACCAAGAAATTCCGTATGGCTGCGTATCTTTGGCAAGCCTTTACTGGCGAGCAGATGAAGCGTTACGGATTCGGTCGACGCTGCTTCCGATTTGAAGATGCCTGGGAACCTGGGACGCTAAGCTACCAGGATTGGGAGCACAACCAATACCGGACGCAAGCCAAAATCCACGTTATACGCTCAAGAAGGTCTGTCGCTGAAATTCGCGACCTAGAACGCGCACAGCAGTACGGACCAGGAACCAAGAAGAACGAACTTTTCGACATTGCCATAGAAGCATGTAGAGACTACTTCCCCATGGTACCAGGCCAGAAACACTACGTCTCTTGTCTGTTCCTCGACACACATTGGGACACGCAAGAGAACACAGTTCGAGGACATGCGGCTCTAGGCGGGGGTACTGGAGATCTACAGCTAGCCATCTTTGGCTCGCATGCGCTCCACAGCTATCCGTCGAGCATCGAAGAGGTTTTCCAGGCTTTCCAAGACTGTACGCAAACTAACACTGCCTTCGTCGCCAATGACTGCAACGAATCTGGAAGCAACTGGGAAGCTGCCAACATAGGCATCGGTGCCCATCTGCATGAGACGGGTCATCTCTTTGGTTGTCCTCATCAGGAGTCGGGTGTAATGTTACGCGACTACGTTACATTGAACCGAACCTTCACTTGCCGAGAACCCTACTCAACCCGCACCAAGTCAACCGGTCAGCGTCTGGTCCTGCCAAACGACGAGTGCAGATGGCACAAGCTCGATGTCCTCCGTTTCCGATTTCACCCCTGTTTCCGCATACCTATCGATAGCCCGAACATCAATGGGGATGGCAGTGTCCAAGTGTGGACAGTCGATGTTAGCCAAGGCGGTGTCATCGCAACCTCGAAATCAGGCATCGCATGGGTGGAGCTGTACACCGAAGGAGAGGAGGTTTGTCACTACTGGAAAGAGTTTCCTGAACAGGACAACCAGTATCCACGACAGGTTGCACTGGAAGAAAACTCGCTTCGTTCTTTGTTACCCAAAGAGAAGCAAAAGTTGCGCCTGAAACTCGAAGTCTACTCTGCCGGTGGAGGCAAGCACGTGGTGGAGGATTTCAGTCAGCTTTCCAACCAGAAGAACTCCCGTGTCAAGATACCGGACGGGCGATGGGGCTACCGCGGTGGCAAGCTTGGCTACTCCCAGATGCAGGGTTCACAGCCTCATGAAGTCATCTTCGATTACGTCCACATCCAAACCAAGCTTTTGCTTAGCATCAAAGTGTACCATGGTTCCGCGGTGGATGGATTGGAATTTGTGTATGAAGACACACACACCCAACTTTTCGGCAAGCGAGGAGGTAGCATGACTGAGTTTGCCTTGGATACCCGGAAAGGAGAGCTGCTGCTGGGCTTTTCTCTGCGCGCTGGCCTTTGGATCGATGGTCTACAAATACTAACAAGCCTGGGGAGGAAGAGCGAGTGGTATGGAAACCCAAATAGTGGTAGCGGGTATGTATGAGATCCATGGCTTGACGAATACTAGCTAACCCGAATGTGTAGACACACGCTCATCCCTCCTCGTGGCTACACCATCGGCGGCATATCAGGCTCCTGCGCACAATGGCTCGACGGTTTCTCTTTGATCATCACGCGGTGATTGTATCACTGCACAGCTTGACATACTTTCCTTGTTCCCGTTTGCGACAATGTCGTCGCCTACACCAAAATAGACGTCATGATCGTCGAGCAGTTGCCACAAGACACGATCATACTGCGTTACCATGGCCCTGGTGGAGGTTCCAGACAAGCTATCTTGTACCTTTCCGGCATGTTTGCATACTCCATCTCTGGAGAGCTTGGCTCCTTGCAGCATTTAGGTCGGCATCAGGTGTACCGGGTTAGAAACTGGTTTGATCCTGTTTGATGGAACTTTCCTCTTCCTGTTGTTGGTTCAGGAAGGCTTGAATCGCAGATTTAGAACCATGATACCACAGTCATTGAACTTGACTTTCTCTGTAATAGTAACAATTCGAATAGACTTCTTAATTCACAGGGACTTGCAGTGACATGGTAATTGCCTTTCAATGCTGCTTCCTCTAGAGATGGTGCAGTTTCAGTCGAGTCTCTTTTAGATGATTTTGATAATAGGGTATCATTGTATTTTGTACGCCCGCTAATCGATCATAGCATCGTCATGCGTCTCACTAACAGGACAAAAGTAGCCGATTATCCTCTCTATAGGCCAAAGATCCATTACTTCCATCGTCCCAATCGCAGCGGCTCACATACAAAATGCTGAGCTTCTCTCCTCTGCTCCAGCAATCTAGGGCTTGGGAATATGGACGCTCTTGCTAACCATCAAACATCCGTGAAGAATGAACATGGCAACAACAGGGTGGAACTCAAACGCCGTGCCTTCAAGCCAAAGACCCATGGGAATCTGCTCCAGCGTCCAGCCCTTGTAAACCCAGTATGCCATGACCTGCACAATACCCAGCGACATGGGAATCGGCGTGCCCTCGAAGTACTTGCTCTTGCCCGTCGCATCCTTTGGCACCATAGCAACCGTAACATTGAACCTCGCGAGACGCGTAAGACCGCAGAGCACGAAGAAGCTCAGGAGCAGGTGATCGACGGGAGTGCGCAGACCGAGACAGAAGGCAGCGGCGGCGGGGCTAACACCGAAGGAGACGAGGTCGGCCAAGGAATCGAGTTCCTGGCCCATGAGCGACGCCTTCTTGCGCCAGCGGGCGACTTTGCCGTCCATGAAGTCGAAGAAGAGACCGAGGGGGATGAAGCCGAGGGCCCAGTACAGGTTTGTGTAGTTGAAGGGGTCTGACTGCGTGCAGTAGCGGAGGGAGGACATGATGGACATTACGCCGCAGAAGCCTAGTATCTTATTAGTATAGGTTCTCATTCTTTCGCGTTGTAACAGGCGGAGTCATGTCGGAATGGATATCGAGAAACGTACCATTGAGCTCGGTAATGTAGTCAGCGGCGTGCAGAGCTCTCACGAGAGAGAAATGTCCAGCATCCTGCGAGAGGAGCCTTTTTTGCTTGTCCTGCACTGTTCTCCCTGTCAGCCCCTTCTAATCCATATATCGCGTTGGGTTCTTTTGACAACGTACCCTCACCCTTCGCTGGGGGCATCTCGTCTTTGGGCTGCGGCTCTCCGCCGTTCCGTCGTTGCGACATGGTTTTGATGTTGTTGCGGGTGTGTGTGTACTGTGCAATAGGCCGCTTCCGCTTGCTTCAAAGCAAGAATCAAGACAGAGATATCGAGGTGTCTTGTGTTGCGCAAAGGCAGAAACTAGAAAGGGGGGGCGGGAAAGTTAAGGGTCTGGGTAGGGTTGTTGCGTAGAGAAAGCTTGTTGTTGGTGTGCGCAGGTAGGCAGTGACGTGCCCTGGGCAATTTGGGCCTAGATCAAGGCGGCTGGGGACCAACGTCATTTTCGTCCTACGCAAACTTCCGTGCTGCTGCTGCACTGCCCGGCTCAGCCATGTGATTCGCACGTGCCTGCGGCAATTGTTTCTCTACATCGGCAGTTCTTCGTTCAGCATATCCAAGTATGTGGCTGTGTCCTGAACAGAGGGGTTAGGATCTGCCTACTCAGCACTGTGCGCCGAAATTGAGAAATGTCTTGCCTCAGCGCGTTGCACACTTAGCACAAAAGCCCTTCTACTATTGCAGTCGCTCTAAACAAGATATTATCTATTACGAGATATACATGGCAAGGAAATTATACAAGAAGTATATCATACATATACACAGGCCATCAACAAATGCTCGAAGCCCAAACGCCGCCTTCATGCTGGCAATGCCCAAAACCCAATGCCCATCAGCTTCATGATCTACTTCCGTCGGCTTACGATCTTGGTGACGGCATGCCTTATGATTGTACCGGCTTTCTCTGTCTCCTTCTTTGTCAGACCACTGGTGACGCACACCTTCAGTGCGGGTGTGGGTTGCCAGCCTGCATCGCGGGGGTTCAGTCCAAGACCGAGTGGGAAAGACTTGAGTCGTGTGATGAGGACGCCGTTTGCGAGACACTATGGCTGTTAGCAACTTGCCTGAAGATAAAATTGGGAATGCAACGGGGAGAACGTGCCTCGTCAACAACTTCCCTGAAGATCTGGTTTTGATCGTCGATGCTCAGTTTCTTGTTTTCAATAACCTCATCTTTGAGAACAAGGAGCATGATGGGGTTATCTCCTGAGCTACTGCACTTAACCCAATCACTCCTGGGGTCCAGCTGCCCCCGCATCGCCTTGACATTGTCCCTGAGTCCCGCGAGGATATCCGGTTGCTGTTGCAACAGACTGATTGTTTCACTCGCTGTTGTACTCAACAAAGCAGGAAGCGCAGCGGAATAAGTGTATGACGCGGACGAGATGCGCTGATGCTCAACAACTTCCTCATTACCAGCACAGAATCCTCCTGCCGCGCAGAGAGGGCCAGAAAGCGAGCCGATGATCATGTCTACTTCTGCAGCGTCGACGTTCTGCGCTTCGGTGACGCCGCCGCCGGTGCGACCGAGGACGCCGTAGGACCAGGTTTCGTCGAGGATAAGACGGAATTTATACTTGAGTTTGAGTTCGACCTAGAAAAGCGGTTAGCCAATTCGTCCACCTTGGTCATCAGTATGGACACGCGATGGACGTACGATCTTTGGCAGGTTTACCACATCCCCAATGTTCTCAAACAGACCCTCGGTGATGATGAAGCGTCTGGTGAGCGGCTTCTTGGCCTGCTCCTTGACAACCTTCTTGAGGACGTTCTCCAAGTCTTCCATATCATTGTGTTCGAACCACCTGACAGTACTGCGACTGATTTGTATGCCCTTGCGCGCAGCGAAGTTGAGCGCCTTGTCCGCTACGATAATATCTCCTCTCTTGCTGAAACTGGGAATCACACTGCTTATGGTCGAGAAGGACTGCGCGTAGATGATGCAGGCGGGGACACCGAGGTGTGCAGCGACGTCGGCTTCGGTCTTCATGTGAACATCCTGTGTGCCGTAGAAACCAGGGGGACCACAAGGGCCGACACCGTATGTGCGCAGGGTCTGAATGGCCTTGTCTTTGAGAACATCGTTGGAGAGGAAGTTGTAGAAGTTGTACGAGGCAAGGTTCGTGACGGTGCGGCCATTGGAGAGCTTCGACTTGGGGCCGGTCGGTCTGCGCGGTGCTCATTAGCATTGGTTCGGAACACTGAGGAGGGCATTTGCTATACCCAACAATGATGGGTCGCTTCTCGTTGTCCAATTCCTCGAGGGCAGTAGTGGGCGCGACAAGCGGTTCTGGCGTCCAGTCTTCGACCAATTCATCGATCTCCTATTTCCTCGTCAGCCCGCCATGTCGGTCAGCCTGTCTGCAAGGCGCAAAACATACTTCATCCGTAAGTTGAACCTTCTTCTTCGTGCTGTACTTGGGTGCAAGTAGGTAGCGCACGGCGAAGAGGAACAGGAACAGCTCTACCGCGCTGCGAACGGGGTCGTTCTGGTAACTCGACTTGATGTAGCGAACAGCGATGGCGGAGCCGGGAATGCGATTGAACTGCGTGTTAGCGTCGGCAATGAAGCGCGCAGTGACGTTCTGTATCTCATGCAGGTCCATAGTTGCTGTTAGTTTTGTAGGTGGCGGCTATGGTACCTCAATGATGTTTGGGGGTTCACCTGGGCAATGTTGCGGCGACGCCGGGAATGCCGTCCCAAAGCGGTTAGCTCCGTGTGTACAGCGCGTGTGTCTGTTGACCAAATTTCCAGGTAGCCCTCGAGACCTCTCTATAGCCTCCCAATAGTAACATTTTGTACGCAATTAGGGCATGTCGAGTTCAGAAGCAGTTTGACAGATGCTCCACCAACCAGTCACCAGTCTCGCATATCAACAATACTCTAGACTTCATTAATCCTTCGTCCCTCTAGTACTTTAAACTCTTGCAGGGCGTCAGGCAACCAGTTGAGCCTTTTTCTAGTACCGGCCGAGACCACGATGCATACTCATCCTACCTTCCCAAGGGTCCGAATCCTACCTAACCCCTAGTTGCTTGATGATAGGGCAGAATCTCTTGATGTAACTAGGGGGTACATATCGATGAGGGAGCTTAGTAGTACTATGCGTCGGAAGTTGAAGTCACAGCTTGGGCAGCGTCTTATGTACAAGATAGTAGATATACGATTGAACTAAGGATCACAGGCAACTTAGGCAGTGCTCTTCCTTCATTGAGCTGGATAAAAAACAGTGTCATCCAAACGCAAGAGCAACGCCAACGTGGCTTCACGCAGGTAAGGCATGTCCCGTCAATGAATTCGAAATAGACGATGAGCCTAAGTTCATGGTAATATGGATCGACAAGCTGCACACAGACAGAAGCTTTGATTATCTGCTCGTGCTCCAGCGGCCCATCCAAGGGGCTCAGTATGTGAGGGTATATGGTGAAATAGCTCAACGTACGACATCCGCGGATTCCAAGCAGCGAAAGTGAATACGTTCTACTCGAGAAGAGCGACTTCTCACGTAGATATAATGATGAGCTGTAGGGCTCGTTCAGGGGACGGAGTTGGGGCCGTACGAAGTGAAAGAGGTCCTTTACTTCACTTGGCCTACGGAGTAGCGTGGGTAAAAAACAGTGACCAAGGCAGCCACCTTGAGCAATGAGTTGGGCCTGCAAAACCAGGACGACATTAGAGCATGGACGAGAGCACGAGGTCACAGGAGAGAAGATCGTAGTTGTTAAGACATCAATATATCTATGTAATGAATTCACTTTCTAACATATTCGCCTTCCATGATGAACCAAAACAGCCCCTTCGTGTGTATGTGCAGTCAAGTCCGCGCCATAGGCGGACACCAATGTGTTCAGAAAGAGAGAAAGCAGGTCGATGTAGCCCGCCGTAGAACGCCTAAAACGAAGGAAATGCTGTAGTGGATATTACAATCATTATGGGACCAGGCCATGTCGCCACGCTCATGATTTGCCAATATTGTACAATGCAGGCTGCGAAAGCAGTAAACAACGATTCGCGCTATGTGCTTTTAGTATGCCATGTACCGACGGAATCGGCGAGCGGCATCGTCGGTCGCAGCGGCACCACCGGCATCGCCTCCACCTGTGGCAGCACCATCGTTCCATAATGGACATTTCATGCCGTTGACACATGATCCGGTAGGGGTGTTTGTGGTGTCGTTGTTGCTGTATCCAGTAGGCTGCAAGATTGACAGAGGCAGGCCGACATCCAGCTTGATGTACTTGCCGGCGACGATTGGGCCAACGATCAAGCACAAGAAGACGACTAGGAGGACAAAGTACAGGATAGCGTAGCGGATGACACGACGCTTGCGAAGCTTGGTCTGCTTGAGCGAGTAGATCGGAGGACGAATTTGACGACTGTTACGTGTTAGCGGATGTCAATTGAACGAGTAATGAGGGAACATACCTAGGTCGCAGCCAGAACAGCATGACAGAGTGACCCTTGTCGGCGTATGGGATCAACAAGATCGGAAGCATGAAGAAGAGGAGCACGTGGCCGAGAATGAAGTCGGCGGCGAACATGCCCAACTCTGTGATCTTGCAGAGGAATTCACGACCAGGCTGAGAGATTGTGTGCCATCCCATCGTGTACCACTTTCCGGTCCACCAGGCAATGTTGGCGGTGTCGGCCTTGAACTCACGAGTGAGAGCAAGCGTGATGATCAGCTTGAAGAAGAATCGCTGGATAGCGACGACGGCGATCATACCAGACAAAGCTCTGGGGAAGCTGAAGCCCTCAAGGAACATGAGAACAACGAAGAAGATGAGGAGGACAAGAACAGCAATGGCGTGCGCAATAGCAGCCAGAACGGCTCCGAATTTCTTGCAGCACATGCTGAGCAGAGGACCCGCGCAACAAGCCAAAGCGAAGAAGCCCAGAAGAGCACCGGCGTTGATGGCAATGGGACCGAATGCAATGAGTCCGATACGGACCAGAGCACCGGACGCCTCGGGATCTTTCAGGTCAGTCTTTTCATCTTCCTTGTGGCGGTTGTCATTGACACCAGTCTGGGCGTTGATGAACAAGTAAGGGATGATAGTAATGGCGACCAAGACAAGGGGTCCGAATACCTCGCTCATGAAGATGTTCGTGAAGTGAGCACGAGGGACATCACCAGAAAGTTTGGCAGATGGGTCACCGAGAGCCTTGCGCTTGAAACCAGTGATACGGGTACGTGAGAGGCGGCAGTATCCGATCCAGGAGGCACTGTGCGAGCGGGTGTTTCCGCGAGACAGCCAGCGAAGGTACTCCCTGTAGTCGATGAAGAAGTCGTCCCATGAGAATTGATGGGGGTTGAAGAGGAACGGTGCCAAGCACAGGGACAACAGGGATGCCCAGAAGTAGATGAGCCATGGACCCCAAACTGTGATGGTGGCAAACAGCAGCATCATCAACGAACGGGCTCCAATGTAGATGGAAGGACCGGCGAATCGTGAGAACAAGATACCGAAGGGGATACGAGCTGTCGCGAAACCACGTCCGGTACCAATGTAACGAGCACCACCATACGACAAGTTGGTGTGGAGAGCGTTGGCGTAGATCTGAGTGACGAAAACCTCGAAGAAGGGCGATCCGGAGGAAAAGTGCTTGGCGAGACGAGTCGCGGCACGCCAGAAACCACGCTCAGTCAACTCTTGGACCACAAGGGGAACGAAAGAGATGAAGAACACGATGAAGATGGAAACGATACAACGCGAGACCCAGTCGAATACGGGTACCAAGTTGGCGCAACCGTTGGGCCACTGAGGATCGGTGATGGGAAGGTCCTTGTTGAAGTGGCAGAGAATCGTCTCGTGGTTGAGCGCGCCGAGGTGGATGAGTACAAACATGAAGCACTGGACCGACAACATAATGAACATGTTGTTGATGTGGAAACCGGGATGGGCGTAGTAGAAGGACAGGAATCGGTCGAGAGGAAGTTGAGTACCCATGTAGTAGTACTCGCGAGACAACATCTGCTCTCCCATACCTGTACCAATCTTGGTGGTGAAGTTGAGGACGGAACCAAAACCAAGATCACGACCCTTACCACACTGGTAGTACTCGCAGTGCTTTATGCGACCACCGCGGAGAAGAGCGTTCATACCAGCGTAAATATCCTCGTTGAGGTGGAGACCCTTCTGCGCCTTGGAGACACCACCACGTGTTGTCATGAAGATACCGTTGAGGAAATCGGGATGACCGTAATGGAGCTTACCACCGATCTGGGCCAATGTACGAGCAAACATAGTACCGAACGTCTGTTCCTTTCCGGCAGCGATGTCACCAAGGATACCAATGTTCTCGGAGAAAATGTATTCACGGGCTCCGAGAATGGCGACAGGGTTGAAGTTGGAGCTGGGAAGGCCAGGAGTGTAAGGCGAGACATTGTCAGTGGTCATCTCTTCGAACTCAGCGAGGACGCTGCGAATCTTCAGGCACTCTTCAAGGTAGTTGTCTTGGTTGGCGTCGATGAGCTGGATGTACTCTCCTCGGTAGAAGATGATGGAGTGGTTCTGGTTGTCGGACTTGCCATCACCAAGAATTGGGTTGCCGGAGAGTTGAATGCGGAACTTGGGACGACGCATGCCGTTGTCCATGAGCTCAGAGTGACCATCGATAAGAGCAGAGTAGATACGCGGTTCTTCGCCCTCGTTCATAGGAGGCTCCTCGTCCAGGTAGGCAATTTGAAGGTCGGGGTATGCACGGAGGAGGAACTCGGTGTTCTCGCGTTCTTCCTTGCTGAACTTGGCGTAACGTTGCATAGATACACAGATCTTGTACTTGCGCCTAGCCATACGCTCGAGTTCACGCTCAAGCTTGTCAGAGTTGCCACCGAACATTTGGACGACTTCAGGGTTCTCTACGCGGTAGAGAAGCTTGATAGCGCGGCTGTAGTTCATGAAACCAGAAATGGTACGGTAGAGAGTCTGCGAACGAAGAGAAGCCCAGATACGAGTGCGGAGGGTGTACTCAGGCGCGGCGGACTTGAAACCAATGCAGTAGAAAGGAAGATCGTCAATCTTGCTCTTAGCGGTATCCTTCTCGCCCTTTTCGTCGTCGCCATTGAATTGAGAAGTCTCATCGGCGAGGATCTTGGTGTCCTTGACGAAGCAGTCCCACTCGTGAGGGTGAAGCTGCTTGAGGTACTCAAGAAGAGTGACACGGGAGTAAGGCTCGTCCTCGCGAATGATCTCACGGAGAGACAACAGGATCTTTTCACCGTAGTGAGGAATCAACACTGTGAAAGTAGGCATGTTGTCGACTGGTAGAGGCTCGGGGATGGGAGTAGACAGCGACTGAGCGAAGAACGAAATACGACGTTCAGCTTCGCTCTGAGCAGGGAAGAACTCAGTCTTGAAGGAGTGATCTTCCTGGGAGACGAAGAAAGTAGGAGCACGCAGAGTGCGCTTGCCCTCTTGCTCGGAAGGAACCTGGTGGTAAAGCAGCTTCTGAACGTGGTCGATGGCAAGGAGATGCTCGCGGTACATGGAGATGACCACCGCGTTCCAAATTTGAGAAATTAGGACCTTGGGCTTGTACTTGATCTCCATGTCGGTGGTGGCGAGGACCTTTGAGTAGATACGCTTGGGCAGACGGGAGAAAATGTTCCTCCATGGTGTCCAGATCGAAACACCCAAGTAGAAAGACCGAGAGACGGAGAACAACATGTTCGCAATGATGTACCACAGGTAAGAGTCCAGGAAGAACAAGATCAAGTCCATGAAGTACATGAGACCGAGCAAAATTCGAGGCTGGTACTGGCAGAGAATGGTACCAATGATGGCGTCTCCAAGGCAAGAGGGCTTCTTCATGTGCGACAGGATGCGAATAGGGTCCTTAATTGACAGTGTCAGGAAGAAGTAGGACTCAGCAAGCTTGGCAGCGAAGACCAAGACCCAGAGGCCATAAGACATCCACATGTCGTTACCAGCGAGACGGGGGTAGCTGGCAGTAAAGGTTTGACTTGCAACATACTTGCGAGAGTTGCGTGTCAGGTAGCTGCCGAACAGACCTCCGATGGGCATGAGTGAGAAGAACACGAAGGTGGCCAAAGCGATAGCGAACTGGACACCACCGAGAACGTTGGCGATAGTACCGGTGCGCTTGTCCATACCAAGAATGTAGACACTAGGAGCGATGTTGACGACGAAGCACAAGATGAGGAACAAGAGACGCTTCGTAAGATGCTGAGCACCAGCCCATCGTCGAGGAACGTAGCACCACTCGCAGATAGTGGCGAAGATCTGGATGAAGCAGGCAATGGTACCACCGAGAGCAACTACGGACAAGGTAGCGGCCTTCTCGGGCTTCTGGTCTCGTTGTTGTTCGTAGCCCTTGGTGTAGAGAGGTTGCGAGTTGAAAGCCGTGTAGAACCAGAAGGATGTCAAATGAATGACCCAGATACGGTTGAAGTTGATAACCATGTGGAACCACGAACGGCGCTCGTAGTATGTCTTGAAGAAGACCTTCTTCCAGAGGACATCCTTCAACTTTGCGTAACGCTCAGCCGGTGGGATGTCGACAAGACGAGACTTGTCCTCGAATACGATGCGCTCGAGACCCTCTGGGTACCAGAAGAGTTGGTTCATGTCATCGTACCCAATGATGGCTGCGTGATCGCGTTCGCGACGGACGTATTTGCCATCTTGGATCTCGTAACCTTGATCACGGCAGTACTGGTACAACGGCGTGATGACATTGTTGAGGTAGGTGAACTCCTCGATTGGCTCTGTCTGAGCTTGTCCAGCAGGCGAGTTTAGCCAGTCGTCGGCGCACTTGAAGATGAAGCACATCAACTCAGGCATGAAACGGACCTGGTTGGCCTCTCCCCAACAGAGAAGGTATAGGGCGACTTGACGAACACGGTCGTGTTGCGACATGCGGTTCATGCGGGTCTTCCAGCGGTATTCAGCCGCCTCCAGACTGTTGTCGCCCTCGTAAGCGTCGAGAGTCTCTTGCTCGTTGCCTGGGTTCTCGCTGGCCTTCTTCTTGGCGGCCTTGCGAGCCTTGCGGGTGCGGCGGTTGGCCTTTCCAAGGTTCATGTTGGCGAAGCCGACGGCGTCATCCAGATCGAGATGAGCCGCGAAGTACCATCGACGGTAGTTGGCGTTCTCTCCACCGATGTAATCGGCGTGCAGCGACAGAAGCGCTTGGTTGGGGGACATGCGGGACGCACGCGAATCGAGCAGGGTCATGAAGTGGTCGTACATGTTGCGCATGCTGTCACGCTGGAAACCGAACTTAGCGGTCAAGTCGAGAAAGATGTCCTCAATTTCCTCCTTGGTGCAGGGAATCTGGGCTTCGGCAGTCCACGCCGGGTAAGGCTCGCGAGAGCGCTGTCCGGCGGGAAGGGCGTTGGAGTAGTCCATGCCGTAGATTGGCGTTGAAGCACCTGACGAGCGGTTGCCACCATATGAGACTTGAGACGAAGGGGGACGGTAGCCGCGGTTGCCCTCGGCGTAGCTGTTGTACCTCTCGTCCCCACGACCGTAGTAGTCCATGTCGGTGGCACGAGCCATGTCGGAACGCATGGTGAAGTCGCTGAAGGTTTCAGAGTCTTCTTCAGAGTCGTGCTGGCGGCGACGGGGCTGCTGGCCGTTGGCTGCGTAGCCATCTTGGGCACCACCCTGGTCGTAGTACTGGTCGTTGTAGTACTCGTCTTGGTAGCCCTGCTGGCCGCGCTCGTCGTAGTAGCCGTTTTGTTGGTATTGACCGCCCTGCTGGCCGTCATAGTAACCTCTGCATGGCTGTTAGCAATCGATCGAGCACATCGCTAAAGGTCTATACGCACTGCTCGTCATAGTAGGAATCGGTGTGCTGGCCCTGCTGCGGGTACTGGGCGCCGTGGGCGTCGTCGTGATACTGGCCGTACTGGTCGTCGTGGTAGTAGGCGTCCTGGCCCTGAGGCTGGCCCTGGGCGTGGCCTTGAGTCTGGCCGTAGCCGTCGTCGTAGTGGCCTCCCTGTGGATGTCCGGACATCGTGGGAAGCTATTAGAGTGGGATGTAAATCTGCGAGGCGAGCTGTCAATATCTGTCGCGCGAGGGGCCGCCAATGCTGAAACGGCGGGCGTCAGAGGGGCGGTCGTACCTCAAACAATGGGCATTAGGAGCGGCAGAGTCGAATTGCTCGTAGTCGTGCTGCCGCGAAATACGGTTGACGTCGGTGCACTAGGTGCAGATGGGGTGGTTGAACGAGTGTGTTGTTGTGGAAGTGGCTCGCTGTTTATCGCGGGGGCGGCAATGTCTCAGTAGCACAGCGGGCTGCTCGTGCCTGCTGCAGTGCAAGAGAGTCTGGTGTTGTGGTCGGGCGTAGCGAGTGGAAAGCTGAGTATGCAGCCGGTCGTGGTTGCCAGGAGAGACGCGCGGCGAATCGGCGCTTGTCTGCTGCTGGGGCGAAAGTAGGTATTAGGCTGGGTGGAAGTGGCGGGTAGCGGCTCTCCTCCTCAAGGCGGGTGAGGGAGCAGTCGGGGCGGGTCGTCCAAGCTACACAACCTCAACGCAATGAAACGAGAGGCAATGTAGGAGAAAACGGACACGTGAAGAAGAAGGTGGTGAGTGAGCGACAGTGTGGAATGCGGAAGGGCAGGCAAAGAGCTTTTTAGCAGCTTCCCCTGAAAATGAAAGGCACGACCGCCAAGCTAGCCTAACGCCGTCAGAGACGCTGCGCATGGGTCCCCTTCGCTAGCATTCACGTCCCGATATTGAGTCGCCCCTCTAAAAAAGGCACCGGAGATCATGGACGTATGCACACTACAAAGCTGCTCCGCTGCGCTCACTCGAGCAAGAGGAGCTGCGATCTGCTGCGCGCCCTCTGCGCGCTGCTCTGGCGGAGGCCGCACGGCGCTGGCCAGGAAACCAGCTACCATGGAATCTCCGATCTGCTTGCATATCGATACTACCGGTTCCCGAATACACCAACAACAAAGACGACACCACCGCCCTGCTTGCCGTCACCCGGCGCCGACGCAGCGCGCTCTGGGTGACTCGGCTGACAGCTCGAGACTGCAGTACCGCTTTTTGCCTCTGCTCCCCCGCTGCTGCTGGTTGTCTCCCTCACGTCACGACTGCTCGCAGCCATGGGCCAACAAAGACTGCTCTGCACGGTTGCGAGGCCCGCGCTGATCAAACCACGACTAGCGACCCGGCAGACCAAGGCAGTCCCGCCTGCTTCGCCCGCTGCTCGACCGGCCGCGATAGCGACGATAAGTTTCTTATCTGACGGCCAATCGCGACGTGGCGCGCTTCCGCAACGCCCTAGCCCTAGCTCATCAAAGGCCAACGGTGCTTGGTGTCGCAATCCAAAGGGGGCTGACGGCCGCCCGTCGCTGCTAGTGCTTCTGTTGAGCCTGATCACACCCGAACACACCGCACCTCAACATGCCCCAGTCCTTTTGCCGCCTGCATGTTTACTTCCCTCCCAAAAGCCGCTGTCTCGTTGCGCCTGAGTCTCCTGAGTCGTGCATGAATCAAAAGCGATCGCATGATGACGGAATCCCTCACCGCACCCCAATTCAACCGACCAGGGCCCCAGCTGGTGAGCTATATTAGGCCGCCCGGTTCCCAACGTCGACACTATGGCAAATGAGCCGGCTACTGAGCGTCTAAGTCGTCCTGACACCAGTGTAGCAAGTCTGATCTCGATTACGTCTGTATGCAAACTCTCTACATGCACTTCTCTTAGCCCGTAACCGCTTCATCAATACATAATCGCGCACACTCCTTGACCAGCTATCTTTGTATGCAAGCATTACTCTCAAACGCTCTCGGGCATGCCAGCTCCCGGCCTGAAGCCTCGCCATGCCCCTCCCTTGTGATGACCAATGGTTGTCTGGAGCCGAGTCGCAGACGTGCGAACACCAGCGTCAGCGGCATCTGCCTGTGAACGCATCATGATCCATTGGCCGCCTCACGGCGCGAGCGACTTCGCCACACCAACGACTAGGTTTCAGCTGCACAAACTGCGTGTCGTGTGCCTCCGAACCTAAAGTGCCGCGGTCACGCCGGGGCTTCACGAGGCTGCACGAGGCTGTGCACTCCAGCGTCGACGACCATCGCAATCGCCGACATCCATCCCCAAGATCCACAGTCTCGACTTCCCGCCTTCTCTCGTATAATCCAACACGGCGCACCGGGACTGCTCGGGACACATACCGTGACATCTGCAGAGACGCCATTCAATTTAGCAACATGATCCGCAGTGGGGCTCAGGCGGCTCTCAGTGGGGTGCGAAATTGGGTGTACGTACGCGTCGAGATCGCGACTCTTCACTACGAGCCGCGCTGACAGTCTCAAAATGCGACAATAACATTGGTAAAATTTTGGTGAAAGAAGCTGACTACCATATCGCGAAGCTGGATGTGTAGTCGCCAACATCCAACATTCATATTACCTGCGGTGTTGGTGCAATAGAAGAATAGATGATGGTCTCGAAGGCGCTCGGGCCATGAATGCGAAACAAGCCTAGTATCAGGGGCACAGGTGAACCCTCGCTGATCCCTCTTGGAATGCTTGATTGACCCTACATTTCTTCACTCGTTGTGCCTCAGAGTCGTTTCTACACTCACTTTTCTGTTTTACCAGTCCGTCTTTACGTCCTTGAATAATTCATTTTTCGCATACAGCCTCATTCGCTGTTGCGCCACACTCCTTCATCTCATTGTTCCTTCCTAAGCACATTCTCTACAGCCTTTAAACACAAATCTCGGCGATTCAACCCAAGCTCTCGCCAACACCACCACTACTCTTGGAACTCGTCTTATACTATTATTACCAAGATGCGTGGAATCTTCGCTACTGCGGCCCTATTCGCGGGCGTTCAAGCCGCCGTTGACCCCATTGTCATCAAGGTATGATGTCGTGCGACAGGTGCGACTTCCGTGTCTAACAATGCCTAGGGCCAGAAGTTTTTCCAGAAGAACAGTGGTGAACAATTGTAAGAGACCCAAGAACTCAAGCAAAGTCAAGAAAAGCCAAGCTAACAATCGCACAGTTTCATGAAGGGTGTCGCATACCAGCAAGAAATCAACTCCAACTCTACAGCTGCCTCGACCGACGACCTCGACATCACCGACCCTCTTGCCGACTCGTCAGCATGCAAGCGTGACATTGAGCAGCTCAAGAAGCTCCAGACCAACACTATCCGTGTGTACGCCATTGATCCCAAGAAGGACCATGAGGACTGCATGACCCAGCTTGCCGATGCGGGCATCTACGTTGTAGCCGATCTGTCTGAGCCAGGACTGTCGATCAACCGTGACGACCCCGGCTGGACTGTCGAGCTATACGAGCGCTACACCAGCGTCGTTGACGAGATGATGAAGTACGACAACACTCTCGGTTTCTTCGCCGGAAACGAGGTCAGCAACCAGCCCAACAACACCGTTGCTAGCGCTTTCGTCAAGGCAGCTGTCCGTGACACCAAGGCCTACATCAAGAGCAAGAACTACCGTGAGATTGGTGTCGGATACGCCACCAACGACGATGCCGACATCCGTGAGAACATGGCCAACTACTTCGACTGCGGTGACGCCGACAGCGCTATTGACTTCTGGGGTTACAACATCTACTCGTGGTGCGGTGACTCCTCCTTCACTGAGTCCGGTTTCGATGTCCAGACCAAGAACTTTGAGAAGTACAACGTCCCCGTCTTCTTCGCTGAGTACGGTTGCAACACTCCTCGCCCCCGCAAGTTCACTGAGGTCGGTGCTCTCTACGGCAAGCAAATGACTGGTGTCTGGTCTGGAGGTATCGTCTACATGTACTTCGAGGAGGAGAACAAGTTCGGTAAGTTTCCCATATTTTCATCCTTGGAATCGCCTCTAACATCTCCCAGGTCTCGCTTCCATCAAGGGCGGCAAGGTCGAGACCAACGACGACTTTGACAACCTGTCCAAGCAGATCGCCAAGGCCACCCCCGTCGGTGTCAAGATGTCCGAGTACAAGCCCAGCAACACCGCCGCTGCCTCGTGCCCCAAGGTCACTTCTGGCAAGTGGGAGGCCGAGTCTGACCCCCTCCCACCTGTCGCCAACGCCAACCTCTGCTCGTGCATGATGGAGACTCTCAGCTGCCAAGTCGCCGATGACACCGAGGAGGAGGACTTCGGCAAGATGTTCGGCTTCATCTGCGGTGAGAAGGACGGCGAGTACTGCCAGGGTATCAACAAGAACGCCACTGCCGGCCCCTACGGTGTCTACGGCATGTGCTCCAGCCGCGAGCAGCTCTCTTTCGCTCTCAACGCCTACGCTAAGAAGGTCAGCGATGGCTGCGACTTCAAGGGTCAGGCGACTTCCAAGAAGGCTGTTGCCAGCCCCACCGCTTCCGGCTGCTCTTCCCTTCTCAAGGACGCCGGTGTCGATGGCACTGGCTCCGTCAAGGGCGCCGCTGCCAAGGCTACCGGTGCTTCCAGCTCTGGTGACGCATCTGGCTCCGGCAGTGCTGCCGCCGGTCTGTCCGCTCCCCAATTCACCAACGGTGCTTTCGGCATGGGTCTGTACGTTGTTGCTGCCGTTGCCTCAGGCATGGCTATGATCCTGTTGTAAGATATCGGTCAACTTTGTATTTATCTTGCATAGTTTGCGTGGGTTTGCGCTTATTCCCCTTGGGTTTACCGGCACCGTCTTTGACGAGTGGCCTGGAAGAGTAGTGTGGTTTTCTTTGGCTTAGGTGAAATTCTAATAGTTTTGCTGTACTGTTGTATGTATGGTGCGCAATGAAATGAGACCTTGAATTGTCTAAGTATGCTCGTTCTTCAGTTGTGAATGCATGTAATGTTGTGCAATAAGGACGACTTTGTGTAAACTAGATGGTAGCAGAGAAGTAGTCCTCCACAAGGTTCGATGAATCTGCATCTCCGAAATGCCAACGTGAATACTTGAGCATCGACACGCAGTGCAGCATAGAGTCATCTTACTCTGTCTCAACCATAAAACTTAAACTATTCCAAGACACCCTTACTCAATCTTCTTCGAAACTCACTTGTGTAGGTTATAGCCTGCCATGGCGACTACATTGATAAATCGCCCAAGCAAGATAAAGTGAAGCAACAACGTGTTTGACAAGAACTCATATCGCGGTAGGACTCCTTCTAACATGAACCATTCACTCGCACCGTTCAAGCCCGAGGCTAACGTTTTGAACTGGTCTAGGACGCCACAACATACAAAGCAAAGAACATCAATTGCATATCAAATACACGTGGTCAACTACGAACTAGCCATCAATATCTCTCCACCAGAAACGCCCTCCGCTCAATCTCACCCATTTCCCCCAACATCTTCGCCTCCTCACGCTTCATCTCCAGATACGCCCTCATGAACTTCTGGTCCAACGCCTCATTAAGCGGTCCATCCTCTCTCAGCGCCTCCACAGCCTCCTTCATGCTCCTAGGCATCTTCCTCGTCATACCAACCGTAGCGCGCATCTGCTCGTCCATGGTTGCAGGATTGGCCTGAATGTCCTGTTCTGGGAAGATAAGGTCGTTTGCAGCGAGACCGAGGAGGCCGGCGGCGAGAACGGCAGAAAGGGCGAAGTACATGTTTGCGAGGCCGTCAATACAACGGAGTTCCCAGCGGCCGGGGGAGATGCGCCGGAGTGGCGTTTCGCGGTTTTGAGTGCCCCATGCTACCTGTGTACGCGTGTCAGTATGCATGTATTTAGTTTTGAAGTGAGAAAAGGTGATTTACCCATGATCCGCCTGTCCAAGAGTTGTCGGCTACACGTCCATAGCTAACCTCCTCTGGCATGGTGAACGCGCAGATAGCAGGGAGATGTTTCAGCACGCCCCCGACGAAGAACTGCATGTCCCTCTCTGGCGGGTGCAAACTAACATGCGCGTGGGCAGCCGTGCCCATGCCCTCGAAGGGCTTGGGGTGCAGCGTTGCGCGCAGTCCATGCAGACTAGCTATCTGGGCAATTACCTGTCTGGCCTGGATAAGTGTGTCGATAGCGAGCAGAGGAGGATGAGGCGGAAGCACGAATTCGTACTGTCCCGGTCCGGATTCAGCATGGAATTGTTGCACTTCGATGCCCATTTCCTCGAGTGCGAGGACGATTTCGCTGAGGAAGGGGAGTTGCAGCCATTGTTCCGGTGTAAGGGTTCCCCACGCATGGGTCTTGGTCAAGGGTGAGTAGGGCTCAGTTTGGAAAGGGTTGGTGGAAGTGGAAGGGGGGTTTCGCGAGAGGAATGTGACTTCTATTTCGAAGCCGATGAGAAGGGATGTCGCGTAGTTGTATTGGAGGTCGTTGATTAGCGTTTCCAGGTTGTTTCGTGGGTCTTCTGGAAGGACAGATCCGTCTTCTGTGCGCCAGTAGCTGAGTACTGTTGCAGCGGGAAGGGGATCTTTGTTGTGGGTTACACGGAGGGAACGTAGATCGGGTTCGACGTAGACTTGGCCCGTGGTGTTTACAACTGGGGTAAGGCGATCGTTCTGAAGAGTGCCCGTGTTTCCCTGTGATATGCCAATGCGTTCTCCTTCGATTATCATGCGTGTAAACTCCTTGATGGGAACAATGCGACTACGGATAGTGGCCATGTAATCAAGCCATTGCACGTATATGAACTTCACTGTAGGGTTCCTTTCTCTAAAGTCTTCGAACAACTGAACGTCGTATACATGCGGCACCTTTGGCGGCGGGGGAAACGCCGGCTGCGTGTACGGAGACACTGACCGACTGCCTGGCGTGTTTGAAGCTGAGAATCGGTTGGGGATACTCATAGCAGGGGCTGGTGTCACTGCTGGAGACTGATAAGGTGAAGCCGCAGCAGGCTTTGGGTTGTAGGTAAGTTGTTTTGGATCCGCTTGTACTGTCTCATCGAATATAGCCTCGTAGCGCAGATCATACAGTACGTTGGAGTTGTTGAACATGATATCTTTCGTCATGCCAATAGCTTGGTGTGGGGTTATGTCGCCTTTTTGGATATACTCGCTGAGTAGCTGCAATTGTTAGCCTATAGGAATAGGCGTTTCGTCATCCCAGCGAACTCACCTGGAACCAAACTTCGCGAAACTGTAGATTGGCAAGCCAAAATGTCTCAGGGAACCAATGGCCATCAGATGAATATAACAGCTTGCTGCCAGGGACAAGCTCCATGGCTTGACGCAAGATCGCGGTCTGACCATCTCTACTGACCATTGGAAAGACCTCGCCGATGTCCAGGTACACATGTCGATATACGGTTGCGAGGTAGCCCGCTTCGCGCGTATATGGATACGCTGAATGAAGGAGTACGAACGGCACCTGGGGGTAGTTCTCGATCAATGGCTGCAGGAAGGCTGGGTTTGACTCAAGGAGGCTAATATCATTGTCTCCCAGGCCAGTATGTAGCTGAAATGGCTTCGCAAGAGAATCACCATGTGGCAATTGCTCGGACAGGATCTCCAGTGTGCGCAACACAAGATAGTCGTTCAGGTGCTTCTTTTCGATACGGTAGTTGCGTTTGCGAATGCAACTCTTGACGTAGCGCTCGAAAGGGTGTCCAACTGTCTTCGCAGCTTCTTCATACTCCGGTTCGATATCAAGACCCGTTCGGTAACAGATGACAGATTTGAATCCAGCAACGTTGTCATCTTCAACCGCGTCTTGAATCTCGCGCTCGAAGTCTTCAGTAAAATTCGTCCAGACCTGCGGTAGAAACTTGGTCTTTCCCAGATCGTCTTCTGATGCATCTCGTACAAGATTCTCCATCAAGCGCTCAGCGACCGTCTCGATGCGCACAATGCGCTTACTGGGTGCCTGGGTCCAACGATCATGGTCGTCGTAAGGGAAGACTTTCTCCGGCCCAGCGAGTCCATCATCGATGAGGAGTGCGTGCACATTTTCGAAGCATCGTTGATGCAATCGTTCGGAGTTGCTCCGGATCCACTCAACCCTCTGTTCCAGAATGTCCTCCCAGTCCGCGTCCTCACCACATTCGTAAAGTCGGCGTAGCTGTTTGGCGGCTCGTAAATGGGGCAGTGATTTGAAGGTGTCTCGCAAAGCTCTTCCTTGAGCTTCCGTGGTTATGGTTTCAAAGGGAATTGTATCGGCTTGGTGAGGTAAGATGAGGTTGTGGGCGTGATTGTCGATGATGGGGTAGTTGTTGACGACATGTCGTAGTTGTTCAATAGTAGGCCTAGGTGGGGATATAGTTCGGTCCATATCGACACAGGGCGCTAGCCGATCGCTTCAACTGTGAGAGTCGCTGTCTAAATGCTGTAAATTGGGCACTCTGATGCAATTGATGTCGCGTTTGCGTGGGGGAGAGACTGCTATGTATCGAGCGATGACGACAATCCGATGACGATCAATATAATATCACCAGAAAGAAGTCCCGAAAGTTGATGTCTTCGTGCTTTTGCGCATTACAGGCATGATCCAAGTCGAATGCGTTGTTCGTGAGGATGTGTTCCAAGGCCAGTCAGATGACGTCAGTGCAAGCGGAAATACGAAACCTCTGACTTCAAAGATTAGTACTCAGCGCATCGCATGATATCTGCATAGGATGTTGTCGTACTCAGCGTTGATCAGCGCGACAATGAAGGATGGGAGGAGGGGAGAATAGTGGCCCAATGAAAGTCATGACGAAGTGGGGCATATTTCCAAGGTTTTGATCTCGTGAGCATCAGCAGCCGACCTCCAACGATGTGCTTCCTACACTAACTGAATGGCTACTTTCATTATCTAAGCCGAAGTCTGATCTTCGTCAAATCCAAGTGCACAGGACATAACTGTGTAGTTTCGCGTTGGATGCCGCCAGAAGCACCAAGCGCATCTCCGTCGTCTGTAACAACGTGCTTTCTACGGGGTATATGTAATCAACTAGTCTTTTATTCCACAACAGCATCTAATCACCCTTGGGCCCCAACAGATTCAACTGTTTCAACCTTCCCACCATGGCCTTCGCACCCCGATCACCACCAGCAGCATCATGAACCTCCTTGGCATGCTTGATCAGGTCCCCTCTCCAGCGATGGAAAGCACCTTCAATCTGCCTTGCTACTGTTTCACCTTCAACCCTGGCAACGAGTTGGCACACCCAAATCAATGTCCTTGCACTGACGAACCTGTGCTCCATCATGGGCCGGATAATAGCAGCTCGGACTACAGCTTTGGTAAACAGAGGACCGATTGGCAGGGAATGCGACTCAAGATAGTTGTATAGTTGGTAGATGGAGCGCCAGGTTGCGTTATGTGAACGGGTAGTAGCGATAGAGTAATGATGAGCTAATTGATGGACAAGCGCCGTGCGCTGAGAGAACGGTATGTCAGCAGTGAGGTTGGCGTAGGCTGGCGGCAGCGCATGGTAGTCCGAGGCGCGGTCCAGAATTGCGACAAATTCCCGACGGGCCTGTAGAGTTTCCATCTCTTCTTGATCGCTGACAAGCGTAGTCGAGATCGCTGGTCCGGCGAATTTGTTAAGAGAATCGGAGATGTATTGGCATGCACGTAATGTGGAGGCGTGCTGTTCGCGCTCCTGGACTGTCTGCAGGTTTGGTTGCTGTCGGAGAGTGGGCAACTCAGCAGCGAGACGGGTTTGTATGGCCTCTATGTTATGTAGTGGAAATCGATACTTTTGTACAAGGTATTGAAATCGGCGCAGAGACCGAAGGCTGGCGTGGGATGTGAATGTATGGACAGCCATACTCATCATCGGCCCATACCGAACGGAAGCCGTCCGCATGTGCTTAAAGACCTTTATCACTTCGTCTTCAATTCTCAGTATGCCTTGCTGCTTCAGTGCAGAGGCCGCGTAGGCGTGTACGCACTGTAACCAACTGTCCTTGTACACACCATAGCCTGGCTGCTGTGCCGTACGGAACGCGAGAGCATAGAGTAATAGAAGTGGCCGCTTAGTACCCGTACGTTCGCTCTTGAATACACCCTCAGCCACCTCGGTGAAGGCGATTTGTGTGTAGGTGCTATTGGAACGGGTTGCATCGAATCGGGCGTCAAGGTTTCCAAGGACTGTCATCCACGCACGCGCACAGTGCCAGTACGTCTCAGCCGACAATCGTGTCTTCCTGACGCCTTGTATGAGGGACAGAGTCACCGATGAAACTAGCGACTGGAGTCGTTCTTCAGGCAGGAAGAAAAGTATTTCCTCGACAGCGTGGAGATAATTGTGAGAAGCGCGTGCAATCATCAACATGATGACTTTTTCTGCGTTGTCGAAATCGGCCAGCAAAGAACGTATCGCCTTTCTCAAGTTCGAAGCCTCGATCTTGTCCGCAAGTAAGCAAAGATCGCCTACAGCACTTTGGCCGGCTTCAGTAACGTAGGAACAGCTGCGAAGGGCTGACCGGATCAGTGTGAGTAGTTGGGTATCCTGTAATGAGCTTGTTGAATCTGCAGCTGATGTAGCGGCTTCTATCATCTTGGAATATACGCGGCGGTGGACACGGGAGGCATGCGGTAGATACGCGCCGGACGTTTCCAGACACTTGAGGAGGTCGAGACTCTCGGGCGTGTACGTGGGAGGTAAATTGAAAAACTTGAGGCTGGAAAGGATGCGTGTGTGATCCCAGCGGTTTTCGGTCAGATGCTTGACTACCATGACGTTGTAGACCCAATCGATATTGGTGGCTGGGCGACATGATATCCAGCTCTGATGTAGTAATCGGCCCCGTTCGGTACTGGACATAATTCCAGCGTTTGCGATCTTTGTCTTGAAGTCGTCAAAATGCGCCTCAGGATCCAGCGCATCGACTGTGCATTCCCCTGATCTGCTCAGATGTTCCTGCGGTTTATCTTGCGAAGTATTCTGCGAAAAAGGGTATGGGGCACCGAATGTAGAAGCGGTAGGCGTCGAAGCTGTGTGCTCGGTGGATGTACGGTTGGGTTGCGTTATGGGCAAGCTTGGAACATGCTGAGCTGCTGTCGATATTAGCTGAGTGTATGTGGAGAATGCGCTGCGCAACGTACGCGAAGTCAATGGCTCTGCATGGGTTTGTAAAGACGGTGCTTCGTATCTCCAAGTGGGCGGATCATCGTTGCGGAAGCCAAAAAGCGCACCGAGATTGAACAGTGGCGCAAAGTTTCCCTGAGGGTAGAAGCCCGCTGAGACAGTCATTCGGCGCTTTGCTGCCCTCCTCCTGGCCTCCAATGGCCCCGGAACGTGGCTGCCATGGCGCTTCTGTTGCGGGCACGAACTGGGGAAAAATCGATTGAGGGCGCCGGTGAGGAGGTCGTCAGAGATCCATATGTGCTGGGAGGAGGAAGACTGGAGCGATTGCACTGCTCGGCGACAGGCAACGGGCGGACGGCGCATTAAGCGTGGCTGGTCATCGGAGGCCCTGGTGAAGCTTGGTTCGATGCTGAGCACGCGTCCCGATCGGGAAGTGGGAGATGCACGTGACGTGGGTGACTAAGCGCATCATCACGAAATCGGAGGGGCCTTGGAATCCGGTAGCACTGCAGTCCGGCGGCGACTTGGCGCGACTTGCTACAAACCTGGGGAATCTTGACACGAGCATGAATCTTAGGACGAGCTTGCACGATGCGGCTGCGTCCCGCTCGTGTCTCAGGTCACCCAAGCATTTTGACATGTGTCTAACTCAGCCGTTGGAGGTTCTGTGTATGTGGCGCTGTATGGAGAGGCACAACGGTCACTGTTGAGATACTGGCCGCTTAATCACGATGCAGATGTCGTGCAAGTTGCTTTTTCTCGGGCCAGAGTGCGTGCAACCTCCGCTATGCTCACCTCACATTTTTAAACTTTCATCGCGATTGTGTCGGGCCGCGCATGTCTAGACTGTGGTGTTCGCATTTCGGATAGAGCGGACAACGGCTTCCATGCTCCAGATTCCGGATGTTAGTTAAATGAGATTCCACATGGGAGACGCGACTCGACCGTGGCCGCGTCCCACTCCCGCCTTCCACGATGGTAGGCAGTCCCAACAGCGCAGTAGTGGAGCGCGAGAACGTTCTCGACCTGGCATCCATCGCAAAAAAGCATCGTGCGCGTCCTGAGTATCGCAACGTCAGCGACACCCTCTGGCCGAGCGCTTGAGTCGCTTTAGTGCCTGACCGCGCGGTCCTGGGTTAGCCTGCGACCACCCCTGCCGCCCCCCGGCAAGCATGAAACAGCGTGCGACCAATGACGGCGCTGTTCCTGGCACTAGTGGGCCGGCGCCTTACCCAGCTGGGCCGACGTCGTGACAGGCTGTCGCGCACACGAGGCCCTGGATGCATGCCGTGAAGGCAGGTGTGAAGACCGCGAGGATAGACTTTGGCGCAGGACATGCGAGGGGAGCTGGAGGACGCGCTGCAATTTAGACGCATGCGCTGTCCAAAGTTACAGGGCGGGTGGGCTAAAGATGGCGGCAGTCAGACGCAGGCACAGGCTAATTGCCAAGGCTGGCTCCTGCTCCTGGCTGCATGCCTGCCTGTCCTAACTGGGGCGCACTCTCCTGTCCTCTCTTCACTGCGATCCACTCTCAGGGCCCGAGCCTCCTCTCGTTTGTCTGCTTCACGTTGTCAATCGTCGACACCCACAATCGTTTTATCGCATCACTACACTCTCTTTACCCAGAACCCATCTCCCGTCGATTCATTCCTTTTGCGTCACTCACCGGGGGTTCTCTCCAAGGGGCAGCCGACAAGTTTCATCGCCTCGACTTCTGCCACGACGCCCCCCGTTTCAACACCACCAGACGGCCCTGGGCATCGTTGATCGAGCCTCCAGTCCCAGTCCATCGCGCCTGTTGACGACTCCATCTCCGCCGCCATCCCCATATCCACTCAGCCTTACATCCACGCCGAACCCCAACAGCTCGCTCTCTCACCACCATCACCACCGCCGCCGACTCGGACCGCCCGACCTATCCACGCCCACAGGGCCTTGCATGTGTCGACGCCTCTGCATATAGCCCTCCGTGCGACACGCTGTCACCGCCGACCGACGCGCACCACTAACTAACCAAGCACATCACCACAATGGTCTACATCAGACTCGCCTCCGCCCTGGCCGCGGCCTCGATGGTCATGATGGCCGCCGCGGAAGAGAAGCCGACGCCAACATGGGCGACCGTTACGGACCCTATCACCACACCAACAAAGACCCTAGGAGCAAGTGCCATGGTGAGCATCGGTTGCTTCGAGACCGGAATCCCACTCGAGAACCACGGCTCTTTCAACTTCCAGTCGCCTGGTAACTGTCAACTCGTTTGCATCGAGCAAAACAAGCCCGTTATGGGTCTGTCGAACGGCGAAGAATGCTGGTGTGGTGACGAGATTCCCGCCAAAGAATGGCAGATCAAGAACGAGACATGTGGCACCACGTGTAGCGGCGACAAGACATGGACCTGTAAGCTGACAACCTTCCCTTATTTCGCTCCCGACTGACAGCGCTTAGGTGGTGGAAAGGACAAATTATGGGTCGTTCTCACCGGAACAACTAGGAACCCAGTCGACTTTTACGAGCCCGAAGTAGAGAGCAGCAGCTCAGTAGCACCAAAGCCGTCGTCCGCTGCTCCGACATCAACCGGTGCCGCCCAGGCTTCGGCCACTCCATCTGCGGCGCCCGAAGAAGACAGCAAACCAAACACAATCGCCATCGCAGTGGGCGTAGTCGTCGGCATACTAGCCCTTGCCTCGATCATGTTCGGTGTATGGTTCTTGCTCCGCCGGAGACGTCAGCATCAAGCAGAAGAAGACTACCGTCGCAATGCCGCCAACGTAAATGCTTTCGTCAACGGCGGCAAGCTACACACCAGCAACTCGTCCATGAACGACTCGCGTCTGGACCCGAGCTTCGTCGACCGGAGGCAGAGCAACGGCAGTATTGCAGACAACGAGGACTACTCGAGGCGGATATTGAAGGTATGCGATCCACGATGCCGCCTGACGAAACGCCACTCACTGACACTCCATTAGGTTACCAACGTATAAGTGCCTCAAACAGGGCAATTGGCGCAACACGTGCGCTCTTCACGTCGACCCTCTCTCACGACTGGCGTCGCTGACGAACACCTCCATACCCTGACTACGCAACTACCTAATCTCCTTCACTACCATGTCTCGCACCACGGTGCGCGCAATCACGCTTTGACGACGAGAGTAAGAATCATCTTGCGATTTAGCCCGTTACTATTCAGTACACGACGGAACCACCATACCGTTGTGCAGACCAGCATTTGACGAGGATAAAGAAAGATTTGTGGCGGCTGCACCGAAGAATCTTTTCACCTCTCTTGTGTTATATCCAACCTTTTCTTGTTTCCTCAACTGGGCGTTTGTGGGGTGTTAGATACCGGGCAATTGAATGGGTCACTTATAACTCCATCCGGCGCACAAGAGCACCACGGTCGCTCTCTTGTCTTTGTTCTTTGTTTACGGACGGTAATTTCGTCCAAGCCATTCCTTTACCTGAGGGCATTAGTTCCTGTCCTGCCGCTCCCTATCCCCATGTGTGCTCCTCTTGCCTGTCGCCATGTAGCCACCCTGCCAACAAGCACCCCCCATTTTCTAGCTACTCTATCTACCACCTCCGCCAATCAAAATCAGTCACATTACATGATATATCTACTGTGACACTCGAAGCAGACTTGCAACTACTCCTACAGACTTGGTGACTAACCGCAATTACGAGCATTATCCTCACAGCCACACAACCAACGTCATCAACATACCATGCTATTCAAGCTCTGTGCACCAGTTATTGCACATGGTTGTGTGTCACGCGAGCCCTCGCGATGCCCCAGCCTCCCCTAGCCACACTAGCCCAACATTTTCAGCCTCAGCCTTGCACATCACCATTAAAGCGCTGTACAACTACCACCAATGAACATACATCTCCCTCCCCCTCCCCATACTTTTGCGTCGATCACCCAGTTAATCACCACCCTTTTCGAGAAAGGCTCGAGGTCACGCGAATTGGGATTGAAACGCACCTACAACGCAGCGCAATGTTACCCAAGGCAAGATTGAAACCAAAGTGACCCAGACGAACTTGACCGTCTTTTTTCTCCGCACTTTGATGCGTGAAATTGCCTCGTGAAAGAGCCGACTCCGAGGTGCCCGTAGTCCAAGTGGCTGGGTACGGCAAAAGGTGGGGAAAGACTTCGGCGATTTCGGCCTCCCTTCTTGTTTCACCACCCCTCCTCCGTCCTTGCTCGTTTCCCTTTCGCTGTCGCCGTGAGGCTGAGAGTGCGGACCCGTGATCTCCCCGAGGGCATCGACAAATTTCCCGACCAGAGAAGGGAAAGAAGGGTCGGTTTGTCTTGATGTTTTGACATGCGTGCTTTTTTGTTCTCGCACTTGCTTTGGCCTTGCAACGGGGATTCTGTGCGTCGGTGCGTTTGTTACATGTTCTGGGAAATGAAGGGCTTCGGCATTTGGAGAGCATGTGCGAAGGTCATGGCATCTGGGCGTTTGTGGGCTGAGAGGGAGGGTTCGTTATGCCGTTGATGCCGTTGCGGTTGATACTGACTCTCTCGTGCATATTGTGGCTCTCTTGTAAAGCCGAGGTGAGGATTCGGTGGGTTTTCTTTTTCCTTCGCTGCTTTGATGTGTCCTGGGGTCTGAAACAAAACTGAAGGCGCGGCGTTATGTGGTAGGCATTTTGGGAATTGGAAACGCGAATCCGAGCTTTCTAGATGTTTGGTATTGTTCGCTACCAGAAAGTTCGCTGGGTCGAAGCTAGGCCTGATATTGTACCCTGGAGGTGTTCGCTGGGATTTACGGTGACGGACTAGTACGGTAGACTATACTGTATGCTCCAAGACTTGCTATGGCTGAGAGTAGGGGAAGGAAAGCCCCGTTGTAGTCACAAGCGACGTTGACGACAGCTGAACCAGTGATGAAGGTTCCCGACAACGACACCATATATTGATGGCCTATTACAGACAAAGGGTTATTTGGTGAGCTATCATTCGATGAGGTGAGTACAATCATAGAGCGTATACACCTTGTGTTGTCCAGTCAGGAAAGCTTTCATGTAGAGATTCGCTCATACGCAGAGCTTTGTTCGCTCTTCCTCATCTTATCCTAGGGCAGACAGCTAACTATCTAACCTTTTTTCGATGATGAAATAGACAGACTATGCGATATGGCTGTGCAAGGAGAACAGGTTGTTCAGGTCCTCGGCGGTATCGACATGCCGTCCAGACTTGATATGCCGGTGAAAAACACACGTCAAGTTTGCAGGAAGCGTCAAGGATGAAATCCTAATCGTTTCACCACACCCCACTGGTCCCCCGAGCAACACCGTTCGTCACGAATATAGCAAGACGCTCGACTTTTCTATGCTCGCTCTGCACGCGAAAGTCAGAATGCACCCGTAGACCTCGCTCCCGAGGTCACTCTCAGCAACACAAATCACTACATCTTGACGTCATACTAAGACGACTTGATCGTAACCTGGTAATAGGTGAAGAGGGCTAAGTTCGGTCTTACTATCGGGCACGCAGGGGTTGATGTCTATATAAAGCACCTACCTAGGAAGAGGAGCACCACCTACCCTACCGGGCTATATGACCGCACACCTCCGAGTGCTATCAAGCGGAGGTGCCCACGGGGTGGATTGAATGTACAACAATAGAGCAGAGAGACCATATGACGCGCGTCTCTCTCGCTGTCACGCATCCCCAGTACTTCGACCGAATAAGAGGATCAGTTATCGCTACCTGGGTATCGAGATGCGCGGCACCGCTATCAAGAAGCGCCTGGTTCACTCCCTCGATATATCGCCCCAGCGATTGCTTGACCTTTCCTTTGCTTCGGCTCTCGCTCTACTCGTGCCCGCTATCTTGACCATCGCACCTTATACAATGAGAACCCAAACAGGTTCGCAGCCTACATTAAGATAACAATGTGCAAAGTAGCTATTCTGACGCTGATGTAGGCTTTAGGGTGTGAGTTCGGTTTCTTCCTTGCATGAGGCGATAGTCTTTTGCTGCGTTGAGGCTTGGGTTGTCAGTCGCCGTTGACTGAGAGACTTGGGTTGCGACTGTCTACATATGTATCAATGAAGCCAACGGCAGTCTGTATGAGGATAGCATATGCAATCGGATAAGGAAGACAGCAACAGGCTGGTCACATCGACATGGTACGCATCTGAGAACATAGACGTCTGATGATGCTTTTGATTCCATAGCAGTACGATAGTGTAGTCGATAAGCCTCTCCTGAATGGCGAACTGATGCTTCTTATTGGTGACAGGAACACTTCGATCTCTGTCAAAGGACTCGACTTGATATACCGCTAGACTGAGCTGCCTCACAGTCTGTTTTTGCTCATCGTGGTCAAGTCATCCCACTGGGAACTCGGAGTCGTACCGCTGGTTACCCGCTTCCGGTCGATGCGACGAGGCATTACATGTACGTGCAAGGCTCTGGATTGTCGGAGAAATGGTAGATACAGACTGATTTTAGCGAAGAGTAGTATTATGTAGAGATTGGATCAGTCCAGGCCAATTCCTTATCGACGATGAATAGTACTGTTTCCATCGGTAGTGGGTTATGACGATATGATCATGAGACTGTCGCGTAGAGAGCGTAAAGGCTCTTCCAGATTCTCTTCTCCCATGGTGAGCCAAACTGGGATCTTCTTTAGCGTAACTGTCTTTTCCCCAATATGCGCATGTCGCCAGACCATATCCATGTCATCATACATTGATGGCTAATCTGTCAAGTCGCGTACTTTGGCCGGTACCAAGTATGATGGAGATGAGTTTAAACTCTTGCGAATCTCTTTCTCAAAGGCGTCAAGTTTGGTGTTTGACAGCTGAGGCACCATACGCTTGACGAAATTCTTGACATGTTGGACAGTTATCTCACCAAAGAGCGCCGCATCGGTGATAGAGCAGCGGCGGATGATATCCTAGGTTTCGTGATTATCATCGTTCTCGTTATCTGCGGGTATACTGTTGTCTTCTTCCAGCGATGCCTCCTCTAGCTCTTGCTCTTCCATATTTTGCTTGTCCTCTTCTCGCCCTTCGTGGGACTCAGTGTTCGCGTAGTCGGATGAATCATCGTCGCTTTGCGGCGTGCGCTTGCGGCTGGCACTGGGTCGGAAAGCGCGACTGTTAGCTAAAGGCGTATCGCTGCTCTGTTGAGACTGTGTTTGTGAGGTCGGTGCTTCATTTGCCTTCTGTCCTCTGCCGTAAGTGGCCCGCTCACTCGAGGCTAGCGCTACAATGCCACCAAATAAGTCACAAGAAGACAAGCCGCTTGCTCGAATAACGCGCAAGCAGAGAAAGACGTCCAGGATAGCGCCCTATGAATTATCACCTTCGCACCACTCGTCCTCGGCGTTCTCTTTGTCCTCGCCCTCCATCTCAACTGCTCTCCTCTTCCTCCTCCGCTCGCACGCTTTCTGCTTCTTGGTCTCTTCCTTCGCGAGAAGGTCCGCGACCGTGGTGTTATATCGTGTGAGGGAGGGGTTTCCTTCAATCTCATATAGCGATAATGCAAGGGGTTGCGGTTTGGGCTTGGTAGATTGCCTTGGCCCCTCCCTCCGCTCTGCGATCAATCTGAAAGTCAGCGCATGATTGCCGTATCGGTCGATGACTTCGGCTCTATCCCAGTATGATGGCTTCTCCGTGAGTTCGACGTCCATGGTCCTCCGCATCGCCTTGATCCCTTCAACCTCCTCTTTGCTTATCTTCTTGTAGCCGGTGAGGAGGACGTTAAGGGTGGCGTTGCTTAAGTTGGGGATACTGAGAATCTTACGAAGTGTGGTGTTGTCTGCGCCGTAGTTCTCGAAGTCAGACATGCGCAGGATGATACCCGTTGTGGTCTGAAATCGGTACTTTGTTGAGCTGAGAAAGCCTTGCAGGTGTGCCGTGCCCCAGACCTTCACCATCGCGTAGTCAATCAAACGCTCTTTAAGCGCATTGGCTCTCATCGTGTGAGTGACTACAGTGCCGCGGTAGCGGTTGAAGTACTCAGGGTGCGGGACTGAGAACGCGATGCGTTTGATATTGTTGCCCTTGTCGTATTCGATCCAACACGGTGGTGTCTTGCTTGATTGGTGCTCCTATAGAAGTACGAAGTCAGTATGTGTCTCATGTGCAGTTCATACAGTTATAGCTTACATTGTTGCCACCAGCCAACCATATTTGTTGGTGCTGAACATGGTTCGCGTCTAGATAGGACAGATAGGTAGTGACTGCAGCTGCTCCGACAAGTAGGGCGATCTTGGCCTGCGATCTTGCCAGCCATTCCTGGGCGACACACTGCCAGTAGTTGCGTAGGACAGCCGGAAGCTTCTCCAGAACCTTTTGGCCTGTTGGCACAGTCTTTCTATTAACGCGACGGGGGAAAGCGTTGATGTGGAGGGCGCCGGTCGGTCGGAATGACTTCAGGTGCAGTTCCAACTTCGAGTAAAGCATTAGCATCGATATATTGGAGAGGTCCATCGTCGTCCCGTAGGAGGCGTGCACCGTACTGCCAACGCGTGCTGTTGGATAGGATGTGATTAGAACCAGGCTGTCTTGGATGCTCCCTGTGTATTTGACTGCAAGGGCACAGTTAGTTCAGCCGCCTTTTAGATCCCAAGTACCAAAGAAAACTTACCTAGCTGATCCTCTGCCATGTCCAACCACTTCGGCATATTGGTCCCGACAGGCAGCTTGATTGCTCGCTCAGCCTTGGCTCCCTCTTCCCACAACAGGTCCGACTCTTCGTACGTTGAGGGCCAGCTCTTAGGCTCGCGCTCGTGGCGTGGTATAGTAAAGGGCGGCGAATGGTGTGTAGTAATCTGGGCTAAAAAGTCTTGGACATCTGCAAGCATAAAGTCAGTATACCGGAGTACATCATATCTTGTACGAGTACGTGTAGCTTACCTTGCTGGCAAATGCCAGGGAGAAGCCGCTGGACGAGCGCCTCGATGTCGGTGGGGCTCAGGTCATCAAGTAGATCGTTGTCGCTAATGACACACCCCTGTGGGATATTGGCTGCGATATCTTCATCTGCGCTGCTGATCTCGTCTTCCATGAGACTAGCATGGACATTGATGCTGAAGTCGTTCTCTTCCTCGTCGTAAACTTCGGTGGGCGTCAATGTGTTGCTCTGCTGACGCGGTGTTCGAGCAGGTATTCGAGCAGGTGTCCGAGCAGGTGTCCGAGCAGGTGTCCGAGCAGGTGTCCGAGCAGGTGTTTGAGCAGGCTTCTTGTTGTCTTGTCCTTTCTTTGGTGGCATTGTTGGACGTGTGATTGAGGGAGCGATGGAGCGGGAGCGTTGATGGGAAATGAGAGCTTGGTGATGCTTAACTGTCGGACGTGTGATCGAGGGAGCGAGGGAGCGGGGGCGTTGACAGGAAGTGAGACGCTCTCTTTGATAAGTGGGAGCTTGATGAGGCTTGGTTGGTCAGACCCATGAGGCATGAGGAAGGAGCGTTGTCATCGAGCCCAACCATTTACCTCAGCATCTGGTTGGTCAGACCTATGAAGCACGAGGAAGGAGCGCCGTCATCGAGCCCAACCATTTACCTCAGCATCCCGAGGTCCAGTTAGCTAGAACCGTGAGGCATGAAAACGAATAGAGTGCGCCTTTGACTTAGACTGCGGTCTGGTCCTGGTTCGTGCTGGTTATTAAGATAGTACTTTGGTATACGGTATGATTGCGATAGCTTTGATGTTGTTCGCTGGAGTGCTGTGCATGAGGAAGGTGCGCTGTCATCGTAGCCTAACTATTTACCTCAGCATCCCGAGGTCCGGTTAGTTAGAACCGTGAGGCACGAGGAAAAAGCGCTGTTATCGTGGCCTAACTATTGACCTCAGCATCTAGTCAGTGAGTAGTATAATGCACGAAGAAGGAGCGGTGTTATCGTAGCCCAACTATTTACTCCAGCAGTACAATTCGAGACTTTGTAAATGTTCCCGCGGTAGCCTCGCCACTTGTATTAGTAAGTTTGAGGCTAGCAGTAGCCGCGCTTCAAACTCGGTATACTATATTTCCAAAAAAATGTAACTATGTTCATCAATAAAAGACAAGACACTGTGCCAGAGTGGTTTGATGGGTGTGACTCGAAAGAGCTTGTCTCCATAAGATATCACAAATTGCAAATGCGCGCAACACGGCTGCCACAAACGTAGTAATACAAGGAAGGAGAGACGAACGCTGCAGCAATAAGAGACTGTGGTAGTGAGCGGCTGCAGGCTTGCCAGACAGACGAAGGCTGCGGAGGCTATGCACTAAAAGCGATAAGTGCGGAGGTGAGACACTGAAGACGGTAGAAGGAGGATGTGACGTTGGTGAGGTGTGATTGGAGTGCGCTTGTTGATGGTATCCAATCTGTGGTTTCGGTAAGAGGCAGGAGGTAGGAGCGATGGCACCCACCATGGGTGGCTAGGATTTGTCTCGCGTTTGCTGTATACAGACTCATGAAAGTTAACAACTAGGTAGTTCTAAAGTTGATGTATACGTCCACGTAAAAATATTCTCAATAGTACTTTGGGCTTTTTGTCGTAATGCGACACGAATTGTAGCTACTCCCAGTGCTCAACTCTGGTGGCATCGGGATGTCTGCTTGGGCTTCTCTTATTTTCACCCGAAGCCACTGACCAAATACATAAGACAGAAGCGATGGTATCCAGATCCGGCGATATCGGGACCTCTCATCGGGCCTCTTTTGTCCACTCTGGAGTTATTGATAAGAGGTATGAGGCGAGAGTAATGACATCCAGATCTGGGAGCGTCAAAATGTCTGGTTGGGCCTCTCGTGCATTCCGAAGATGTTGGTAAGAGGCATATGACAGAAGCGACAGCATACAGGCCTGCTGGTATTAGATATGCTCCATTGTTCGTTTTTGGATCCGTTCCTAATAAGCAATGAAATCACGGCCGGGCAATGTTGATGAACGTTCTGACAATTCAAGGCGCTAGGCAGAGGTGCTGTGATGCGACAGAGGTGGTTGGCTAGCAATCCGAGTGAGGGCTTATTTACTTGGTCATATCCATATCTTAGAGTCAGCCGATCTGACAGGGCGTATTGTTCAAGCATCTCGCTAGGCGGCTAAGCATGTTGGCGAACCAGCTTGTCTATACCTTCTCTCGTCAGCTCGTAATTGAATGATACTTGAGTGCCACTCGTGGAGCAATATACGCTTCGAGCGATGGGCGAAGATCGCCTGGAGACTGGATCATCTGGCTGGATGACGCCCATGTCGACACTATGTATGGCATGTCTCTCCTGCACGACCTCGTTCACCGACTGGCCCAACAAGATCACTGCTATGAAGTCATACGGCCGTACGGAATTCCAGAGGATCATATATCAGGCGACAGTTGACGCGATGGGTCTTGCAAACCACCTTCTCACTCCTCAAGAACTTTCATCTTTATACTATCCTTACACCTGAATTCGCTTTCGAGACTTTCAATCCAGTACGAGCACGTCGTACTTTGGGAAATAGGCGACAATTAGACGCAACGCAGACAGCATGAAGCTCGCCGCTACCGGGGCCCTTGTGCTCTTTATTCGTTCGATCATGGGCGCAGGCTGTCCAGACGGCCAAGTTGGTGTTGGTACCGTACAGAGCTGTTTGATCGTCAAGTTCGTCCTTATCCATCCCAATCGCCAGGGTGCCTGGACGAGACTACGAGCTGACTTGTATCTCTAGCAACATGCTGACTGAGTGCGGGGCGACGCAGGGTGTCGTCTTTGGAGCAGGCAATTGCGACCAAGCCGATATCGAGAACATGTTCCAGGAGGACGGATACTGTCAGCCCAGAACTTTCCTTCATGGCGCCAAGGTTTTCTGCGAAGACGATGACATGACCGTCACGTCTGTCGCATACGATCTAGCGACTTGGGGGAATTGCAAAAAGCAACATGTCGATTGTTCTGCTGGACCACTTCAGTACTTGTATATTGATTACTGTTGCGAGAAGATGTAGGGCTGAATGCGTCACTCAAGTGTTGCCGCGGCCAATGTGCGGAAATTATGTACGCTAGCAAAGCAGCATCTGCCCGCACAAGAAAATTGTACGAAGCTGACCTCGGGATGGTTCCTGTGGGTGTCGTCTGCTTATTCATTCCCTTGGCGCTGTTAGCAAAATGAAGTCCTGTTCCCTTCGTACAAAAGTACCGAGATGTTTGATGATACACCGACTGTAACTATCAATGGCGGTACATCACCCAAAACGAGGGTCGTGGTAAGTCTGTCGGGTGCAGGGTGTTCTATGTCTTAGCTCCCCCTCTTTAAACAGCTTACTGTAGGCAAGAGGCTTCGCCATTGGCAATGTTTGCGACAGTTGCACTCTCCCCGTAGGTCGCAAGCCTGTGCTAAAATCACATGCCTCGCTCAACACGCGCGTATGTCTCCTCAAGCGTGTTACAATGACTTCGTCAGCGAGTGATCCAAGCAGGCCTACTGTACCGCCCGTGCGTCGCGTCGCCCTCCCTTTCGGTATGGATCAAAGCATGCATTGTTATGTTGACGCACCCGGCGAGGAGCTCGTGAGCAGCACATGAATGCCGATCTCCCTCTGAAGGAACGGGGCGTGCACAACCGAGTCTGGAAATCAGCATGCGATGGCCTGAGGCAAAGAGAATACGATGCGCATCAAAATCCTAGAGCATTAGCGGAGCGAGAAGATTGATGGTTGTGTTTGAACGTTGTGGAAGGATTGAAGTTGCGCACTGCGTGCGACGGCCGAAGTGGGGTCTGTGAGCCCTCCAAGTCTCACATGACCAAAAATTGTGTTCTACCCCCACACCTAGATATAAGCATTTACTTGTGCTGGAATGGATGTGTTTGTAGTGTAGAAGTGTTTGCATGTCTCAGATTCAAAATTGGTCAAGAAATGGTGGTTTTGTGCGCAAAAAGTCTCAATTCTCCCCTTTATCTCCACCACAGCTATTCCTACCCTTCAGGACACCTCACAGGATATTATAAAAGGGCAAAAAGAAGCGAAGCCGGCAGGATTCGAACTGTTTCATTTTGTTAGTTGCTTGTCTTGTGGATGTGTAGTTGTGGAGAGGTGATGTCTTACCCTGCGCGCCCGAAGGCATATGATATCTATTCAAGCTGCTCTAAACGAACAGCTTATTCGAGTCATACCCATTAACCACTCTGGCACGACTCCTGTGGTTGTGATGATTGATGGAAGATAGCTCAGCAGCAAAACTTATATCCTTGTTCAAAAGTTGGTCACTGGGGACTTACTTGGGCAAATGGGACCACAGCGGGGAAAGGACAACCTTACCTGGACTTTTCTAGACCACCAGACACGTCCGAATGAACGACTTCATTCATTGGCTAAGTGGTTCTTCAAACGCAGAATTTTGCTGGGTGGTGGGGCCGGCGCCCACCACGACCATGTCCGCTAACCGCCCATCTACCGGTGGAATGCGGCACAAGAAACCACCATCACCATCTTACATTGTCTTACAATCATGAACCGCCGCGAATGCAACACTGTTCAAAATGCTGCAAAAAGCGCAAGACTTTTAGATGCACGTAGCTCAGACATAACAATAACTGTTTCAAACTTCTACCTAGGTATTAACTCTATCTCTTTGTGCTTTTGCATTTTCCTCCGTGAACGCGCCTAAAGCGGGGTACATGCAAGCCTCACTCACCGTTTACCGTTGTGCGACCAGCCCGTACATTTGCACAGCCCAGGCACGAGCGCATGTCACGTAACGACTCATCACATCACCATCACATACCACTTTTGTTCTCGGTGACGCATTGATTGGATATTGCTACTCGGCCACCAGCATTTTATCTCCCAATTTTACGCTTACAGTATGTACATAGAAGGTCGTAAAGATGCTCGCGAAAAGCCCCCAAGCCCAAGAATTACCTCCGACTGCGCACGCCCATCCAAATCACTCAGCGTCTCCTATCACCTCATACAAGAAAAAAACTCGAACAGGCCTGCAGACTACATCAGGGTAAAATAAGCAAATTAGAAAACTTTGTGGCAATGTAGGCTCCACGGTGTTCAGTTTTTTTCCGGGTTGACGTGCTATTGCTCTAGCATTGGAGCTTCGCCGGACCAGGAATCTTGTAAGGCGTTCCGTTGCCCTTTGGCTGACCCTGGGCGTTGTAGATGCTGAGCTTGATACCCGCATCATCCGCCCTGTAGGCACCAGGGAAGCTGACGGTACTGCCAATCTTCGATCCAGATCCCGAGACATTGATCTGCGCGCAGCCCATGTAGAACTGCGCACCGCCGGTCGAGCTCGCGCTATGCAGGGCGATGAGTTCAGCCCTGAGGAGATACTGGCCCGGAGCGACACAAGATGGCATAGTCATCTCCGTCCACCCGCCGTTGTTGATCATGCGGTCGACACCCCAGTTTCCAGAGCTGTCGAGACCGTCTTCGGAGACTTTGAACCACTGGAGACCAGAGGGGGACGCATTAGCGGCATTGGAGACCTTTGCCATGTAAAAGATAGCAGGCCCCTTGTGAGACTTCGCGATCGGGTGGTCGGGGTCGTTTGAGCCTCTTGGATGAGTTAGTCTTATGCTGTTAAAGGATTGAGAACAGGATGACCTACTGTGCTCCGCCGACAATGTGGCCCCAGTTCACGCCGACTTTGTCTCCAGGCTTGACGTCGATGACTTTGCCGGAGGAAGAAGCACCCGAGTTGCAAGCGATATTGCCGTCATTGACATTGGTGATGGGGTTGTTGGAAGGGGCGACACGGATACCGTTGCCTTGGCCCAGATCCTGGCCGTTGATACGGACGCGCTGAGCGATAGTATGCGCTGACCCAAGAGCGGGTAGCAGGGCAACAGCAGCGGCGAAGAACTTCATCTTGAACGAAAGACTGATAATGTAGATGTAATGGTCGAATATCAAGGTGTAGATGCGGATGAGGTGCTGTCACTGGGTGTCGTGCCTCTCCTTATATACCCTATCCTACTCCTACGCCCATGCCCGCGCAAGACTCAAGTATCAGCAGCATGACGCTTCTACCTGTCTAACGTCCATCTCAGTCGCTGGGCTGCAATATAACAACGCCACACGCAAGCCTTCGCTAAAGAGCCTTCAAGATTTCTCCGTGCGCCCCCGACTTGTTTTCCACCACGGCAGAGGTGGCTGCTGTCGGTAGTCATGCAATGAGACCAATGAGACCGGAGAGTTTTCCGTTTACTCTAGCAGTCATATATGTCGTTTCGCAATAGATGGTTTTGTGCAACCACGTACCCGAAATCAGTGCTTGGCAGTAGGTGTTTGTGTGTGGCCGGTTAATATACTCTTCGCGATTGAGGCCCGTGAGTAAAAAGACACATGACCGGTTCCTGGAAGCGAGATATCCGCTAGCGGTGATCGTATCGAGCTTTGCGTTGTAGACGTAGTAGGGCAAAGTTGCGTGTAGAGCTTTCCTGTGGTGAATGTTAAATCAGATCATCGACTGAAACATTCACTTTGCTACTCACATGGAACCAGGGTAAAGGAAACTATCAAGAACATCCATAACCTTCCTCAAACGCCTTACCTTAGGGCTCTGGCTATCATTGCTTCCATGGCGCACCGCACTGTTGTTGTGCCTGACGCCCCGTCGCAGCATGCCAATGATCTTGTGACACCTCGCGACTGCTTTCACTTCATTTATTTCATGCCTCCTCAATGCAGAGTATTGACCACGCCCGTATCTTACCTCTTCAACCCTTCTCTTTGCAAGACTAGGTGCTTCCGCCTTTTATAAGGAAGAAACTAAACAGTTGCACTGCAGAATACATGAGTGTGAAAAACGAAAGTTGAGAACGTCCTGAAGCAATGTAGACTTCTGGGCTATGAACTAAGATGGGTGTTCCATTTCCCTTCAAAAGCATGCTTCGATATCTGGCATCCGTCTCTTCTTGTAGCTGTCGATCGACCGGAGTGAGATAAAGAGCTGTGGACCCGAGTACTAAACAAGTCGACAATGAAATAGTGCGGCACCAGGCTGGATATCTCTCGGTATCGCATTGTCCTGGTCTTGATTGGGCTGGCCATTGAAGTTGTACTTTAGTACTCGGGACAACTGTGATACATCACTACCGACATACTGCATCTTACTCGCCCTTCAGAGAATACCGGAGATAACCAATGACGGCAAAGGGGCAGTGCTGCCCGCAATGCTTCCCGCTGGGTTACTTCGTGGTAGGCTAGTGCTGCTACGGGGTCCAACTAGTGTTAGAGGGTGGGATACGAGAGGACCCCTGGAAAAAATGGGATAGGTCCCACGAGAGACGCGCAGCTCGCAGCAAGACGGAGGGAGAAAGGATTTCGGCATTGCCGCCGTGCTGCATTGATCTGCGGAAGGATGAATGCAAATCGCTGGGCAGACTTGGGTCGGCACGTTCGGCTGTGCTCTCCCCACATTGAATCTCCACGTGTTTGGCCAGCGGCGATGGAAGTGGCGACGGACGATGCGGCTGCAAAGTCACCGAGAAGCTTTATCGAGACCAAGATTGTCAAAGTGAAGAAGTTGGCAGGCCACGAAGCCCCTCTTGTGTCGCCTACGTGTTCCGCGAGCCTGCATGTGACAGCTGCTAGGACATTCGATGTGACGGGCGCAAGTAACGGCGCAATGGATGGAAATGCAAGCAAGTCATGATAGGCCGAAGTGTAACAGCCGCGCCACAGACTAAGACGATTCAAGGGTCGGGCACTGCTGCACGATGACGATCATGTCCGGATGGTGTTGAGGGCGTAGCATTGAAGGGAACATGACATCACCTAAGCATCTTTGTGAGCCTCTTCAGTGCCGCGAAGCCGCCGCGGATGGTCATAGTTTTATTCTTCACATCCGGCATCTGCCTCTCGACATTACAAGCCCCCTCAGGCACACATTGAATCCATCAAATTGAGCAGTTTGCGACACAATTGCACTCCGAGCAGTAAGTATTGATTGATCTGCGGCGCCATGTCGGTTCGGGCTCTCGCAATCTGCGCCTCGACCCCTCCGAGGCATCTCACCCCTTAGCGCGACTCCACACGTCATCGCCAGCCACAGCGAACGCGGCTCAGGGTTGCAGTTGTTTGCGAACGTCTTCTTACATATATTCGTCAGGGTCTACCTTACCGTCGCCGCAGCCAATATCCACGACCAGGCAGCTCCCACCATGGCGACCCAGCGCCCAGTCACCCCGTCGGCCTCCTACGACCCCGTACCGCACATCGACGACCCAGCCCATCTCAGCCGCGGCTACGGCACCTCCGCTGTGAATGACTTTGGAAACTCACCACTAAGCGCGCCAAATGAGCGCTCGCGCCTGGGGCGGTTCGAGGAGGACTTCGATGCGCGCACACGTGGTTCATCCGTCCTCGAGGGTGATATGCACCAGCGCTCGTCTTCGCGCTCCTCCACCTTGAATCAGGGCGCAACCCCTTCGCGAAGTGGCACGCTCAAGAAGAAGAACTCTGTCAAGAGGGCAAGCAGCATGAAGCGCAGTGGAAGCAGGAGATCGATGCATGCTGGATCTATCCGCGGTGTCACCATTGACGACCAGGAGCATGGCTATGACCGCGAGGACAGTGTCTTCTACACTCCTGTACCGACCAAGGGCACCCCCACCGAGATACTAGCAGAACGCTTCCAGAGTATGTTGGGCACATGACAGGTTCGTGAAACCTACTGACACCTGACAGCTTGGCGAAAGTTTCTCAAGGACCTCATCACCTACTTCCGCGAGGTCGCATCCTCGTACGAACACCGCGCCAAGTCGCTGTTGAAAGTCTCGAACGTCATCAACAATACCAATGCCCCCGCCGCCCTCCTCATAGAAGGAGGTCTGAACGACGCCAACCGCATCCTCCGCGATTTCCACAAGCAAGCCATCCTCGAGGCCAACAAAGCGCGGGACGTTGAGGCCGACGTCATCAACCAGCTCAGCGGTCTCCGCGCTGATCTTGCGCAGAAGATCAAGGAGATCAAGTCACTGTCTGGCGACTTCAAGAACAACGTCGAGAAGGAAAAGGAGACCACAAGGAAGTGTGTAACAGCACTCGAGGAGGCGCTGGCTTTGGCCGACTCCGACCCTACGGCAGTTGCAGGCAAGGGAGATCCTTATGTCGTGCGTCTGGGTGTCGAGCGCCAGGTGGAGAGGCAGATTGATGAGGAGAACTACCTCCACAGGGTCAGTTATCGCACGTGTAGGGGCGACTCAACTAACGTATACAGGCTTACCTCAACCTTGAAAACTCCGGCCGCGAACTCGAGTCGATCGTCGTTGGCGAAGTCCAGAAAGCCTACAACGCTCTTGCTACCATCTTGAAGCGCGATGCCGATGAGCAGTACAACACGGTAGAGCGGTTGCGCAATGGCCCGATTGCCATGCCGCGCGATCTCGAATGGAGCCGGTTTGTGCGAAGCGACCCTCACTTCGTCAACCCAGATATGCCATTGCGCAGACTGGAAGACATCCAGTACCCCGGCAAGCACCACCCTGCTACCACCGAGGTCAGAGCGGGCATGCTCGAGCGGAAGAGCAAGTATCTCAAGTCATACACACCAGGATGGTAAGCAACTTGATCTTGACAACCTCCCCAGTCTAACACTTCTCAGGTATGTCTTGTCGCCAACGCATCTCCACGAGTTCAAATCCGCCGACCGCATCTACACTCAGCCTCCAGTCATGTCCCTATATCTGCCAGACCAGAAGCTTGGTTCTCGCTCCCAGCCCGGAAGTTCCTCCCACAAGTTCGTTATCAAAGGCCGTCAGGCTGGATCCATGCATCGTGGCCATACTTGGGTGTTCCGGGCGGAGACGTACGACACCATGGTCGCATGGTTTGAAGATATCAAGGCCTTGACTGAGAAGAGTGGAGAAGAGCGTAACGCCTTTGTCCGTCGCCATGCAAGCGTCAGGAGTACCAGCGCCGGCAGCGCCCGTTCAGCCAGCTCGGATGGCGGACTAGAGGAAGACGAGGCAGACGCAGTTCCTTTCTCAGCCAACCAGTCCATGAAGGAACAGGCCTACCGGGATCAGTCTGAGCGACCTTCCCGACCTTCTCCAGGTGGGCGATTCCCGTCTGATTTGATGGTCAACCGTAACTTACAAGCGCCTTTATCGCCATCTAGCGGAAGTTCAGAGGTCGGCAATGATCTAAACACCATGTCTGGAGGTCCGACACAGGATGTGCACCCGATGTATCTTGCCCAAACCTCAGCCTACCAGCCCGAACCAGCTCAGCCCGTCCAGCCCGTCCAGTACACCCAACCCGCTCAATACCAACAGCAGGCCAGCTTCGCAAATCCATACACACCAGCCCAGCAGTCATACGCCCCTCAGACTGTCGACAACCCTTCATACGCCCCTGTCTCTCAGGCTTACCCTGTCCAGCCAACTTCGGTCGACCAGTACAACCAGCCATCCCTGGCACATGCTGAGCCTATCCAACGCAAAGATAGTACTCATTACGGCAACTGGTTGGCGCCTGCTGTTGGGGGTGCAGCCACCGGAGCCCTTGCAAACGAAGCATTGCGGAAAAAACAATTGGCGCAACAACACTACGAGGCCCAGCAGCTCAACCAAGAGCAGCAATATCCAGTCGAACAATCTCGCGCGGTAGACTTCCCAGATGCCACCCCTACGCAAGTCCCCGAGCGGCATCCTGACCATATCCTCCCCGACCAAATCGACGACACAGGCTACGTAGCACCTGCTGTGCAGCCAACCCCTGCTCCGATCGTTGCGCCTGTCTTCGATGGCCACACTCAATCCCAGCATGTAAGCGGGTTGGATACACCAGGAGCTACTTCGTCTTTTTTAGGCGGGTCTGAAGTAGGGGGACCTGCCTTCGGCGAGACTGTCAACGGCGGACCCGTCCCAGTGGGCCTCGTCGATACTGCAGAGGAGATGGCGCACCCTGGCATGGGCAAGCGGATGAACACCGACATCAGCGTTAGCGACCTGCATGTCCCGGGTGAATATCCCAAGACAACTGTCGGTGACGCCAGGATACCTGCTGCAGCTGCCACATCGCAGGAGCCCACGACTTTCCTGAAGTACAACTGATCGTCTCACGGCAACGATTGAACGACCTGGGTTATGTGAGCTCTACGGTAACGACTCGGACGACTGGAGTATGCATTCACGAAAAACAGCTGGGTAGGGGCTAGCTGCGGGCTGGAGTTTTCTGGCAAGGAGCAAGGTTTATATCTGCGTCGCCTTTCTGTGAGGATCTCCTGATGGATCTGTCAACATTTTTCCTTTACAGTTCTTTCCCTCGTTATAACGTCTGGGCATACGTGCTCGAGCGTCTCATTACCCCCCTTGATACCCGGCGTGATACACCCAATAGTACATAGATGGTAATTTGCTTTAATTGATCGTTCCACTTCGTTCCATAGTGTGGTTCACTAGTCATATTCGATTGTAGCATCGAACCTACGCAACATCAACAACAATCTTCCCCCTAACCCTCCCTTCAACCATGTACCCCTTGACCTTCTCCCAACCCTCCTTGCACCCTTCTTCCGTCAAGATTCCCCTAACGACATCCTGCACCACAACCTTTACCTCGCCCTTCTCTGCCAACTCCCTAACCTGATCCAGCAACTCACTCTTCTGATACAAAATGACATTCGCATACCTCGGCCCAAAGAAGTACCCCCAAACATGCCTCATCACCTGCGATGGATACGTAAAATACGTCAACGGCCCACCCATCGCCGTCCTCGAAGTCTTATCCCCAACAATAGTAATATACGCGCCCGACGCATGAAGAAGCTCATTCCAATGCGCAAACATCTCGGTGCCGCCCACACAGTCAATGTACAAGTCGTATTTCGTGCCGCCGGGCCGTTTGGAAAGAAGCGAGTTGGGCACGTCTTGTGTGCGGTAATCGATGACTTCGTCTGCTCCTAGGGATTGCACGAAATCAACGTTGGAGCCGGAGCAGACGCCGGTTACGTGGCAGGAATAGAGCTTTTTGGCTAGTTGTACGCACCACATTCCTACGCCGCCGCTTGCGCCGGAGATGATGACGCGGCGTTGGGAGGGTGACGGGGAGGCGGATACGGAGGGGAGCCAGTCGAGGCAGGCGAATGCTGTTAGGACGACCAGAGGGATGGCGGCGGCTTCGTGGTGGGAAAGGGTGGTGGGTTTCTTTGCGATGGGCTCTGAGGTTGGGTTGATGGAGAGATATTGTGTGAATGTTCCTTCTGCCATCTATCTCACATTATTTCCAACGTATTTCGTCTTGAAGCGAAAGCCGTGCCAGGCGAAAGCTTGACTTACCGGTCGATTACACAATCCAAAGACTTCGTCACCAACCTCCCATTTCCCACTCTTGCTTGCTTCTTCGCCCAGAGCTACAATTTCGCCGGAGTAGTCGCGTCCTATTCCTTTCTCTTTCTTGCCTGCTAGCCAACCGATTACGGGGTTTCCCCATAGTTGGATGTCGACGGGGTTGATCGCTGCGGCTTTGATCTTCACTAGGACTTCTTGGGGACCTGGTTTTGGTATGGGTGTATGTGTAAGATGTGGTTGAGATGAAGGTTGCGTATATGTGAGGGAGGTGTTGGACTCTGGTAGTGAAGATGCCATGGTGAAGTAGCTCTTACTTTCCGTGAGCGGCGGAGCGAGTCGCGTGTTGATGTAGGAGAGACTAAGGTTTAATCAGAGCGATTGATAGATCACTTGCGGAACCAATGTTTACTTCCGGGTTTCTACTTATGGCAAGACGCGGCCAGGGTTCTATTGACGTCGTATTTCCAATGTTGCTCAGCAAGACCTTGGGTGGGGCTTCGGAGTACACACCGAGGCTGCATATAGCCTATACGAGTCAGGTAGCGGGAGTCGTGGATCATGACCGAATCGCAGCCCTTTGTCAAGACCAAGGCATAGAATTTGGTTTGCTATTGTATATGAGTCTATCTAAGTCCATACCTGGGTAGTCCATGGCATGTGTTTATAGTTTAACAGTACTTCTAGCTCGGATCTTCTCTCCGTACCTGATGAACAAGAACGGTATCGGGATCAGTAACGTAGCGATGAACCCCAGCATAGTGTTACCCCAACCGTAGCCCATTTGCGCATACATCGTCTGACTACTCAGTGGGATAAAGGCTGCTGCAACACTGCGCAACACTGTACTCGCCGCCATGGCACTGGCCGCATGGACAGTAAACACGTCGACCAAGTACGTAGTCGCAGGCATAAACGTCATCAGCAGACCAAACCCGATGATGCCTGTTGCTACGATAGGCACCATGAAGTGCGTCTGGTATTGCACGCTCCAGCCGTAGATAAAGAGACCGCAAGGAATGAAGAAGCCGCCGATGCACATCATTTTCAGCCGGTGTTCAGGGCGGAAGTCGCCGCGCGCCATGTGCTTGTGTACCACTTTGTTGCCATAGTGGATGTAGGTGAATTGTCCGATGAGGGAGCCAATGCCGAGTCCCAGAAATGAGAGACCAGTTATGCCGCCATGCCAGCCATATTGGCCCTTGAACACCGCAGTGAATGTGGTGAACAGAATGTAGAGATAGGCGTATGTGATCGCAATGTAGAGCGAGATGGCGAAGCAGATGGTTGAGCGGAACAACATCTTGGCTGGTCGGATGATCGAAAATTTGAAGAGCTGGCGTGGAGTGAGGCCACTGTCTAGCTTAGATCGTAGTTTCGTGTTCCCCGTCTCGGCCTTGAGACGGTTGACCTTCCGTTGTAGAATGATGATGCCAGATGTCTCGCTCATCAGGATAAGTGACATGATAAAGAATGCTCCACCAACTATAGCGACGAACCAAAAGTTCCATCGCCAGCCTTTCGCTACAGTCAAAAAGCCACCGATGATTGGACCGACACAAGGCCCTACCGTTGGACCTAAAGATGAGTGTACGAAGTCAGTGTCTGTCTCACATACAGTTCGTACATGGATATTACTAACCCATCATCCAGACGGCCATGGCAGTACCACGCTGCTCTCTTGGGATCAAATCCGCGATAGTTCCTCCACCAAGTACCATGGGCGCTCCTCCAAAGCAGCCCATGAGAAATCGGAACACAACAAACTGCGCCATGTTGTTCGCCACAGCCGCTGCAATTGTGAAGACAATGAACAGAAAATTGCAGCTATGGTACAACGGCAATCGACCATACATCTCCGAAAGCGGTGCGATAATCAATGGCCCAAAAGCGAAGCCAAGAACGTACACGCTGACCATGAAGCCTTCAAGCAGATCACTCGTCGAGTTGAAGTCGCGCATAACCTCCGGCACACCGGGTGCGAATTGCGAACTCGCAAGAGGCGTTAGGAACGTAATCGCCGATATGAGTGCGACCATGCCCCATTTCTTTGAAGCTTTCCAGTTCATTGGGTTCTCTGGGTCGTTAGGACCGTCAAAGTCGACAACATTCGCATCGCGTTCGGGTTCCTCTTCTGCATCGGGCTGCTCTGCAGTGGAGATTGAGCCTGTGTCGTTTCCCTTTTCAACATCTCTTTCGCCAGTTGTGTATTCACCCTTCTTCTCGTCTAATGAGTGCCGTCTTTCCGATGTATGACTAGGCACTTGGTGTATAGAGCCGAGGTTGCTTGGGATATCGGCATCATGGCCTTCTGCTGCGGCGAGGTCGATGATTTCGCTTCTTGTCGGATGGCGATACAATCCTGGTGGTTCTGGCTGCGTCATGTTGGTGGCTCGTAGAGATTGTATGAGCTCAGAGGGTAACGAATTCGCTATATGTTATGCGTCACCGCTGAGTCGTGCGTCACTCTGTTGCACAAAGCAATTATAACGTATCTGTCGGAAACAGCGAAGCGAATGCTGTCAAGCTAATAATGTTGGCATGTGGAGATCTCGTCCACATGGGTGTCCGGGGACAACGGGCTGCCTCGAATGGCTTGAATCCGGGGAAGGATAGAATACAACAGCGCCATGGATGGCAGCTACGGAGGCCAACGTTAAGTAAGAACGCGTGAAATGCAGCTAGCCGTAGTGAGAGGTGTCATCGGTTGCGGCTACCTGCTTGCCGCATGTTCTGTGGCTTGCTCGGTGAAGATCTTTGAGCGTTAATTCCGTTGGGTGCAACGCAGCAAGGGTCCAACACAGGTGCAGCGCTTCGAATAAACTCTATGTCATACCAAGGAAAACATGACTCTACTGAATATTGACCGCTTACTCCACTGCAGTATGACTGTGGACAGTGTCGTTCATGAGCACAGTAATGGGGCATCGAGACGCGGAAGACTACCGTGAGGCCTAACCGAGATAGTGCGTCATCTCCACTCACAACTTTGCACCTTGCTTCTTCGAGGGTATCACTGAGAAGAACAACAGAGGCATCAGAACACGGTGTTGTCACAACAATCATGCGATTATTACTCCAGCTCAAATTCAGCAGTCTCAAATCGATATCTTTGCCAAATTCCGTCCCTCCCCATCTTCCCCGCGTTTGCTTAGCAACAAATTGAGTGGCCTCGGCCGAGCCCCATGGCCTAGTGTAGATTGCGCGCCACAACTCGGGATGTGATACCCCTCTGGTGGGTCTAGCATGGCCAAGGTCGTGCTACTGCCCTTACTGGCGGATTCGTGACCTTAGTCCTGCTCACCATGCGGTGAAGAGCTTGTGGAACCGAGCCCATCAAGCTTTCACATTCGTGAGAACTATACCATTCCGACCAGCTTGTGTGCTGAGAACGTCGTACAAGCGCTGCGCATACCAACGGTTATTGCACTAAGTCTGGTATTGTAAACGACGTTCTTTTTCGCGTTATGATGGCGTCGGTAATCAGATCGTGGTACTGTATGCGAAGCAGATGTTGCAAGACCAGGACTCGTTTGCCAAAAGTGCCGTCGTTTGGCAAAGTCTGGTATTCTTCGACTGAAGGCCAACAATTTTCCTTTCATGGAACAGAATATTCCTATGAGGCCTTCACCTCATATCATGGCACCATGCCGATAACAAGGCTGAGGCAAAGGCTCTGTGACTTCGTAGTTGCCGAAAAAATCAACACTACTCTTTCTCCTCTCCTCCATCGCATCTTCCAGATCACGGCTGATGCAAATCTCCATGCCTCCACTCTGTTCCGTACCCTTCTTCTCTGTCGACATCTTGTAGCCCACACCCGCCGAAGAGTTCGCCGTTGCCGAAGTCGGGCTGAGGTAGGTAGAAGTAGTCGTCTTCTTCTTTCCAGGCACGTCATTTTCGCCGAGTAAACCAAGCCAGGGCAGCTCTGCGCAGCGCTTGAACACGTCTTCGAGGTCAAAGAGGTCCTGCATGGAAAGACTGTACATTTTCCCGCTCCGGAATTTCCAGAAGAAGAGTACTGATAGCTCGATCGTCTCGATGCACTGGAGTGACAGGGCGATCTTGTCCATGGAGGCAAGGAGATTCTTCGTCATACGTGTCTGGTCTTTCATCATCCGATCTCTCCCCCCGTTTTTCAGCGTCGTGTAGTTCCATTCAACGTAGAAGCGTATATGTGTTACATGCTTCAACATGGGCAGTTGCAGGATGTGCTGCGAGAACTCGAAATAGTCGTTGTTCGTCCGCGTATTCCGTAGTTCAGCATGTAGAGTGATCTTGCTGCGGCGAAAGTAGTTGTGCAACAGCTCGTCCCGGATTTGTTTGTTGATCAAGAGAAGCTCAGGCCGTAGTCGTGATGCTTTGGCTACGGAGGATCCATATCCAAAGATGTCGTGTCTCCAGGGTTCTCCGTTGGACATCTCAGCACCCCAGAGGCAAGTGTGAAGTTCCGGACGAATCCTTGTGGGATCAGGTAACACATAGTTAAATATTTGGTCGCGGATCTCTTTTGGAAGGGCCAGAAGTGGTGAGCTGAAAGTGCTCGGTGTGAGTTCGAGCAGAATTTCCAGTTCCCGGAAGAGCATGCTTTGACGATGCTTGTAGAGACCATCAGAGCTTCTGTTCGAAGAGACTGAGAGCTTATTGCTCGATCGCTGCTGTATGGTCGCCATGGCGTATGCAGGGTCCGTTAGTTCCAAGTGGAAGGAACGCTGTCGTTTAGTTCCCGAAGATGTGATAGTAGTTGCAGGTTGGTATCCCGGAGTATTAGAGGGTTCGATATACGGGGTTCGCCGCAGGCTTTCCAGAGCTCGAAGACGGGCAATGTCCCTGTGTGAGCATGGGAAGTTGGTCGGCTAGGTACAAAACGTCGCCGCGAGTGATCTTATGGAACGTTTCGAGAGAAAGGAGAGTATCTGCGACGCCATGGCTGTGCAATGCGGCCGAGTCATGTGTGAGTGGTGGCTCGCCTGTGCGCAAGGATCGATTGCGGCACCCGTGCGAGCATTGAAAGTGGGGTGTCTGTATCACGTGTCAAACGGGAACGCGAGATCTGGCCGGCACAGAGTGTTTCAGCTTGGCGCTTCGAACCTCCTGCATTCGCAGCCCTTGGATGCATGAAGACCTCAAACGCTTTGGGATGACATTTTTTGCGTGGCATGGTCGTCCGCGGGCTCCACGGCCATGCTGTTCCGCTCGGCAGGAAAAAGCATGCTCGCGTGTATGGCATTCTGACGGGAACCATGATCGTTCCCAGGTTGTGCGCACTGAATCTGAGGAAACTATTATTATTCCGCCTTATTGCGCGTCATCTATATTTAACAACAAGCGACCGAAATTCGCGTCATCGCGTTGCGCCTTTCGACGTCTAGGGGTATCACAACAAACAAACAAAAAATGCTCAGACGCTACGCATGCTTCTCCACCTACTCAGCCGATTCTGAATCAAAGCACTGGCAGTCGGCAATGCTACCACCAGGTCTCCACCCGCTCAACAGAGTCGGGCATCGCCATGCAACATCCATGTCTGAGCACTGAAACAGTACATTCCATATCCTCTCCATTGTGTATCCGAACCAGGGTTGGCTCATCGAATCGGGTCGTTCTTGAAGGTAGGGCTCTTGGTGTGCCCAGCTGTGCTCGTCGACAAAGAGCTGCCACAAGTCGTCGTAGATGGACTTGTCGATACCGCGAATGCGCGCAGCAGTGACAACGAACTGGCCTTTGTAGCTGAGCAGCACGTTCTCACGAGTGGATCCGTCGATTCGGGATTGTACGTCCGCGAACAGCGATGTCTCATCACGCCAGCCGCGCTTGTCCCCACAGTCGTCGCCATTGCATAATATCCCCGCCCAGCCCAGGTTAAGGAAGCCTGTTTGGTTCGCCCGGAAATATCGTTCGAAGAATGGGTAGAATTCTCGTGGGTTGTGAACGTCGGCTTGGAGGAAAATCGTTCGTTCCGCGAGGCTGTCCCAGCGGTTGACGATGTGGTTCAGGTAAGTTTCGGCTTCGCGTCCTATGTTTGGTAGCTTGATGACTTCGTGCGCGTTCGTTTCCGCTTTGACCTTTCTTTCGTCTGCTTCGCCATCCTTCAAGTAAATCGTGACAAGAGCCTCTGTCATTTGTGGCATGCTCTCCAACTTCTTGATGAGCGCAGCAACATCCTCAGTGCGCTCTTTATACATGCTGATCACAACTTCCAAGGGCCCAATGGGTTCGTATTGTAGATCCAGGTGCGGCTCTTCCCGAGGGTATTGTCGCTGTCCAAAGTTCAAGCTCACGAATGCTGTCCACAGCACGATCAAGACCAAGCTGACCAAAGAAGAGCGAGCACTGCTGCCCTGCGATCGTGGCCGTGATGCTCGTTGTGCTTTGGTACCAAAATCCTCTTCGTCATCGATCGGTGCATTCGGGGAGCGTGAGACGAGATCGTAACTTCCGCCGGAGCCATCGTGACGACTGGACTGTTTCCAAACCGTGTCGTAGATGTCTTTTCCGCAGGCACACATGATGGCGAGGAAAAAGCATGATAGTTGGTAAAAGCTGGTGTAGGATCGGCGCGTTGACAGAACGGTGAAAGAGCCGGTGATAGCTGCCATGGCTAGAATTGTCGTGGCGCTGCGGACGCTTTGTGTTGCGGCAAAGCTGCTTCCGGGTAGTTGGCCTCCTGACTGCATATCCATTGGGAAGAGTATCGAGCCCCCACTCAGCAATGCCGCTGCTGTTGAGAAGGCATTCAGACCGCGGAGAGGCAGGCTGCTTGTGTCGAATGAGTCCCAGTGCTCGCCCGGGAAGTTGCTGACAAGACAGAACAATGCAAGCAGACCGCCCATAACAACGAGCAACATTGCGTTCATGCTTCGGGTAGCATATTCTCCCGGATAGTGTCTAGCAGCAAGCTTCTTCAATGCACTTGCTGCACCAAGGAGGAGCATTGCCAAGATCGATGCGATCAAGCTTGGTACCATTAGTCGGTATTCCATGAACAGGACACCAGCACAAGCTATGGCAAGCAAGCTCAAAGACAGGGTTTCTGCGTTTGAGCGAGGTGTGTAGTTGAACACATAGAGAACTACACCTTCAGCGAAGAAGGCTATGGTCTGCAATGGTCAGCGGAGCGCATGTCAAGCTTGCTCTAGAGAACATACCGTGATCATACATAGCAGCGGTAGATTCGAAGTATGCAGGACTGCTTGCACTATGCAGAATGCAGATACCGCTTGCAGGAGATTCGAAGCGGCCAATAACAGTCCACCTTGAACTGGTCGCTTCCTACGTTGGTCTTGCTCGCTGGCATGTTGAGCGCTCGGTCTCCATGGATGGAAAAGGAAAGCGACTAGGGCCGTAGCCGCGATCTGGGTAATGTACAGTTGCAAGGGATAGTGCAGATTTCTTTCAATCAACAGATGCCGTGTGGTGAGCAGCGAGGTCGTAGCGCATGCCAGCCAGCCAAGCTGGCGATAGTCCTGGAGTCGGTCGCATACGGTCCGGCGTTGGAAGGGAGACTCCTGGTCTTCATCGATGCGTTCGAGACGGCCACGCGCGGTCATAGTGGCGTTGATTCGAAACCGGGTGTGGTGTGAAGGAAGTGCAGAGGGAGACCGAGTTCGATCGTGATTTGCACCAAAACCTTGCTCGGACGCCTGATCGACGTGCAGGCCATGGGTGGAAGCGAGTCTATAAAGAGTCGTATGCTGCGGGCAAGACGTGTGATAACGGGGGTGTGGGCCAGCTTAAACGGGCCTGGTGGACCTGAGTAAAAGGTAGAAGGCTGTGGAGTACCGACAGGCAGGGACAGTAAGGTTAGTCTGCGGTCATGGCCTGACAAGATCAACGTTAAAAGTCTTTCAGAGACAAAAGGATCCTTTTCATGTCAATATTGGCATGCGACAACAGGCCCAGGTCCAGACCCGAGCAGCGGTTGGAACGCTTGTATGTAATTCAGCCACATGGGCTCACCGATGCATCAATTTCGACATGCGCATCTAGTCACAGCGGGGGGATGGAGAGGCGCAGCCTTGCAGTACATGCATCGCGCGCCATGAGGCATACCGCCCTTGTAGACGGGTGCGTGACAGCTTTAGGCCCCCGTGTGCCAAGGGGAGGCCTTATGTAGATCGTCTCATCCCCTGTAAACTCCATGGTAAATTTCTTGTGGGAAGCCGACAGCAGTTGACTTTGACGTACGCCACACAGTTCTCAGATACCGCTCTATTTGACTCTTGATGACCATACATTGCTTCCGTTCATGTCGTGTCAATTGCATCTCAAGAGCCCTGAGAAAAGGGGCGCTGTGGATGAGACCCGCTTGGGGGCCAAGCCGGGATGGGGCGAGCGAGAAAACGTCAGCCTTGGTCCAATCAGCCCCAGTCTGGCTAATTGCGAAACTCGGGTCCGCCTAGTATGGAACATTGGGGCTTGAGCTTGGTGGAAACGCGTGCGACGGCGTGGACTTGTGAGAGGAAGACGAGAGGTTTCCAGGGTCTATCGTGGGGAAAGACAAGACGTTGCTCAAGTTCCACGAGGCGTGTCGTCGCACCTGCCACGCGACGAATTGGTACCTAGGCGACCACCAGCAACCCAGACTCAGCCTCGCACTTTGTGTTGAGCAGTCCCACATGCGAATTTTACTTTGCTAAACACTTCGAGCTGCAAAGCCGTGTTGCGAGCCTCGCCTGCAATCCTTCTGTCGTATCCTCCTTCCTTTAGCGGAGCAGGGAGAGGGGCCTGCTGGGTCTCGCCAAGACGGGTGCTTTCCGATGTATCGGGGTCTAGAAAGCCCTCCCCAGCAGCCGCAATTCGACATCTCAAACTTCGAGATGCGATTTTATCGAGATGGCATGTCCTGCAAGGACGCGGATTTCCCCAGAGGCGTGTCCTGCGCAATCACCGCACCGCAGTGTCGCCGAGAGCAACGTCGCCGACCACAAGTCGACCATGTCCGCTACTTTGCTGATGCATTCCACGATCTCATCAGCACGACCCGACTCCAAGGTTGCCAACCCTTCGCATGACTCTTTCCGCATCAGCGACAACACCAGTTTCGTCGCCAGAGAACCCTACAGATTCTGAGCTCAGTTTCAGGATCAATCCTCGGGATCACGTGTTTTCTTTTCGACCCAAGGCGCGACCTCTGGAAATGCGATTGGTCCATCACCATAGTGGAGAGAACTTCCTGAAGTGGGACGATCGCTGTTAATGTGTTTACATTAGGATTAACTACGGAAGCTACCAAGGTATCATGATGGCCTTCCGATTGATTATTTGTTCGTTATTCTAGTTCCCGATAATGCCCTCTACCATGTCCATGACACCAGAGAGTACGCTCTGAATGACAGGATACTTTGGCAGATATGGGTTGTATACCTTTTGACATCTGCCATTGTAATCGGCAGTGTTGCCAATTTCAACGGTAAGCTCGTTTCCAGGCACACCAAGCTTCGCAATCGGGCCGCTGCGAGGAGTGGCCTTTTCCCATCCAGGACCAGCGGCGGGGTTCTTGATGAACTCGACGAACCAGTCGTTCTGGAAGTCGGCAAGCGCCTGCTCTTCGGCAGTCACTCCCTCAACACCAGCAAAGGCACCGTTGCCTCCGAAGAAGAAGGGAATCTCTGCGCCGTGCGTTGGGTAGTCGACGGGCAGAGGCAAAAGGTTGGAGTAGTTGCCGAGGAAGCGGTATGACCAAGTATCTTGGGTCTCGCTGCGCAAGTCGATGAAGTGATCAACAGGGCAGAAGAAACGCGCATCACCGTACTGAGCGCCGCTCATTTCCGAGACACTGGAATAGTCGGCGATGTCGTACGCGGCCTCGATGATGTTGTTTGGAATCTCGGCGACGTCAGCATCGAAGGTCTTGAGCCACGCCGAAAAGTCTGTGTTCTCGCTACCATACACGAGACCGAAGAGGGCACCCTCTTTGTCGGAGTTACCCGTCAGGAGGGGTACATGGGAAGCGTAGTTGCCAGCAGCGAACCGCGCAGCATAGTCTTGGTAGCGTGTCTTCTCGTCTACGACAGGCGTGAAGTACGTGTTCAAGGTGGCATTGAAGGCCTCGGTTTGGAAGGCGTACATGTCTACCTTGCGCAGGCACTCGAGCTGTCCTGCACCAGTTGCGCAGCCAACCTCTTCGGCAACGAGGTCGAGCGCTTGGTTGGTAGGGCCGACGGCAGGACCAGACTTTGCGTTGGCAGCCATCTGAACGGCCCCGACGAGTGGTGTGTTGGGGTGGTTCCAGAGGTAGTGGTCAACCTGAACAGAGCCAGATGAATGACCTCCGAACACGACACGGTTGGGATCACCGCCAAACTGGGCAATGTTGTCGAAGACCCATTGCAAAGCCTTGTCGACATCGAGGATGCCAAAGTTCTGCGACTCCTCTCCATCGACAAGCTCGGCAGAGTTGGGGTATGCCCAAAGACTCTCACGAGTGTTGAAGCTGACGAAGACAACTCCCTTGCGAGCGAAATTCTCTCCGACGTAGGCTGGATTGCTGCTTGAGCCCGTAACCATCGCACCTCCGTACCTGGCCGAAAATCAGCATTTGCTTCACATACAGTTCGTACAGAAAAATCACGTACATGTAGACGAATACTGGAAGACCGCCGGGCGCATCCAAGCCTGGTGAGGAACCCGGTGGACCTGGTGGGCCTGATGGAGGGCCTGGTGAATGGTGAGGTCCATTCGGTTTATGAGGCATCGGCGGCGCCCGTGGCAGCTTACTGTTCGAAGATGGCGCCCAGATGTTGAGGTTCAAGCAATCTTCATCTTGCTGGGAGTATGTTGTACCGGTAATGGCCTGTGGACATGTTGCACCGTACTTTGTGGCATCGAGCACCTCGCCCTTCTTCAGCTTCTTGACGTCCTTAGGAGCCTTCCATCTACGGCATGATCAGTAAACCGGTGGCGACGCAGAACCGCCATTACATACCGGTTTTGTCCCCCCGTTGTCTGCGCAAATGGAATGCCGAGGAAAACAGAGTTTCCATAGTCATCAGTGAAACCCTTCACAGTTCCCTGATCGAGAGCCGCCGTTCCATCCGCGACGGTTGCTCTTGAAGGTTTCGGAGGTAGCGGCGTGGCAGCCACCTGTCCGAGGAAAACGCCTAGCGAGAGGCTTTGCAAGCCAATCAGAGCCGAGGGAACCTTCATGATGCCAGACAGGGAAACACGATGTTGGGTAAGAGATAGAGTTTGGCGGGAGGCTGTAGATCGTGTTTGGGCTTACACATGGCTATATAGGGCACCACTTTGGCGGGCTGCCACCAGCTCGAACGAGTTCTCGCCGCCAACAGCACAGCAACACCATGTAACGTCCAACTGCCGAAGATTGCCCGGCGTGGAGCCTGAAGGAGCCGCGAGGGAAAATAGGGCATTTTCATCTCCGTCTCTGCAGATTCCGCAGGATCCGAGGTCCGATCAGATTCAGGGACCGCAAAATTGGAAAGCTAAGCGAGTCGAACCAATCGCAGCTACCGTGCGGCATCCATGCTAGAAGCCCGGCTGAGACACCAAAAGCGCTAGAAGGTGACGGTACCAAGGTAGAACCTGTCGGCCTCGTGCGCCATGTGTCTAGTTCTCGCCTTCCAGACCGGCGCTCCCTGTCGTTCGTCGCCATGCGAGCTAGGATGCTTGCATCCTCATCGGACCGAACCATGGAACCTCGATACGGATCTGAGCACAACCCTTCTCACCCTCGCACCCATGACCCCGAGGCCAACGACGATTTTTTGCCATCCATTACTCGGTAGTCTCTTCACATGCGAGCAGTGGCGTTCACTTCCCACTGCCCCGTTCGGCGGACACGATGCTATACATGTAGTTTTGTCGTCTCGAGTCAGATTCTTCCAAGCAGCGTAGCTGAACCTGCTCTAACGCATGAAATCGTTGCCACTCAGTAGCGGCCGTAGAAGGGTTTCGCAGCTCAATTTTGGCTACCGACTCTAGCGGCCGAGACCTCTCAGATGCTTGCCAGCTTACGGTTGGTTGGGCTTTGGGAGGTCCCCTGATGCTATCATGCCACAACGCTACGGGACGGCATACTAGTTGCACAACCCGCAACATCCTGTAAAGTTACTTTAGGGGGTCGTTTGCCCGTGGAGTAGAGAAAAATGGTACTTGTTGCGGCAGCCCCGCTGTCAATTGACGTTCTACTCACCATCGTCACACTCTCCACACACTGTTCTTGGATCTCCAACTAGAGTGGAGCGAGCAGGCTCGAACTCCTCACGGCCTTTTTCTCGGTGACGGCCACACAAGCAAAGCAACATGGCCGACAGTGAGCTCGGGCAGGTGGTAAGTCCTCCTCTTCCTGCATGCTTCGTATACTATGTGCAGTGCTGATTCAGTTGACAGGTGTCATGGTATATCTGTACCGTAGCCACGGTGCCTTTTGTCGCGCTACGCATGTATGCGCGATGGTCGAGACTGGGCAACCTCGGAATTGACGACTATCTGATCCTACTCTCTCTGACATGTCTGATCGGAGACCTCATCATCCAGCAACACATGTGGAACCTAGGGCTGGGCGACATGGCGTCAATAACCCCGGAAAACTTCAAGGGCATAATGCAGATGATCATCCCCGGATCGACGCTCTACGTTTCCTCACTATGGGCGATCAAGTTCGCCCTGGTCTTCTTTTACAAGAGCCTGGCTGCTCCCGGCTCGCGTCTGGTCCTTGTGTATAACTTCACGCTTGCCGGATTAGCTGTCACCTACCTCGTCATCTTTTTCGACATCATCTTCCAGTGCTATCCCCACAACAAACGATGGTCCAATAACCCGAACTGTGAGCAAAAGCAAACCCTGACCCACATGCATGCGAACGGTGGAGAATGACCATGCGCAGATCAATGCAGTCCCAAAGCCGCCGAGATCAACTACTGGATCACCATTTGCTTCAACATCGCGACCGACGTGTTCATCATATGCCTGCCCATCACCATGGTTTCCAGGCTGCAGATGAAGCTGAAGCAAAAGCTCGGTGTAGCCGGAATCTTCGCCTTGGGTTTCTTCGTCGTTATTGCCAGCAGTACGTTCCCATCAGATTCGAGATGAACTGGAATCAAACTAACATCTCGCCAGTCGTCCGAGCCTACTACTCGCACAGGAACGAAACGATGTTAACATGCACCGTCTCCATGATCGAAACAGCCATCGCCATCATCGCCACCTGTCTCCCCGCCCTCCGCTCCATGATCCTCGGCACAAACAACACCACCAAAGACTCCGCCAACAGCTACGGCCGCCACTACGAACTCTCGTCCGCGCGGCGAAAAGCAAGCGGAAACCGTCTGACGGCTTCGAACCAAATCTCTGGCGGTCTTCACTCCACACACGACACCCGAAATCGAGCAAACGGCTCAGAAGACTCGCTCTTCACGGATCCGCCGTCGGATCAAATAGGCGGCGTTGAGCAGTTTGTGAGCGGCAAGGGGATAACGGTTAATACCCAGATCGAAACCATGTTTGAGGATTCCAGCTCAAGAAGCAATATCTCTTCGAGTTCGACAAAGGCGAAATCGCCGTTCAATTAGTTGATGTAGAAAAGAATAATGATAAACGGCAGCTTGCAAGAGAGTTTTCGCCGCGGCGATACACCTTAATATATTGACCTCACGAAATGTTGAATCATGAACAATGGCAAGTATATTGCATGAGTGGGGTGGCTGCTGCAAGAGGTTGTGATGAGCGGTGTAAAGCCACCGGATGTGCCTGCTTGCGGGCAAAATAGGTGCTGCTCAGATCGCTTTTTGCCCTACGAAGTGTGCGTTGAAACGGCGCGTTTGTGTGTGTGCGGCGGTATTGGCCGCGGCAAAGTTTCCCGAGTGGAGAGGTCGTGATAGCATGAATCGGACGGACGGCCTGATTGGGAAGGGGGATGATGAACACCAATGCGTTCGAAGGAAGTCAGCGTCATTGAGTGAGGCTGGTCAGATGTGTGTGTCGGAGAAAACTTGTAATGTATTGAGAAAGTGATAACGTTGAAGCCCGTATGCCAGATAATCCTAAGATAAAGAGGGCGTCTCAACGTGCCCTCGCAAACGCCGGAGTGCCCTCTAAACGCCAATCATGCAGCTCATGGGCCTGTAACATGCCCGAGCAGAGATACTGTACACCAAACTACCGGAACTCCACCTTCCTCCAACGAGGCGCTTATACCTCTAGTCCGCCAACCATGTAGAATAGCAAATAGGCCTCTGCAGCAAGGACCTCTGCCTCACTGACCAGCACTACCTTGCTATCGTCGAACATGAACCAGTCGTTGCCCTCCCTGCTATAACTGACGTAATGTCCAGAGTCGATTTTGCCTCTGTGTACGATGACACTGCTCAGTTCGTATACGAGGGCGTTCGCCGGGCTGTTGACGTTGTGGTTCGACAGCGGTGCGCCGGAGGTCTTCACGGCGCGCATGGCGGCTTTGTGGGAGGTCGTGTACGGATATATGTCTAGTTTGACAGGGAAACGAACGGGAGTTTCGATCTTGGAGGACGTGGATTTTGTGTGCTCGAAGCGCTGAGTAATTGTCAGTATAAGGACACTTCGGACGGCTCTCAATACGTACCTTGAGGTGAATGGAGAGAACCGGTGGTAACCTCTTGATGCTCAACTGCTTGGTCGCATTCTGCGGACTGTCGCAATTTCGACATGTGTACTCTGCTGAGCCCAGCTTCTCCTTCACCGTGAAGCGTTCGAGACAGTCCCTCAAATCCAAAGGTGTCTCTTCACCCTTTTCTTCCTTGATCTTCCGTTTCTTGCCTTGTATCCGTACGTCCAAACTAAGGTCCATATACGGGTCTTGCGCCGTGGTCATATTGCGACAATTGTCGCATGTCACCGTACTTGAGAGCTTCCCGCAGAATGCCTGATGTACTACGCACTTGCAATCCTCCGAGTCGTCTGTCGATCCGCCGTTCGCCTGGTGCAGCGTGTTGAGTATGAACTGCATGTACTCGTGCGCATCCTGTTGCTGGTAACCTGCGAGAGCTTCCCCCGCCAGCCAGCTGCCCATGAGCATGCTGACAGCGCCAAAGCCCTCCGTCTTCTCGGCCGAGTGGAATTCGACAAACATCTCGTCCAGCGCACAGCTCACGCATGAGTCCCTCTCGCACTCTGTCTGCTTATGACCTTCGGAAAGATAGAAGTTTCGTATGAACGGATTGTGGACGAGGGTTTGTAGGATGACGCTCATGAAGCATGTCTGGCCCATGTTATAGAGCCCGCGCAGGCCTATCGCGCGGCAGGGGAGGAAGGTCGAGTTGCTGATTACGAGCTTGTGGTCTTCGGTCGTGGTATTGTCTTCGTACTTCCGCTTCTTGCCTGTCTCGTGGTTAGCCTATCTGATGTCTTAGAGCATGAGTATGCCGCCACACACCCTTCTGTACTCTCAGCACGTCCAAAGTCTCGTCGTAGATGAAGTCCTGGCAATTGCCACAGTATATATTGCCGTCTCGTGACTCCACAGCTGCTTCCTGTTAGCCTTCGCAAGTATACGGCATCGTCCGAACCCACAGAAACAGTGCGACTTGGTCTCGAAGTGCAAATCGCGATCCACCTCGGTCATGATGCTCGGGCACTGCAGGCACAGATACAGCGGCCTCAGGGACACAACGTTGCGCGCATCCGCCGGCGCAGTATATGTCTGGGCTATTATACTCGGTTTCTCGTGGATATTCTGGAGGATGGCCCGGTAGTGCTGGAGCGTCTGCTTGCGCGCCTTCTCGAACATCTCGCCCATGTGCTCTGCCATGTGTTAGCAGCCTCCTCTGACATTCTGGATGGCTGAGCGCTTACCGCATCCATACGCGATATGCGCCATCTGGCTGCTCGGTACAATGTTGCCCTTTGCATTCTTAACAATCTTGGGCGACGCCAGCGCCGACGCCTTGGGGGCCACTGCGATCGTGTCCATGGTGCCGGAGGTTTCGAGCCTTGGTATAATAGACGTGCTCGCGCTCTACATAGTGCAGGATTAGAGAAATATCGGAAGCGCTCGCCAGCAGCACGGGCGCAACACTCTGGTGGCAGCGGCGCTCACGATGCGCGGCTTGGGGAGTTATTTCTGGGGTTGAAGCGGACCTGCATGAAACCAATCAGCAGTGCGCCGCTAGCGGATCTCCCGCCCACGCATCGTGCCGAGCCCGATGAGAAGACAACGCCATCACACTGCAACTTTGATGTAATCCTCCCAAGTCCCACTTCTTGTATTCAATCCGTGTATCCTTCGATTGTGATTACAGGCCTACCCTCTACAGTATATCTCGCGATTTCAAAACTTACTCACTCCTCCCTTTTTCGTTATTCCCTCCGCTTCAGCGCCTTTCCCATGCTCTTTGGGGTCTGCATCTTCAACTTGTAGAACAAGAAAAAGCTTAGTCAAGGTTGATAACAGCGAAAGTGGAGGCGAAGGCGGAGGAGGTGTGAAGGGCAAAGAGGGTCGCAATAGCGGGAGTGAGGGTGTAAGAGGGCGCACGGGAGCGACAAACTTGGGCGGGGAAGGAACGTTATCTATATTCTCGTTGGCGAACTTAGGGAGCTTCAGCGGGATGCGGCTGCTCGCGCAGGTCAGACACATTTCGATTCTACACGCAAATGAGTTTCACTTTACCTACCTATTGCGCTCCAAAATGACACGAACTGGCTGATAATTACTTTATCTCAAAGGTACCTACGTATTACGGTGAGATGTTGATGCAGAGCAGAGCAACAGAGCGCGGTCAGGGAACTGTTGCCCAGGTATGCGAAGTTGTATTGAGCTCTATGGAAAAGAAAGAAGATCCCGCTCAAGGTTGTATGCGTGTAACACGACTGCACTGTTATATGAAGAGAAGTGTGACTGGTAAGTGCAACACGTGGGAGAAACCCTTACTAAGAAGCTGTCGTCTGAACACTTCGACGCGTCTCTCTATACCCTGCTCTACGTTTTCCGCGACATAAGAGAACACCGAATCACAAAGTGCAGCAACACGAAATGGCGGTTGTTCTGATGAAGTGTTTCAAGTGAGGGCGCGGAAAAAGTAGTTTGCAGAATACATATGCCAAAATACAGCCAATGTGCTATGCTACAAGAATATGTAGGCGCCAGACAGCTGCATCAACAGACTTCAGCCGGCTTTTCTGCTACCTCTTTACCTCTCTCTAACCGCTGCCGCGTGACACACCTTATGAATTAAACAACCTTAGTGGATAGTAGAGGCACCTGGGAATGGATACTCGTCGTAGTCCTGGGTACAAAGTGTGTAGCTTACTGTAAGCTCTTCGGTATTCTGCCATCCTTTCGCCGTTTTGGAGCCTCACCTTCACTCTTCTTTTGCGCTTCTCTCTCAACCTGCAACCTGTTCTACTCCGTGATTAATCTCTTTCCGATAGCGTTGCACGCTTTTTTTCGATGGCCAAATATTTGGTGGCGGATGTTGTTTTGTTTGAGATAGTCGACGTACGTGGCGATGCCTGCGGACCCGACGAGGAGAGCCAGTTTGGAATGTGATTTGTCCATTAGCTCGTGGGCGAATGACGTCCAATATTTTCGGAGTTGAGCTGGTAGTTTTTCCAATACTCCTTGACCAGTTGGCACTAGCTTTCGATTGATTCTCCTGGGGTATAGGTTCAAGTGAAGGGCGCTATGGTTTCTGATTGAGGATACGTTGTGCCCTAGTTTTGCGTAGAGCATGAATAGTGACACGTTCGACATGTCTATAGTCGTACCGTACGAACGATGCACAGTGCTGCCCATGCGCGCAGTAGGGTATGAAGTAACAATGAGGAGAGTATCTAGGAGGCTTCCGCTTGGTTTAACTGCGAGAGCGTAATTAGCTTGGAGGCTATCCAACTTCACGTTGAAAACTTACCCAGATTACCCTCACTCATGTCAATCCAATTGTCCATCGTCTCAGGGAGCTCAATAGCATGTTCGCCTTCCACCGCCTGGCCCCATGCATAGTCCATGTCGGGATACGTAAGTGGCCAGGTCGACGGGTCTCGCTCTCGGCGGGGTATAAGGAAAGGCGGGGATTTGCAGGCGTGGTCATAGACTGTAGCAAGAAACTCTTGAACCCCTGGCAAAGTTAGTACACACGCGCCTTACGTGCTGTACGTATAGTAGAGCTTACCCTCTTCTTGAAGGTCTGGCAGCAATCGTTCTACTAGAATGCGGATGTCGTCAGCGGTTAGCTCACCGAACAAGTCGTGATCGGTTAGCGAGCATCGGTCGACAATATCAGGTACTGTGCATTCGTCAATGATGCTAGTGGTGGGATTCGCGTCGTCTAGTATCTGCTCTGTCGCTCTGGTGTTGTCGGTGAACACTGTAAACTCATGGGGTGGTTTTGCTTTCGTTGAGCCTGTTAACGTTGTTGATGGTCGAGTCCGCACTGTCCGGTGTTCTGGTGGCGGTTCAGGTAGTTGTGACGGTGATGCTGACAGTGCTGTCAAAGGCGCGTTGCGTGCTCTTGAAGCTGTTGCCGACAGTGCTGTCTTCTTAGGTCTCTTTGCAGGTGGAGAGTTCTCTTTGCTGGATGAGCGCGGTGGCGGCATGGCGGGTGGGAAGTTCTTGTTATAGGAGCGCGTTGGCGGCAAGGCGGTTAAGGTCTTGAGGATGCAATGCGTTCACTGGTGGACGTGAATGACAGATGGAAAACGCCTGAAGCAAGAGAGGTTTGAATATAAGAAACCTCGAGTACCGTGTGCTCGCTGTTCAAAAGCGAGTGACATGAGGCAGTCGCGAGAGGGCCCACACCCAGCGCATTATCGATGGCTAACCACCTTCCCCGCGTCTTCTCGGTGGGTGTCATGAGGCAGTCACGAAAGGACCTCTATCTAGCGCATTAGAGCCAACCATCCTTACCGCGTTTTCTTAGTAAATGGCATGAGGCAGTTGTGACAGAACTCTTAGCCAGCGCATGAGAGGTTAGCCATCTTCCCTGGCATCTTCTTGTTAATTGGCACAAGGCAGTCGCAACAGAACCTTTATCCAGCGCATTAGAGGTTAGCTATCTTCCCCAGAATCCTCTTATTTGGTGGCATGAGGCGGGGACTACAGAATTTCAAATCTGAAATTTATCCGATCGTCTAGATGATCACGCACTAGCCCTACTTGTTGTGAACATCCTTGGATCTAATCTAGTTGGAAAGTAGCTACACATATCCCGCTCTACCTAAACAATCTTGAATAATTCATTGTACTTCATCAATACCAGCATACGACACTGTGCCAGAGTGGTTTAATGGTGTAATTCGAAAGAGCTTGTCTCCATCAGATCCTGGTATCAGATTCCGGTCGAGTCGTCGAGCCATAATGTCTATGTGCATTACAGCGTGTGATCGTAGGTCCGCCACGTGGTACCCAAATTTAGCGTATAGCATCCACATACAGACGTTGCTTATGTCGTCCACAGTACCATAGTGGTTATGAACACTACCTTCCTCCGATGCTGTTGGGCAGCTGGAGATTAGCAGTAGGGTGTCGGTGAACGAGCCGATTGGCTTTACGAGACCGTGTTCCGACATATTGAGCCACTTTGGTAATAGACTTGGGTCGCCGAGATCTAGAGCGCGCTCGCCGTCGACTGAGTGCTTCCAAAGTAAATCAAAGTCAGGGTTGACTAACGACCAGGTAGTGGGGTGTCAAGATCGCACTGCTATGCTCAATGGAGGGGATTTGTCAAGGTGCTCTGCTACTGTCTTGTAAAACCGTTGGATTTTCTTGGAAGACAGCGCAGGTAGAACCTTTTCCACCATGGATGTAACCTCGGCGGCGGTAACATCTACATTAAAGAGGTCTTTGTCGCGTAGCGGTATCTCGAGGGAATACTGTGTCTCCATCATGTCATCATCGTCCGCATGGTGGATGTCGGCATCGTCGTCGGACTGGTTGGCCTCGTCTTCGAACTGGTTGGCCTCGTCAGACTGGTCGGCCTCGTCCTCAGATTGGCTGGCCTCGTCCTCGTTGTCGTCTGAACTCAGAAACATGTCCTCTTCGTCGCCCTCGGGATCGCTGTAGTTCTCTGACTCAAAAACACTGCCTGTATCATCGTCTGTTGCTCCTGCTATGTAGGACTCGTGCAGGCTGTGTGCATCATCTTCATCTGCGTGTCGACTGGTTGACCCTGCATCTAGTCGCTTTTTGGCACTTCTCGTAAGCCTGATGTCCTGTGCGGGGGGCCGCGCCGCATCCGTGTCGTCGTCGTCTTCTCGTCGCCGTTTCCGCTGAGTATTGATGGGCTTGGGTGGTTGGGCGGGGGCGACTTCTTTGCTCTTTGGTGTAGTCTTAGTAAGACGGGGCGGGGCGGTGCGCGAGATGTAGCCGTCCATACTCTTTTGCTTGTATGGGTCATGTTGGATCTTTCTTTTGGCCATAGTAGACACTCCTAAGGGGGGTGTGGCGGCGCGTAGACCTTTGGCAGCCTGAAGGTTGATAGTATGTACCTACACCGAGGTGATGCTGCAAGTGAGGGAGTAAGGCAGGAGCGTATAACAGCGCGTGGAACTTTGGCAGCCTGAGGGTTGATAGTATGTACCCACACCGAGGCGATGCTGCAAGTGAGGGGGTACTACAGGGTAATGTAGCGGCGCGAGGACGTTCGACAGAGGCAAGGAGGGACGAATAGTGTTGACGAGAGGTGGCTTCGCCGCCTAGCAAGCATAGCAGGAGCGAGCTTGGCGTAGCTAGGCGGCGGGTGTAAGACGTCTTTCTGGGGAAGAGCGAGCGCGCTAGAGGCAAGCGCGCTGGAGTTGGTTGTAGCCATTGCAGTGCGCGAAGCAGGAGCGACATGCTAGTTGGTAAGAGTAGTAGAAGAAAGGCCAACATCGCGAGATAGTTAAGATAATAGATTGCGATGTCAAAAAGTGAGCGCGCTAGGGGTATGCGCGCTGGAGGGAAGTGTAACAGGTGCAGTGCGCGAAGCAGAAGCGAAGCACTAGTTACCAAGAGTAGTAAGAGAGAGGCCGATATAGAGAGATAGTAGAAACAATCGATTGCCATGATGAAATCTTAACAACATTCTTCATTTATTCATTCTTCTTCTTCCTCCTTTTCACTAACAGAATCCCATTACTTCCTCGTACTCCAAACCCCGTCCTTGCGAGCGGCTTGGTGCTGTGACTTGACTAGACCCTGGCTTGGTCGTCTTGGTGACTCCCATACCCCAGCGCTCAAGTTCTTCTTGACTTTCCGTCCACTCATCCTCACTTGCCCGTGGGGTAAAGATGATGGGTTTCGGGCGCTTCTTTAGCAGCGTGGGTGTGCCAAGATCGGTGTGGGAATAGAGTGCCTGTCGTTGCGCGCGACAGTGACCGATGGTGAGGTTGTGTCGGTCCGGTGTCAGCATGGTGGCGGCGGTTGTGCTGGGTGCAGCCATTGGATGGTAGTATGTTGATGGCTAGATTGGTCGATGGCTAATATCGATGAAGCTTGTAGTGCGACGTCGAATTGTAGGCTGAAGTTGTGGTTTGGATGTTGATGTTGAGTGAATGTGAATGTGAGCGTATCCTCGTAGGAAAGCTTCGACTTTATACCACACTGCAAATGATCAGCGCAAAGTGTTGATCAGGGTATCATGCTGCGGCCAGGGGAGATGAGAAGCTTCGATATGGTTCTCTGTACTGTGCTACGTGTCTAGCGTTATCCTGCTGTATTGTCGAAGCTTAACGTGATGATGGTGGTGAGACCAAGAAGTGGCGCCACCTGTTTGGGCAACCTCCGAGTAGAAGCCGATGGAAATGCTTGGCCGCAACGAATGAAGTGCAATCATAGTTGCGAATACATTAGCTATGTAATGACCGATATGTAGTAATAGAGCGTAATCTTTACGACAAGCACGAGTGGGGTATCCGAGATCTAAACAGAACTGAAAAGAGAGTAGAAATGATGGAAACGAAGAGGGATGAGGGACACTACACCCTATGCGTCCGATACTGCCGGCGACGGCGGGGGTATTGGGCCCAGGTACTGCCTTTTAGCATGTGGTAGTTCGTTTGCATCCTCGCATGCGCGCTTCACCGACCCGTTCGCATCGCCTCCGTTCTGTGCCTGCTTTCTCTCCTTGTTCTTAGCAACTAGCAGCTTCCACTTCGCTTTGACGCGCAGTACGGATGTAACGCGCTCGAAGTGCGATAGTGGCGGTGCAGGCTTCATGTCTATGCAGTCGATTCTCCTCAGGCCAATTGATTCCTTGTTGTTCAATGCCTTTGTAAGAAGCTTAGCCATGTAATCGATTTGTGCTTGATTCAGCGAGGTGTGGCGCAGACCGAATCGTAAGGTCAAGTAGCTCTGTGCTCGTGGACGGTATTCGTGTAGGGCATCGGCTTTGGAGGGAGTAAGGGGCGTCAAAAAGATGTGCTCTTGATTTGGCTGAGGGTTCCGGCTACGACCCCAGAGGTGTGAGGGCGTATCTATGCGCCTCTTGTCTTCGTTGATGCGCTGTGTCAGGCTGAAAGTAGATATTGGACGTTTGGGATCGTTGTCGAGGAAGTATTTGGCAGCGTCGATGAAAGCACGAGTGTATGAATTGGGGCCAGGAGCGGCAGTCGTTTCGTCGAAATAACAGGCGCTCAGCAGCTCGAACTTCTTCTCTTGTTGCCGGCTGGATTTGACAAGATTGCTAGAGTAGCAAGTGTCCAATATGGTCAGTACGTCGGCCTCGACGATTGGCTGACGGAGCTGCTCCTCTGCCATGTTCCAACTCGCATGGGCTGTATTAATCAAGCCTTTTGATTCCTCGGGGTTTGGAGTTCCTGTGAGCTCCAGTGTTTTGGTGGATTCTTGGTAAACGCCGTGCCCAGTATAGTAGACAATGAGCAGACTTTGCGCTCCGTCATGCTCGCAGATGAATTGGCTGATATGTTTGTTGAGCTGATGCTGTGGCTTCTCCCGTACGTTCAATTCGACCGTCTTGGTTTGATAGTAAAAGCGATCGCGAAAGAGGGTTTCGAGTTCTTTGGCCTTGAAATTTGTTAGTTATAATCTGCACGCAACGCGTTTCTCCCTGACATACCTCGCCACCAGTCATGAGCTCGTCTAGACCGTCTTCCCACTTGATCAACAGCACTGCAACTTTGGTGTAGCCGTCTGCCAGATCCATGTTTTCTGCGATGGCCTCTGCCCACCAATTCTTTTGCGTCTCCGCGCTCGGTTCGCCATTGTCCTTGTTAGGCGTGCTCTCCACAAGAGTCTCCTGAGCTTGGGAAGACTGTCCGGTGCGCTGAAGCTCGTCTTCAATCGAGCGTATGCGAATGTCGGCATTGATGACTTTGTCTTGGACGGAGTTTGCGTTGCGAGGAGGGGCTATCTCGGTCGTCGTTGCTGCGTTCGCGACGCGCATCGTGGAGTCTGGTAGGGGAGCCATCGGGTGGAAAAGCCTCCAAGGTGCGAGGCTGAGAGAGTTCGCAGGTGCCCGCCATTTTGAAGGGTGGAGTTCGTAGCCTTGGAGTAACCTTCAGCCCCCATATTGGGTGCATGCACCACGGCTTGAAGAGTGCGGAGATAGCAGATGCAGCTGGCCTTGGCCAATTAGCGCACCGCGCAATCACACCACCACCATTGGGGGCCAAAGGCAGTGCCTCCACCATGCATCCCCAACGCTCGTCTTACTAAGAACTGGGCGTTCCGTCCCGTGCCATAGCCTCTTTCGGTAAATGGCCGTTCACGATGACGGCTTGCTCAGCGGTAGGACACCTGTGGAGGGGGCCATGGCGCATGGGTGCCCCATCGCTGCATGCACCTAAGCAAACATTCCAAGCTGCGGCTGTGCAAACCCAAAGGGTCCCGACTATCATCAATACCGGTCACGAACCTGTGTTGCTTGGGGCTGCAGCAGGTACATGGTCACGGAGGCCAGCAATAGCCCTCTCTATAACAGAAGACAGCCTGCTCCTTCCCAAGGGCATCACCTACAAGGCTATTTTGCCTCGCTTTACAGACTTCCAGTAATCATGGCAACCGATATGCTCGAACATCAGCCTGTACTGGCTGTGGAGGTGAGTCGCGCCCCGTCATTGCAGCAACGCAGAGCTGATACGCAGGCATAGGATCAAAATTTGGACTCTACACCTGGTAACACGACCCCTATGACCAAGTCTGGGGTTGGCCAAATCACAACCGCGGATCTAGTATGTCCGTTCTTTTCTCAGCGCAACACACTTTTCTAACAAAAACTCAGGCGGATGCGCGCTTCAGCAAGGGCGACAGAGTGCGCAAGAAGGCATCAGCGCCCGGTGGTGCTCAATCCAAGTCCGCCTACAAGATCTACGCGCGCAGGAGCAGCCCTCATGGCTGGATCGAGTATCAGCTTGAAGACTACTACACGCAAAAGGTGGATGGCAGCTGGACACGCGAAAGGGACCTCAAGGCCGGCGCCTGAACAGTGCTACATTGCCTGAGGCTGAGCTCACCGGAAAGTCACCAGGCAGCTGAATTTGTGACGCGCGCAGCCAATTGTGAGTGAGGCGTTGGGGCTGAGTCTTCCACATGCGACCATCATCTTTCTGCTTCCCGTTGCTCAATACTACTTACACCCTTCTGTTGCCACAATCTATTAGCCACAACTCACTCTTAATGTTCGCTTGAGTGATATTTGATTGTGCAAAATACCTTGCTCGTCTTCTCTTCGTCCGCTCGTTTGTCGCTGTCACGCAAGCCTCGCTTGTCTCTTCTCGCCATGACCCCTCTTCGCACCATGACCGGGGATACATTTACCGATGAGAAGACACCTCAATCGCCAGTATCTCCAACGGGTACCGACACAACCCTAAGAGGTGACGCCTACATCGAAGTAGCGGACGAGAATAGCGACTGCCACCCTACTGTGTTGGCCCCAATGCCAACGACCTCAAATGATGTCGACGTTGACATTGAAAGTGCACAGCCTTGTAGGTCACTCCATGCCACTATTTTGGCCCCCAGCGCCAAACATCGTCGATGTTCGGCATCAGCTGAAGCGCAATGGCTCAAACCGGTCAGCCAGCTCGTATGCATGACGTGATTACAATCTAGGGCCATGATTGGTATCCATATGAGCAACACTGACATTGCTTCAGCGAATGACAATAAGCGGCCTGGATTGATGCATCGCATGACAGGTTCATTCCGCTCCGAGCCAGAACCTCTCTTCGTGACTGAGACCAACACTCGGACACGTGAGTATATTCAGGATCCTTCATATCGCTTGTCACTGATCAATCGTAGTGGAAGATACACCTAATGGCTTCCCAAGGCTCGCAGCATTCCAAGCTAGCGACACAAATTTTGCATTATATCGTAGTTTCAGCTACCTGCACTCACGTGTGCTGCTTGATTTGCAGGATGAGATCACCTGTTTAGAAAGAGAACTCGATGAGATCGACTGCGAAGATGCGTTTGAGAATCCGACTCGTCTGAAATCAAGAGACTACGACATCCAGCAGCCTATCGGTGAAGGAGCTGATCGCAGCCGTCGAGTCATACTTCGCGAGATCAAGGCTAAACTGATCGAATACGGTATGTATACCTTAGCGATAACCGCAAGCATCCTAGCGGAGAGCACATGGCTAATTGAGGCATAGATGAGGTGCTCATAAAGGCAAGAGAACTCCAGTCTTTCCAAAAGCCATCAGATCGCAACTATCGCAGTGTGCGACGCTATTGCTTCAAGAAGAAGCCGCTAATGGATGACGTACTGGACTCCATCCGAACAAAGGAAGACATAGTCACCATTCACAACGGTCGTGAGTGGGCGAGCTTCGATGGTGGCGTAGAGACGATGATAGGGCAAACAGACCGCTTTCTTAAGAAGGTCTTCAACACAGAGAAACCCCCACTACAGGTACGTCAACTCTATCTTCCAAAATGAAGAGCCAAACCACTTACACAGTCGGCAGAAATACTTCCGAACCCCAGAAGCGCAAAAGAAGACCAGTGATTCCGACATCTCCTACTACAGCAGCTCTCGCGTCGACAAACTGGTCAACATCCTCATCACCTTCATCATATTCTGTCTCCTCGTGGTACCAGTCATCACCATGTACCAGTTGACGAACACTGCTGCCCATATTGAGACCGACCCATCAGGCAAGACTTCCGCCCAGAGTCAAGTGGACATTAACAAGCGAGATACATTCAACGCAGTTGGTGTGCTCATAGTATTCACATTACTATTCAGTGCTGCGATGAGTCTGCTGACCAAGGCGGCGAGGCATGAACTTTTCGCGGCGTCTGCAGCCTACTGTGCGATCTTGGTAGTGTTCATTGGGAATTTCACTGGGCCTGGTAATTGACATTTCTTTGTCGACGGTACTTATGAAATTACGATGATCTACAATATCTCCGTTTGCTCTGTGTTGCATATCCATCTCAGTCCCAACCTACAACAACGCTGCAGGCGACGACTATCGCCCAGTGAGGCGGTCTGTGGACACTCTCGGACTTTTTTAACCCGCCACGACCTTCGTGTATTCGTACTTGCCGGCAAGTCGGGGATTTGACTCTCCCGAGATCCCGCTGACCGGTATGCGAGGCTTGGCGTATAGTAAGCCTTAATGCGACACTACCAGTAGGCTACTTAATCCAAGCCCTTTACTACACCAAGGCACATATGATTGGCACCCCTACTGCTATTAGGCACACATCTGAACGCCATTTAGTGCGGATGTAAGGTCTACAAGCCCTGGGCAATCGACTATCCGATACCTCTCACGTGAGATATCGCCCGGGCGTACCCAAGTATCGCTTGTGGCACATGCATTTGGTTCGCGTCGCTTAGACGTAAGACATATATTTGGAGTATCTGCCCGCACCAAAATTGATACGACATCGGTAAATCACCTTCTCCTTCTTCTGTGAGGCACCCAGTGATAGCTTTCGCTTTCTTAAACATGTCCTTCCTATCGAACTACTTCCCTGGGCAGCGAGTCGCTCCTCCTCGCATACCCACGGATACCATCATACCCCTCCACAGCCGCGACGACACGCATCAAAACAGAAACGTTTCAGTCGAATTCACCATGTGTTTTGACGAAGTTCTTGACGAGCGGAAGCTTGTCGAAGCATTATGGAGGTTGCTGGAGAAACCGGGTTGGAGGAAGTTGGGAGCACGACTGCGCCTCAACACCAGCAACGATAAACTTGAATACCACATACCAGCACAGTACACCAAAGAACGACCGCCAGTCAACTTCACCCATGCGATTTATGACAGCAAATTGAAGGACCATCCTCTTGGTTGCCAGATTCCTACTGCAAACGAGCGTAACGACAGTGTCCAGGTCTTCGGCGTTCTAGAGTCGCAACGTGGGGTTATAAGTGCGAAGGGCAATACTTCAGTTCTTGATGACTGGCTTTTTTCAGACGATGCGCAGTTAGGCTTACATGTAGCGAGCTTCAAGGATGCGACACTCGTCACCCTGACTTGGCTACATACGCTTCTTGATGCGATGGGGCGACAGACTCTACTGAGAGCGTGGACGGCAGTGTTAGAAGGAAGAGACGAAGATGTACCGGAGTTCTGGGGTTACGATTTCGACCCGTTGACGCGGCTTGGAGCTTCTCTCGATGAGGACAACCAGGATGCAGAGGGTTTGAGTGCCGGCACTACGCAAGTGCAAGAGAAAGCGCAATCTCAGATCTGGATGGTGATGTCAAACTTGAAGACCTGGCTTCCAAGCTTGCTAGACCCCAGAGCGACGCTCGCATACCTTTATTCTCTGTTCTTTAGACCGACGACAACGCAGAACGGCCGTATGCTCTACATGCCCGCGGCTTACATGGCTCGCTTGCGAACTGAAGCAATGCGCGATCTTGAATCTCTCGACGCCTCACGAATAACCTACAATACCTCAACGTCTTCCGCACCAAAGCCCTTCCTCTCAGACGGCGACATATTCTCAGCATGGTTAATCCGCCATCTCGTTTCCTCTGACACCTCTCTGCTCAACTCACCCCCTGCTCGACCCGTCATAATCCTCAATGTCTTGGGCATGCGAGACGTATTATCTACCTCGTCATCCAAATACGAGGTCTTGATTCCAAAAGGAAAAGCATATGTTGCAAACTGCACAGGTGGAATCGTTTCGGCGTTCAGTGTACAGCAGTTTGTCGGTATGCCGTTGGGTCACGTTGCGGCTCGTATTCGCAAAGATCTTGTTGAGCAGGCGAATAGAGAGGCGGTGGAAGCTTCGCAGCGTGCCAGCCGCAACGGACAGCAAAACCTTACGCCTCCGTCGGATCCGCAGATGGGGCCGGCAGCCTACGTGTTCTCAAACTGGGCAAAGGCAACGTTGTTTGATACAGATTTCAGCGCTGCTGTCGTTTCTGATGATGGTGATGAGGGTGGGTTGACTAGTAGGCCGACCAGAGGAAAGCCTATGTATATCAGTGTTAACGGTCACGATAGACGGGTGGACGGCTGGGGTAAAAGCTCAGGGGGCATTGGTATGTGTGTTGGTAAGGATGCTAGGGGTGGGTATTGGCTTGGAGCAATCACCCCAGCCAAAGAGTACGCGGAGGAGTTTGAGAAGACTGTGTTGAGCGATTTCTAGGCCGGTGGGCGGGTCACCGAGATGGACAGCGTCACCAGCCTTGTTACTTCCGAATTGGCATCACAATCTGATAGACATCTTCGAGTAGAATATACGGTAGGTGTTGCATTAGTTGAACGAATTATTTCGCTCAATGACTACAGAAACTCCGGCCCAGTGGCGCCATTCGCTAGAGTGAAAACTCATGAGGATATAATACATCAAGCGCTAGGCTGATGCACTATGGGTATACGTGTGTGTTGTTCGTGGGGCTTGGTAGATATGTGTGGGCACATCTTCGTGCTTCACAACCCCCATGCCTTTTTTCTAACGGAACATCGAGCGGTTTGAGGATCTAGTAGCGGACGCCATCAGCGGCGGCCTCGGTGTGTGGCTGAACGGCCTTCTCGTGTTCGAGCCTGGCCTTTCGGCGGTGGTCCCTAATCTCGTGGAAGGAGGCCGTGATGGCATGGAGGAGTCTGGTAGCCAGTCAGCAGATGATTCAGGGATTCGGGCAGCGGAGAACATACGTGCTGATAATTGCCAAGATGAAGGTGCCCCACGGCAGGTTACAGCTGTCATCACGGCTCGCAGTCGCGCCAGTAACAACACCGGTATTGCCGTTAGCAATACGCTCCGGGCTGTAGCAGTGACGAGCACCAGCAAGACCTCCGTTCGGTCGCGTAAGCACAGCCACTGCGATGAATGCTCCAACAAATGCAAGGTCGAGAAGTACCCAGATCCATCGGAGTACTCGACCGCCAGGGTTCGCTGACTTCTTGATGCAAGAAAGTAGGATCGTGATCAAAGTATACAGCACGGCGGCGGCAAGAATGCCCTCGACTGCACCATAGCTGCCGTTGATGCCGCGATAGGTCTTGACGCTGTTGACAAGGCGATACACCTTATATAAGCGTTGAGAAAAGATGCCGAGTGAGACCACAGAGCTGATGAATTGTAGGAGGCGTGTGAAGCGTAAGAACCAACGGTAGAAGGAAGTGTTCTTGAGCTTGTCCGGCACGAAGCCTAAAGATGGGTGTACGCAGTCAGTATTTGTCTCACATGCAGTTCATGAGTAGTTACTGACGCGTAAGAAGACCTGTTTGCTCGCGCTTGTCGGTGACTGGGTAGTCGACCGGACCGTCAATGGGCTCCTGGGCGTGCACCATGTTGATATGCTGGGTGTCGACGTGGATGGTATTGATGGATTGGTGAGTTCTGCTGAATGCTGAAGATGAGGGCAGCGCAAAGATCTACTATCTTATAGCTCTGAGGATGAGGTGACAGCGACGTGACACAAAGACCAGGCCCCTCTTACCCGTTTGACACGGTCGTCACTCACCGTCACCGTCAGCTTCGGTACCAACCCCCCGCATCCAAATTAAACCTGGAACCGCGGAGATTTTGCTTAGGCTTGTTGCACGGCAGTGGCATGTTGCCTTTGCGCTTTCTCGGCACGTCATGAGATTGGATGGCTTTGAACGACAAGCCACGATACAGGCGTGATTGGTGGCTGAAGACCAACGCACGTGACACCGCTAACGCAGTGCTAACCTGTTGCAGGCAAGTACGTCACTGAAAATCCCCATGCTTTTTCTTGAACGTGATTTGGAAATCCCATGCATGGGAAACCAGTTCTATGCGCGTCACAGCCTTGCCGATCTCCAATGGCACATCCGTCGTGGCTGCCGAATCGCTCGATGCTGGAGTAGATCATCGTAGAATGACGAGCCCCACCCGTGGGCACTTGCTTTTTAGAGGCGATCGTGGTGAAGCTTGTTTCTGTGGCTTCAAGCTATAGGCAAGCTAAGGTTCCGTTAACCGATTGTCTCACGAAAACCAGATTGCGAGAGCATAGGGTGAACAGAATATGTTCCTTGATTCATACGCCAAAGCGTCCAGAAGCGGTTGTGCGACGAACTTCTGCATGCTCGCCCTTCAAAACTTGTCGAGCGCTACTCGCATTCGGATCCAAATACCAACACTGCATCGCTTGGTGCTGTCCTGATGGGAAGTCAAGCCTTGCGCCTGATACTGTCAAACATTTGGCATGCATCCTGGCTCCATCTTCCTGTCATGTTCGTCGTTGGCGACTTCAGACCGGTCGCTGCCAGTTCTTCAACATCCACTCCTCAATTGCTCCGCTCCTGGATGATGTTTGAACCGAAGTAAGAATGGCTGTTCTCCATGATATTCATCACCGTCTAGGTGCGGCTTTGTATGCCGAGAAATAGTGATGTGTCGGGTGAACAGGCCGTGACCGCGATGTCGACGATAAGCAAGTTGGGTTGATCTGATAGGCTAGGCATTGCTGGTGTTTGAGTTCAGGAGGGATTGTGAGTTCCACATAATGTCGCCTTGCGGTACAGCTTGACCAATATGTCATAACACTGTATTCAATTCTCTTGACAACTTTCCATCAAGGTAAAATTGTATCTTTCCGATCTTTTTCGCTACTTTCCCCGTACCATATAGTCGCTCATCGATGTATTTGATCAATTCGCGAAGGTAGGTTTCTGACTTTGCGAAGTCCACTGGGTACAGCTCCTTAAAGTCCAGATGTGCCAGACCTTTAATCTTACGGAAAGGTATCTCTGCAAGACCAATCTCTTTGTTGCCGTTTCCATACCTCCAAGTATCAATATTGATAGTCACAGTATCAATTCGAGTAACAGGTATGTTCCGGCCATCATCTAAGTGCTCGTCCAACAGTGGGTCGACCCATGTTTCCAAACCCCGGAAAACTTGTGATCGATGTCTTTTCGAACTATCATCGAGTAAGAAGCGAGCCAACGGGAACGACAGTCCTCCGGCAAGAAGCAGCCAATAGGTGGACAAGTCAGCTGGATGCCGGCCTTCGTGATCCCAGTCCGTCTGCAGATGCCGTCCATTCGTGGTACAGCACGGGATTATGTTGATGTCTAATCTCTCGATGGTTCCTTCAAGCTCGCGCGCGGAAACAACGCGCCGCGTCGGCCACAACCAGTGGTCGTCAATAACTGCGATATCGACCTCGAAGTTCCGCGGCGCTTTTGAAAGATATTCTTTGGTCTCGCGATACATTCGTTGACTAGTTAGTAGAAGGCTTGGAACTCCTGAATCCTTCAAATAATCCAGGCTCGGTACACAGTAAAGACTGCGTACGTCGGTTGGATAGCTGGGCCGATGACGCGTGCCATTCTTCGGTAAAACAGTAGGTGACGAGAGCACAAGGTCGATGATGTTGAAGAGCAGTTCGCTCGGTAGATCTAGAAAGCCGACCATAGCTGCTTGCTGGTAGAGGCCGCAACAAGGTTGTGTGGAGGAAGGTTGCATGGGTTGTTCGCGATGCCTGCGCAGGTAGGTACCGCAGCCCTGAGGCGCAGGCGCGGTTGACCCCACTTGAGCCTCGGGCCGATGGGAGCTCTCCCACACAGCCATCAACTCGCCATTGCATGAGAACAGGCCCGACTTTGTTTGAGTCACATTGCGGTGCGCTCAATGCTGTTACACATACCATCGCATTACAGGTTCGACCGCACGCGTTCTCGCAGCATCGCACCCAGCCCTGAAGCCAGAGACCGCTTCGTTTTGGTTAGCGCGAATGACTCACTTTTGCTCACTCTGCCTGCGCCTCCTGCTTGAGGCTCAACAGCCCCCGGAGTCATATTTATCGCCTGATTGGAAAGCATGCCGATTCACGGAGTGGAGCAAAGTGTTTGAGCGTGTCTCTTGTACAAGACATAAAGATCGCTGTACACTTACAAGAGATCAGAAACATTAGACATCAGAGTCCTTTCTGACGCACTCGACATACCCCTTTCAATCGTCTTCTCTGCATCTCGTTCTGCGTTTAGACATGGCGGCTACCGACCATACTTCTCCCCCAGCGCGGATATCAACGACTTCATACGATACAGCGTTGTGCATCATCCCACCCGCTTCTCAATGCGGTCACGTAGATCAGCTACGGGAACTTTACGACAAGGCCTATGGGAAGGTTAGTTATATATGCCCTGGATTCAGGGAAAGCACACATTGACTAGGGTCTTTAAAACTTTTAGTGGCCACCTCACGTCAACCTCGTATACCCTTTCGTTGCACCAGAGCAGCTTCCAAAAGCACAGGAGCAGATTCAAGGGTACTTGGCACAGCATTTAACCCAAGAGACACCCATCGATGTAGAACTGGTTCAAGCGGGTGGTTTCGTGCAAAAGAACAACTTCACTGTATTTCTTGGGACCGATGACCGTGGTGAGGAAGACTCGCCTCTCGTCTCGCTGCGTACGACTGTGCTACAAGCATTAGGCCAAGGTCCTTCTCGATTCACTCCCCACCTTACGATCGGTCAAACACAGGGTAATCCTCTACTCTCGCAGTCATACCTCCTACGAAAGGCTCAAAGATTACCAAACATACACTTCCGCGTTGGCACGCTCGGTATCCTTATTCGTGAGAGGACGGCTGGCACGCTGTCAACTGATTACATGCGGTTGTATGGAACTATCGATATTGGGGCCCCAGGCGATGCTTGGCGACCTCACATTCCAGACTACTGGGTGAAGCTGCCTAACTCGAATCCGGCCGCACCCCGACCGGATGGTGACGAAACTCAGCAAGAATCCTTACTTGATGATTACGAGGTGCGCGATGTGCCAGCTCTCTGCTTCGATCCCAACGAATCCAGATGGTCACCGCACACATGCGAGAACCAGAAAGAGGCTGAAGTGAAGGAAATCACTGTTTCGAGTTACAATGTCCTGGTAGACACCGAGTATCCGCCGGACCATGACCGTGACCCGTTGATCGTGGACACCATCCTATCAGAACAAGCGACGGCCGATATATTAGTACTGCAAGAGGTCTCCGACGACTTTCTTGACTATCTACTTTTCACTCGTCAGGACATTGCACACATATACCCATTTGTTTCGCATGGTCCGCCATGCCAAAACGATCTAGGTCCTCTCCCCAGTCTACGGAACGTCGTCATTCTGAGCCGCTATCCTTTTAGCTGGCATTCAGTACCCTTCCATCGCAAGCACAAGAGCGCTCTCGTTGCGCGATTGAGAGGCGTCACGGCATCTGGCACTAAGGGCTTGGGGAGCTTAGTTGTCGCTGGAGTTCATTTGACTGCCGGTCTTACTGATGGCTCAGTCGCTACTAAGAAAGCTCAGATGGGGACTTTGACACGCCATCTAGAACAGCACTATGGAAGCGAGCCATGGGTCATCGCAGGGGATTTCAACCTGGTCACGTCGACTTACACCATTGAGACCTCCGTCAAAGACCAGTCCATATCCAGCGAGACTGTCTCCCTGTTAGCAACAGTTGAGGCCGAGATTCGGGAAGCGGGGTTATCTGATGCTTGGTCTGTTGCCCGTGTTGAAGGAGTGGACGAAACGAGTACAACTGGATCTGGTGATTTGTTCGAGGGCGAAGAGGGTGCGACATTCGATCCCCAGAACAACCGACTTGCCGCAGGAACGACTACGACTTCTCACGATCGGCCACAGCGTTACGATAGGATACTATTTCGGTCGCAGGATTCACTTCGCATAGACCGCTTCAACCATTTCGGCGTTCCGGAGATGATCGACGGTGCACAGGTCGCAGCCAGTGACCATTATGGAGTGAGAGCGAAGATTAGAGTGAACGAAGCAGTAGCGAGCACCGGAAATGAAGCAGCCATCTCAAATCAGCCTGCCGTGGAATATAAGCGAGTGGATGAAACTTTGGCAGAGACCACGAGCCTCGTTTCAGTGCTCGAGACCCACGGCATGTTCCCGAACGAAGATCAAGCGAGCAATCGGCGCGACGCACTTGCAAGCCTCCAGCACATACTACTGGGTACATCAGACGATGGAGATCCAGCGCAACCTGATATACCATTGGTTATAGTGCCAGTTGGCTCGTACGCCTTGGGTGTATGGACTGCAGACTCGGACGTCGACTGCCTTTGTATCGGCACCATTAGCTCTAAGACCTTCTTCCGGCTCGCTCGGCAACGACTTGCCAAAGCAGAAGTCAAAGGGGTCAGGATCTTGCGGAAGGTTGAGGCCAGCACCGGCACCATGCTCGAACTGTCTGTCAACGGCATATTCATGGATCTGCAGTATTGTCCTGCGCCCCAGGTCGTCGAGAGGTGAGTCTTATGTAACGATTGTGATATCGCAGCGCTAACATTCAGCTACTAGGTGGCATGAATTCCGGAGTATCCCAGCATCTGATCCCATCTTCAACCTTTCCATTCTCTCACTCCGCAAGCTCAAGCCTTACCGCGATTTGCTATACATACAACGTACACTGCCGTCGCTTTCTGCATTCCGCCTAGCTTATCGTTTCATCAAGCTATGGGCTGTCCAGTGCGGCATATATAGTGCGAAGTTCGGGTTCCTTGGAGGCGTACACATCACGCTCATGCTCTCCTGGGTCTGCAAAAGTCTTGGGCATGATGCCGGCCCAGTCACGGCTGCAGACATCATTGCGAGTTTCTACCATTACTACGCTCAGTTTGATTGGACGAACGACATGGTCTACGATGCCATCTTCCACAAGAAGAAGCCTCGTTATTATCGCAGCGCGAGAGAGCCGATGGTGGTGTTGGGTTATCACGCACCCAACTCGAATATCGCTCATACGGCTACGGTTCCCGGCCTGCAGCTGCTCGTTAAGGCTTTCAAGACCGCTGAAAAGCAGCTTTGCGAGCCGGGAATGACGTGGGAGGCATTCTTCGGTGCACCATCTGCTCCAGAACCAGAGTCGCAACTCCCTCATGGAGCCGCAGAGTTCCTCCGCAACTACAACAACTTCGTCAAGGTCGACATCCAGTTTTGGGGCCGAACATTGGCTAAGGGCAAGAGCCTAGTCGGTTGGGTTGAGTCTCGATGCATCTCGCTCGTCATAGGTAAGCCGCATATTCCAAACACCTGTTGCGCAATCGTTTTACTAACCTTGATAGACATCCACAAAGCCATACCCAAGTCGGAAGTCCAAATCTGGCCAGCTCGCTTCGTCGATAGCAATTCGTTCGACGTGGGAGAGGGCAAAGAGTACCAAGGCTGTTACCTGATCGCCCTCTCGAAATCCGAGAAAGCCGTCTCAGCACACAGCGTGGACGACAAGCAACTCGCCAAGCAAGCCCTGGAAAAGGTACTGGATCGTTTCTTGACGCAGCTGCGGACTGACGAGAAGAACTTCGACGCAAACACTTCATGGATCGATGCTTCGCTAGTAAGATCTAGCGATGTCAAAGGGTTGCGACTGGACGATCGAGAATGGGGTGTCTACGCCATGGACATGGATTCAGACTCAGACGACGAGGAAGACGTTGATGAAGACCTTGAAGACGCCGATGAGACCAAACCTCAGCGTACGATACCTCAGCGCCCCAAGCCCACCTCAGCACCTTTGTCGAGAACAAAACTACGTCCTGCATCCGATGTTCTCAACCGTCTTCGCTGGGACCCAAGCTTGGATCCGAGCGATTACATTATCGGCTATGAGGACCGCTTTTTGGGCGCGAAGGAAACTGGTCTTGAGAAATGGAAAACGGAGCAGACGGATGAGGAGTTCATTCCCCAGCATCGCATACTGTATTTCAAGAAGAAGGGTGGAGAAGACGGAAGGGGAGAGGTGGTATGGGAAAGAGCTACAAGGATAGACAAGATTTTCGGGAGTGGACTAGGTAGTGGTGAGTAGGTACGGGTCATGATCACGAGAATGGAGACTAGGTCTCCATATACCTATACACTCAACATGTGCCTGCACTTCCTCTTGCGCTTCGTGAGGACGCGGCGTACTTGTAGGCGGACTTTGCATTCGTGACTCAAACATGAGAAAGATGACACATTTGGTTAACCTCAGGTTATAGGCCTCTTTGTGCCTTGTCTCTGTAGCACGCGTGTTCCCTTCCCAACGGCGTTCGGCCCGGCCCGCTTCGAACAAAAGCGGTGTACTCTGGTGTTGCAGCTATACACATCTTCGCGAAAGCCTCGATAACTATCTCTTCGAACTGAAGTATATCCTCATGTTTGAAGATCGTTTGGAACGCCGTCTTTGCACGACCTTTGCACTTTAGCGATGCGAACCTCCTTCTTCTCCCCGGGCAGTCTGACTTTTAGAAGCGGTAGGCTGTCAATATCTCGGCGCTTGGCGCCGCTTCAGACACACGAAGCGCAGATAGGCGTGGTTTCAGACGAGTCGTGAGAGCCCAGAACTCGAAGTTAGCGCTACGTGATCCATGGACCCTCAACTCAGCGGAGCTTATGTGGTGAAATGCGCAGGGAGTTCTACACTTCCAAATCTCCATGTCTAGGGCTTACCGCCGGTCTCTCCTCGGATATTAGATCTTGATCTCGACAAGGCGGCGACGGCTCAAGATGCGGCCCCATGGGGAAGTCTAATCGCGGCTTAGTTCCCACTGCGGTATCAACACCCCTCTCTGATTGCGATCTTCCACCTTCTAAAGGTAGCTGGTAGCCTTTGACCAAAACCCAGCGGATCCGCAGAACCACAATATTAACAATACCGGCTGCATAGCATTACTCAGGTCAAATGCTTAGGATCTCGGGTTGATTGCGAGGCTGGATTTTGTAACGCGCACGGAGTTCGGCGCCGAAACGTTAGCTGCCCGGGCATGGTGGGCGCAGGATGTGAGGCGCTGGTGGGAGGCTTGCGACAAGGCTTGCTAGGGCTTGGAAGTTTTGCATGGAGCGGAGCGGACTCGTGTTCGCATAATTACATGTGTCTTTGTTTGTCTTGGGGGTTGTTCGCGATGGAAAGATGTTGGATACGCAAAGTGACACTGTGAGAGCGGCGCGGCTGGGAGAGCCAAACGCTAGATCGCATTCAGACAAGTCTTTATCTGACATCAGCATCGCCCGCGGACAAGGCAGTTCGACAGCTCGGCGTTTCTAAGGAAAGTACAACAACATCACGAGCAACTTACGCCGCAATCAAGAACACGTATCGTCAAGGAGAAAAATAAAGGATGCATTGGCTGAACGTGATATCTATAATGCCGGAGTCAAGCTCCAAACGCCGCTCATCCTGCTGCCGAAGCAGATGCTATTTATACATTCCAAAGAACACTTCGCTGATCTTTGGCATTGACCCAGACGTATTCCGTACATCTCGGGTTCGCCTTGCTCTTACCCAGAGTAACAGCAAAGAGGTTGATCTCCATCCACACGGGTCGCATACCCATGTGCTCGAGCCTCTCCCACCATGACCTGAAGCGGCCAAAGTCTATGCTGCCACCGCCGCCCGCGTTGTCGAGGTTGATGCCGTCGCCGAGATGCAGTTCGATCATGACCTGGCCGATGGGCAGGACAGACTTGCCAGATGCAGTCTTCATGTTATCGAAAGCGTTCATCATCGTGTCAAGAGCGTCGTATTCGCTGCCTTCGATATCAATTTTCAGAATATCGATGTAGGTGTGGTTGTTCTGCTTCATCAAGGCGGGTAGGGTCCAGAATGGTGGGTCGGACTCATGCTTGTCCTCCTTGCCTAGGCCGACCTTCTTGAAGAAGGTGCGATGACGGTGCTTCTCGGCGATTTGGGGACCCCAGGAGTCGACCGAGAAGTCGTAGCCCCAGATGCGAGCGCTGGGGACGCGCTCGAGCATCTCAGCTTCGAAGGAGGACTCGCCGTTGATACCGAAACTGTACATGACCAGGCCATCTTGCGCGTCCACAAGGGGTTCTTGCGATCCGATGGTAGCGGAAGCGAACTTAGGTGCGGGGAGACTCTCGTAGATGTTCATTCCGCATACCCATTTTCCTCCGTCACCGAGCCTACCGACGCGCTGGATGTCATGGGGGCATGTCCATGTTGGTGGGAAGAAGTCCCAGATTGTGAAGGGGTATTTGAGGAAGTCCATTGGGAAGAATGGGATCTTCGGGTTGTCCGGATGCGACTTGGCCATCTGGTCTCGGAGCTCAACGCTCTTCTTCCACGACTTTTCCGAGAGCGCAGATCGGTCTTTTATCCATGCTTGCAGGATGGAGGAGGGTTGCGAGGACCCTGTTGATGGGAGGACGGGTAGGTAAGGAAGTAGTGCCGTGCCAGCGGATTCTTCATTATGGAAAATGACGATTAGGAAAACGACGACGAATATTCCAGCGAATATGCGGGCTACGCGTTTTATTAGTAGGCGTTCACAGAAGAACAAAGGAGTTGGACCTACCACCGAAAGACCTGAACATCTTTGCAGGTGGAAAAGAGTGACGTGGGATTGGTGGGGAGAGTTGAGTCGAAGGAACGACCGTGATGTATGACCTCCGAGTTGAATCGGTGGAGGTAACAATCGCGTCAAGCGTACACAAAGAGAGAAGGAAGAGTAAAAGAAGGAGTGGACAATAGTGAAGCCAAGGGTTGGAAGATACACGACAAGTAGGCCCCAGACAACTTGACTCCTAGTTTGGCGGCATGGTGGACATCGGCCCTTTAGAATGCCAAGGATACGCGAAACAAGAACAGCGGAAAGGCCAACAGTGTTACGTGTACATCTGCCGAGCGCTTATCACAACCAAACATCAGGTAGACCCCCGTTACAGATTTAGCATTGATCGAGCAAGAACATCCAAGACCCGTACGGGCTAGATGTTACGAAACCCCGCTCAAGCCGCACGCCGCTATCTTCGCACCAGTCAGGATGCCACTGCGACTAGTGGACGACGGGGAGGATGACTAGCCGCACGGCGACGATGAGGCGGCGGGGCAGATGTGGGTCGATTGATCATCATGAGCGGTTGTTTCGTCCGTGTCTTTGTCTTGCTGCTCCTGCAGCTGAGGCACGGCGCACGCGTTTCAAGACGCACACTCCAGACGCGTCGCAAGCATGATGTCATAGGATCAATTGTATCTATCAATGGAATTGTGGGTATAATACATGTAAATCGCTATTTCGCGATGCGACTATCTTGGATGTTGCTCCGCTTCGCGCGAGGCTTTCTGATGATGGATGCGTACTCCCGAGGTTATGTTTAGTTTTAGTGCCATGCGGGGGGACGGAAAAGGAAAGTGGAAACTGTAATGAGATCATGTGAGGGTCTTGTGAACGACAATGGCAGCCGCCACCAAGAGCACGCTGCACGTGGTGAATACGGTGTCGCGATGCGCTTCGCCTGGACTCATTGTTAGTTTTAGGCCTTTTGTCCCAAACAAAGCGGCGATGCTTACCTTCTTTCGTAGTGCTCAAAGCAAGCACAACGAAAACGTTGAGCGGAATGCGAAGAATGCCGTAAATGCTGGCTCTTGAGCCGTCTTCGACAAGCTTGCTCTTCAAAGAGCCCATTGCGGGGTAGTAAACTCCGCAGCACAGCTCGAATATGCAGAAGCACCACAACGTGACGCGCTCGTCCCGAAAATGTCCAGGGACAAAGAAGCAGGCGGATGAGACTGCGAGGATGCCTGTCAGCATCTTTTGTGCTGGCACAGGTGAGGCAGATGTGGAGAGATGTTTGTAAAGGAGCGAACCAAACATCATCGAACACATCAAGATGGCGAAGATGAGACCAAATGGCAGTTCTGGTTGGTGTTAGCCTGGTTGTGCTTGCATAGAGTGGATAGAAGGCTGCTCACCATCTGTTGAGCCCGCCAACTTGTGACTGAGCTTCAGGGCCGGGAACTTAAAGAAGATAAATAGGAACAGAGATCCTTCAAATAATCCTGAGACCAATGCAAGCATCATGATGTTGCGATCTAAACGTCAATTAATAAAGCAATCTCAGGTAACGAGGCTTCAACGTACCACGTAGAATAGTCCGGAGAGCAGAAGTAGCTGGAGGAGCTGGGGTGGCCTCTTCCTGCTGGAGCAGCCCCTCAGTCTCTGATGCTCTCCGACTGCTTGAACCGTAGTTCTCTCCCCAGAAGTTCGAGATGGCAAGGAAGGACAGGCTCAAGCACGCAATGGAGGCCATGAACGGCGCCTTTGCGGTGCCTGCCATCCTGACTGCCCACTCAGCGAAGATACCCGCACCAATGGCTACACATGTGTTGGACGTGGTCATCGTGCTGAATATCGCGCTGAGGTGCGGTTCACCATCGGGCAGCATTAGATGGTTGAACTCAGCAACTAGCCAGCTTTCGAAGACGCTCCAAAGGACGGTACCGCAAACACCGCCGAGGATGCGACCGAAGAAGAGAACGTAGATGTTGTTGGTAAGGAGAGTGGCGCAGGACAGAGAGTAAAGGGCGCAGTAACCCAAGCATGCTGTCTTGCGCCCATATCGGTCTGCGAGTGCGCCTACGAAAGATGCGGAGATGCCGGCGGCGATGAACCCAGTAAGGAATAGGAATGCGACTGTTTCTTCCGAGAGTCCTTTCTCATCTACATATCCGTTAGCGGTCAGTCTGTAGAACAGTAGTTCGTCCAACATACCCTTGTAAATAGGATATATGTACGGCCCTTGGAGCCAGTCCGCGGCATTGACGAGCAAGTAAATAGGAAAGAAGCGCTTCTTCAGCTTGCTCAAGCCCTCTAGATCAGGCTCTACATGTTGATGCTCGTCTTTCTTTTCCGTAGTCGCAGTCTCCACGACGGCCGCCTTGCGTGAGCGGTGCGACTGGTAGAAAGCAAGTGCATTGAGCACTAGCGATCCAGCGAATGTAGCTCGATAAAGGTCCATGTTGAATGTGGACTTGTATTGTTGAAATGAGCGAAGGGCGACGGTCGGTTGTGGATGAGTGTATGTCCAGCAAAACACAAAGGAATGTAGAAGGTCAAGGTCTCGATTCGTCAAGATGTTGTAAACAGCACTAGCTCTGGACAGGCCCAGTGAATCGAAGGGATTAGTATAGAATGAATTAGTGTCCTTGTCCCGTGCCACTCTTCACGTTCTTAGGACAAGGAGATACGAACACGGTATGCTAACTTCGTGGTGTCCCGAATAGAATAGCCGCTTTGTGCACTCGGCCAAGCTGATCCCAATCATGGACCGCGGAGCAGCACAGCGCCGGGCGTCATACATGGAGGTCCCCTCCCGGTACGGGCTGACGATAGGCTTGGGGGGCTTGCGCGTCAATAAGTGGAGTGACACACCACGGCGTTTCTAAAATGTGGGACGGCTGGGCGCGTCAATGATGCAAGGTCTTGGTTTGTGTGGGGTCAATGCGCCGTCAGGGGCGGCAGGAACAACCGACCGCGGCTTCGCGAGCAGCTGCCGCGTGAAACCAAGGGGGCTGGTTTCAGATATGACAGCACCCCATCGTGGATACATCCATCTTCACACCTCATTCAAAGAAAACATCAAACACCCTGGAGCCTACATTGACGTTGGGTCACCCACTTTGCATGTTCCCACATTGATGTAGGCGGCAAACCTGTTTAGTTTTCTTCGGTGTGAGGTGTTCTCGCGAACGTGCTCTGGGTATCTGTGGGCGTAATTCACAGTGAAGAGAAGCTCGGGACTACAGATTGGTAGATGAAGTTCTATTCCTTGGTATTGTGGAGCCTATTCAACCGTCCTTGGAGATCTCCCACCATCTCTCATGTCTCTCACAATTCTACCTCTTGATCAACCACCAGAGGAACAGTACTGCGCCTTTGACCTCAAACCCTCGAAAGGGTTCCGCTCCAGCGCGCGAATCTTCTCCACACACGCCTTGCAGGTCAGGGCCTCACAACCAGGACATCTCATGCCGCCGGTGTGAGCGGCCATGCAGAAAACACAATAGTCATCACCGCCGACCTGAAGACGCCATGCCGTGCTCTTGTAGATGCACGTTTGTTGGCCGCAGGGGTGAGACATCTGCACGACCATGCCGTGTGCCTTCGCGCCAGGCTTGGGGGTCGGAGGCCCATCCTCGAACGGACTGAAAAGAATATTAGCAAAGATCAGGTTTGGAGATGATGGATCTTACATACCTCTCATAGGCCTCAGGGTGCCTCATGCGGTAAGCGGCGTCTTTCTCCTGCCATGCGGTATACTCCTTGCCCAGGTAGTACTGCCAGCTTGCCTCGTATGGCTTGCGGAACGGCTTCTGAGGCGGCGGGCTTGCTCTACCGGACTCGTATGCTCTACCAGCCTCGTAGTTGGCGGGACCCTTGCCACCGAAGTTCTCGTTACCGGCATCATAGTTCGTCTGCTCAGCGGGAGCGCCAGTCTGGTACTTATTACGCATGTAGGTGCGGTCGTATTCGGTGCGGTACTCGGTGTTGGTGAGCTGCTCGAAAGCCTCACGAACGCGGCGGAAGACATCGGCATCTGCTACACCGGACTTGTCGGGGTGATGCGTCTTAGCGAGTTCACGGAATGCCTTCTTGATGGCATCAGTGGAAGCGCCAAGCTGGAGACCGAGGTCCGCGTAGTAGTCTTTGAAAGTGTTAGTGGCCATCGCGAAAGGTATTAGCAAAGAAAAGAGGTTCAGCGAAGAGGTTCAGCAAAACGATGAGGCTCAGCGAAGCAGTGAGGTATCAAGAGCTTGGTCAAAGTGGAGAGACGAGGCTGAGGATCGATCGAGAGTGACCCGGATATCTGGTCTATCTCCCGCTGCGATGGTCCTTTTGGTCCGCTTGCCTCAATACGGATAGGTGCCTGTCAGGCACCTACGATTGCAAACAGTCACGTCTCTATTTCCGGCAGGTGCGCCCTCTCCAGGTGACTGAGAGTACCATGAAGGAGAATCTGGGGCTCTCATTGGCTGCGCGGCCGGAAATATAGGTTACGATGGTTGTACAGACGACGAGATTTGAGCAGAATGGCGCGATTTAGAAGCGGAGAGAAGCTCCGTGTAGGCGCTATTGACTCAAGTGGGATAATGGTATTGTCGGTGTACAAACGGCCGTGTTCGCGAGGCATCGCGTAATCAGGTGATGCCGAGGCACTACCCGAAGGGTTCATGTCATACTGGCATGCCTCAAAATATCGGGCGTCATCTACTCCAACATGGACATCTCTCCGGAGGTCAGGAAGCGATATAGCGACTGGAGCGTGGGCCTCAATGCACGTAGCTACCCCTTTCTACTCCTGATCAGACTACCTAATCGCTCGCAGTCGCCGCATCATCCCCGAGGACTTCAATATGAACTCTCTATCAGCTCCCAAACCATCTGAATAGCCACGTTGTCTCGAACTGCGCTGCTCAGACTCCACATTCAGCGTCACACGTCAGGCGACCCTTCCATCTGCGAGTCGAACATTTGTACTCGCGTTTACTCCGCCCATATTACTTTGCGTCCTTCAACTTCATACACCGCTCGTTATTGTTCAAACTGCTAGCATAAAGTTTGTCGGACTCGTGTTTGGCTGTTGTAGGCTGAACGCGATCAGGCCAGGGCTGCACAATGTTATGGTCTTTCTTCATCTTCCGACCAGAGGACTCCACACTCTGCACAACCCCCATAATCTCCTCGGACCGATCGAAGAAATAGGCACAGTCATTGAGCATTGGGTAGTCCTGTCCGTTCCTTAGGCCAAAGTCGCAATAGATAATAACATCAGCGCGGCAATAGGTGGGTAGGCTTGCATTCGCGTCCTGTATGAGCCACACCTGCTTCGCTCAATTTGATGTCTTGCTCGTGGTCGACTTGGTATGTCGCACTCACGGAGAGCATGAGAAGTTTGGCTATGAGTGATTGTGTCTTTGGCTTGGTCAGTGGAGAGAAGATCTTGAGACATTCTTACGGGCCGACGTATTTCATACGGCGATAAGCAGCGACGATCATACAAGACGATGTAAGCTTTGGGTTTGATCACTCGGCGTGCAGCAAGAAAACCCCTTATGGGCACAAGCCCTCTTTTGCGGCAATGAAGGTGCTCGTAGAAGATTCTAGATATACGTTGAGTAGATCAGTCTCTACGTGAGAGTGATGCGGCGGGTAAGTAGGCATGTTTGTCGGTCTACGAACAGGTGATTTACGTTACACTATTGTCTCTCGTGATTCTCATCAAACTTATTGGGCTTTATCAGTCGCGCTCTTAATCCTCCTGCACAATGTGTACCCATCGCTCGAATTTCCCATCTGATTTCCGCTAAGTGGTCTTCTCCATGTCTTCACCTACCTCATTGACAAATGGTCGCTCCATGTCTGCACCTACTTCATTGACGAATGGTCACTCCATGCCTCTCGCATTGCAACCATTGCCCGAACCGGCGGTACCAAAATGGGTTGTGTGTCGCCGCATCCCCCCGTATCACTTTACTCTGGGTTTCACCGGCATACGATGCATCGATCAGCATGCCTTAATACATCAAAGTACGTTTACAGAATGCGTCTGTAATGATCTTGGCACAGCGATAAACGAAGCGAATCGAAGGGCAGCAGATTGCGTCGCAAGTCAAAACGCGGGCTGGGTCAATGACGTTTCCCTAGATGGAAGGCATTACTGGATATGGAATCACGCTCAGCTAAGGAACTTTGATAACTTCATAGCGGTATACTACGTGGAGGGCCCGGTCGATGAATTGTGACTGAAGGTGCTCTTATGGGAATGTCACACTGGCTGGTAATCTTACACTCGGGCGGCTGAGACGAAGATCATTCCGGGGACCACGACAGCGATCAAGATTTTCACTGGATGCGGAAAGGAGGGATATAGTAGTACTCTATCAGTAAAGAGAAAATATCATCTGGCGAAGTTCCCGGACACGGGTACTAGACTCAGACTCATACGTTGCAGTCAATGGTTTTCGTCGTCTCGTTTTGCGCATATATCCCAGGTACCGTCGTGACTTGGAAACTGCCATGTGGATATGTACTCAAGCCGCTCGCCGCTACTAGAGACGACCAATTACAGCACATCGACCCGGTGGCGCATAGCACCTAGAGCGCGGTGATTACTGAAAGAGCGTAATTGTAGCGAATGACGTACTGAGACAAAGGGAAAGAAAAGGTTCCGTGCGCCATTACGTGACTAAACCGGGCAAACGATTTTGAAGTTATTCCCCAGATATTGCGCCCGTCCTCCTTGATCGTACACAGAACCCTTTCGATCAAACAGGACCAAACAAGTGTCTCCTTCGCCATGGCCGACAAGCAACTCCTCTTAGAATTCCTCAAGGCGCAGGATGCGATGAGAGAGTAAAAGTCCCACTATCAAGTTCTTCGTCTTCATCTAACACATATCCAACAGGCCACCTGCTATGGTCACTTTCCTCCACCGCTTGCCAAACAGTGGAGATGTCGCACAAGCAGAACTATGTCGAGATCTCGTTTTCGAACGCTCAGCAAAGATTGCCCAACAGTGCAAGACGATCCGCGAAGACAAGGTGGACATGAGAAGCCGGCCGCCAGGTCTCATCAGTGACTACATCGTCCTCCTTCGCGACAACAAGCCTCCCCGACGACAGTTTCCGACTGCTGGCGACCAGACCATGGACGCTGTCGCCAGGCTTCGCTACATCACGTTGAGCAGTCTTTACCTCTTCTCCGTGGAAATGGAAGACTCTATCTCCGCTCAGATCGTCTTTCGCGCTATTGTAGACAACTTCCACTTTATCTGGCCGAATGGCTTCCGATACCACCCTGGACCTGACGTGATCAACCATGTCTATTACTACACTCTGGCTTGGGACCCCTTGCGCTATTTCCTAGCAGACTGCTACGTGGACTTCGCCAACATCAAGTGGTATATTCCCCACCGGAAGTTCCACAAGGACTTCATGACCAACGTCTCGTTGGGCCATTCGAGGCGTCGTAGCCTTGCACATGGCCCTTCCAGAACTGCCAACCTGCGGAACTACATCTTTCCCCAGCACCTCGCCCAGACCGCAACCAACTCCGCCAGGAAGTCTACCCAGGAAGTACTTTTGAGGCTCACAGAATGAATAGAGCGCTAACAAGACGACTAGGCACGGTAGGAAGGGTCTTGGACGGCGCAGGACGTCGATGTAATTGCCGCAGAAGCATGTCGGTCCGATTGAGAAACCTCAGCAGACCAGAGGTGGGTATCATGGGGTCTTGAGACTGACAGCTTGGGTCGGGAAATAGATGTAGCGGTCAGCAGAGGTACATCATGTAGCCAGATATGCATACTCAAAAACACTGCTCCAATGTGCAATTGACCAGCGTCCGTGTCTCTTTCCCAGGATACCTGGGTAGCAAGCTACAAGCTCCAGTTCCTCTATAGCAAGCATCAGAATCGCCTCATTTCTGTCGTTCTCGTACCCATTGGTCGTATTGCTGAATTTCTGGAATGCAGCTCGCCGTGTCGATATGGAAGCTTCTCGTGCACAGCGCAGCTCACGTGCGCGAAGGCGAGGTAGCAGCTCTTCATTTCCCACTTGGGCGAGGTCACGTCTTTCGTGAAAGTGAGGCAAGAACCCTAGAATGATAGTTGATAGATGGGGATGATGGCTGTACACGCGCTGCTGCGATAACCGACAGCCTTGCGATGTTGTCACTGGGTGACGTCGCGGATGATCAGGGAGATCTCGCCCGATCACGTTAGCGTGAAACTTCACTTGCGGACCCTTCAACCGGCGCAGCGCCATGCTTTCTTTTCTCACCTTATCGGCAGCCACGCAAAACCCTCAATCGTGACGAGACTACCTGCCCGAAAACGTTGAGCGACTTCAAAACCATTTCTCGCGACGCGCGAAGCGCGTTGAAGTTCGACAGACGGCAGCACCCTCCGCCAGTCACGCTTCAGACGTGAGGCTTATCTACTTCTGTCGCGCTGCCGCAACCCCGGAAGGACCCGCTTTACTTTGTGCAGCCTGAGGAAACCTCACTACCGCTATTACTTAAGTCTCATATGTCAGGCCCAACATCAAACCCAGACTGGAACAGAAGCGGCAGTCCTGCCTACGGCACGTTCACTCGGCCACCGTTCAATCCGAATCCCACCAAAAGCCACGACAGTAATGACAGTGCTGTTGCACCCTCCAGCAATGGTGGTGAGGAGGTCTCGCCGAAGCGTCGGCCTTCGCCTCAGCGGAAGCCATCAAAACACATCGAATTCAGAAAGTACTTGAAGCGCCCCCATATGATGGAGACGCAGAGGACGCTGAGCGATGCATTACGATCGGCAAAGAACAGAGAGGAGCAGGAGACTCTACTCCCCGAGGAGGACTACGCTGGATCTGATGGGTGCTTCAACGGACAGGGTGAGCCTATGATCCCTAGAACAGCCAGTACGCCTGGTTTGAACAACAACACCAGGACATATTTCAATATCCACAGGTAGGTCAACGCAGTTGATATGAGTCGCACCGCGGATGTTGACCATGTTCTAGGATACGACGTCTCGTCTTGGCTGTCATCGAAGATCCGTACACAGTGGATCAGCTGCGAGAGCCTCGTATGAACGTTCTCATTGTAAAACCACTGGTTGACCGTCTTTACGATGAAGACGACATCTCCATCGTGTACTGTCTACTCGTCAATCGCATGCAGTTTCTTCGAGAACAGCAATTCCAGCAACATCATCAAACTGTCGATTTGACGCGTGCCAACCTTTGCGAGCTGGTCGCCATGAAGGTGCTGCGACGTCACGACGAAGAGTCTACGGGTAAAGCTGGCCTACTACTCTTGGCACAGATTATGGTCGCTCCGTTCCAGCCGTTCCAAGGCGCGCCTGAAGAGCGTTGTCCACCGCGACACATATCAGAGTACCAGGGCCAGGGTGACAATGAGGGTAAATTGACGGCGCTGGAAGTGGCTATCGTCTCCGAAAGTAAGGTACTACTAGCTGGCTCCGCGAGTCAAAAGGTCATTGACGCGATCTATCGCGGACGGATCGTGTACACTCCGACCGTCTATATGGATATCATACCGGATCACTACAAGTATAAGCCCATCTCGCTTTACGATCCACGCAAGGCACCGACACTCAATCAGTATCGGCTCATGGTACCGAGAACGCGCAACATCATCGAAGTTGTACAGTTCTTCATACTGCTCGCACTCTACTGTTGGTGTATGACTATGCGACAAGATCACTACCTGACTATTGCCGAGATCACGTTCTTACTTTACGGCAGCGGCTGGGTACTAGACGAACTCATATCATGCCTTGAGCACGGTTGGGAGGTACATACACAAGAACTTTGGGCTTTCCTGGACGTCACATTCGCCGGCATATTTCTCATCTATCTCGGCATGCGGTGCCATGGGTGGATGACGAATCAAGACGAAACGGGTAGACAAGCCCTTGACGTTCTTGCTGTCGCGTCCCCAATATTGTTCCCACGTATCGCATTCAATCTTATGCCCGAGAACATGCTGTTCATTGCTCTGAGGGCGATGGTCAAGGAGTTCACAGCACTGAGTCTGATCGCTGTATGGTGCTTTGGCGGCTTCCTGTTGGCGCTCAAATGGCTGAGCATCAGCAACCCCGAAGTTGGCTACGAAGACTCACCAAACTCCATCACTATCTCCAAATGGATGCTCTGGATCTGGTTCGGTCTGGATGGCCAAGGCATCGATGAAGCTCCTGGGTTCCATGAGATTCTCGGTCCTACCCTGATGGTGATCTATGCTTTCCTGGGCAACACGCTATTTTTGACAGTCCTTGTCTCGATTCTGTCCAATACGTTCAGCAAGATCGCAGCAGATGCGACAGCCGAAATCCAATTCCGCCGCGCCGTGCTCACTTTCGAAGGTGTCAAGTCCGATTCGCTATTCGCCTACCGCCCACCCCTTAACCTATTGGCGTTCATCATTCTACTCCCTCTCAAGTTCATACTTTCGCCCCGCTGGTTCCACAAGATCAACGTCTCAGCGATACGTATCTCGAACTTCCCTATTCTCCTCGCCATCAACTACTATGAGCGTAGGTATCTGTGGAAGCCCCGTCGCCACCTCAGCATCAACGGCCCTGGACCCTCCAAACGCACAACATGGCTGCAAGACATTGGTTTCTGGAGGAGCTGGAAGCAATTGAGTCCGCACGCTGATTTGCAGGCCGTGTTTGAAGAGGAGCCACCAGAGGACGTAGTGCATAGAATCGAAGAGGAGGATGACCTTGAGGACGCTATCCTCGAAAACAGTTTCGCAGCGAATGCCATGGGTACTCGTAGTGTGAGTCCAGGAAGTGCCATGACGGGAAGAAGGAGGAGGTTGAGTAGTGTGTGGCCAGGACCGGGCGCTTAGGAAGGGTTTCGGCGGTTTACACGCTAGGTCGTGCCTTGGAGGTTCGCAGCTGTTTTTCCCGGACTATAACGACTTTCGGTACCTCGTATCACCCCATCAATTCAAACCGTTTATCTTCAATGAACATGTGTGTTGTCGCCTATCAGTCGCTTGTCTTTTGGGCCCGTCGCGATGCAGCACCCCACTCCGTACTAACGCCGAGATCCGCACCCAACGTCAAGCTATTACCCCCAGCTTATTGCGCATCGAACCCGTTCGAGATAGCATCGCGACGATAGTATATCATATTACCCCCAGGATACTACTCAATTGACCCTGTGACCATCCGCGGCCTTGCAAAACCGTGCTCTTGTTCGACGAAGCTGCGCGGCCGATCCGCACCGCACATTCTTTCTCCGACGGCTAACGCCTACGGCCGATAAGCATCACCACAACGAAGTCAGGAAAAGATTCTATCTGGTCTTGCGCCTAGAAGGAAGAGAGTGACTCACGATTGGGTGCCTGATCTAGAAAGTATATGCGACGGTGTTGATTGAGGATATATAAAGCGCTCCGACAGCTTGATCAAAAGAGTAGCAACATCAACACTGACCACCTCGAACTCTTGAACACTGAACATCAACTCAAACCCCAAAATGGCAGACATCAACCCTCTCCCCTTCTATCCGCACCCTACGCGCGCCTCGCTACTATCACAGTTTTTGGGCCAAAGGCTCGAAGACCACCCTACGCCAGCCATCGTGCTCGACCGCGCCATCATACGACGAAACTGCGATGCGATGCTCAACATCTGTGCGGAGCTCAAGGTAGGGTTCCGCGCCCACGTCAAGAGCCACAAGACGCTTGAGCTTTCTCAGATGCAAGTGGGAGCAGAGCAGAGCCAACCAGCGAATTTCATCGTCAGTACGATTGCGGAGGCGGAGAACTTATTGCCGTACTTGTGCTATGCGCAGGGGGTGGGAAGGGAAGCTAGTGTATGTCCCATATATCACAATCGAAAAGACATCACTGACGTTTGCTCTCAAGGTACTTTACGGCGTACCGGTCCCTCAATCTGGCATCCCGCGTCTCATCTCTCTGGCATCGAAATTGCAACCGAGATCCGTCAGTGTCATCATCGACAACGAGGCAGCTTTTCTCAAGTTCCACGAGCGACTCGCTACCTCTGATACGGAGCTGGAGATAGGAGTCTTCATCAAGATTGACACGGGCTATGAACGCGCTGGCATCAAGACTTCATCTCCGGGTTTCCCATCACTTGTCACGACGGTGGTAGAGAAGAGCCAGGAGCCAACATCTGGATGCTTCCTGCAAGGTTTCTATTCGCACTTCGGACACTCGTATGGTGGGTCCTCGGAAGATGATGCCGCTAATGGCCTAATCGAGGAACTGGCGGGCTTAGAAACAGCAATCAAGGCTGTTCCCGAGAGCTTTGATGGAAAGTTGGTACTGAGTGTGGGCGCAACACCTACCGCGACAGCAGCACAGAACATGCTGTCCAGCTCTAGCCCCAAAGTCCAAGAGTTCCAAGATGTGCTTCGACGTCTGCAGAAAGACCACGTCGTTGAGCTGCATGCAGGGGTATACCCGTTGCTAGACTGCCAACAAGTCGCGACACATGCTAGGCCATCGACTTCATCTAGTGGAGCCACGTTATCCTTCCAGCCTCTCTCCAAATCTAACATTGGTATCCGCATGTTACTCGAAGTAACAAGTGTATACAATGAGCGATCGAAGCCTGAAGCTCTAGTATCCGCTGGCTCTCTAGCGATGGGTCGCGAACCTTGCAAGTCCTACCCGGGATGGGGTATTGTTACGCCTGCACTAGGCAATGCTTCCGCTAAGCACGTATACGACGAGCGAGAGGGCAAGACGGGATGGATCGTTGGACGCATCAGCCAAGAGCATGGTATCTTGACATGGGAGGGCGATAGGAGCGAATGCAACGAGTTGACGATCGGGGATAAGGTTATGGTCTGGCCAAACCATGCTTGTGTGGCTGGCGCTGGGTTCGGGTGGTATCTTGTGGTTGACTCGGACGCGGGTGGAGATACGGTCGTGGATGTCTGGGCCCGATGGAGGGGCTGGTAATCCGATATAGAAGTAGGTTGAGGCGTTGTGATCGCTCGGTGTTACTCGGCTTCCGATGCTATAACCCATGTCAATGTAGTTGTAAGAGAACCCCGTTCACACACCCAAAGAGATGTTGGGTGATGGGACTTGTATGCTCTCGTATTGTCTGACCTCAACTGGCGTCGTCTCGACTTTGCGCTGCTAGTATCGCGCGTGGATGGCAACAACTCCAAAAGCAACGAGTCTGGCGTCTTCAATTGCCCAATCTGCGTGTGTAGTTTGATGACTTTGACTTTGCTCACACTCCGAGTTGACATTTCTGCAGGCTTGTACGACTCGCGCAGCATCTGGTCCTGGCGCTGTCGGCATGAAAAGCCGCTGACAACTTCCGCCAGTATTGTCCTGCCCATCGCGTATGTCTGCGCGGATCGTTCTGCAGTCTTCAAAACCATCTGATCCGATCCAGGACGAGTCGCATTTCGCGGCGTATAATGTCCGGCACAGCTACATCTCGTTCGTCGGGTTCGGGTTGCGGCGACGGGATGGGAGGACACGAGTTGCGTGGTTTGCTACTGTAGCGTTGCAAGAGGGTAGTTCGCGCCGTTGTTTCTTGTAACGTTGGTCTGCATCTTGATCAAACTTTCTATTGTTGGTGGCTGCCAGCCGCTCTCTAGCCCAGCGCCAGAGGCATGTTGCACGGGTTGGTAGATGGAAGAAGTGATGGTCGCTGGGTGAAGCTTGCCGATCGCGTGCCCGGTGATTGGATGCTCGTGACCCGTAATATGCTTGCCAGGCACAAGCACAAGTTTGTAATTATGCGCGTGCATCCCAAAGCTTGGGATCCATAGCTTCCCGCGGAGATCGGCCAGGAACCGTGGCGCTTGGTAAACTCACGTTGGAGCCCATTCATGACGTCTGCTATGCGTTGCGCCATTTGGCAGCTAAAACATCAATCGGGATATGATAGGCCTCGGCACTTGACCTGACCGAGTTGGAAAACGGCGACATGGCGGGATCGTCGCTCAGGGCAGCCATAGGAGTGCTTGGGGGCGTTCCTGGGTGTGTTGCTGGCGGCTGCAATACGTCTTCTAGCGCACACAGTGAGGATGCCACGGCCAAAATGCCAAACCGCCAAATCACCTGCTCGACACGTTGCAGCCAGCTAAAGGCCGCGGGCGGTCTAGAAAACGGATATCTGTAGTAAAGGGCGCCGCTGGGGATAGGCACTGCCAAAGTTTATTCTTGTTTGAGGCTTGCCCGTCTGCTCCTAGTCGTGAAGGCTGTATGGCGGAGAGTAGCCATGGCTTCCCCGCCCTGCCTCTGGATACCAACCGTCTCGGGCACTAAGGCATCCGCCAGCCTGCTTGCGGGCAAGCCTCCTGCACTACCTGCAGACCTCCTGGCGACCAGAAACCCCCCGTCTCTGTGCCAGATCCCAGGCTGATCTGTGACCTGTGACCTGATGACTGACGAACCGAAGGGGTCCTTGAACCTTGGGACCGTGTCCAGTCTTCCTTCCGCCATCTCCGGCACCTTCAACATTTCCATCCCCTGCGGCGTAGACTCTGCACACACAATGCCATCCTGCACCATGCGTCTTTAAGAAGGCCCGACGACGATACACCCTCCAGCGCCCCGGCCTCGACAACCCAGTGTTTCGTGCTTATGCACAGCCCATATCCTTGAACTGCGAGTTTGGGCTTGCATTGGCTTTGGCTTCTGTAGCACCATAATCCGAGCTGGAGTAGCATCCACTCGCTACTCGCCATGGTTCCTTTTCGACGCTTATCGCAGAGGGGCCGTCGCAGCTTCGACAACCGCGACTCCTACGAATGGCAAGACGAGCGAGACAAACGCATCATGACGGCCACCTTCCCCATACACCCTCTCTCCTCTATGCAGGCGCCCTTTGAGGAGTCGATGCTCGACGCCACTGGCGAAACGGGGCACGTTCCCTTCGCCATTCCCAAGAAGAGCGTTAAGACGCGACAGCAAATGCTGTGCAGAGAGGAGAATGCCTCTGAGCCCTCGTGGAACTTCACATACAACTGCCACTGGAGGAGCAACGCAAAGGGCAAATTTCATCCTCTAACAAAGACGGTCGCGCAGATCATCTTTGGTGTCCACCTGCTGCATCAGCATCTGGAAAAGTCCGTCGCCGATGTCGCCGACATATTGCTCAAGCATGTCAATGAGCTCGACAGTTTCCTGCAGCGGGCGAATGAAGACCTCGAAAGCAGCATGAAGGACATGCTGTTCCGGCATAAATGTCTAAAGGTGCCCATGGAACACGTAAACGAATTCGATCGCCTCCTCGAAGACCGCTCATACCGCGCCCAACTCCTCGACGGCAACATCGTAATCGAACGCACCATTGGGCGCATGTCGCAACTGCTCAACGACTACCTGATCGACATCAACGTATTTCGCGAAGCCAACCAGGAGCTCGATCTATACCTAGGCGATGTGGGAGACGAATGGACATACCGCAATGAGGATATTGGGCGCATATATTCAGCCATGTGTGGTAACACCGGAGGCTGGTCGCAATTCTTGCAAAGCCTCGTAGCAAAGGCTGAAAGGCTGGGCGTTGTGCTCGTACAGGTCAGCAGCTATTGCAATGAGATCGAGAAGCGGTGTGGCGCTGCAAGTCGCCGAAGTTTGGTATGTTCGCTGCCAAAATCCGCTTCGAACCCGCTTCGTGGGCTATGTTCTCAGCTGGAGCTTCGCTAACAGCCCTAGATTGCGACACGTACATCTTCACGAAATTCGTCCAATTCGCGCGAGGCACGCCCATTTCGAAACTTTGCCAACAACAAACCTCTTCCAACCCCTCCACCCGAACGTCCGCCATTCATGAGCGCATCATCATCCGGTAGGGAGACGCCTGCCAGCTTTGGCACACCCCAGCGACATTCGACTTTACGAGCGAGGCCGCAGCAGCAACAGTACCAACAACAGCAGCAGCAGCCCGAGATTACAAACGCATCCGATTCCATCACAGAGACGCCCAAACGGAGCGAAGACTCGTCTTCTGCGTCTGCCGTTTCCAACACAGACGTCGATGTACGACGTCAGGCAAATCAGTCCGGGTACTACCGTGATGCCTGGCGCAACGACGAGCAACGTGACGGAGCGACACCGCATGCAGAGTCTAGTCGTGCAACACATGTTCCGGGGCACCAGCATAAAGTGTCTTCGCCATCTAACCTATCTGCAGAGGAAAGCGCATCAGCAACGAGACGCATGTCGGCGAAACCACAAAACGGAGAATACAGTCCGCCTTTGACCGGCAAAGATTCGGCATATTGTTCTGTGTCGGGCGCCTCAGCCGTGTCACCGGGCTACGCATCGCCACGCTCCGTGTCCTCCATGTCCTCGCGACAAACTGCCCAATTTGGTCTTTTCCCTAGTCGAAACTTGAGTACGCCGAAAGGTTCCATGTCGAGTCGACTAGGTGCCAGCTCTCCTACGTTCAATCGTCCTGAGCAAACCCCTAAGGCTGCGGACATGCCAAGCCGACCACCAACCTCTTTGTCCACGTTCTCAGATGCTTCGAACAAGCGACTTTCCAAACGAAGTAGCTTCTCATCTCTCAAACGGCTATTCACCAAGAAGAAATCTGGCGATATAGGTCCTATCGCCGAGTGATACCCTCTAGTTTGATCTTTGTTATCCCTTGTCCCGTCCTTGGTCCTCTTGTCTGGCGTTGCAAGGCTATATACCCCTTTGACTTTGCGTTTCTGTGTATTACGCAATCCAAATCTCATAGTCTTTGCCGTGGTTCTGCCCAGCGTTCTCGATGGCTTCCTGGGGCTTTCGCATGTATATATTTTCGCCCTGGTAGATGTAACGCGGTAACGAGCAACGTGTAATGTCTTTAACTTCGTGTGCGGACGTCATCGCGGCAGAAGGCGCCGTCGTGCGGAGGACGTCGGTGATGCGGTGGTCTGGTGTGCTTGCTGGGAGCAGTTTCGGAATGGGTTGCTGTTGGATGCTGCGCTATCCTGCGCATGGTGGGCAGCTGGGGTGCGAGAAGGAGAAGCGAAGAGCTGCTGGCTGCTGGCTGCCGGTTTGGCGCCACGGGTGGTAGGCCCGCCGTAGGGGTAGGTATGGGAAAGCTGTACGCACAAGTAGGTAGGGGCCATTCTCATATGCATCTCTGCTACTGACCCTTTCTGTATCGTCTCTGTATTCCTTCTGTGTCTGATGTTTCTGCCTTCCTGTGCGAGATGCTGGCGGGGTAGGGGTAGCCTCTGCCGTAATGGACGTGAAGGAGGCGCGAGTCTCGCTATCAAAACAACGTCTCCGCCGAGCTCCCTCCGTCTCCTCTACCTTGCCCCCACCCACGACACCACCACACTCAACAGCACTCTCCATTTGGCGGAGATGTTGGCGAGGGTTGTGTAAAGGTCACCCGCTTTCGTCTCTTTGGATACTCGCCGCCTTGTGCAGTATCGCTTCTTCTTTTTGGTTATACCAATAACTCCCACATCTTTTGGCAGCGCCGTAATCAGGAGAGCCACCACCGCAGCAGCTTCGCTCACGCCCTGCATACAACCTTTGCTTGCTCTCCTCCCAGCGACTTTCGCAGCTGACAGCAGTATGCCGCTCTCTGATCAGGATCCCAACGGCGGCGGCCGCAACTCGCGAGCCTCCAACGTCTCTGCCATGAGCCGAGCATCAGGTAAACCCGTATCGCGGGCACCCAGTGCAGACCTTCAACCTCTTAACCGCGGCGTCACGTCCATGCTCCGCACCGAGACCGAGATAGGCGACGTTAGCATCGGCCGTCCTAAGTTCGACGACTTGTCTGCCATGAGCAACGCACCACGTCCGCTGCGTTCGCGCGCGACCAGCAGGATGTCGCAAGTTTCTTCCACGTCCAACACTTCCAGTCGGGGCAGCAAGCAGCACTTCCGTTCCTACCCCTCCTCGTCTTCTGCACCGCGCCAGCCAATGCAACACCATGGGCCCGTGTATAATGCCGACACGCTGTCTCCAACGATGATGAACGCCACCGGATCATCGCCTTTCAACAACCGAAGAGACAACCGCGACAGGGACGCGCATCGCTCGCACTCGATGACGAATACCATACAGCCCCCAGCGTACGGCCTCTCCAGCAACAGGTCTATTCCCAGCTTGCGCCCTCGGCCAGCGTCCCGATCTTCGAACCCAAGCCCATACTATGCACACCCCGCCGGGGGTGGTTTCAGGCAGCCTGTTCCATACTCGCGATCGGTCCAGTCCGCCCTGAGCGACGACAGCGGAGTACACTTCCAAGGGCCGCGGACCTACGACGGTCAGCGACTGCCCTATGCTGGCCAGGTACAAGGCTACGGCAACCCAGGATACACAAATCATACGTATCGGCAGCAGCATGCTGGACAAGGACAAGACCAACGAGGCTTCCACAACGGACAGGGCCCCGGGCAGATGAGGACCAAGAATCCATCCTCTCGGTCTACGATGAGCCTTGAAGATCCTCCCGTGGAAGACGACGACTTTCCTCTCTACCACGCGGCTACCAGACAACTCATGTCTCGCAGGATGACAGGCAACTCCGCCCGCGAGCCTCGTTCAGAAGATCGAAGAGAGCACAGGCGTCCGGATGAATACCAGCCACCTTTACCAGCCGACCACCGCCAACGGATCGCTGCTGAACAAGCTCGTCTCAAGAGGTCTGCGCCTGCTTCCATGTCCAGTTTTAACACAAACTTGCGTACTGAATCAGACCCGCCGTCGTCTGACATGGCTATGCCATCAACTCCGAAAGATGGTAGCTCCATGGAAGTGCACCGAAACCTCGATAGAAACAAGGTCTTCAAAGCCGCCAACCCGAACCGCCTTGTTATTCAGGAAGAGTATCCTCCAGTACCATACTACAACACGAGTGACCAGCTCGGACCTGTGGCGTCTGCGGACCCAGGGACGGATGCTGATCCCGACGGCTTCATAGACCGAAAGATAATCATTGTCGAACAGTTTCGTCCGGCTGGGGCGGCATTGAAGAGTGATCCTTTTTTAGGACAAGAGGCACGACCAATGTCGATGGAGGTCGTGTCTCCCCACCTAGACAACATCGCATCCAATACCGTGAGA
>Ga0265797_10000220_pt1 | contig 110202 bp, 96 predicted proteins | sample P2T30metagenome_FD_192433 | JGI IMG/M metagenome (GOLD analysis project Ga0265797, IMG submission 192433) | Plant litter microbial communities from East Loma Ridge, Irvine, California - P2 T30 | ecosystem: Environmental > Terrestrial > Plant litter > Unclassified | place: USA: California... | reverse complement strand
AACGGCGCTCGCGGACGACTGTAGGAATGCACCACATGAGGAACTTTTGAGCGACAGAACCGGGCCTAGCGAAGCGGCGGGTAGCTTGTTCAATAGCGCCGGACTTTATGGCTTCGTAGATTAATACAACCCAATTTGCCGATTCCGAACCTTCGCCTGTGCATAGTGTGTCAGTACAAAGTAAGAGACAGGTCGCACTAACTACTGTCTTGGTGAAACGTACCTTCTCGCAGACACCCGAAAGGCTCGCCAAAACTAAGATCACCAATGATATCGAAAGTGCAAAAGTTGAACCACGATACCATGTTCGCCGGTTCACCTCTGTGTGCCTTCTCCCTCAATCGATCTACAAATAGATCTACGTATCCCTTCAAGATCGACTGTTGTTCCAGCAGTGCCTGCTTGCTGAACGCATGAGCAAGTGCTCTCCTCTGCCTCGCATGGTGGATATCCGGTGCCATTGTCAGGTTGGTGGCACCTGGTATTGCTTCCACCGCACCAACATGAATAGGATCTTTATCCATGTTCGCAAGTCCAACCCGGTGTCCATAAATGTCGTCCCATGCTTTTGCTGTATTGAAAGAGAGCTCGTTGGGCATGACACGCACGACGGGCCCGTATCTGTCGTGATGAATCTTGTACTCAAAGGCAATGCGACCACGTAGCAAAGAAACGATGGAGGGTATAGGAGAAATGCGCCATAACAGCGGTCCAGGATATTTGGCAAGCGGGTGAAGTGTGAGGTTATACACAGCTGTCACAACTACATATGTGACAAGCTAGGGCTGTCAGGTCAGTTCTTAGACACGAATTCAATAAGAACGTACCGCGACGGGCGTCCATATAGCAATCAGACGAAGACGATCTTCATCTACAAACCCCATGGCGAATTTTATCTTCTGACCTATCTTTTCAACATTCGAGAACCAGGAAAGACTGATGGCAACGGCTAAGTTGAATCGAATGAAGTAAGGTTAAACAGAAAATTGAATCGAACGATTGATGAAATATATCAATTCTGACAGGCTCCTGTGACCATGACGCTACCAGTACTGCGATGTGTAGTCATCCGGTCTATCTGTAGCGGCAGCTGCTCGCCAAAGCATTTCCGACGCTTTGTATGCAAAGGAAAATGGGAGACTTGCCAAAAGCATCAGACCATAAGAACTGACCGTCAAGCGAGGTTCTCGAAACAAGATTGCGCTGATTCACAGCATATGCCGTCGCCTTGAGGCGTAATTACCCGTAATGCGAACTTAGGATAAGCAACCACCTCGTCTTTGAGAACGGTGAATTTCCAAAGTTGGAGTTTGGATATGCTTTAGCGTGATGTAGCGTGAACGCCCCGCGTGCCCGCATGTTAACCCCGCACAGGATTTCAAAGTTGCATCTGGCGAATAAGCGCAAGTCATTGATACGCGACTCGTGAAACGCGTCGGAACGATGAGGCTTGAATCGTAAAGGTAGTACAATATTCAAGGCGCCTTGCATGACATCGATGAAGACTGGAGCGGAGGGAATCGCCTGTAGCGAGTTTGTAGTCACACCAAATTGTTCTTCTGCTGTGCTCGGTCTAGCAATATGGATTGCTCAACCAATATTCAGCTTGCGTGTAAGACATCCATGATACGAGGCGTCCAGTCCATGTCCTGAGTACTGTCGGATAGCAGTATACGCCTTGAAGCTTCACCGGACCAAATGATTCTTGACACCTGGCCAATGATGTATGTTCGAGATCTTTGGTGGTCATGTGTGGTACTGTACCGCAATAGGCGCTGTTATTAGCCCTTGAGCACTGATGGTCTTGATAGCCTCCAGCCAGATCTCCCCCATGTGAAAATACCCAGCGTACGATGGATGCAACCCATCAACCAACTCGCTAGGCCCGATGATGCTGTGATCGACGACCGCGAGCTTGAAGCCCTGTTCAAGCTTCTTCCTCACCACCATAGGCACTGCATCATTGAAGGCCTCGATATTTGCCCTAGTCTGCATCTTCTCTGCCTGTATGATCTTTGCAACGAGCACAACGGCATCCGGACATACATCCAGCACTTCATCGAGTAAACTTGCTAATCGATTCGGCGCATCAGACCATCTTTCTGCCATACTTTCAGGGCGAGCCAGATCATTCGTGCCAACGTGTAGCAGCACCAAGTTTGGTCGCATCTGTAGCCCGTCTCTCATTACGCCCTGCAGCTGGCTAATTGTATGCCCCTCATGCCCCTCATTGTCATTGTTGTCCATGAACCCAGAGTGCTGTGTGCCAACAAAGTCAACCGAGTGGTAGCGCGCACGTACGAGCTCACGTAGCAGTCGCGCGCGATATCCATCTGTTCCGTTCTCTTGGTTTGGTTGCCAGCCCCATGTTGTTGCGTCGCCAAGTGGTAGTATGCGTAGTGGGAGGTTGAGGTTCGCGCCGGGTTGTCTGTGGGGAAGGCCAAAGATGAGTAGGATCACTGCAAGGATGTTAGCGATACACAAGATGTAATTGTCTTGACGCACGAGTGAACAGGGATATTCACTACATTCTCCAAGCAGCGTCGTGGAGTTCTCAATGCTTCAATGGGGATTTGAGTCGACTCCGTGCATAGCATTAGCATAGCGTTAGCATCGCGACGTACCTAAGCAGATCACGCCCACCAGGCCTATACCCTTCGTGACAGCCTTGTATCGCAGGCCTCCAACGGATGGATACATCGTAGAATGCTGAGAATTGTCATTTGTCGCGGAGATCCGAATCGCTTCGTAAGCGTTGCGGTCGTGCAGCTGTGAGGGGTTTTGCTATAAGTCGGTGGTGAACGTCATAGCTCTAGTCATATAGGGGCATTGCGCTATTCATAGATGGTGCTACTTTTACTAGGAGACGCGCGTTATAAGCAGGAACTGGATGCATCTTCAGTTTCCGCTGCGCCAGTCGAAACGGCACTGGACCCGGCAATAACGAGTTCAGGAGGCGTTACGTCGGACCCTTCTACGCACGAACCCCTTGACATGAACAGCAGAGCCTTGCCTCCACAACATCATGGTATAACCTTCGCTTTCCTCATGCGATCAAACGCAGTCGTCCATGTTTCCTTAGTTGCTATTTCCTCTGTATACCCAACCTTGTGTGAAGCCTCCATACTCATCTGGCGGTCGAAATCAAACATTGTCATGATAAAGTACTGGTGCATGTTAGCTACCACGCCCGCGAAAGACACCCTCAGCAATCCTCTTCACTTACCTGGAATCCCGGATGCGTGATATCGCTATCTACGCTACCTTTCTTGAGGTTGTGCTTCTTCTCTAGCTCCTCCCACTCCTTCTTGTGCGCGTCAATGTACGCTCCAGGCTGAGGTGAGCCCTCTTCAGGTCCAGTACCCTTTAGACCAAAGTAATCACAGATTATCGGCCACTTGCCGCTCCAGCTATCTTCTTGACCACCTACGTTAAAACTCTGTGATGCGGTTTTCTCTGGGTTCAAAGACGCATGGATAGAGAAGTGCGCGACCATGTCTTGCGGAGACTCATTGTACTTGTTCACCCACGATTTCTCAGTACCAGGGAATGGGCACTTTGCGCCTTCGCCCTCAATGGATCGATAGAGCGAAAGATACAAGGCAAGTGTTTGCGCGAGGCAGTATGCGTTGTTATTTGGTACGAATCCAATGATGTTGTCTGGTCGGACCTCACACCAACTCCAGTTCTTTCCTTTGGAGATGCGTTTCAAGCAATCAATCTGGTTGTAGTAGAAAAGCTGTGAGAGGTATGGCTCAGGAATCGGTGGCAATGTCTCCTTGAGTGGTAGCGCATCCGCAAATGGAAACTTGTCGAGCATCTGGCAGCCGTAGATTTTGGTGCCCGTGGGAAGAAGTACGTATGACAATTTGGATGAAAGATGATCGATGGCAGTCACGGCACGCTCGAGCATGGCTTCATTGGTCTTGCACTCGGAGTCGGGGTCATCGATCTGCTTGTATGCTTGGTCGTGTTAGACCCGGCAAATTTCCCAGGAGCCTTTAACTTACAGTAGAAGTACACTTGTGTCACAGTCTCGACGTCTTTGACCTTCTCTTTGATTTGCTCCTCCAGCTCCTCCTGCGTTCCTTTGACTAGATCGACACCAGATACGATTTGAAGTCTGGGGTCGTCAGGCCAGAGAGCCATCTCACGTGTCAGTGGCCGATTGACCATAGCTGTGACCCTGGAGAAGGCATCTTTGGAGGGATATCCGTTGAGGATGGCATTAACAATAGACCACCCTGAGATACCGGAAGCGCCGTAAACAAGCGCGTGGTTGCTCATCGTTCAGACACTAAACACACGTCAAGATAGGTTCTCCGAGAAGCATGCACAGTGAAGAGCTCGTGGGGACAGGAACGCGACGCGTATCAGCTAGACCCTAGTATATGTACTTGCTTTCACATTTGAATTAGCCTATATCGCTTTGGAATGTACTATGACTACCCAGGCCAGCCACACTGCAATATGCAAAACCCTTGTGCTCGCAGCAGTCTGGTGCTGTCAATGCTGATGCGGAGAACAATATCCAAGATGTGTCTGACGGACTCTTCCCCGCAGCGTCGACCACCATGACTCGTGCAGTGACGCTCTTTCGGTTGCTATCCCGACTGCTTGCAGTTCTCGGAAGAAGCCGAACAGCGTTGTTACAGTGCATGTGCGGTGCGATGTGAAGTCGTCGTAGACAGAGTGTCATGGTCATTGTCAGCATCTTCATGTTGTTTGCCAGGCCATGGACCCCTGTCATGGCGCCTCTCCGACCCTCCGACGTCGGCCTATCTTATCATGCACGCTAAAATTTTGGGAAGTTGCGTCACGGCGAACAGTCACTTGGAGTGCATCGGACGAGGCCTTGAACTTGGTTGTAGATTGCAATGGCTTCACGAATGGCTTCCAAGCGCGTATGCGCTGTATTGCGTACATCGCGTGTCAACTACACGTCGGCGCGGTTTGCTTCGGCAGCCTCTGCAGTTAGGGGATCCAGTCTACCACAGGATGTAAAGGATGCCATAGCCGTGAGTACCAACCAATTTGCACTCTTTTGACGCCTTCCATAATGACTCGGTATAGCGCGATTCTACACTGGCCACGCCCGACCCATCCTCATCCTCCAAGACAGCCGGCCTGGTCAACCAGCAGCTACCGTACATGGTCCCAACCTATGTACGGCCACCGCCCATGTTCGAGAAGGGAGAGGGGTGCTACATGTGGGACATTGAGAACAGGAGGTACCTGGACTTCACAGCTGGTATCGCCGTCAATGCGCTCGGGCACTGCGACGCTGGGGTAGCCCAGGTCATTGGAGAACAGGTGCGTCTGCCACCACTACCAAGGATACAGCCAACTGACAACTGTACAGGCCAAGCAACTCATGCACACTTCAAACCTCTACCACAACCCGCACACAGGCTTGCTGTCCAAGCAGCTCATTCAGCTCACACATGCGACTGGGGGCTTCGCCAGCGCGACTCGCACCTTCATCTGCAACAGCGGTTCCGAAGCCAACGAGGCTGCCATAAAGTTCGCGCGCAAGGTCGGCAAGTCAATGTCACCAGACAAGGACAAGCATGAGTTCGTGTCCTTCCACAACTCATTCCATGGCCGGACTATGGGAAGTCTGAGCGCGACACCAAACCCCAAGTACCAGACACCATTTTCCCCAATGGTGCCCGGCTTCAAGTACGGCACCTTCAACGACGTCAACGCCGTCAACGAGCTAGTCACCGATGCCACATGTGGTGTCATTGTAGAGCCAATCCAAGGAGAGGGTGGCGTAAACGTCGCAACGCCCGAGTTCCTTCTCGCGCTGCGAAAGAGATGCACAGAAGTCGGCGCAGTCCTCATCTTCGACGAGATCCAATGCGGCCTAGGCCGAACAGGTACTTTCTGGGCACATGCAGGCTATCCCAAGGAATGCCACCCCGATATTGTCACCACGGCCAAGGCACTTGGCAACGGTTTCCCTATCGGCGCCACTATCGTCAACGATTTTGTCTGCGAACATATCAAGACTGGTGACCACGGCACCACTTTCGGCGGCAACCCTCTTGGATCGCGTGTCGCTTCATACATCCTCTCTCGTCTGTCATCGCCAGACATTCTCGACTCGATACCCGCAAAAGAGCAAGCATTCCGCAAACACTTTGATACTCTGCGAAAGCGCTTCTCAAGCCAGATCAAGGAAGTCAGAGGCAAGGGACTTATCCTAGGCCTTCAACTCGATGTAGATCCCACGCCTATCGTTACTGCTGCTCGTGAAAGAGGTCTCCTGATCATCACCTGTGGTACAAACACCTTGAGGTTTGTCCCACCACTTGTCATCACCGAAGCAGAAATCGAGGAGGGCATGCAAATCCTGGGCCAGGCCATGGAGAGTGTATGGATCAAGCACGATGACGTCGAGGGCACGGACGGTCAACAGGAGATGCGATAATGCACGTCCTGGTTAGCATGGCGTTCATCGGCGTTCTAGACAGGTAGCATTGTACATATTTCACCAAAATGGCATAAGGCAGATGAAGTTGAAGTGTATCTAGAGGAGTGTATTATTGATGTTCGCGCTCAGATACTGTATTGCATCGAAGCAGTAAGAACAGAAGCCGAAGCCAAGAATGACAGGTATAGACGAAAAGAGGAAACGCTCCATCGTCACTGGAGGTGGATGAGCCTGCAGTTGTACGCAGAACATGGAATAGAACCCGTCGTACCTCAACCATTGCCGAAGATACTAGCCGATGGCGCGAATGAGGCTGCACCAGCCGCTGACATACTACCGTCGTGAGTTTGCCCTCGCAGTGGCAAGCCACGATCCAAGTCGGTTCCAGAGGGTGTCGCCGCAATGTGCGCATCATGCACGTTATTCAACTTGCCTTTTCTTGCACCCTTGGAAGTCTTTGCCTTCTTCTGCGGTGCATTTTCGGTCTTCTTCTCTGCAACTCCATACCGATGGTACCTGTGCCGGTTCGGGCGCCCAAAAACTTGCTGCGGTGTCTGCAATAGTGCGAAGCTTGAAACGCCTTCGCCCTCGTCGTCCCCTACAGACAGTATCTGGGCGTTCTGAATAATCTCAACGATGCCAGCATCGTCCTCAAGCTCTTTGGCTTCTTGATGATCAGCACGAGACATCTTCTTCGCGCGATTGAAGATTGCATGCTCAATCGTGTTTTCAAGAACAAGAGTTTCAACGAGCACTTCTTTCGTCTGTCCGATGCGATGGGCTCGTTTGATAGCTTGGGCCTCGATGTTAGGCCTATTGATTGGGTTCACAATGAGCACAACGCTCGCCGCATTCAGATTCAACCCCAGAGCACCACACGCGACGTCGATGAGCAAGACACGAACGTCCGGATCCTCGTTGAACAAGCGTACGTACTCAGATCGTAGAGTGTTGTTCAGAGTTCTGGCGTAGATGCGGTGGTTGACATACATCGACTCGAGGCATTGGGCAATATAGAACGCCGCGTTATCCCCGTCATAGAAGATGATGATTTTATCTTCCGCCTGATGTTTCATCACTTTGTCTAAGAGATAGGTAAGCTTGGCTGACGTCGTACCCACGATACGTGTGTTCCGCAAACTCGAGTCTTTGGCAAGTTCCGCTGTCTCGTCATCAAAGGTGAGCTTTCGTTTCTTTGAGCGAATAGGTGATGCACTATCTGTGTGATCTTTAATGCCATTTACGGGCTTGGCTCCTGTTGGTTTTGGAGGAGAAGCTTTGCTTGTAATGGTCGATGCCCGTCGACTAGTCAGTGGCTGCACCAACGAAGTTGGAACTCCAGTCCTTTGCAAGGGCGCGCCATCGACCATACCCTCGCTCGACCCTTTGGCCTTGCTTTCTTCTTCAGCCATCGCGATAGCCTTTGCTTTCGCAGCATACCCAACAGCCTCCAGCCCGGCGGCGGGGTCTAGCGAGCGTATGCTGCTATCGACGTAAAGTTGGCCTTCAATGAGTTGTGTGGCTCCGATCATGATAGGCTTCGCCGGGTAAACAAGTGCGAAAGCCTCTTGGGCCTCCTTTGGCCAACTCTCGACCGCTACGCCTACCTCATGAGATGTGCTCAATGCCATCCATTCAGCGGAAGCTGTAAGTTTTGATACGACTTGGCTGCTCTCCAGGAGTGATTTTGCGTCATCAAGGGAGCAAATTTTGTCCTCTTTGGCAAGGTACTTGTTAGTAGTCTCAAGCGTGGAGACTACATCAGAAAGACTGAATCCAGTCCATGTAAAGTTGGACTGACGTAGATTCCTGATGAGGCTATGACGGGCTTTGACGCTGTTTTTGTGAAAAAGGTAGTCGACATCGGTCCTTTCACTTGTAATGGCGTTCGCTCGGAGGACTTGAACGAAGAGATTGGCTATCATTTTATCAAACCAACATGGCTTGAGATACACAACACGGTGTCTCATCGGAGGCAAAATGATATCTTTCTCAACATCTTCCGGTCGTGTTTTCACGACCAAGCCTTCCAGCGTTCGGCTAAAACACGATGAGAATCCGGAATAGGTCTTTCTGTAGTGGTGCTCGTGACGGTAGATATATTCGTCCCAATCGAGTTTGGCTTCAGAGTTGTCGCACCAGGGTCGGACCATGAGAAAGTTTGAAGCGAGCATGCCTAGAGCCTTTGCAGCTTTGGTGTCTGCGTTGAGTTCGAATGATTTCCTCTGGTCGATAGCGAGCTCGCGCTGCAACGCATGGTCGCTTTCCACGTCAACTGTGGACATATCCACCTCCACACCCATTAAATCCTTCGCAGGTGCTGTGAAAACAATATCAGTCTACGTGTAAATGAGGAACTCTCCTTTGTGACTTACTTCCTGATACGACCCAGCGTCTCTCTGCCTGTATCTGTTTAGCAACTAGTACAGCATTGGAAACAGAGCTCGAGAACGAATGGCCTTCGTCGATGATGATACGTAGCCAGTGTATCTTCTTCAATGGCGACTCGTAGACTCTATCAGTGTCAACACAGCTACAATCAGGTATTCTGGTTGCTCCTATGTAAGGGCAGTTGCAAACACGAGCGACACCAGAGGCCATACGTCGTCCAAGTTCGTCCTGGCCGTCCTGTATCTCCTGTTCGAAGCGGTTGCGAGTAAACAAGACCACATCGAACTTCATGAGTTCAGTAGGAGCTGGCAGTTCGCTCCGGAACTCCATAGTCTCGTTAGGTTGTTGAGAAATCTTGGTCTTACTTGAGCGCTTGGGCACAGAATCCACCACGAGAATCTTTAGTCCACCTTGAAGAACATGCTTCTGTATCTCCGACTGCCACTGATGCAGCAAGTTCCGAGGCACAATAATGATGGTAGCGGAAGAGAGCACCAGTTGGCGCGGTAGTGGTATGCGGGTGTTCCTATTCATACGTGGGAGATCTGGTGGTATCTCATAGAATGGGATGTCTCGGTCAAGGGCTTTCATGAATCTCGTCATGTCTCCCGCACCGTTTGCCTCAGATTGCTCAAAAAAGGCTTTTACTGGAATGGAATGCCGACCCGCGGCGGAGATTGCCATATCTGCCAATGATCCAGGTCGATTTCGGGAAGGAGCTACTGGCCGGTATGCAGCGGGCATTTTAGGAAGATGGTTTTTACTTGCCAATATAACAGCTAGGCAGATGACTGTCTTTCCTAAGCCCATAGTTTCTGCTAGAATACCACCCCGGTTCGTTTCGTAGTAGCGCGGCTCCTGCAAAAATGATCCATCTCGAGCCCCGAAGTAAAACCTCTTCCCGTTTGGTGCGGTGCGAACCTCCAACCGTGGATCAAGCTGCAACTGTGGCGAGGCTTCTCGTTGCAGCATCAAGCTCGCCGAACGTGTCTGATAAGCGTAAAGCCTGGTTTTGAGCCCCGGTAGCGCCTGTTCGCCAAGATCCGACCACTCGGATACCGCTGCAGATTCTAGTACATCTTGTACGGCAGCACGTATATAACGACACTTGATTGCCGCTAAATTTGGCGCAGGGGATGGTAGCTTGTTGAACAGGTAATACAACGAGGACGGTTCTGCGCTGGCCCAAGGATCAAAGTAACATATCTCAACCTGCCCGTAGTCACCGTTCCAAGTAGTCGATGAGATGTCGATCTTTTGTAGGAGTTGTCGCAAAGCCGTCTTCAAACTCCTGCTATTCCGGTCGATAAAACGACGACCCCAGTCTTCTGGTAACAGATAGACGCGGAGGAGACTTCGAAGAGACGCGCTGTTGAGCGTTTTATTATGGAAAAACAAGCGAATCCAGTGGGCTTCCAATAGTCTCGATGCTTCTGTGCCAATAATTGTTTTAATTTCGTCCGGAAGTTCGCGGTACAGTAGTTCAATCCAATCGCCACTCGATGGTGAGGCTGATATGATATTGATAGGCTGCTCGAGGTGAAGGCAGCCAAGAGCGATGTACTGATCCATGTCTTGTGCCTTGGTCTCCGCGCTTTTGATATTGTTGTCGGTTGGTGAGAGCGCTGGAGTAACGGGCGTAGTCTCTCCGGTCACTGCAGAGGCAAACGCCGAAGACACAGACCTAGCTTCGTCACGGTCGTTCATCTCTTTGTCAGCTGCGTTATCAATTTCCTTGTGTGTCGCTCGACGGTCATGTCTGGCCACTGCCCATGGATTGGCCAACTCAATTGATGATAGTCCAACCATCACAAAAGTGTATCATCATTGAAGTCGATAGGAGCAGCCGCAAATCCTAAGCGGTTTAGCACCAGATCACGAATCGAGAATGGTTGTCAGTGAGCGGATAGATAGAGATGAGAGGCAACCGCCAAGTACACGGTGTTAGCGTTTCGCGCTAATGCTTTGGGTTAGCGCGGATGATCAAAATGAGGGTTGACCGGCAGCCGAAATAGGATGGACCTCCTGTTTGGTAGTGATAGATCACCGTGATAATGACATGAGTGGCTCTGTGTTGTTTTCTCGACAGTTGTAACATGTCAGGGATGTTTCATATCCGGTGGTAATTATGTCTACGCGTGACGCGACTGTAATCAATCCGCGATATTGCAGACCAGGATCAAGCAATGCATAGACGCGATCACATATAAAGAGCCCTGGAGAGCGAAGTAACTGTCCTCATTGTGTATTCAAATCGTGAATTCGGATTCTTGTTGCAATGCTCTCCTTTGTCGCTCAAGTCTTGCTCATTGTCTCAGGCGCACTTGCGGTGCCAGTTGAGAACGCTGGAAACTCAGCAACCGTAGGCAAGATACGAGGCGTTCGCGATCCGATCTATCATCTGTATCTCCAGGCCAACTCTAAAAATGGTATGCCACCCCTCATATATCAACCTTCCTCTTTGTACTTCTCCAGTAGTTTGCCGTTGACACATATAGCATCCATACCCGTCCTGGGCCCCGAAACTGCAGCTGACGAATTTACTATTGGTGGCACAATTCAATCGAAGAAGACAAGTCTGTACCTGAACATAGCGACCACGTCGACAAGCTACAAGCCATTGGTATGGGGGACGACTGGGGATACGACAGCATGGGGGTTGGAGGGTGACACCATTATAACTGTACAAGGTAGCAGCTACGGTCGGCGTAAGCATCCCAGGAGGTGTAGAAGGCACGGTTCGCCCTTTTTGTTGCTAACACGCGATGTAGAGCTAAATTTCCTCGTATGCAAATCGACGGACGCAAGTTACTACGACTTGTATCTTCAGACCGGAAGCGACGTTCCGAGTGGAAGGACGTGCAGCAATTACCAGACAATACATCTACCGTGTCTCTGCTGAAGATTGTTACTGCTGGGCCACTTGTTGTTGTAGTTCATGTTCTTGAAAGAGCAGATACAAAGTAGCAAAGGCAGAAGCTTCGCATCAGGTCGCCGACCTTCGATCACTAATCTAAACGTGATATGGATAGTTTTGTGATCCTCCGCAAATCAATCTTGGAAGACGGCGAGGAAGGCGAGAGATCTGTCCGCGGTAGTGCTAACCACATCGGGTATGGCACGTTTCGAGACCGAAGAGACCCACCGAGGGGATCCACCGATGATTCGATGATTAGTGACGTATCGACCTTGTTAACTCCGAACAGCGTAGCTCTTTCGTTGATGATTAATGGTACAGATGTGGGGAAGATGCTGTTGCATATCACTGTCCCCGCTTCCTTTCTTCAAACGTCCATCGATTGAAGCACATCAACAATCATGTCATACAGCAGAATAGGAGTCGTGACCGGCGCGAACAAGGTACTCATACACACCCACGGTCCCTTCGCAAGTACTGGACTGATTCCTACAGGGCATTGGACGCGCAATCGTCCAGCAGCTAGCCCTCCAATATCCCAAGTCGCCGCTTAACAGCGGACCCTTTTTGATTTACCTGACAGCTCGTGATCAAGGCAGGGGAGAAGCTGCCGTCAAGGACCTGGAGCAAGACGCGCAGCTCAAGGAGGCAAAGGCATTGAAGGCCGACGGAGGGCTATCGGAGATTAAATTCCACTTGCTTGATATCACGAGCAGCAGCAGCATCAAAACGCTCGCAGACCACTTGAAGCAGGCGCACGGAGATGGCATTGACTTTGTCATCAACAACGCGGGAATTGCCATGGATGGCTTTAGTGCGTATCGCTTCCCGTACCACGTATTGCTTATGCTAACGGCTACAGACGCCGATATTGTCAAGACAACCCTCGACTGCAACTACTACAAGACGCTCGAGGCATGCCACGCTTTCCTTCCCCTCCTGAAGCCCACGGGCCGCATCGTAAACCTCGGCAGCATGGCTGGTAAACTCAACAAGTACTCCGAAGAAGTCCGTAACCGCTTCCTCGCCTCCAAGACCGAGGAAGATGTCACAAAGATCATGAAGGAGTTCGTTTCTGCTGTGGAGGCTGGCAAAGAGAAGGACGCTGGATTTCCTAGTGCAGGTTATGCTGTGAGCAAGGCGGGAATAATTGGAGGCACACGAGCGCTGGCCAGACAGGAGAAGGAGAAGGGAAGCAAAGTGTTGATCAACGTCTGCTGTCCTGGCTACGTCAATACCGATATGACGAAAGGTGAGAATTTCCCCTGTTCGGACTTCAAAGGAAGCATTAACTAACTTGGCATACCAAATTTTAGGCAACGGAACACGAACTGTAGAAGAAGGAGCTCAAACGCCGGTGCTGCTTGCAATCCATGACATTCAGAACAAGACGGGTAGCTTCTGGCAGTACGAGAAGGAGATCGACTGGGTTGGATAGAAGTACAACAAAATAAAAAGAAACAGATCCTCCAAAACTGATCCGCATTTTTGTCTTGTCACCATGCCTGTGATTCGATAGCTGGAAGTTTACACGCATACAAGACACACGCTACAGTTCTCTTACAACAACGAAGTGGAAAGGAGCTTCAACAGCAAGAAACTTGACGCGTTTACAGGGCTAACGCGTCTTGAATTACTAGCGCGGATCTCTTCTGGCGGAAGAAGCGACGCGTGAGGAAGGGGCGATAGAGGGAGGTGCGTCCCACGTTGAAAGAGCAACTCAGCAAGACTTCCAAACTTCAAACAACTCTGATTATGCATCTTCTGCGTACCTGGGTGGAGCTGGGCGACTACTATAACCAGACACCATCGATAGATGTCTCTCAATTTCACCAAAGGCGAATCTAAGAGGTTGTAGCTGTGAACCGTGCCGGGAAGTGTCTTCAGCTGCAGAGGTGGCAAAAGTCGTGCCTTCCACTTTCGAGCTCGACATTGTGCCATCTCGTGCAACACGCGCCTTGTGACTGGACGAGCGGAATTTAAGGTTATCCGATGAGTGGTGACGCGTAGCTGCTTCGCGTCTTCCTGCAAGACTTCCTGCTCTTTGGCTATACCACTCCACCGCCCTTGACTGACACCATGGCTACCAACGTGAGTAGGACTGCACAGCGGAGATGCCGTATCTGTAAAGCATTGACCAGACTAATTCGAGTATCGCAGACTCATGCTACCGCAAAGCCAGCGAAGCCAACGCTTCTCGACTGGGTAAGTCGACCGGAAGTTCCTCACACCCTCCGAAAGACTACATTGCCTCGCTCCTTCCATCTCTTTGCTCTTCCATTTCTTCGCTCTTCCATGTCGCCACTTCCTACCTCTCGCACTTCTCACCTCCTGCACTTTTCACATCTCGTTGTTCCACCACCTATCTCTTTCGACTCCAGTGAACTGGCAGCCATGCTCTTGTACCTGAGCTAACGTATTGTTAAGAAAACCTACCGGGCAGAGAAGAAAGAGAAGAAGGCGCAGAAACAAGAGCGCAAGCGAAAGAGAGAAGAGGACACGCAGGACGTGCCGCCTGCGTGAGCTACTTTACCACCATGTTGTGTTGTGAGATCAGGAGACTGACTGAACGTAGCAAGAAGAAGTCGCGCAATGTCTGCCGCCGTATCAAGCAGAAGGCGGACGCCGAGAGAAAAGCCGCCGAATGGCGCTCCACCAGATCAGAGCCCGACTTTGGTGACTGGGACAAAAAGGAAAAGCCCAAGATCACGCTGCCGTTGCGTGGGGCTGAAAAGTCGTCATAGTTCTTCACTCGTTCGTTACCGGAAAAACGGATTTCCAAGCGATGCAAAACGATATCTTCTGCGCTTGGCCGGGATATAGAAGCACATTTTGACCGCCTTTCCATCAATCAGCTCCATCATCGCTTGGTGTAGCGATTTCCCGTCTCCTTGGTGTAGTTGGTTATCACGTGGGTCTCATATCACCAAATATGACTACTATCATAGTAGATATCCCAAGGCCGCCAGTTCGAGTCTGGCAGGGGACAATTTATTTTTTTCGTTCTTGCGAGTTCACGCATATGTTAGAACTTGCCAGGTCATATTTTTTTGGGATTGTCCTCAATAACGTGTCGCAGGCTCCCCAGGTTGCAAGTTCGCAAGTTCGCAAGGCAAAAACTAGTCGCGAGGTATTCTTTGACTTGATATTGTTCTTCCCCCGCATTCCCTTTGCGGCAAGGCTGTACTGCTTGGAAATCTCAGCCGCGCTCTCACAACGAGAGCAGGTTGGAACATCATCTCAAATATTGGGATTTGACGGAGCACATCGTAGGTTTGAGAGCATGGACACAAAAGCAATTTTAGCTGATTGAGTTGTGTTGGTGAGCTAGCATGGTCACAGCACGCATCGATGGATGTTTTCCTCGATGCCACCCGCCATCAGCCATCGACGCGTCCCCTCAGCACTCACCATCCTTGGAATGTGCAACGCCCGCCAGCTACACCTGGTATAGTCCCGACTGTATTAGAGAAAGCAATAGGGGGTCATGAATATACCGAATTATAGATATTTCAGGCATCTTTCTTTTGCCAGACGCGTCGCACAGTAGCAAAATGGCTGTTCACGTGCAGCCGTGATAGATCCGCGTTGCTCAGGGGCTTCCGAAGCGATTACGAAACCCGTTGATGTCATGATTCAACGAACATCCAAATCGACCTCATCAACTACAATCATAACCCATCAAGATTGATGGGCATTCATCTCAATTCAGCAGTTAAATCCTACCAAAGTCCAGTCTCATACTATCTGATACGTGAAGATGCCTCAGGCGAAGAAACAGAAGACTGTGCACGATTCCGGCGTTTTCCTGGAGGAGTCGGGCAGTGAGAGCTCAGATTCTGCTTTTGAGACGGTGCGCATCCACAAGAACGACAAAGAGGAAGGCGCAAAAAGCAAGAACAACAGCACGGATGAGACCCAGTCAAGCAAGCCTGCAAATCCAGCGCCGTATGATTACGTCTGTATACCTCATCCTTTCTTCGACGTAGAGGACAGGAATTGGCTGAATTGGACTTTGGATCCGGACGCCTACATCGAAGATGAATTGGAGGTTTTCGAAAAGCTCTACAAGCCTATTGACGATAAGTTCAGAAAAGACGGTGTCTTCAAATCACCGCCGAGCAAGTTTCCGGAGCACAAATGGGTGATGATGTGGGATGCTTGGCTGAAGGTGGACTTACTAGGAAGGAAAGCCAAATATTGCGATCCTGGCGGTTTCGGCATGGAGCTATACCAAGACTGGCAAGGATGGGGAGTACAGGAGATCTTGGAAAACATGGTATGTGCGAAGATCGACGGGGTATGCTAAAGCTGACAATGAAAAGCTGATCGAGTTCGACGAAAGCTTCCGGGCCAACGATGACCGCATTGAGAAGATGTGGTCGGTTGTTAGTGCAGTGGGCCTCTGGATGAATTCCGATGAAAACATCGACGCGCTCACGAACAATGAAGACGGCGAGACAACCTGCGAGCTTTTTGGCGTACTGGGCTGCGCATTACTGACTGTGCTTGCGACCATTGAAGCAGCAGGCGAGCTCAAGCCAGATTCCCGCTTTCTCGACTTGACTCTTGGTATCTCATATTACTTGGAATTATCGCACGATCTCCCTGCATATGGCATTGAAGGAGAATGTGTAACTTGGCGCAAAGAAGCCGTCAATTATTTCAAGAAGGGCAAGCTCGATCCCGAGAAGGGAACCTATACAACGAAGCTGCGTATAGAGAAATTGTCCAAAGTAGGCAACTTCGATGGTGACGATGGTGACGACGGCGACTACAAGGAAACCAATGGACTTGTTGAGGAGGTCATGACTGGGATGACGAGCTCTGAGAGACTTCAGGCTGAGAGACTTCAAGCTGAGAAAGCGACAGCGAACCCTGTCGGCAGCTCTGCTGCAAATCCGGTCATGATCCCTGAAGACGACGACGCGAACAAAGAGAACGAAAACCCAGAGGCCACAGGCGACAAGGCTGTCTCTTCGCCACCAACTTCAAATGGCAAGAGGAAGAGGGGTTTGAGCGATGCAGAGAACGTGAAGGATACGAACAATGGGAAGAAAGACCCATGGCACTGGAATGAGAAGTTCAACGCGTACAAGGAGAGGCAAGGTGAAACATTGGGTGGTGAAAAGTATGACATTACCAAGATGACCAGGGCAGACAGAGCAGCTACGTCGTTCACTGGGAAAGATCCCCTTGCAAAAATCCCGGTGAAGTATCTAAAGGAAAATCTAGTGGATAAAGCTTAGTTGTAAGGAATAGGATCTGTCGGAGTGCAATGCACGTTTACGATGATATGTGCAAGTTCCTGTTTTCGATGTCTAGGAGGCGTTTTTCAATCTAGACTGCTATTGCACACACCCCCGACTATCCACTGGCCATATCTCCTCGATAACCCCCTTCCGATACGCATAATAGACATTATGTAAGTTCACCGTCGGATCGATATGGCTAGGTACCATCTCGACCCTATCTCCTATCTTCAACTCTTCACCCTTGCCTTCCTCCCAGGCAAGACTGCCATGCTCATCACCCAAAACCCCATACGTATACCCCGGTGTCTTGCATTCTGCAAGCCCAGAGTCCGTCGTCAGCGACTTGAGTCCTACATCAATAGTAATGATATTCGCGCCCTGTTTGCTGAGAACTGTAGAGAGGATGGTCAAGCTCTGAGCGTAGTTCGTAGAACCAACGGCGTTGCGATAATCCGTGTCCATGAAGAGGAAAGAGCCAGGCTGTACCTCGGTGATTCCAGGGACGGTGACACAGAACTCTGCAGTTCCAGTTCCACCTGTTGTTACTACATCGATGGCATGACCTTCTTTCCTTAGCGCATCGGCAGTAGACGTGAGGATCTTCATACTCTCAAGACACTGGCTTTTGCGCTCTTCGAGACCATGGACATGTTGTAGGTGGCCTTCGTACCCTTGTACGCCGATGAGTCTGAGATGCTTTGAGCTGGTGACAAAACGAGCTAGTTCCGAAGCTGGTCCCCCGGGTTGCACGCCTGTACGATGCAATCCCACATCGAGATCGATGAGCGTCATAACTGTGCCCTCGAAATCGCTTTCTGATAGTGCTTGTTCAATGGCGCTCGCACCCTCTTTGCTGTCGACAACTATTCTTACATCCTTGTACTTCTTGACCAATTCCACTAACCTCTTTACCTTCGCAGGTCCAATAATCTCACATGTAATCAGCAGATCTGTGAAACCCTTCTCACACATGACTTCTGCCTCGCTGAGTTTCGCCACGCATCCACCTTTTGCACCCGCTGCGACCATCTTCTTCGCAATGATGGCAGATTTTGTGGTCTTGAGATGTGGACGGATATTGACACCAGTAGGGAGTAGTTGTTTCATGAGTTTACTCAAGTTGGTCTCCATGAGGTCCAAGTTCACAATCATGGATGGTGTGTCTAGCGAGTCCAGCGAGTCGCCCACCTTAGGAGAGTACGGCATGGTTGTGTTGTGTACGAGACGCTGGTAGGACCGATGGTATGCAGAACGTTGTTGGTGGTAAATTGTGAAAGCAGCTCGACCACGACTCGAAACGCATATATGTCGGAGAATTACGGGCTTAGTCACAACGTATCGGAGTGCGAACATCGGACACGGCGCTTGAAGATAGGCGTTAGGAGTGAAAAAGTGGGTTGCTTGATCGTGATAACCCGAAATGGTAAGCCGGCGGCCATCCCACCTTCCCGACTGAACACTAGCCTCTAGGTTTACGGACCATTCATGTTGTACAACCGCAAGGTACCACAGAGGGTATGCATCAGCCTTTTTGTCATGCGTGTATCAATAGAGACTACATTCAGTACGTTCAAGGAGCGTTGAACATAGGTTGCGGTCAAGTTGAACTCATCTCATTCTGTACAAGCAATTTCGCCAAACTGAAGTCCAGCCTAGAAACCATCTTCGATAGTCATCTGCACGTCCGCACGTAGGAGCTCGTTTCTTTTAATATCTACTCAAAAAGGATCCCGGAGTTGTTCGCCTTTTTTTCCTTCTGAGTCATGATCCTACTGAAGGAGATGTGGCGCATACCTTAGGGATAGGTTATTCCATTGGGTAGCACTATTCAAAACGAATGAGCATCTTTGTACGGACTTGTGCTTAACAGTACTTTCGGACCTGACGAATGAAGCCCGTGAATCCAAAAAATGGTGCATCCATCTATCAAGCCTTGCAGCCTTTGTGCCCACTTTGCTGCCACATCGTAACACTCTTAACCTTCATCTGCCCATCGTCCTTCCACGTAGGCAGCCACTGGTCCTTGGCTTCCCAAAAGTCGAGCTTTGCCCGAGGGCTCCTGTCAATCCATGGCTTGCCGCTCTTGCCATCCTCAAACCAGCCATTTGTTGAGCCAACAGCAAGGTTCATGACAAGATAGAACTCCTGGTCAAAAGGAGCTGTGTTGCCTTTGGTGTGCTTCCATGGATTCTCAAGGCGGGTGCCGTTGGCATCGGCTTGAGGGAAATTACCGTACTTGAAAAAGGGCTCATCAAAGTGCGTGTACATGACTTGTAGGAGGCGTGTATTGATATAAGTGAAGATGTACTTCTCGCTCCACTAAATGCATGGTCAATACTGTCGCGCACGATAACATAGAAAGGAAAGTAGGGGTATTACCTCAACACCAAAGGTGTTGTAGTCGGCTGCATATGTAGTGTGCAGCGCCTGGCGCTTGACATTGTTGCGCCACCAACCATTGTGGTTGGCGTCAGGGCCGAAGTGCAGCGTGCTCGAGACGACATTGTTGCCGCCTTGCGCATAACCTGGAGCATTGCCGCGGGACTCCGCGATATCGATCTCACCAGAACGAGGCCAGGCGCCATATACGTTATCCTTGGGTAACATCCAGATGGCGGGCCACAGCCAGTCACCAGTGGGCAGCTTGGCGACGACTTCGACGCGGCCGTACTTGATTGAAGTACCAAGTTTGGTATTGATTCGGCCAGACTTGACAGGATTGACAATTGTACCGTTAGTTGTGTTGGTAGTGGCGACACAGTCGGTCCAGTCGGAGCCAGTGCATCCCTGTCCACGGAGATCGATGATGTAGTTGCTGCCGATGAATGTTTCGTCCTGGATTGTTGGCTTTATAACGAGCTCGCCGTTCTTGATGAAAACGTTCTCGTCTGTACCTGTAGTCATCTCGAATTGGCCGTTGCTACAAACATCAATCAGTCCAGGTGTAACAATGGTTCGAGGCAACATACCCATAGCCGCCCAGCTCGACTTCCTTAGTCCAGACGTTCTCGTTCAACGTGGTGAAATTATCATGGTAGATCTCGCAGTATTTGTGCCTGCCTATGACTCTGAAGCCGTCCCAGATCATGATAGCCACTACCATGAAACCGAGTCCAAGCCCGATGAGAGGAAGAATTGTGCCCCATTTCTGCCTGGGGTGCGGCTTGTCGAGCCACGGCATCTGCACATCTTCGGGCTTAACCCGTCGTGAGCGGAAATACTGACCTGGTACGGGTCCGTAGTGGAATCCAGAGCCTGTGGCTTGCTTGCCCTTGAAGGCTTGCTTGCTGTTGGTGCTTTTGGATTTGTGGACTTTCTCTGAAGGGCCCCCCGAGCGGGCTACAGGGGTGATGATGTCAGGAGTTTCTGTGAGGTTCTGCATAATGTGCTGGTGTTATAGTATAGGAGGAGAGAATAATGTAAAGTAGTAGACTTTTTGTAGCCGGCAAATTCGATACCCGCCTAACATGAAACCTACCACACGTGTACGCATCGAGAACCCTGTGGCCAGTAGACAGTATTTCAACGTACTTACAGAGCGCATGTTCGCATAGCGTAAGCGCGACTGAATGTTCAATGGGCGGTCCAATCCAATTACGCGACAGAGCGACCGAGTCCCTTGGTACGAGTAGATCCCGTTCGTCAGGCTCAACAGTAAAGAGAACATGTTTCCTTCGAACCATGCGACAGATATGGTGATTGTTGGTCTTGTGTGGGTACTTGTGGAAAAGATTGACGGCTGAGAACCGGCGATTGGATGAGCCACTCAGCACGAAAAGGCTCGATTTTTCGACAGTTGTATCTACCACCGAAAGCACCTTACAGGCATTCGTCGTGTCCCAAGATGACGACAGGATCATGTAACAAATAGCGAATACCTCTAGGTTATGAAATAGGGTTTTCTGTTGAGAGATACAGATCAGTGAAACCGAACCTTTATTCTTTCGTAATTTGAGCGCGTCAGCGCCCTCAGCACTCTGAAACAACAGCGGCACCGAAGGGACATATCACGCTCAAGACGCCCACGACCACAGCGCGTCGCTTGTTTCGCCCGCGCATCTATGCGCCCACTGCCAGACTCAAGTATATGCCCCACACGACACCCACAGAGCAGCCAAAAAGGACCCTCTTGTCTACTGGCACCCACAGGAAGCTGATAAGGCTTATCGCAGGCCAAAACTTGTATCCGTCCTTCATCATTGGCCATAGCTTGTTCACGCAGTCGCTCGTAACCACGTCCATGGCGTTGACGCCAGGTTTCCCCTGCGCATTGATATAACCCATATATGCCAAAAACATGAGTGTGTTGACGACTGCGCCGATGGTCTGATCAAGCAGGAACTTGATAAGGACGTTGGTCTTGTTGAGGGACATCTTGGCGGGATCGGATTTCGAGCCTGGCTTCTCGGACGGTGGAGCAGCAGAGGGCACATTGGTAGGAAATTGCTCTTCTAGGTAGCCTTGCCAGACAATGTTTGGCGGGGTGCTGAGTACGCTGAAGAGCGCGAACTTGAAGACTGTGGCATAATTGAGCGCAAAAGGCGTCTGGGCACGTGTCAGCTACAGGCACCAAATAACCACAAATTGCGCAACTGTGCGTACGCTGTCTTGATACGACGATATGGCTTGCGCAAGCACATTCGAAGTTATGCTGAGCACTGCGCCCTGCAGGGTCTGCGATACTATCGACATGATTTCGTTGTTGATCAGGTGTACAAATATCCACAGCCGCGATTGAATAATGGAAAAGGAGGATGAAATTTATCGCAGGTAGAATAAATGCAGAAGAGGAGGCGTGAGGCGTGTGTAGGGTTATGTGTCTCAATGTGGCCAGCACATCGACTATTTTCGGGAGTATCAACAATGTTTCGCCCGTGGCAAGTCGCGTCCCGCCATCCCGCCATCCCGCGTCCGCCCGTGACGTCAATCAAGACGTGCAGCCCAACACCGCGTTAATTAGGACCGCTTTTCCATAGTACCTTGCCTTGCAGCTCCTTCTCATGAATGGCCCAATGGCAGTGTCGACGCGTACTTACTGGACTGCTGGATTGCACCTGAAGAATAGTCAGACCGTCGCAAAACGACTAGTACGCCATCTTACGTCCTAAAGGAATCGCTGCGGAGTAGAACAAGGTATGCAGTCGCAAACGATGTTGGAGCTAGCCAATAGAAGTTTCATGTAGCTAATCTAACTTAGATCTAATCTTGAACCTCATTCGACCGCGCGGGCATTCTAACAGGCTGATAGCGCGAAACCATAGACCAATACAATCTTGAACAAAGACAATAAGCCATTCGCATTGACAGGACCCTTTCGTGATCACACCCATATTCGCGTCTCACCCAAGTGTAATCTCTACCTTTTCCTTTGCCTCGCTCTCCCAAACGTCCTTCCTCACTCTTCCAAGTGCTTTGCGATATGCAACTCCTTCCACCCGTCTTACCCAGAGTACATTGACGAACTCGTACAGCCCTTGCTTCCAACCGCAATCTTCTTGGTACCATTCGTCAAAGCTTTGAGCATCGATTTCCCAATCCTCGACCGAACCAGCAGATATCTCAATAAGCTCACATAGCTCATCTCCCATCCGAGCCGGGTCGTAGAGCGCACCCGCGACTTCAGTGTGCAAGGGTGTAGTAAATGAGAAGCTCGGAAGAGCTTTAGAGGTATCCCGAGAACGGTGTTTTAGGGCTGGGGCTGACGAGGTTGAAGTTTCGTCACGCGCATGCGAAGGTATAAAATTGAGTCGGAGACATCCAGCCCAACGACCAGAATCTGTGAGAAGTTGTATGGAAGGACAGCCTGACGTCGTGTTGAGGAATTCTTTGCCCAGTGTAAGGAAGGCGTGTTTCGTAATACAATGTAGAAACCGAGCGTTTACCACAGGTTGCCGGGGGCTTGTCTGGTCCAGGATTGGGATGGGGAAGCGAAAGGGTACGGAAGGGTCACACGAATGTCGAACTGCATATCCGTCCTCTCCCAAGCTTGTAGACAAGGTCCATCCTGGAGGTAGGCTATCTCCCGGTTTGGTAAACGCTGGCCGCCTAAATTGCAAAGGCATAGTGATCCGAGAACGCTCCGACGTCAGCGTTTTTGAATACGTCCATTGAATAGTACTGATGGTCCGCCAGGAAGTGTATTGTGGTATATCTGAGAGAGGCGAATACTCGAACTGGTAATTGGCAGCACTTCTCCAGCTCTCTGAGTTCATGATGCCTTCCCATCCTGCCCAAGACCATGAAGGTAAGATTGTTTCGCCAGCAGACAGTCTTCGCGGTTTTCGCCTCTTTAGGAATGCCCATGGTTGCCACAATAGCGCGGCATCAAAACACATTGTTGGTAGACCAGATATGAAACCTCCTGGGAACACGCTGCTCAAATGTGCCAGACAACTGACGAACGCATCAAGAACATCTTCCGGGAAGGTCAAATCCCGTTCGTTGAACAAAGTCATGAGCCTTGTGAATCGCATCATATCTGGCCAAAGTGAATTATGGAGACCAGCAACAGGTACGTCCATTTTAGTTGCAGAAGTATCAAAGTTTGGTGTTGGGGTGTGGGAAGGAGCGAGTGTAAGTCGGGATATATCCTGGCACTCGTGCCAGGAAGCACATAGACATTCCCAATTGACTGTATCGTTTTGAAAGATGACCCTTCGTGTAGAGAATATGTATTCCTGAAAGGTCCAGCCTCGCGAATACCACTTGGTCTGCATGAGTGATATCGCTTGATCAAGCATATATTTTGCACCATCCAGAGGTTGTCCGTCTGCCCTTCTCTTCTCTTGTTTTGAAGGAGAATCACCATGAACAAGCGCCATTCTACGATGTCCATAAAGACTCAGGCTCGCTTCTTCGTTCTGAGCTGCGACTAAGGTAAAGAGTGAACCTGCATATATCTCTCCCATAGCACTTAGTTGATGGTGTTTGGTTGCGTCATCGTCTTGGATGATTGTGATCCGATCCACCCATAGATAAGGAAGCCCCAAATCCCTGATCAGATTGATGGCGTCCCTGATAAGACTAGGTAGCGATATGATCCCGTTGTAGAGTCCGTTATGCTCTTGGAGCTCTTTCAGGTTCGATTTCGTGGCGCAAGCTGAAGCCTCTGCCCTACCCCAAACATAGCTCAAGGCAACATAACGCGGGCGTTCAGGCGCCGCAACCAAACACCCTCGCTCAACATCAACCAGGTAGGACGGAAATGGCGAGTGCATCTGTGAGGTTCTGCTACCATGGCAGCGTATTCCATGTAGTTTTTCGCAACGGTCTATCCACGTTTGGATGATACCGACATCCATAATCGTAGCGTCCTGAGCTAACACACTAGTGTCTGCCTCTGAGTCCCTCTTCTCAATGTAAGGAAGAAAAGGGACGAGGTGAGTAGGCATATCCTTCCATGACACATCGGTGTTTCTGGGTGACGCTGTGCGGCAATGGCGTCGTCGGGTCTCTGGGAAGTGCACCGCCGAAGACACCGTTTGGCGAGCGAGTTCTTCAGCTGTATCGGGAATCCATAGCTCCGTTTGATGGTGCAACGGGGGAATTCCAATCCAGCCCTCTTGGGGAGCTATACTCGTGCCGGTAGCCTCAGTCGTTACTGCTTGCTTGTCTTCCTGCATTCTGCACTCTGCTGCTACCACGTCCATGGTCTGTACTAGGCCTGACGCGAGGCGCCTTTTTCGATAAAGTTATATGTTGACCGGATGCTCATGTGGCATGCACATAATTCGATCCTCTACGTGATCCGCTCTCAGGCGCCTCTTTCTCTCAAACTCGCTGTGCACGAATTTGCTCGATATTTTATCAGGTCCGAGGATACCAATGCCTCTTCCACAACGGTGGAGATGGGTTCATTAACATTGGAGACGACATCGTTGGCAGTGAAGGAATATTCGAGTGGTGACGCAAAGTGAGGGGTATGACCCCGGTGACAGGGGCAGCCAGGACTGGTTAATGAACTCTCTATCTCGGTGGTAGAGGAGAATCTGATGCGCAAGGCTGACAGGACAGGTACTCGTCGGTCGGACTCCGAGTCATTGGACTAGCTACTGGTGCAATTTGATTACTCATGGACCAGGTGTAGTCGCTTGGTATGGCTGGGTCAACATTGTATGAAGCTGGTAGGGAAGTCGCCCATTCTCCTATCTGTTCCCCTTGTTGACCAGGGGTGCAAGCGGCGTGGTACGGAGAAACCACCAGTCTTTATCCGGTATCGATTCTGGTGATGATTCAGCTGATCTCTTGTGATGATTCACAAAAACGAGGGACAACGATGGCTGCGCACATCTACTTCATGGCAAGCCACGTTACACCACTCACTGAAGCGCGTCGAGCAACGAGTCGCGGTCTTAAGCGGTCGATTCTTCTCGGTAGAAATCCGCCATGCCCTCTTTCACAGCCTTTCGGAGTTGCGCACCCGCTCTGCCCAGCTCCCCGCCACCTTTGGTAGCCTGCTCCAGACCTGCGATGATTGCAGCCTCAGCTCGATCTCGAAACAATCTTTGCCGATCTTCACGGTCTTCATACATCTCTGCTTCTTCGTCTCTGGCAGCACCAAATAGGTTCAAATGCGCGTAGGCATTCGATCGTTCGGAGAGCACGTGATGCTGCGTATGCCAAAGCGGAAAAGTGTTGTCGCTGAGGCCGATAGAAGCAGCTGTCTGAGCATGAGAGAGCCCGGTGCGGAGGAAAGAAGTCAACGCATTCATTTGCTTGACTTGCATCTTCGTATCGGCCTTTCCGTACGATTTTCCAGACGACCATTTGCTCGATGCTTCACTTTGCCAACCAAGCAAAGTGAGGAAGCATTTGAGCATCTTCACCCACCCTCCAGCACAACTGACAATTTCATCGCCTGTGACCACAAGCAGCCATTCCAGCACCTCGAGGCCAAATACACGAATTTCAGTTGCTAAGTGCGTCATTGCAGCTCTTGTGTGCAGTAGCAGCTGATCTGCGTGGCTAGCGATATCGATTGGTGGCAGACTTTGCAGAAGCTTGAGTAGTTGCTGACGAACATTATTTGATCCGTCCAGAATGAGCTTTTGTGCCACGGGAATGATGACAGACGAAGGTTGCGGTAATGGAACTGTAGGTGGGTTGCTTGTGATGGCTGATGTTAAAAAGGCCAAGGATTCTTTCCGCTGTGCATCTGACTTGTGATTTAGTAGACCTAGGTGATGAGCGCATTGCGCTTCTAAACTTGGAGCACTGGTAGAAAGTGCTTGCTGCTTGAGAGAAATTGCTGCGATGTGTTAGTTGAGAATGTGAAATTTAGTGTTGTAAGTCTCACATTTGGCTCGGAAGCTGGTATCAGTGCTATTCGCTGCCTTGGGTCTGGCTTTTCCGACCTTCAATTTTGGTTTCTGTTTTGGTCAGCTCTGTAATTCATAGAAATCCTGTACATGCTTACCTGGAAGTCTTTCTTCTTGTTCTCCTTCTTCTTCTTTGAGCTGGCGGTCATGATGTCGGACTATTGGAACCCTGCAAATCAAGTTCGCGACCCTCTGAATCGAAGACCTTCTCCTTACGCGTGAAATGTCGAGGAGGTGAACGAAAATCTTCGCGTTAATGATTGAAGACGCGTTCCCTACTGATGAGCGGAAAATTGAAGATCTACAGATGCCGCTAATACCAAAAAGGCATGGACCATGTAGCTCTTGGCAGGGTCCAGCCGCGGTGGTGTACGACCATGTCATTATTAGCATCTGTAAACAGCGACTGCATCTCTTAGTCTCCATTGTACCTGTTATGCAACATGGCTCAGAACGCTGTATGTATCAGTCAGTTCTTGTAGTAGCAGACCACTAACGACTGCATAGCCAGACGAGACACTTTCGCTACTCACGCGACTGAGCCAAAAGCCTGGCGTTCAGAGCACCCTGATTTTGTCGCGCGAGAACGGCACCATAATACGCACTTCGGGCCTCATATCGAATAGCTCGTCGGCGAATCCAAACAGCACTCTACCGGCATCCGGGGAAGCTGCATCCGACAACTACTCGAACGGCAGGAAAGAAAGTGGGATACACAGCGCTGAAGACGTTGCGAGCATGGTCTGGTCATTCTTGACAGCAGCAGGGAGCCTCGTAGACGAGCTGGACAAGGATGATGAGGTCAAGCTTCTCCGACTGCGGACAAAGAAGAACGAACTGGTCATCGTGCCAGGTATGTTCCCCGCACATGCAATGGTGGGGCTTATGCTAACGTCTCCAGATCCCAAGTTCATTCTCGTCGCTATTCACGATACACCTCCAGCATAGGCCATACTACCAACTCATCGCACATGTTTCCCGATCCCCGCAAGCGTTATGATACCCAGTCGTTCTGATTTGAATACAACAAAAACCTCAGTTACCAATGAGACTCACTAATCTCGACTGCGTTCACGTCCACACCGTCCTTGAACCATCGTTCTACGCGAATTTCAGTCGATGTTTCCGCTTATACATGCAAGCTTGAAATACTCACGGGTTTCACCAATCTCGATATCGTTACCGCTCATCTGCCGCTTGCGCATCTTCCCGTCTTCTGCAAATGTCCAATCCTCGAGACCATAGCAACGCTTCCACTTCATGCCGTCATGGGCATCTTGGAACTCATACCAGAATTGCACGGCGATTTTGTTGTCAGTAAAGGCAAATAGTTCTTTGCGCAGCTGGTAATTCTTCTCCTTCTCCCACTTCTTTGTTAAGAAGTTTTCAATCTCCGCCGTACCAGAGAGGAAAGACGATCGATTGCGCCAAATACAGTCGCGTGTATAGGCTTGTGCGATTGTCTTGGGATCCCTGGCATACTTAGTAGGCGTGAGGTAGCTGGTCACAATGCTGCATACTGGCCATTCCAGAGGTCCTGTGCCTTCTTGACCTTGGCATGGGCGGATTCTTGAGTAAAAGGTGGTGCGAGTGACATATTCGGAACGAGCAAAGCTAGATAGGTTCAGACAGATTGTAATAAGAATCAGTTATATATCATCAAAACAACAAAGACGATCACTTTGAAGTTGAGTCATGCTGAGTGATGAGATGCCGCTGGATGGATGCCTCGTATCGGCACTTCGGCATGCGCTTACATGCATCCCTGTGGAAAGAAGCTCAGTTACTTCAAAATGGACATCGAGCATTTAGACCTCCAAGATCTCACCTAAAGAGGATCAGAGGACATACAGCCAGTGCGAGTAGAACGTTGGTTCGACGAGTGACAACACAAGCTCTGCCGAAGAAGAAGATTCTGGAACTGGAGGAAGCAAAAGAGACGCTCAGTTCTACACCGACCAAACGCCGAGGTCCAGACATGCCAGCATCTGTGTCCAATCTTGGAGAACAGAACAGGGTGTGGTTGGCGAGTGCCAGTAGATAGCTTTCATCAATAAGCTTCCAAATGTCATCAACCACAACAGGTCGCATCGGGCCCGTATCGTCAGCGCCCTATCCATCTGCTCAGTCAGGTACACGCCCAGACGCCTCTCTAATAGGCCAAAAAGATTTGTCAAAGATACCCTGCATTGTCAGAATGCGTTGGCTGGTACCTGGCGTCATACGCCATACGCCTCGGCCGGGCGCATGCCGGAGCTGTGCCCCACTACGAGATCTCGAAGCTTCAAGCTTGGGAAGCAGGCGGGTGCCCCTCCAAATAACTAATCGGCGTAGTCCACAATAACAAGTCACTTCCTCTCACCTCACTCTGCTGTTTAATTTCCAATTCCTCAATCTACATAACCTTCTACACAAATACACCAGTCAATCATAATGGCTCCTCTACAAGTTGGCGACAAGCTCCCCGAGGGCGTCAAGTTCGAGTAAGTGCAGTCGTATCGAGCTCCGCTCACCATCGAAGCTTTTGGGGTTTACGCTGACATTGTATTTTCTCCGTGCAGATGGGCACCCATCACCGACAGCGACCCTACCGTCTGCGGTCGTCCCCAAGAATACGATGCCAGCAAGGAATGGGCGGACAAGAAGGTCGTCCTCTTCTCCGTTCCCGGCGCTTTCACCCCAGGCTGCCAAGCATACCATCTCCCTCCATACATTGCAAAGGCCAAGGAGTTCAAAGAGAAGGGCGTTGACATCATTGCTACCATTGCAAGCAACGACAGCTGGGTCATGAACGCCTGGGGCAAGGTCAATGGCGTCAAGAACGACGATGTTCTTTTCCTTAGCGACACCAAGACCTTTTTCTCCAAGGAGTACGGTTGGCCTGCGGGTATGGGCGACCGCAACGGTCGCTGGGCTATGGTCTTCGATCACGGCAAGGTCATCTACGCCGAGAACGAGAAGAGCCCCGGCGAGGTTTCGGTAAGTATCTAGTGGTCCTGAGAGTAATGGTCTGTTCCTAACGATGTATAGGTTTCTGGTGCCGATGCCGTTCTGGCCAAGTTGTAAGCGCTACAAGCTCAGTGTTCGAGAGGCTTTTGCACATGTCAATAGATCTAGCTAGCACCTTGTAGACGAAATACCCAAACAAGAATAATGACAGTGTACAAACGCAACCTAAATGTGATGTTGTTCTGCCACGTCAGTCGCCCACTTTTATCCATGTAGCGTTTATAGTTATGTTCGAACGATCGGCGGTGTAGGCCAGGGACGGCATGGAATTGGAAGTTCGTGTTTGTATTGAATGCTGGTCGAATGCTCAGCCTGGATTGCAACTTTTCCACAACATGGCTTGTTCGTAGGCATCGATTCTAGCCCTTGACCGTCCTAGCTGCGTCCGCCCGAGTATTCGTAATAAGCCCATATATACAAACGCCGTCATGACTAATGCGCTCAATCAAACTATGCTCTGGTCAGCGTGCGTACACGGGTGTCTCTAGCGTTTGACGTACTGGTGTAAGGAAGGACTCGGCCACGAAACGTGCTCTTGCGTTCAACTAGAAATGTGTCAGCTTCCAGGCCAAAGACATAGGCCTTGGTTGGCTTACGAAGAGCTTCATTTCTGAGATCTCCTTGTCCACCTCCTCCATGAACTGGATGATGAAGTCGACCAGCTTGTGCTTCAGCATCTCCTCGGTGTGGAAGTTGGTGATGAGGAACGAGATGTCGTAGCCCTTGACTGGCTTCCTCCGCATGATGTAGAAGGACTCGGCTCTTTGGGTCAGGAACCGTGTGAACTTGTGGACCAGGATGTGTTCAATCTCATCTGCCTGCTTGATCTTGATGCTTATGCGCACACTGTTGATACTGGGCTCGATGTACACGCGTTCCTCGGCGTTCCTCGACACGGTAAGCGGGTTCAGGATGACTTCGGGCGAGCTCGCAGCCTCGATCTCGGGGACATTGTGGCGTTCCGAGGCCTGGGACGCAAAGTTGGAGAGGGAGAGGGCGGCTGTGAGCGACGAGCGCACGCACTGGAGGTACGGGCGGAGTGATTGCGACTGCGAGTGTCAGCGTGAGCATGCGACTAGCCGGCAGTGGAGTGGCAGCGGCAGCGGCAGGACGGGAGAATACCATTGCGGATAGAGCTCAGCACCAGCTCTATGCTATGTTGGAAGGGTAGGGCTGCCGTCGGGGGAGAGCGGGCTGCTATGACATGCCAGTACGGCGAGTTGGCGGTGCCTGCAGCTGGTCGCGCTAGTGGGGTAGAAGCTCCGGGCGGCGGCTCACCTTGGCGCGGCCGTCCTTCCTCATGCTTCCATTAACTTTTGCCCCACGACTGCATTATAAACACTCTCTCGCCTCGCCGCCCCTACAGTCTTCTATACCCTATCCACAGTATAGTTGAGAGCATCACCATGGCGACTATACCAGGTACGCCCGGCGCTGCACCTCCACTCGCAACATGGCACGACTAACCCACACCGTTTGTAGTAATCGTAAAGCACCAGGGCAAGAAGCACGAGGTCGACGTCGACACCACCTCGACCGGCGAGACGTTCAAGTACCAGCTCTTCTCCATCACCGGCGTCGAGCCAGAGCGCCAAAAGGTCATCGTCAAGGGCGGCCAACTCAAGGATGACGCCGACATGTCCAAGCTGGGCCTGAAGCCAAACCAGACCCTCATGATGATGGGCACGCCCTCGGGTTCGGGCATGGTCATAGAAAAGCCCAAAGTCCCTGTCAAGTTCCTCGAAGACATGGACGAGGCGGAAGCTGCGCAGTTGGAGGGCGCCACACCCGCAGGTCTGCAGAACCTGGGTAACACCTGCTACATGAACTCTACCCTGCAGGCGCTACGCTCTATCCCAGAGCTACAAGAGGAGCTTCTGCGATACTCGGACAGGTACGTTTCCTTTCATCGCACGCATGTGCTTCCACTGACTGTTTCCAGCAACGGCGCCAGCTCGTCCAGTGCCGCACAGCTCAGCCAGTTCGGTCTCGGTGGCCTTGGTGCCTCGACTGATCTTACGGGCTCCCTCCGCGACCTCTTCAAGCAGATGTCCGAGACACAGAATGGGTTCCCTCCACTCATGTTCCTCAACGCTCTCCGAACCGCATTCCCCCAGTTCGCCCAGAAGTCAAAGGACGGCCACGGCTACGCACAGCAGGATGCCGAGGAGGCTTGGTCACAGATTGTTGCGCAGCTGCGGCAGAAGCTAAAGATTACCGACAACGAGACAGGGTCCGATGCAAACAAGCAGAGGGACAGCTCTTGGATCGACAAGTACATGGCGGGCAAGTTTGAATCGGTCATGGAGTGCGATGAGCCTGCAGCAAAGGAGGGCGGCGAAGAGCCCGTCCATAGTGAGGACCTCTTCTTCAAGCTCAATTGCCACATCAACGTCGAGACAAACCACCTGAGGGACGGTTTGGCTGCTGGCCTGAAGGAGCAGATTGAGAAGCGATCAGACGTCTTGGGCCGCAACGCGCTTTACACCAAAACATCCAAAATCGCCCGTCTACCGAAGCATCTCCCCGTTCACTTTGTGCGTTTCGACTGGCGGAAAGATACCAACAAGAAAGCGAAGATCATGCGCAAGGTCACTTTCCCTGAGGAGTTGGACGCGTTGGAGTTTTGTACAGACGAGCTAAGGAAGATGCTTGTCCCCATCAGGGACAAGATCCGTGAAGTTCGCAAGGAAGAGGAGGATGTGGAGCGTGCCCGCAAGCGACAGAAGCGTATGAGGGCTGGTGAGGAGAACGACAGTGATCCTCTTGCTCGCAAGGAGCCTCTGCAGAAGAAGAAGGATGCTGCGCAGAAGAAGGAGGATGCTAACAAGCCGGCTGAGGATACCAAGATGGAGGAGGTGGAGTACAAGACTGACGCTCAGGTTGAGGCGGAACGTGCTGCATCCATCCTCGCTGCCAAGAAGGAGCTCCTCGCTCTCGTAGATCCCAAGATGGGTGCCGACGAAGGCGCCAACCAAACTGGTCTCTATGAACTGAGGGGCGTCATTACGCATCAGGGCGCCAGCGCTGATAGTGGCCACTACACCTCCTTTGTCAAGAAGCAGGGTGCCAAGGATCCTAACACTGGCAAGCGGAAGGCAGAGGACGGGAAATGGTGGTGGTTCAACGACGAGAAGGTATCTGAGGTTGATGCGGAGAGGATACAGACCTTGTCTGGTGGAGGTACGTGTCCCGGATCGTTCGAGATACTATTTACTAACATGCTCTAGGCCAAAGCCATTCGGCTCTCATCCTCCTCTACCGCGCCGTTCCTCTACCCGTCATCGATGAGGACGTACAGATGGGCGACTCATAGGCTGACTCGACGTTCTACTTTATGCCTGACGCCTGGCATCTGATGGCCACAGGAAAGCCGAAGCGTAAACGGAATCGGCGCAGCATGTAATGCATGGCATTCGGCGTTGTACGAACTGCAAAGGCAACAAGATGGTACGCTGAGCTTAAGTAACGATGGCATGACTTCAAGACTTTGCATTAATAGACACGATATTAGATTGACAAAGTGCACGTTTTCACGACCTTGATACCAGGAATTAGACATTTACCTTAAGCTCTTTGCTATTTAAGCTTATTGATCTGATGGACGTGCTGGTGCCGGCACAACGCTGTTGAGCAAGAGTGTGTCATATGTCAGTATTGGTATTTGCTTGAAGCAACTAATCTCGCAGGAGTTCACAGAACTTTATGTCAAGAGAGCACTTCAATAACGATGTGTGTTTCTGTTAGTATCTTCTCTTACAGTTCATTTACAGCAAACCCTTTCCTATGCAGCATGTATACGCAAGAGGAGTCGTGTCATGTTCAGTGTCGGAGGCGTATCCCAATATTTCTCATCCCCTTTCGTCCTCACCTCACCACGCGTACTAGAAGTGCGTCGGAGCCTGCTGCCAAGCCCTTCCAGGGTCGTTACGTTCACCTCCAGGACCGCTCCTTCCTTCTCTTCCGTCTACCACAGCGTTTCTGTCTTAATAAGTCGTGTTACTCACAAGACGCCGCAATTTCCTACCTGTATCATTACGCCAGTACGATTGTCAATTCTATGTATTAGGTTTCAACAATATGTTTTACAGTCACGAAGGTGAGCTCGAATTCGAGACCTTAGATGCCAAGAGCAAAACTAACTGTCGTAGTACTCACGTCGCGCAAATATGGCGTGGCGACTGTGTGGTATGTCGGAAAGACGTCCAGCTACTCCTTCCCAGTCCTGATAGAGGTGGCAGGATTGTCGCGACGCTTGGCCAGTCCAGCAGCCTAAGGCGCATCAACCGCAAGCAAATCCTCGAGGTTGACGTATCCAAAGCATGCCAGACCATCGTCGATCCTGTGGCGCCAATGGCTCTGCGCCTGCAGAGCAATTTGCTGTACGTTACACCAACATGTCTCCTCTAGAGAACAATCCACTAATGCATGTAGGTATGGTGTATCACGCGTATACTTACAACAATGTGGATATATTCTTTCAGACGCGGAGCAAACGCACAACACGCTGCGGCTGATGCTACGCACAGTCAAGAACACTGCACTTGATCCAGATGCTGGCAAAGCTAGGTAAGCAAACACCATGATTGCACCCTGAGCGCTTCGCTCACCGAGAGTTTACAGACCAGAGCAGCTCATCTTCGAGGATGATCCATCTTTTCTTCCCGAGCTCGCGCTCCCTCCCCCAGATTTGCTTTCAGAGCTAGACCACAACTTCAATCTCGACATTACGCGCTCTGGAGACTCCCAATCACTGACTCCATTCGGCTCCCAGCGATCACTATCTTCCTCTCATGCTAGTGCTATCGGTGGACTCATCTTGCCTACGTCGTCTCCTATCGTGGCAGGCGAGTTTAGACTCGAAGGCGACGATGGAATGAGTAGTGGTGGTGTGCCAAGTATCATGGATTCTCGCAATACGATAGAGATCGAAGATCCAGATTTCATGTTCGCAGATGATGGCGAGATCATTCAGTTCTCACCACGGCGTTCGGTGGATAGAACCACAGCTAGAACCCCAGGCGCGACGATGTCTAGCGATGCTAGAACGAGCGCGTGGGCTCCGAAGGAGCACATGAAGGGACATCGGGCTGGTAATCAGGTGAGTTTTACTGCGCTCTTTCATATCTTTTCGCATCGCGATACCAGCCACTGGTCTTGCGGTCTGGCCTCGCTGCCCTTACCTGGGCTCAGGATACAGCGACGCACAACCTCACTGCTGCCACCCGAGCCCACTCGGGCGCATGAGGACGTCCTTGTTTGCCTTGTGGTCTGCACCTCTTCTCTCTCCGAATTTCCTCTACCCTCTCACAACTTTCGCTTTTGATCATCGTTACATATCTCGCTACCTTTGTCTTTCAAGATGGAGACTGACCCATACCAGTTTCCTGGTGATCAAGCCGACATGGAGTTCCCGATATACGACGACGATGTGGCTGAAGGCAACGCATTCTCATCAGCCGGTCAGCAGCAGTCCAGTGTACATTCGGAAGTTGTCGAATCTTCTGACACGTTCGCCGCGCCCATGCACCGACGCCGAGTTCCACGGATTGTTCCTACCGACTCAGCCATTGAGCTTCGTAATAAGGAGTTGGCAGATTGGACAAAGAACTACCGTCAGAACATGAAGGCCGCCGCTCAAAAGAAGACCAAGAGCCGCATTGCTGCCCAGGCCAAGAAGAATGCTGAGCACTATGTCTGGGGGTCTGGTATCGGTGGTATTGGTCAACGCATCCTCGGTGGCCAAGGCCCTAGTCCGTTCGACATGTTCATTGGGGACAACCTCTTTGAGTCTATCACTGGCTTAACTCGCAACAAGACAGCTGGATCAAAGCACGATCGCGACAGTGGTATTGATGACGCTACTCAAAAAGAATCTCGTCGCGTGCGTCAAAAAACTGGTGAACCCGAGATCGGTCGTTCAGCTGACAACGAGGATCTTCCCATACTTGGCGACGATGACATCGCTGTCGAACTACCTCGTGAAGGTGTTTCCGCTCTTGATGATCAGCAGATCTTCTCTGCGATGCCATGGAACATGAGTGCTTCCATCCGAGGTTCTTCAGCCATACCCCGGAACGGACGCGTGGATATCATGCACTCTGCTGCCCAGGGTAGACCCGGAAATCGCCTTGTCTCTGCTTCTCCTCTACAGGGTCGTGGAAATCCCATTACATTTGAGGGATTGAGGAATTTCACGAGCGATGTCGATTACGGTGGTGACGAATTTGGCCTACCAGGCCCCAGCTCGGACTATCCTGAGCCAGTGATTCGAGAACCATCCGCACGCATTCGCGAAGCTCTATCAACAGAAGGCGAGAACTTTCTTACCTTCGTCAACGAACGCATTGTCGAAAAGCGCGACGGGGTTCAAACATATCCAGAACATATGTCTGATGTGCTTGGAACCGAAGCAGCTGCTGACGTTGAAGACATCACTTTTGAGGAGCTCCTCCCGGCTACTGAGAACACCAAGATTATCGCTTGTCAGGGTTTCATGATGGTGCTTGGACTCAGCTCCAAGGGTATGCTCGACGTTCAGCAGCCGCAATATCTAGGAGATATCAGCCTCAAGCTTACTGAAAGGTTCAAGGCTTTGCGAGTCATTGAGATCAGCGACAGTGAAGAGCCTGATGAAGATGAGCATGGAAAGGAGGACGGTATCAACCAAGTCGACGAGGTAATCGATCCACAAGGCATTGCAGAACAGCCGGAGGCGCAAGATCGAGAAATTCAAGAGCACCACTTCATGGACGAAGAAGAGGACCAATTCCAGGAGCAGTTCGCCGCTGGCCAGACTGCTCAGGAGGACGATGACCACGACTCGCTGTATGACGACTAAGCTATTTGATGTCATCTCGTTCCGGTCAAGCCGGTATGTACTTTGCAATCTACCGTATGTCTTCTCATAAACGAAGTGGTTTTTGCTTTCCATCTTATAGCTAGCTAAACAGCACTAAAAATATCGACATCCCACATTTCCTGTTCTTAGGCATCAAAGGAGAGCAGGCAGACGGAAAACCATATTCAAATCAAATATCCCAAAACTGCTAATAAAACATTCAACTACATGTCCGCTTGAAAACACTTAAATGTAAAGACTGAAAGGTAACAAGCATTTTATGAAGTGATTGATGTATTTGCGAATACGTGGTGGTCGCGACATCGACAGCAGATGTGAAAGACACCGATCTGACCTATGACATGCAGGATAGTGTATATAGACATAGTGAAGTGGCAGGAGTGCTGTATTCACGATATCCAAGCTGAGACTTATGAAGCGCTGATTGACCGCAGCGCAAGCTGAGAATAAGTCGTCGGAGATTTACTGGTTGCAAAGCCGATGGGTGGTCAATGGTGGAGCGACGCGTAGGACGCGATCGCGGAGAACGATCGACATGCCGAGGCCCAGACCACCACGCGCCCTGCATCATCATTTACGTTCTATACGCAATCCTATGTGCAGGGACAGACGGAGCGTTGCAGACCATACCTCAGCCGGACAACCACGACTACCACTTTCCGTCATGTGTGCGCGTATGCTCAGCAGGCATGAACCTGTGATGCAAGAAGTATGACCCACTCTTGGGCAGGAACGAGCGTTTGAGTTCTCACCGCCGCGTTATCGTCCAACGACAACGACGAAGATGAGTATCCTGAACCTCTAAACACGCGTCATCTTCATTTTCGAAGCCACCATGTCTACGCCATGGCACCTTTTGATAGCTGTCATTGTAGCTATAGTAGCAGTCACGTACAGCTATAACCAGTCCATACTTCTTGCTGCGCTCGGTCTAATACCGTGTCGTCCATCGTGCCAATCGGCCGCTTCGAGCACTCATTCTGATTATCCTGTCCATGACTGCGCCGAAAAACCTCATCATTCGAGCTGGAATACATGGTTTCATCCTGATACAGACGACGTCACAACAACCAATTCTGGTCTTGGTGCAGGAGCGGTAACGAAAGATTGGAATATCCTATACCACCTTGGGGGCAATGGGCCGTGGGTGGAGAAGGTTATCGATGTTGTTGATGGAGGTATCAAGCTACCGAACGGGTGTGAGGTGGTACAGGTTCACATGATGTCCCGGCATGCTGAGCGTTATCCTACCATGAAAGCCGGCAGTACCCAGAAAGCAGTCGTGCACCGTATGAAGGAAAGTCGGAGGGTTTTCACAGGTAACCTGGCGTTCTTCAACGACTGGGAACTTTTTTGGTCTTCGGATGATACCCATCTAGAGCAGCTGACATCCACCGGGCCCTTTGCTGGTAAGTTATGTTACGTCTGTACAAAATGCATGTGAGACATACACTGACTTCGTATGCTCACAACTGCAGGCACACTCAGTTCTTTCAGTACCGGTGTTCGTCTGCGCACCCGTTACCAACATCTTTTGGAACGTACCTCTCTTGAAAAAACCCCCACCAAGTTCTGGGCTAGTGACTCCAACCGTGTCATTGAGACAGCTAAGCACTTTGCTGCAGGTTTCTTCGGCATCGATTACGATATCGCCAACAAAGCTATCCTACAAGTCATTTCTGAACATTCCTCACTGGGTGCTGATACGTTGACACCTGGACGAACATGTTTGGCCAACAAGAAAGACGAGATGGAAGGCCAGCGAAAAGGATATCGTCTGTTGAATGAGTACCGGGCAAGCTACATGCCTGCCATTCGTGAACGCCTAGCCAAGCAGACGGACATGTACTTCGAGGATCACGAAATCTATGCCATGCAAGAGATGTGTGGTTTTGAGATTACAGTACGCGGTCGCAGCGACTGGTGTGACGTTTTCACTCAGGATGAATTCCTCAGTTTCGAGTACGCACGAGACGTTCTGCATTACTATCGTGCAGGTTAGTATTGTCTCCTGTACAATATGCATGCGGCACGCACTAACTTCATACACCCAACTTTAGGTCCAGGCCAGAAGTATGCAGCAAGTATGGGGTGGCTGTGGCTAAACGCGACGACGAATTTGCTGGTTGAGGGGCCGGACGCTGGTCCGTTGTTCTTCAGCTTGTAAGCCTCTATTATGCCGACCCGTATCTAAACAAGCTGATCATAGACAGCAATCACGACGGTGATATCGCACCACTCATGTGTGCGCTTGATGTCATCAACGACGAAGAACATCTGCCCATTACGCACATCGCCCACGACCGTAAATGGCGAAAGTCTCAGGTTTGTAAGTGCCACCCTCCAAACTGCATGTGAGACCTATACTGACTTCTTATGCCCACTCTTAGCGCCTATGCATGGACGTATCATCTTCGAACTACTGTCTTGCAAGACAGATACTCAATCTTCGCCTGGCGAGTTCGTTAGACTCAACATCAACGACGGTATCACCGCTATTCCGGGCTGCGACAGTGGCCCCGGAAAGAGTTGTCCACTAGCAGAATTTGCCGCCCGGACGAGGAAAAGGGGAGAAGAAGTCGGAAACTTCAACGAGTTGTGTGGGCTGGACGGTGACGCTGCAGAGCGGATCACTTTCCTGCATCAAAAAAGAGAAGTGTAGGACGGAAAGAGCTTGTATTTCTAGGTTTTACCTCACTCATACCACACTCTAAAAGTATACATGGTATTCCACACCGCGAATCCATAACGAAAGTAGCAATGTGTACCTTTAAGGTGGGCTTTGTTCTTAGGGTACAGCTTGACAAAAACAACCTTGCATATCAGGACTTCAAGACTAAGCATACACATAGCAGAACGGCCCCGCGATAGTGCTCTGTGCGTCTTTGATGGTGATATTTGGTTTGCCAACATATCCTACGCTCAGGACATCGTCAAGAGTAGCATTACGGCTTGGCGGGTTGTTCAGAAAAGTCATGGTTCCGGCAATAGTATTCGGCCTGTTTTTTAAATCCAGGGCTTGCCACGTCCACCATACTCGATCGATCATGGCGTGATGGAAGTAGAAAGATGGATCTGCTGGTGAGTTGAACCTGCGGTGTGGTCAATATATGATCTATGCTGAAGACGAATAATAATCCAAGGATAGGAATAAGGTAAACAAAGCCAGTTGTAACATACATATCCATTCCAGAGTCACCGCCAATAGTGTAATGACCTCCACTGCAGATTTGAAAATACGAAGTCAGTTTATGTCTCACATGCATTTCGTGTAGGTAGAACTTACTTGTGGACGCCCATGACTCCTAGGGTGAAGTTCTGCATCTTGTTCTGGAAGCTAAGGATGTCAGGGTAGTTCGTAATAAGGTCGACAACCATCTCGTCTCGTGTCTCGTTGGAGGCCTGGGTATTGATATCACGACTAAGACAACGAGGGTTGTAGCCCAGACCATCGGCTTGTGGGTTCGGTGGTACACCCTTCGCGGTCGTTTGTATGGGACCTAGATTGATTTTCCAACTGCTTGTGTTAGCCCGCTGCCATTCTGATTCGGATCAGGGGAACATACTCTTTGAACGGGCCAGACTTGATGCAGCCTCCACCGTTCGCCGAGTGGAAGGTGACCATGCAGCGCACCTCGTTCGGTAGGCACCAAGATCCTCGTCCAGCGACGTACTCTCCGTCACCCGAAATGCTGGTCTTGCTGCCGTCGAAGAGGGGCGATGCGAGCGGATCCTTTGCCCATTTTGACCAGTTGTTGTACGGGAGATAGCCCTTGTATCCGCACTCGTTGCGTAGAGCTTGTTCGTAGGCCCAGATGTAGTAGCGGTGCCAGCTGAGGAAGTTTCCCTAAGCACATCAGCCACGTGCATATGGTCGTACCTTGCCGACGTACCGTTCCGTGAATACTCATCGTTTGCAGAATGTGGGTAACAATGAAGTCATCAAACCGGCTCCTTGCACCTGAAGCTATTGCTGCCGGTGTTTTTGCCGGTTTCTTGCCCAGACACTTGACTGCATCGATGTAGTTGAGCTTCTGACTTTCCGATAAAGTTGACCTGAACTTGCATAAGTTGAGTCGTTTCGGACAGACTGATTGTACTGCTTACCATTCTTGTCGAACAGCAACATTCTTCAATCTGCACTTTCCTGCGTCTGGGTATCCATGTTGAGCCACATTGAGCGAGAGTTTTGCCAGTGCTTGAGCAGCAAGGGCGTCGTTTCCTAAAATAGTGGCACTAGTGCTACCACAAAATACAGTTAATGCCAAAGTTGTAGCCTTCATGTTAAGAGGCACGGATGACAAGGTACTGGATAACGTCTTTCCTGGCTGTTGCGGTACCGACAGACATAAATATAACGTTCGAGCTGACCGACTTTATGTTAGCAGCGATTCAGTGTCCTTTCTAGATTTTAGACTTATACGTGCAGCTTTCCAGTGGAGGTTAAAGCTATGTAGGTAGCCTTGGAACTTATGCATTAGCCGTCAGCTGTTTTGATCTCCAGAAGCCCTAGAGGAGCAAAAGTTGCCCCCTCGAATCCCTGTACAGGAACTAACGGCTCGGAGGTATATCACCGCGGTTGGGGACAGGCCCAAGACCTTGGTGGCGCCGTCTAAATGCGATAGCGTTCGGGAGCGGATCGGGTACGTGGGACGTTGCGGGACGTTGTGGGACGTTCCGTGGCGCAGTTTCCCATGAACGGCGCCATGTGAGAATATCAGATATGAGGAGGGACGGTTACGCCACATCATCCCAGGAGAATGTTGTAGCAAGGACGCTTGGGTCTTTTGCACTCTTCTCTTGACACTCGTTATGTTGCACTATGGGATGTACTCAGGTAGTTTTACAGCAATTTCCCAGCCGCAAGTTTTCGTTGTGGTCACTCGTGGAAGCTCATCCGAGATGGTTGCTGTGCCGCAAGCACGCATACAAGAAACGAACCGAGAGACGTTTCTGCAGCAAGTGGCGTTCGTCTCCAAGGGGCGCCCTTCGCCCAGCCGGCGTCTATCATCTGCCGGTGGTTCATCTGCGATATCGCAAAGAGACAATGATCTCCGTTGTACAATATCATTTTGGAAAGATGGATGAGACAAACATACTGTGGCTACTGCTGCATGCGGGAGGAATCGTCGTAATTGCGGGAAATTTACCCAGGTAATTAGATAGCTCATCACGTTAAAGCTGGCCGAGGTTGGGTAGTCGCTTGGCTGTGTGATATTTCTCTCGCGCTCTCTCGCCTACAGCTGAGGTACCTCTCCTTGCACATCCCACTGCTTACCGTGCGAATCTAGTCGGTAGCGAAAGCTGGTATGATAATCCGAGACGGGTCGCTTAGATCATAAAGACCACCTCACGGCAAGGTAGTCATTCCTGCGCAAGGCCTATGATTGGTAGATCACTGATATGTATTCCACAGCGAATATACCAAATGTCCTATCAGGGAATCTCAAGATCCACGCCACACGCCCGGTTCTCTACAGCAGGATTCCGAAGTTTCAAGGGACTAAATACACCGTTTCCTGCCGAGTAGCGAAAGAGCACCTTGTGATAAAATCACAAGAGGACGGCTAATATGTTATACGGATTGGCCACCATCTTCATCCCGCGCGAGGTGCTGTGCCACGCCCAACTCGATGGTACATATGGTGTGGTACAGGTCTGCGTATACCGGGCTGGTTACGCATTTGCTTTTCTTGTTTTGTAGCCCATACACTAGTGTTTTCTTCCCCCTATCATCATGAGCAACCTCCCTCCCATCTCAGATGCAGATATTGCGTACAGCAATGCCTCGAGTCTGATGGTCCAGGCAGGTACCATTTTTGGGATCGCTTTGGCAATAACTCTACTACGCTGCTATGTACGCCTTGTCATGCTCAAATCCTTCGGCAAGGATGATTGGACCATCATAGTTTCAATGGTGCGCGGAACTGCTCGAACGTTCGACCTATGACACACTGCTGACTATGCATTACAAAGATCTTAGCAACTGTAGCTTTTGGTTGTTATGTTGCGGAAGTGCCCTTAGGCCTTGGGAAACATCTTGCCGTCATACAGATGGATCGACCTAGATATCGACAACTACTCAAAGTCCGCTTGGTTCATCAGATTTGTGTCACTGCAGGTGTGACAGTGGTCAAGATCTCCGTGAGCTACATGCTTCTGAGGTTAGCTGTACAAAAGAGTCATGTGTACTTCCTGTATAGTCTGATCGTGTTTCTGGTTGCGTTCATTATTGCTTGTACTGGAACGCTTGGTATATTCTCTCCCTGACAAGTCACAAAACAAACTGACAGCCTTGCAGTAAGTTCTTTTTCTACCAAGAACAGCATATGAAGGAGCACACCACTCCTCAGGGAATTGGAGAGCACTAACAAGTTGCCACTTCCAGGTTTTTATGTGCCTCCCAGTAGCAGCTATATGGGATTTTAGGCTTCGTCCGCCACCCATGTGCACAGGCGGCGCATTATGTCTAAGTGTTAGTACCTTTAGTCAGATTGCTCTTTTCAACTCAAGTAAGTCTTCTGCACCAGAGCCGTATGAACCTCTGCTAATTTTCTATAGTCGTCAACGTCGCTACCGACTTCTTGCTCGCCCTCCTGCCTATTCCGGTCATATTCAGTCTCCAAGTTCGAATCCGCATCAAAATCATGCTCGCTCTCGTCCTCTCGCTCGGTACATTTGCATCTGTTGCTGGGATAATGAAGGCCCATGTAAGCAAAACCATTTTGAACGACCCCGAACGCTTCGTACATGACACATTCTCCATGTGGAACTTCATCGAGCTTGATGTCGGTATTTTAGCCGCCTCTTTGCCTACGCTCAGGCCTCTGTTCAATCGCTTTCTTGAAGCTGCGCGATCAGTCGTACAGAGTCAGCCTACCACAACACCACGATTCAGCTTCCGAGAACCTGGATCGTTAGGATATGAGAAGCAAACAGATGAGTTTAGCGAAGTACTCGAGTTAGGGCAATATAAGGCTGGATGCGAAACGGCGGTTAGGGTCTCATCACGACTGCCGGAAGGTCACGATGTGCGTTCCTGGCGTCTTGACAGAGCGCATAATTCTGAGAGTGTCATGCCAACCATTCATAGTCGTGTGAGCCACTCGAAGGATATTCTGGTGACCAAGGATATAAGTGTGAGTTAGATGGCTGGCATAAATCATTCGAAATTGAAGACGAAAGCGCCACTATCACCCTAAATGATGTTCAGGATGACGTGAGTGCCAACTCAATCGCAGTCTTCTTACTTAACGAAACGACCACCTTCGCTTGCACCTAATTGATTCCCGTCATCCAACCACTCTCAGGTAAGCAGGCGATACCTGCTTCTGGCCCAATTCACCTGACGCTTTTCATCAAATTTTCCGACTGGATCATGTACACCAAACTGAGGCTGTGTTCGTCGTCAGGTATGTGTCTGAGTCTGTCTGCCGCGCCGTAGACATGCGATAAGTGAGGCGAGAATCGTTGCTGCAGGAGCAAGGAATGCGGCAGATTTCAGTTGCCGAAGGAAGCGCCAAGCACGCTCATCGCATCGCGCACTTGGAGTGCTTGCAACGAACACCCCATTGTAAATTTTATACGTCGTCGTATCAGAGTCCTGGGTGCCACAGATTCTTCTTAGCGAGATGAAAATGTCATATTGTCAGGCGATGATGACCACGAAAGCCGGATGTCGCTTGCTGTTGCATGGCATGCTATCTCCGCTGCGAGGCGCTAGAGAAAGCTTGGCATCGTGTGGCTGACTAGAGCACTCGACTTCTCGTGTCACAATCATTACCACGCCTCAGAAAAGGAATCAAGGAATCGTACTCAATATAGTTTGCTGCCTGCAGCTACGCGCATATTCAAAGGGAACATTCTCATCTAACGAAAGCACCGCCTCCGCTCGCGCCTAGCTGATTGCCCGTCATCCAACCACTTTCAGGCAAACAGGCAATACCTACGATACCTGCCACCTCCTCGAGCGTGCCCGGCCTACCACCAATCTCGTCCGCTAATCTCAGAGTTTCTTCGCTGTCCACTCCTGGTCTTTCTTTTGCTAGCGGGATCAATGCGTTGTACATTCTTAACGCTTGCTTCGGCGCCTCCGGCAGCCCGTTCAAAAGACCCGTATCCATAGGACCAGGGCTCACACTGTTGACAGTTGCGCGCTCAGCGAGTTCACGCGCCCAAACACGCGTCATAGCCTCTATCGCGCCCTTGGTGCCGGCATAGGACGTCTGTTGGATCAGACCCCATGTCGTAGTCGCGGAAGAAATGTTGACGATCCTACCAGACCTGTCGTGTGGAAGGTAGGGAAATGCAGCTTTGATGAGAAGCGCAGGAGCTTTGCAGTTGATGTTGAAGGTTTGGTCCCATAGCTCTACGTCAAGTTCTTGGATAGGTTGCGCATTCACGACCGCAGCATTGTTAATCAGTATATCGATCTGGAACGAGGGTGTGGCTGTGGGGTTCGTGAAAACAGCCTTTGCCGCATTGACGATGGTCGCGGGAGCGGAAGGGTCGAGGAGATCGGCGCGTACGGGTAGTGCGGTGATATTGTACGTTGTGGAGAGATGATTTGCCAACTCCGCTGCGATCTTGTCGGAGCTCGATGTTGCATAGTTGATCACAACGTTAGCACCGCGCGAGGCGAAGTGTGTGGCAAGTGCGGCGCCGAAGCCTAGACGTAAGTCAGTTTCCCATTCACTGGTATGTATTCACATTGCTCAGGAGAGGAGTATCATTTCATGGTAGGACGTACTTCGCGAAGCGCCAGTAATGATGGCAAGCTTGCCTTCGAAGACTCTAGGTGGTGACATAATTGGACTTTCTAAGTTCTATGGTATGTATCACGGGTATGCGGCCTATTCAAGTATCCAAGGACGAAGTACGTGTACAACGCCCACCGCTTGCGCGATACCGGTAGCGCGGGGAACCCTTGACTTCTTCAAACTCTAGGGTCTGTGTAGGAATGCCTGGTAGTGGAGACTCTTATTTCATGATGTGGGTCTTACACTAAATTCCCCGAAGTAGCGCCTGACGTGCACAACTATACCGAGCATCAGAAGACTATGTTAATCGAGGCAGTATTGCGGTGGTATCTGTGTTGGCGTTTGCAGGTGGTTGAGGGGCTACAGGAACTAATGCGAGAGTCTCCCGTATCGTTGGAAGTCACATTCTCCCTGACAGCAGCGTGCGTGGGGGTGTGGATTCGTTCAACGGACCTGGACGCTCACCAACATCAGGCAGTTCTCCACCACATCCCCGTCCATACAGCACTTGGCGATGTGCAAATCCTTGTACAGGACAATTCTTGAAACAGGACTGCAGCACATACGTAGGAGGGTTTTTCCGGCCCACCGCCTTGCACAAAAGTCTGGACTCAGTCTTGAAAATGCATCAGTTCGTTCGGAAATGATATGGGAGCACCATCCAGACAATGCTCGACCATTCAAAGAACAAATCCATGGACCATATCACGCTCAACAATATAGAGCTCCAGCGAATTAGCTCTCCGAGGCTGGTACGATATGAGATTGCTGTGGAGAGTGTGCTTCCTGAGCATCAATAGATCCAAAAGCATCGGACATGTGTCGAACCGGGAACTACTGCAGGCGGGCGACAGTCCCGGTACTAAGAAGCCTCTGCCGCTCTACCGCCCCGTTACCGTTATTAATATCAAACTTGCACGGCCTCAAACGGTCATCGTATCCCAGAGATTCGGAGCCGCGACGATCACAGCCTAATCCGGGGTGTTGAAAGGCTGGGGGGCGAGCGTTCTGTGGATGAGCCAGTGGCGCTCCTTTCTCCAGCTTTTGTTGTGTACTTCTTATTGCTCTGCATGCCCGGTGCTTGCGCTGCGTGGATTCGGTGAACCTTATTGTCCTTCTCTTCGATTCAGTCTTCTCTGAAGGTCAAGCAAGGCCATGGCGCCACCGACATCTCGCGATATGGCCCTAGCGGTCTTGATCCCATTACCATTCGACATCGTATCGACCATCTTACGGTTCTGGATCCGTTACAAAAGAAAAGCATGGGGACCAGATGACTGGGCTATGTTGATCAACTTGGTGAGCATTACGGATGTCAAGGCTCAGCATCTACTGACATCAGCCTAGCCGTTCTGGTCGGTGAGTACCATAGCCACAATCGCTATGGCTTGGAGCGGCGTTGGTCAGTACGATGGCTCGTTGAGCGAGTATCAATACTCTAATTCTTTAATGGTATGTCGCAGTCTTTCACTCGCCTCGACCAGACTTGTTGAGAAGACGAATTAACAACGAAAAGTGGTTCTACATTTTCCAAGAGCCGTGGTGCTTCACTCTCATCGCGATCAAGTGCAGCATCGGATTTGCCTTGATTCGAATCGCAAGCGGCAAGAAATGGATCGAGATGGTCATCTACATATGCATGTTGTCTTGTGCAATCGTCATGGGTGGGACGGGAATGTACCTCTTCTTCCAATGCTCGCCCGTACAGTATGTTTTGCGGTTCTCGTTTGAAAAACGCCGGAAGCTAACGAAGGGACAGAAAGAACTGGTATGTTAATATGCCAGGGGCATGTAAAGAGCGCACTATTCAGACGGCACTTTCGTACGCCGTCGCCGTGGTGTCGATATCAACGGACTGGATCTTTGCGACCCTACCCATATTCCTGCTTTGGGATGTACAACTAGACTGGCGAGTCAAAAGCTCCGTGATAGCCATGCTTGGTCTAGGAGTCTTGTAAGTGAATTTGCAATTTTGGGCAACAATGCTACCTGACCATGCCACTGACATATACACGACAGCGCCTCAATTGCTCCAATCGTGCGTCTTAAGTTTCTCATTGGCTTAAACGATCCGAACAGGCTTCTACAGAATCTCGGCGAGATCCTCGCCTGGGCTTGCGCTGAGATGAATGTCGGCATGTTTGTCGCCAACCTGCCCGCCTGCCGTCCCATACTCACCAATCTCATCTCGCACTTTTCGTCTTCGTTCCGAAGCCGGTCTGGACCTTCACACAATTATGGCTCGTCGAAGAAGCCATATGCCCGTGGCTCACTGCGTGGTGGCGATCCCGCATCGAAACACTGGATGGAGCTTGACGAGCGACCAGAGAGCACTGGACTGAACAACCATCTGAGCAACAAATCCAAGGATGTGGGTGTCGAGACGAAAATCTATGGTTAGTAAGGTCGCCGGACAAACTGCGTGTGAGACGCCTACTGACATCTTACTCCAACTTTCAGGTGACTTGGATGAAATCAGCAATATAAGCTCTGAACGTGATGATGGAAGCCAGAAGCGTATTGTTAACAAGCGACCAAGTGGCGATGGCATTCAGGTTAACGTTCAGAAAGACTTCAAAGTCGAGATCACTAGCGGGAAGCAGTTACCACCGTTGCCTAGGCTGCCGTCGGAACCAGTCTGAGCCGTGGATATTGGTCTTAAGTTGTAGTAATATAAGCTAGAAATGTAGAGTGTTATCGCAAGCAGGCGTGGTTCCCATCTCCTTCCCTGTACTCAGTTAACCTGAAAGACATTCGAGATCAATACCCGTGCTTCTTCAACTCCTCCTCAGTCCACTCCCACAACTTCTTCCGCAGCCCCTCATCTCTCGCGTGTCCACTTCCCGAGCCCTTCTTTCCTACAGGCATGTAGAATGCGCCATTCTCCAGATGGTCCTTCGCAGTCGTGGCACACCATGTCGTGTTCAACGCGCCACCTTCAGGGCCCTGGTAATGACCTGGCAGTATCATGCCCACTAGTCCATATATCCATAACCCGACCTTCAAGAATACGTTCGAGCGGAGGTTATTGAAGAGGTCTGTTAGAATAACACCAGGGTGTAGAGACACAGATGTTATCGTAGGGTATTCGAGGGCGAGGGAGCGAGCGAAGAGTATGTTCGCTAATTTCGAGGCGCCATAGCGACGCCATGTGTTTTCCTTCTCGAGCGCTTGTTGGTCGAATTCAATGCCTTTGGATACGGCAAGACGTTCGCCCATGCTGCTCAGGTTCACGATCCTGACATCGGCGCCGGGTTGCTTTGCTGTATCTAGCATTGTCGGGATGAGGAGCTTTGTGAGCAGCGCGTGGCCCATGTGGTTGGTGCCGAATTGTATCTCATAACCCTCTTTGGTCGTGCTATATGGGGACGCCATGATACCAGCATTGTTAATGAGTAGATCAAGTCGCGATTCCTGGCTCTTGAACGTCGATGCTGCGTCTGCGATGGAAGAGAAGGACGTCAGATCGAGTGGTAGATGTACGATTTCGCAGGCATTTGGGACGCTGTTCTTGATGTCGGTGATAGCGTCGCGGGCTTTGGACTCGGTACGAGCGGCGAGGTATATGCGCGTAGGGTTATGGGCAGCGAGGTATGCAATGGTTTGTTTGCCTAGCCCAGCGTTACCTGCTCGTAGGTTAGAACAATGGTATGACAGCGCTTGGTAGACATTGGGAGATACGTACCACCCGTGACCAAGATGACTTTCCCCTCTAGGCTCCCAATATCCTTGGATGGGTCGAAAGACTTTCCCATGTTGATGCGCTTTGTTTTCTCACAAGATGCGGGTATGACGAAGTTGTATCTGTACAACAGCAGCGCAAACAGATGGTCTGCGATATGGCACAAGATATAGATGATGCCCCTTGACGTTGGTCCGGGACGCGTACTTTGTTGTGGCTGTTCGTTTGATAGAGATGTAGTCTCAGACTCCGCGGATATCCTGTTGGTCGCCTCCCACTGGGATCGGGAGCATAGTTGGCCTACGTACGTACCAGTTGACGGAGCGGTCCGTTCGCGGTGCTTTTGTCGCGAAAATGCCGAGGTCGAAAGCGCGCTATGACGTCTTCCATCGGACGCGTCTCGTTAACCCTTCGGGTCCTATCTACAAGTTGAAAGTGATTCATAGTTTGATGTCCGCGTGTGAAGGCGATGTTGATGCAACGTACGGGGTTACCAGCGCGAGTGTGTTATGTCGTGAGGTGATTACTACACAGTGGGTAGGTACCAGCTAGTGCTTACGACCTCCCAGCATGCACGCCAATAGTAAGAGATATAGGTAGACAACATGCTCATATATATACTTCAAATGGGGTATCACTATGCTAGAAGTCTAAGATGCAAGCCAAAATAAATGAAAATGCCCCCAGACCTGCTCTGTTGATGCGGTCCCTACGCCATTACCCTCCCCTCGAGCTAGAAAGTCCTGCTCTAGGATTATTCTGGAATTTCTCATAAGGGTTATTTGCAGCTGCCAGTTCTTCGTCGGAATCGATATCATGCACTACCACGTAATCGCGACGCGTCGGAGCAGTGGATGCTTTTGCTGCGGGTGTGGTTGGAGCAGAATGTTGCTTTGCAGGAATAGGTTTGGCCTTGAAAGAGGATAGAAGATTCTGTCGTTCTTCTTCGAGCTCGTTGTCACTTGTCAGATCGATGGCCTCTTTGCACTGGACAGAGGTAGGGCGTGTAACGCTTTTTCGCTTCCGCTTATTTGAAATTGGCGCGACTGGAGCCTTAGCTGGGGATGCGATGACACCCTCCCACTGCTTGTCTGTGTGAGTTGGCGCAAACGCACCGCGACTTGTAGGATGACATGATATCATGTTTGGAGATTGTGATATCGCGAAAGCGTTGTGTGAACCTTGGGCCATCTCAGGAATATGATCGGGTATTGAACAGAGTTGTGTTGACTGCTGCATAGGAGCTATTGGTGTACAATAGTCACTAGATCCTGAGATGCCAGTCTTTAGGACCTGCAGATCTTCAGGCTCTGTTGTGAAAGGGGTGTGCACGTTGGACTTCTGTGGGTCTTGCAATTGCGTTGGAGGTATGTGGTGTTGGTGGTATGCTTGGGGAGCTACATTCGACAAGCCTGAGGCTGGAGCCAGGGAAGCAGGTGCAGGACCAGTTCGCTTTCGTTTTGACGTAGCGATGCGTGATTGTGGCTCCTCCTTCACTTCCACTGGACTCCGCGGTGGCAGGGTGGAGACTTTTTTTTTCGCAGATGTTGCTCTTTTTCTTGAAAGATAAGGTGGCGAAGACACGGTTGCTGTTGCTTTCGCGGCGCCAGAAGACATCGACTTTGAGGCCTGATCCTGCTGGTTTCGATCCACCGTAGTGCCATCTACCACGCCTCGGATGGCCGCCAGGTTTTCGACGAAGTCCCAGACAAACTTCCAAACCGTCGCATTCAAGCGAAGGTCCTTGAAGTGCTCACGAAGCGCCTCTCGAAGAGTTCTGATATCTCCAAGCAATAGTTCGTTGTTGCGTGTTTCCGAGTACATCGAGATAAGGACGGTTGCTGCTACCATCTCGATGGGCGCGAACGTCTGCACACCACTCAGATGCTTGTCAGCATTTGTAAAAGTGTCTGGATCTCGCTCTATAAGTTCTCTTAGAGTAGTCCAGACGCTCGCAAGATGTGATTTGATAGCATCATCTACAGCGCCAGTGTTGCTCAATAGTTTGGGTAGTGCGTTGTAGTTCGTCTTTAGAACTGGTAGCCCATTTGCAGCAGTGGGATGCTTGACTTCGATGATTTGGCTAAAGCAAGACAAGGTGATTTGAAAGTCTTTTGCTCGGGCTCGGTCCTTCATCAAGCCGTAGATAGCCGGAAAATCGTCGACGAAAAGTTTCGCCAACTCTTGCCATGGGCCCTGCTTCGCGCGCATCTTCTCGGCCACTGTGAGTTGAACACCCATCTGCACTCTAGCAAAAAGATCTTCTTCTTGTTCCTGAGTAAGATGTGTGAATTGGAAGGCGACAAAATCTTTGTCCAAGAACATCTTTTGCGCTTCCAAAGAGAGCACTCTCTTGTGTTTGGTGCCAGGAGTCTTGCAAAACCACCTAAGACTGTCAGTGAGTCGCTGTAGGACAATGTTTGGGTTGTCTACCATCTCTCGCCTTTATGATCATGGCAAGGAATCATACCCTTTACGAATGCCCTAATAGAAGACAGACGCTGCTTGCCATCCACACAAACAAGAGTATCGCGTGGTGTACTACCATCCGTGCCAGCACTCCGCTTCTTATTCAGAATGATGGGCGGGATGTAATAGTTTTCTATACGATCGTTAGCAAGCTGATCTGGCTTTGACGTTGCTTAGAGACTATACCCATCAAAGAATTGACCAGACCTGTCATACGCTCGGCTATCACTGTCAGTGTGCTTCTGTGATGACCAAACTGGATGTGCTCACCTGTCCAGACAACTTCACGTTGATATTCTGGATCAACGTCAATGACGCCGCTGTCGAGTTCCTCTGACAAATTTTAGCAGTGCCATCTGTGTCTATTCATTTAGGCTTAAAAATACTTATCAGATTCGCCAAACTTCGCATATTGACGTTCGGCTGCGGTAATTGAGGGCGAGGTTTGTAACCACCCTCATTATCACTGTCGCTGCCGCTTCCCGCAAAGATGTTGTCATCAGCTGCGATGTGTGTTGTCATTGTTACCGACTTCCATAAGTGTACAACCCTGGCGTGCTAGGGTAAAGGCACTGTATCGAATCATACCGACCACACTGACGTAGCATCAACTAGTCTTGAATTGGGCTTATGTAAGCTATCTCTAGTTAGCTAGATCGGGACTAGTCATAGAGCTGCCACCTTCACTTTCGCAGTAGATCAGAGGGAGTATGCATACCAGGAGTGAGGTGTTCGCTTTGTATCAACACATTAGTACTTCGGCTGCAGCACATGCATGTGGATATTTCCTTCTGCAGACAGATTTGTTGGGTTCTTGCATTAGCGGCTAATCGCTGGTACAAACAGCCAACGCCTGCCCATCTCTCCACGCTCAGGTGAGAGTATGGCAAGATCAACTATATGCTGACCTTGATGTTCAACTGCTTTGCGGCCTCGCGGGCCTTATCCGTATCCACACTTCTTATCTCATCAGGCACCATCTTTCCCTCGAAAGCGCCTCCGGCCTCTGCAATCAATGTCTCTAGTCCGTCTCCACTGGCATATGACCAGAACCTCACATACCTATCCACAAACTCGAGTGCCACCTCTGTGCCTGCCGGTATAAATGCCGTCTCGCCCGCCCTGACCAAATGTCCTGTCTCGCCATTCACCGTAAGCGATATCGCACCATCTAGGACATGATACACCTGGTGTACCTTCTCGAACATAAACCCCTTGCTCAGCACTGAGTTCTCCAACTCGCTCCCAGACTCAATACTCGTGATAGCAAAGTTACCCGAAGGTCCCTTACTCTGTTTCATAGTAATGAACGGCCTGGACAGAACTCCCTCAAGCAAGAAGCATGGCCCAGTATTCGCTTTCAGGAAATACGCTTCCTGAACCTCGGGCAGGACACACTCTCCTTCCTCGAAATCTGCCACCTCCGCACCCTGGAACTGAGGTTGGAAGACAACATCGAACCGCTCTTTGATCTCACGTATCTTGGGTCCAAAGACTGCTCCCGTATTCCTATTGTCGAACTCATCGCATAGTACGCCTTGGTAATCCTCTCCTACGAAACGGAAGAAGTCAACCCAATCTCCCGGTGTTACGAGACCCATTGATTCATTTGGACCTTGGTCTAGTAATTGTGGTTGGTGCACCACGCCCGGTGGAACGTACGCGAAATCACCTGGGTTGAGAATCCGACATTTATCACCAGCCCAGATCTTCAACCGGCCTTTTGTGCACATGAATACGTCGTGGGCATGATTGTGGTAGTGGAAACCTGGAGGGTCGGCTAGGACACCGTCTTGGCCGAAGACACTCATGGTGCCGTCGGTTTCGGCGGCCGAGCACATAATTCGGAAGACTGCTTTTGTGCCAGGAATTGTTATATGCTCGCCCGTGTGTGAGGGGAGGAGGTACGGTGTCGGTGCGCCGGCGGGGAGGCGGACGCGTGGTAGTGTGGACTTTTTTGTTTCTGACTTGGCAAGAGACGAAGAAGGTATAGCGGAGTCATTGCGTGTAAGAATGGGGAGTGATGCGGCAGCCGTGGTCGCCATTATGGACGATGCTTGTATGGTCGCTGTTTAGGTGGAAGTATACTGGAAGGACGGCTGTGGGCGAGTAGTAGAATAGAAAGGATTTGGTGTAAAGCGGCATATCAACCTTTATATACTCACCAGGTAAACACTTATCCACACGTGGATTTCTATGTACCCATCGACCTACTCATTCAAGCATAGCAAAACATCGTCTGACCATACGTACTTTCTCCACACTCCCATCTGCCGACACCCCGAGACCTGTAGTACTCCGCCTATCACAGAATGGCCAGCAAAGCTCATATCCCGCTATGTGCCTTCGGATCAGGTCGGAAGCGGCAGGTTTTTGTCTCCGACAGCAATCAAGCCTCCGACTCGCGGTGTAAAAGGTGCTTGAGATACTACAGGTATCCTAGTTCATGCCGGGCGCATTGCTCCACCAAGGGGGAAACGCAACACTACCAGCTCAACTATGATATCTTTACCATCTGCATTAGCACTGTTCTCCAATGGGCTGTTTGGAGTCATTAAAAAGGGTAAGATGCTTGTGTTTTGACAAGGAAGAGTGAGACACATCCAGCTAGTAGCAAGCACACTGCAGGGCTGCAACACTCGGCTGACCCCGCAATAGCGCGATTCCGCTCGGTATGTGGAGAAAGCTTACCGATGATGTACCTTGCTCCGCCCTAACTTTACTGGTAGTCGGCAACACAATAAGATCCGCCGCCTGTAAAACAATAGAAGTGTCCAATCTCGACGTCTTACAGCAGTCTCCACCGCCTGGCGGGATGGATTTTCCTGCAAGCATGCTGGTAGCCACATCGTGTTCGCACTCCGACGTTACCGACGACCGAGTTCGCGGTTGCGTCGCGGGCTTCTGGACCCATATTCTTTGAGAAAAGGGTGAAGCTGAAACATGGGGATATCTATATTCAATTGGCAGAAAGATCGTGATTGCACCTCAACGCCTCCTCTCCCTTTTTGTCCTACTACTGCGGTAACTGCCTTCTCGTCACATTCTACTTGGGACCACTCCACTTGCCACTTGGGCCGTTTCCCCTTCCTCTGAAGCCACCGCCACGAGCGCCACCTCTACCGCGTGGACTCTTTGTCTTCTCAACTCTACCCTTTCCTCCTCTACCCTCTCCACCACTGACGTTGCCGCCTCTTGTTCGTTCCTGACCTAATCCTCTCCTCTGACTCTTCTGGCCCGCGCCTCCACTCTTCACACCGCCCCTACCCATTCCAGAGCCGGATTTTGCTTTTCGAATCTCTTGCCAATCTGCTTCTGCACCATCGTCGTCCATGTCCATCTCATCATCCTCATGTGTGCGCTTATTGCTGAACTTAAGTCTACCTTTCTGGCCAGCCTGGGCTGTGTCGCGGCCACGGATTGCATCAACATAGGCGTTGATACCTGCTTCAAGGGATGTGTTTTGGTCGTCGATATCCATGAGGACGTCGTCTTCGGCGATGTCTTGCTTCTTGGACTTCTTGCCCTTAGTCTCGACTTCATCATCAGATTCGCCGATAACAAGCTTGCCGTCTTCGTTCGTGCGGGCCTTCATCTTCTGTGGTTGTTTGCGTTGGCGCAGGGGCTTGGTAGAAGAGATGTTTCCGAGGGCGCGTTTGGAGAGTAGATCAAGCGGCTCGTCTTCGTCTTCGATGATGTACGTGTTTCCGCCCTTTGCACCGCCCCGCTGTTGCTTGCTTTGGCTCTTGACGAATTCGTCCTCTGAGTCGCCGTCGCTCTCTTCGCTTTCACTGCCGTACACAGCTTGGTCATACTCGCTCTCAAACTTGCCCTTTCGCTTCTCAGCTGGCTCCTCGCCATCCTCTGTAGCCTGCTGCTTCTTCTTCTTGCGCTGCTCGCGTGTCTTACGGATGTTGGTGATGAGTTTGCGATCTTCAGCGGGTGTGGCGCGTTCTACTTCTTCGACGCCAAACTTCCGGACCATTCGTTCGACGATGTGCTTGACCTTAGCCTTGAAGTGTGCCTTGTGTTCGTGACTCCAGACCATCAAGTTCTTGAGCAAGGTGTTCAGACGTGGTCGTACAAGCGATTCTGGTAGTGAGATGACCTCAACTTTGACGAAGCCAAGCACACTGCGTACAATTTCTCGGTTTGGGTTCTGAAGGAAGATGTCCATCAGGTCGCAAAGATTGGTTATGGTTTCCTTGGAAATCTGGGCATGGAATTGGTAGAGAATGCGAGTGACGGCGGTGATAGACGCGGAGATCATGTGGGGTGTAGTCGCAGCCAGACCAGCCGAGACCATCGTGAAGTATTCTTCAAGCGAGGCTTCGACGGTTGGCGCATCGGCTGGCATGTTTGGCACCTTGGCTTGCACGACCTGACCTCCTTCTGCCATCTTCTCACCCATGGCGACAAGCAGGTTGTAGGCCGCCTCGCGCGCCTTCTCGTTGGTCTCCTTGGCGGAGATGACTACCTCGGAAAGAATGGCTGGGATGAAGTGCAGATCGCTTTGAGGTAGAGACTCGATGACTTGGAACAGTGCATTAAGTCTGTCGCGACGGGCTGGGGTAGATGCTTTCTCCGCGCTTCCTAGCAACAGCTGTTGCAGTTCACCGTTACGCTCTTTCAAAGCGGCTTTACCCATCTCCGACTCCGCGAGACGGGGAATGAGCTTGTACGCCTTCTTTTGTAACTGCGGTTCGTTTTCTCTGTTAATCATGATCTCTGCCATGCGGAAGAGGGACCGATAACTGTCGCGTGGGAGGTAAAGGGCAATGGTAATAATAAGATCCATGAGGGTATGGCTCATCGGTGGCATCTTGTTCGGGCCTGTCTCTTGCTTCTGCTTAGCTGCCTGCGTCTGCGAGCCAGGCTCAGGCAGTGAGGCCTCAAGGTTAGACGCAACTCGCTCGAATGTCTCCATGAGCTCGCGCTCGGGGATGATACTCAAATAGGCGTTGATAGTCCTGAGAATAGTTCCGCGGTACTGTGGCAAGGTCTGACTGTAAACATTGAACAGGACTGCAAGCATGTTGCTCGCAAAATCCGCCAGGTGATCGAGGTTCTTCTGTGCATCGGCTTTGGATATCCGAGCCTGCGCAAGTAGATCATCATCAGACTCCAGCTCTATGATTGCTTTGTTGCTATCAACCAGGTTCTGAAGAGCTCGGCAGACGTCCGTTCGTAGGTCGGCCTGGCCATAGAGCAAGTTCGCTAGCATCTCGCAGAAGCTCTGGTCAAAAGCCTCAACCAGATCCAAGGGCAGGTCGCAGTATCCGGGAAGAATCGACCAAATTTGCTGTACGACCGTCTCGAACACTTTGATTTCCATTGTCTTCTCTTTTTCGCCATGATCAATAACCTTCTGGTATAGCTCTTCGCTCAGCGGCACCATCTCAGTCCTGAAATGTGCCAGCTTAGTGTTGTGGACTGAATCGCGGAGAAGTGGCAGCATCCAGACTCTTCCGGTTTGTCCTGGAGGTGGTCGCGGCAAGTTTAATGGGAGGATGTCCAGCACGACATCGGGACCCATTGCGCTGATGGCCCTTGAGATGACTGAATCCGCCTCTTTTTTGCCAGCAAAGCTGTCGTTACCCCTCAGGTCTCCAACCACCTTCAACACAGGCTTCAGAATAGGGTCTGAACGCCACCTTAAAGTCTCGAACATGGCAGACAAGACGCTGAAAACCTCCATCCACGCAGCCTGGTATTTGACGCTCAACAGGTCCTGTGCAATCTTTGCGACTTTCTCGAGTGTCTTCTCATCGTATATTGAGGGCTCTAGGATAACACTGTCGGGCACGAGGTTTACGAGGAAGGAGATGAGGCATTCTGAGGCGGAAATACGGATGTTGTGCGATGAGGACGTGAGGAACTCGGCGATCATGGTGAACAGGTCGGGTAGCTTCATGAAAGTGTCTTCGGGCTCGATTTGCGCCGAGACTTCGTATCCGCGCGAGATGACGGCTATCCATGGAGGAAGAAGTTGTGAATCGTTCTTGGAGGGCTGTAGTTCGGAGATGACCTCGAGTAGCCTGGGAAGCTTAGCAGAGGCGAGTTCATCAGCCATGCCGGCGAAGATGACCTCGAAGATCTCAAAAGCAGCCATAGTCAGGAACTCGTTGGTCGACTTGGAGATGTTCAGCAACAGCTCACACAGTACATCGATCTTGCTGCTTGGCCAGCCTCCAGACGAAGTTGCAATCGTCTTGATGAGCTGCAGCGCATGTATCAAATCGGGGTCCTTGTTGTCTACGTCCTTCTTTCCCTTGTGTTTCCGCGCCTTGGCTGCCGCCTCTGCCGCGATGTCCTTGAGCATCTTCTGGGCCGTCTCGGCGCACATATCGGCAGCTGGGTGGTCTAGAGCAGGGCTCGGCGGCGGGTTCGCCAGCACCTTCTTCAGTGCTTCCTGCGCCCTCTTCCTCACCTTAGGCCTGTGGTCGACAGAGATTTGTAACAGACCTGCGACAGCTCTGCGCGGGCTGATAGTCGTCTGCGGCAGCTCCCATGCGCGCGCATCCTGTACCACCAGCAGTGACTCGAGACATCCTATCGAAGATCGGATGAGCGGCGCATCGGCATCTTGGGCTGTGAGGGCGGGCGCAAGGTTGGTGAGGATGTCGGTGAACTTGCTTCGCAGCAGTGGGGCGGGGACGTTGGGCGTGACGAGGTCGAGGAGGTAGATGGTCGCAGTCGCCGTGTCTTTGTTCGCAATTCCTTGCTCGGTGATCTGGCGGCCAAGCAGCGACAGCAGCGCTGCGAAGTAGGCCGTCGGGGTGAACTCTGATTTCTGCTGGCGGAGCGTGTCTTCAATGGCCGCGAGCAGGACATGCGTCTGACTTGGTTAGGATGCGACTACGCGTGGAAAAAGGAGATGCGACATACGTGCTGCTGGCCTTGCAGCTTCGGGCTGTCCCGGATCTTGGTCAGTCTCTCCTCGAGCGACATGACGGGCAACTTTGGCGTTGTTGTAGACGACTGCGCTGCAACATTTCGCTTTTTTGGCCTCGAACTTTTTTGACAGGGCAGGGATCTTGCCGCACGCTATCGATAGCCCTGCACGGCCCTAAACCCCACTGGCTCCACCAAGAGCCTTCTTTCACCTTCACATTTCACGCAGTCCATCATGTCAGAGCCTCATCATGTCGATCCAAATGTATATTGTAATCGCAAGCTTTCCGCAAGTATCATGCGCTGTTGCGCACACGAAGACAACCAGGGTATAAACAAAAACATCGCCAACCTTGTACAAATATGCGTGCCTCGCAGGTATCCAGACGAATGTGCCCATTGAACCCCCTCAGATCGCCAGTCGGCCCCCTATATTCCCTACTCTATTGAAAACAAGCATTAGACAACTCGTGAGTTGCCGCGAAGTCAAGCCAACTAGCATGTGCAAAAGTGAAAGAAATTACAAAGGACTACTCCTCCACCAGGGTATCATCAACGCGTCCCCGGACACTGCTCTTACTGCTCTTCTTCGAGATATTCATGAAGCTAAGCCTCTTCTTCACGCTGTCGGTACGTGAAGACAGCGATTTGTCGCTCTTTTGGCTCTTGATTGTTTCTGGCCGCTTCTGGCTAGCTTGTCGCTGGAGGCTGGCGTCGCTTCGGTTTGTCGGTGCCTGGCTGGAGAAGCTCGGCAACGCTTCTGGTTGAGGCGAGCTTGGCGTATGGTTGAGGAAGCTCAGACTTAAGCGGTTTCTCGTGTGCGTCTCCTTGCTGCGACTTCGCGATGACACTGTCGTTGACGCATCGTCGTCGGCCGAGGGTTTTTCAGGTTTGGCCTCCTTTTCCTTTTCCTTCTCCTTCTCCTTCTCGGGCTCACCCATAAGGAACTCCTTCGTCAGAAAGGCTAGACTGAGCCTCTTCTTGTCTTGTCGGGAAGCCCGACCGTTGAGAACCGGTGACGTTCCCCTATCGCCGTTCACTTGGGCCTCATCGGGCGTCGGACTCGCTATCTGAGAGCGAGAGGTAGCTGCTGCGAGCCACGAGCCGGTAGGCGAGCGTAGTGTTGGTGCCATGTTTGGTGGGAGTAGCGTAGACAACTCGCGAAAAAAGGCTGATTCGAAGCCTGAAATAGTTAGTTGCCAGCCGAAGTAGGAATGACACTGTACATACGCTGCGTGAGGTCTGATTTGGTGGCTTGCTGGGCAGGCCTCACATACAACGACAGGCAGCGACGGATGACCAGAGCGTAGTCAATCAGCGCCACCCGTAAGCCGTTTTCCAGCGGATTGGGCCGTCGTGCGTTTTCACCATCTTCCTCGTCATCCTCTTCACTTGGAGGAGGCAGCAAATCATGATAGTTCGCAACACAGTCCCGGGAATTCATATCTACTGCGTACATGAGCTCTTGAGTCAGTGTGTTGAATGTAGTGTCATCGCCATCCGTAATTCGTTTCTCGATTGCAAGGAGCTCCCCAGTCTTGCGCGAGGTTCGCTCAATGGCCATTTGCAGTGGTGTAAGTGTCACTGTACCAACCGCTACTATCTCACTTCTTCGCAGAATCGTAGGGAAACTCTCTGCTGTAGTGTAGAGCGTTTTCTCTGCTGCTGCATCTCTTGCGTTGACGGTAGACGGCGATCGACGAGATGCTGATGTGAAATGCGACGGACGAGACAGTAAATAGTAGTCCTTGACGGATTGAGACACCTTCGCCCGTTGGTAGATCGGATGAGTAAGGTCCTTCTGTGGGCTTACAGGGTAGATCTGCAAGTACTGGCCCTCGAGGTCTTGCTCTCCACCTGGGTTGACGATTTGCGCTGAAGGATGTTGTTGCTGCATTCGATCCGTAAATGATGCCAACCGGTCGTTGGACGATCCCTCAAAGATGAATTGCTTATCTCGAAGTCCTGGCGGAAACCCTAAACCCTTGTATACTACGCGGAAGTAACGTGGATTCGAACGTTCGCCCTTTGCAATACTTTCGTGAATCTTTGCCATAGCGTGCTGTGTACGAGCCAACTTGGCGAAGTCGAATATGTTGTGTTCATACTGGGCTGCGAGCTCCGTGTAGGCGGCTAACGCATTGTTCCATGACTGTCCGGTTTCGTAGTGATCGATCATTTGGAAGTACAGCTGCTCTTTACGTTCAAACGCAGGCTGCGGCGGCATGTTGGGTTCGGTCAGCGGATCCACAGTCGAGTTCGGATCCCATTCGTAAAGCTCGGCATGTAATCTGAGCGCAAGGCCTGCTTCCGTGTAGTTTCCCGCATCCACCTGCAATTCCACAAGCTGATGCACATAACGGATGTAGATATCTTCTTTCTGCATATCCTTCAGGAACTCCATAAGATGCAGAGTGTCCATGATGTGGAAGACTTCACCAGCTGCGTCGGTGCTATGCACAGCAACGAGAAGGTCCAGTAGCTCATCTATGGTCGAAATAAGATCTTTCAAAGCTGCTAGCAATGGTTCTTCTGGATCCTGAGCAAGAGGCTCGAACAGTTCTACCAGCTCCTGGATGAAGTGCTTTTGCAAAACCGCCTCGGTCAAGTGTTTCGTTTTGAAGAGATTGTCCAGACAATCGATCATCTCGGCTTGTACAAGAGCAAGATCCTCGCTGAGCGTCCACTCGCTGATAATCATCGTTTGCAGCACTTCAATGGCCACACTGCGAAGGCCCTCGTGTACACTGAGACAGAGCTCAACGATAGGCGCCACAAGTCCGGGCACGTATTGCACTTGGAAACCACCCATCTTTTCAAGCCCGTATTGACCCTTATCTTCAGCGCTGGCCTCCCAGCCAATCGCTTCCCAGCTGCGTTGTAGCAGGTCGGCGCCATGCTCGCGAACATCGCCAGCAATCTTCCACACAGCGCGTCGTTTCTGCTCCGGAAAAGTCTCAAGCGCGAGAGCATCGCTACCGACGAGTTTCAACAGCGCATCGAAGAAAGCTCGCCAGAGTTCTGTATTGAAGCTATCGGCCTCGTCAGGGAGTGGGAGGAAAGAGTCATGCAAGATGTTGAAAAGCTTCTCTAATGCACGCATGGTGGCTTTATGATGGTAGATGTGTACACTCAGCCATGAGCTAGGGTAAGCTTCGCAATCCAGAATCGATATGTAGACTTGCAGTATCGTGAAGAGAAACTCTGCTGATTCTTCCTTGGGCAGCTCGGGCTGTAAGAGAATAGGCAGGCTAGACATAGCGGCGAGTACAGCTGATATCTCGGCCATTGCCTCGTCAAACGGAGCTTCGGCAGTCGCCGCTCGTGATTGGAATGGATAACTCGTTGGGAAGAGCAGCGAGAGTGTCTTCTTAGCCGGCCGAGGGGTGGCTTGAATTGCGCGGTATGAGTCTACGAGCTTTGGCATGTACTCGCAAGCTTCTTTTCCTAGCTCTTCAACCTGCGACGCAACCACGGAACAGCAGAGACGGACTTGATCCTTCCACTGGTCGGTGACAGTCTCCACTCTACCCCAGTATGGCGCTAACCACTGAACAGTACTTGCTAAAAGCAGGCGACGTACGTCCGGAGACCTGAAGATCTGAAGGTCAGAGAGGTGGTGTATTAAGAGAAGCTTGTAGAGAATCAGCTTTCCCTGTACTTTGGAGCATGAGTCAACGAAGCCTGCCGTAAGCTTGAAGACCTCTGTGGCCGGCATACATCCGTCAAGTTCGGGAAGCCACGAGTGAAGATTCTGTACGAGGAGGGTCTTGGTTCCGATGAGAACAGGTGAGGGATTTTCCATCAGCGCTTGCAGCGATGTAAAGAGCGTCTTCATCTCTTTACTAAACTGAGTCCGATCCTTGATGCCAATGCTCTCTTCTTTCGCTTTCTGCTTCTCCCGTGCGTTGACCAGGAACTTCATGATGAGTTTGCCGACTTTGAACGTGGCGCGCAATCGTCGAGAAATCTCGGAGTCTGTAGGTTTGGCGAGAAGTCGACCAAGGCTTTGCATCAGGCACGAAGTAACAAGAGAATGGAACACTTTGGTTCGCGCATACTGGTCCACCAGAGGCTCAAGGTTGAAGCGTCTGTCGTGTACTATGCCTAGTACTATGACGACGGCATTGAAGACCAGATCCTCGTATTCGTCACTACCGGCGTAATGGCTTTGAATGGCGAACAGGGCATCGAAAACTTCGCTCAGCAGCTTGACGATCTCTATCTCTGGAACAAAGTTAAAGCGGCGCAACAGTCCTACAAGCTCTCCTGGTGGTTGCTCCTGCCACTTGATGAGACCCAAGATAGTCGGATCTTGAGAGTATCGTGTACTGCACAGGAAGGTCTTGACATGAACAGATGCCATGGGGCCCATGACATGCTCGTCCTTCTTCTTGGCACTCCATGGCAGACCGAGGTATGCACCTTTGCCGGCAATCATACCCGATGTGTATTCGTCATATCTGTACAGCGTTAAAGCATGGTCGCCATCACGAGCAAAGGCGTCTTGATTCCAAAGAGGCATCCAGCAAAGGGCAAATGGAAATCCTGGCGCATCGGCAACGCTCATGACTAAGTGTGATCCGGGTACGTCCTGGGGGTCAATAGCAAGACGGATTGTCGAGTTCCAGCCCTCGCCGCGCTGGGCTGCTGTGGTGCGCCAGGCTGTATGGCCTGCGCTGTTAGTTGAAGGGTAAATGCACCCCTCAATGCGCTCTCCAGAGCATTTCCGGACCTCGATCGTGAGCTGGAGGTTAGTCATTGGAGAGGTCTGCACCAGCGGAACGGTACCAGTCTTCGGATGGGCCAGGAACGCGTTCTTTGGGAGGAATGGCTCGACAAGCGTGAGGTAGATGTCACTGCGTGGCTTGGTTGGCGCACCTGAGAATCCAATCTTCCGACATTGCCTGATGTTGTGCAACATGGTGGGGATCTTCTCAATCAGACCCTCGGCATCGGCGTGGACAAAGGCCTTCAGGTGTATGGTAAGTCGGCTAATGTGCGCGCTCAACTTGTACTTGCCACTGGCGCTTGGGTATAGTTCTGGCAACACGCTGTCCCAGCCACCATCACTCTCTAAGATGTCTTCTCCAGCCACTGCAGTGCTGTACATCCTGACGGTTTGGTCCGCCTCTGACTTGGATTGTAGTATCTGATTCACAGATACTACGCCGACTGCAACAGACCTCTTGAGTGTCTTCTGGTCTCGAGAGAGAGCCCGGGCTCGTGTGCTTGCTGTTGCTGAGGAGCCTGGCCGCGTATCGGAATTCTGCGATCGAGTCTGTTCAAGGCTTGGGCGGCGGCGTTCATCCGAAGAGTCTGTGTGCCGTGATTCGGTGTGTCGGGAGTTGGTTGATTCCTTCCTCTTAGAGCCGAACATCACGCTGCGCCTTCCACCCTTGATGCTGCCTTGTTGGGAAGGCTGCACTGCAGACCCTTTGCTTGGTGCTGTATCCTTGCTCGTGCCTACCTTTTCTGCTGCTGCTGTTGTCGCCGAACGAAGTGGCTCGTTTGTCATCAGCCTGAAGACGAGATACAAGGTAGTACCTGATCCTGCGCCTTCGCCAATGTCGGTCAGACTGAGGTCTACAAGCAATGCGCGGAGTTTGTCGCCGCTCAAGGACACGGCTGCTCCGTCTCGCCCAGTCAAATCAAAAGAGTACGCCTCTGAAAGTGGTTGTGGTGCTGACCCCGGCGCCTTCAGGCACAGGTACATGCTGATCTGAGCCGCGCCTTGTACGACGTCCCCCACCACGTTTTTCAGACTGACGAACAAATGGTGTAGGTTGTGCTCATCGACCTGAGCTGTTGGTCTGCTGTCCAGCAGGCTCATCATGGACTGCAGTTTCGTAACTTCAATGGCCGAGTCGTCGCCCGTCAGAATGCGGCCACGCTGCGAGGGGCTGCGCACAATGACATCCCCACAGAGCATCTTGTTTCCCGCCACGAGGTCCCAGACGGTTGCTTCGCGTACCTTTTCCAGCTCTTTGGCCGTGAGCACCTTGTGCAACAGTTGGCGGCGTGCCGTGTCCAGGCGGTTCACTAGCCTCGACATCTTGTCCAACGAACCATACTTGCGTGCTAGCAGCAGCTCGTGTACCTTTGTGGAATGCCATTCTCGAAGGCAGGACGCGATTTCGTCGACCAATGGCTCTTGGGCTGATGTAGGCGTCTCATCACCAATCTTCAGCATGGGCACGGGCGCGGGCGGTCGGGGGGCGGTCGGGTCTGATATCGGTGAGAGAGGAAGCATTAGTTGCTGGAGGTGTTCTTCGCGGGAGGTCCATTGCGAATGGGTGCTGCCAGCGCGCTTTCGGGCAGACTTGCGCCGTGACAGTGGGCGGGTCAGGGATGAGGGCAGCACAGAGACGGTGTCACTCTTCGAGGCTCGTCGCGCATTGGGCCCAGAGCCTTTTGCAAAAGGAGAGGTCGCGCGTGTGCTTTCGGTAGGCGTGACGATGCCGTTGGTCGGATGCGCGTACTGACTTCCACGCCCTGAATCGTTCGCAGCTTCTTGGTTCGCCGTGTCCTTGCCTTCTCCTAGCACCTCACGCACCTCGACGCATGCCCGTGGGAATATGCCAGAGAATACGCGTGCTTCGAGCGTTTGGCCCTTCACACTTGTCAAGCCGGCCAGCAGCGAGGGCGGCGCCACCAAGTATCCTCGATACCATGATCCATCCTGGCCACCCTGCTCGATTATGTACAATTCGTCACCGATCTCGAGGGGTAGGTCGGCGGGCGACGAGGGCTGGAAGGGGTATATGCATATTGCGAACGCGATGCGCGGGAGCGGTCTCCAGCTCGGCATGGCACCAGACGTGTCGGGCTATATTGGGGGGAGTCGGCGACAGAGCATCACGAGCAGTTGACGGTAGGTTGTATGTTTCGGGGGCTCTTCCAGAGAGTTTCAGATTCGGGTGCCGATGGGTGCGCTGCACAGGATGCCCCTGATGGGATTACCGATGGGAAATCTGGGGATGCTGTCCAGAACCTTATTACAGTCAGCGGGGCACGTCCGACGTTGAAGCTGAGCGAGCGTTATTACAATGTGGCTTTGGTAGTGCAAGGGCAAAGGGTCGCGTGTCAGAAGAAATTATGTACAGCAAACAAAAGTTTCGTCGTAGACAGCAATGTTGATAACTTTGACTGCGCCATTCGGTAGCAGCCGTGCATGCATGGCGCTCGGGGCACAGGCTTCGTATCATCGCCAGCATGGCCCTGGCCTCGAGTGTTGGATATCATCATCACATCGACGCGTTCTAAGTCAATGCGCCCAATATATGTGCATCTCCCCCGTGAACTTGCGTCGGCCCTTGACTCCGTCACGTTCTACATTGACAATCTGACCGTTTTCGCAACCACGTATCCGGACTCGAAAAGCAGGGGAAACTACAGCCGGTGTTTAATTGGTGAATAACCTTTGTTGCACATCTCCCGCCTGTCTTGGCTTCATTTTGGGCCACCAACCTTCGAAAGCACGGGCGCTTTGCTTCTAACTCCACTCCACACCCGGCCAACGTTCATTCCAGATCAAGCGACGGTCCGAGCACGCTAGATATATCTCCTACATGACACGAGTTGCGTATCTTTGTTCGTTCGTCTCCCCTTGCGTCCTCTGCCTTTCACGTTCGTCAACATGCGATCTCCACGCACAGAGCCACGAGATGAAACCGCGCCGGTGGAGCCACCTCAGATGGGGCTGCATACGCCGCAAACATGCGCGTCGTGGCAGGGCAGTATGGCGGTGCACTAGTGGCATTTTCCGTTAAGGGTTCGCTATAGCGGCCACAGCTCCTCATCACACGACCGTGAACGCCTCTCTGGCCGACCTTAACACCGTTGTACCACCATCGAAACGCCGAGACAGCTGTCCATTTAGACATAGCGGATCGCAACATTGGAGCCCGAGAGCGGCGAATGTCTCCGCGACTTCACATCTTTCGTCTTAAAAGGAGTATCAGTGGGGCCGCATGCCTATCTACCTGGACTCTGGGAGACTTTCCTTACTAAACCCAGGCTCTAGAAGCCTTGATCTGCGTCGAACCTGATGTGTGTGGGAGGAATGTGTAGATCTGCAACGTTGGCGGACGTATTGCAATCTGGTCTCAAGCTGATAGTATTAACAGAGGCCTGCCTACACAGGGAATTGGTTTGCGACAGAGACACATGCACTGTAGACGTCATGATCGGTCATGCGAAGTTCGGAACAGTTTACGTTGCTTTTTTATATCGGAGGATATTTGACGATCCTTGCTGGCAGAGCCTGCTGACATTATTCTAGCAAATGGCTTAAAGCTGCAACCCATCATCAGCTCAAGGCTGACACCGTAGCGACATGAAATTTCAGAGACAGCGCAACCAAGCTCCATAAGTACCATTGCGATGAATCCAAAAACGGGCTGTGGTGAATCCGCATTGCGCGCCGTAGCGTGCCTATGCTCTCAAATCTGCTCATCTGGTGGCATACATCTGCGTATCATAGTTCCTAGCGATCTTGGCGATTGTCATCATCTTGCATCTCTTAATTGTGGTCCATAACCAAGAGATTCTCTCTTCGACATCGTGACAGTTGACATATCCTTCGCACTACAGGATCGGCCTTTTCAGTCTCTTCAACTCTTTCTTTGGTATCTGATGCCCATACAGACTAATTAATGACGTCTCAATATCGAGCCATACGGATACAATGATGGAGATGAACATAGGGGTGTCAACACCAACCTCGACCTCTGCTCATACACATCACATGTCAGCCGCGAGTCCTCAATCCTCCATACCAGCCATGGGCATGTCTGGAATGGCATCGACCTTCTCGAGCAGTACGCATGTCACCCTATGGTTCACCGAATGGACAACGACAACAACGGCAACCTATGTGTTGACTATCTTCTTCTTCTTTTTCCTGGGTATCTTCAACCGATTCCTTAGTGCGCTCAAAAGCCAGTTGGAGATGAAATGGAAAGGACAGCACGAGACTAAGAGCACCTCGCCCTCCATACCTAACACGGAGAAGCTCGGTCACAATGTTCGTGGCCACGCTCGAAAATGGAGCCGTGCCGTACGACAGCAGCCTTTTGACATGGATGATAAAGAGAGGCAAGAGATCGAGCCCTTGAGTCCGGCAGAACCGCGCTTAATAGAGGCTGAGGAAATCGGCCTCCCACGACACCGACACGTATCCCCAAAGAGTTTCTGGATAGCGCAAGCACCCTGGAGCATAAGAAAAGATGGGATAAGCGCTGCTTTAAAATTTGTTCGAGCACTGATTGGCTATGTTCTGTATGTCTTTGACGAAAACTGTAGGAAAAATGACCGTCATACTAATACTTCGTTAGAATGCTTGCTGTCATGACTTACAATACCGGATTTCTATTTGCGGTTACGGCAAGCGTGCTCTTTGGCGAGTTGTTGTTTGGGCGATACACACGAGGGGGCTTTACAAATATGGTTGAGGATGGCTGCCATTCTTGAGCAGCATGCTATCTCGGCTGAGGTGAAGAGCTATTCTTTGGTGTGTCCACGTTCTCCACGGGTGGAGCACTAGATCTATGGTGACATCAATAAAAGCGTGATCGTGTTCTATCAACTCAGTACGCGTTTATTGGAAACGTGATAGATAGCTTCTCATCGAAATTCTACTTGAGGTACAAAGCTTGGCGCTACAGGCATATCCCCAGTCGAGTATTTCTCAGCCAAGACAGCTATGTCTGGGCAACCTAAGCTGCTGTCGAGCGCGCTTAGCGCAGTACCATATAGTGTTCGCTTTCTTCGTACTCAGCTTCGCTCCCAAACCATTCCCCTTCCGCTATGTCTGGATCAGCACGTCAACAAAAACCTCACCGTCGGCCACACAAGAAGTCTCGACACGGATGCACTGAATGCCGAAGAAGACGCGTAAAGTGCGATGAGAAGCGACCTTGTTGCTCAGTCTGCATGCTTCGTGGCGTTGATTGTCATTATGTGCATTCCGTGGAGGGCCGTTCCTCGTTCAGCACCTGTCAACCCGCGTCTACCTCCGGATCGACTCTTCACCTACATACCAACATTCAACCAACAACACCACTCCTTCCTTGCAACACCAATCCACCCAAGTTTGGCATTCCAGCATGGCGCTCCATCGACTCCAGAGAGCTGGAGTTAATGCACCACTGGTGCACGCGAACCTGCTATAGCTTCACACCTAGTCTAACAGAGCACTTTAGAGACGAGGTTGGGAAAGAAGCACTGCGGTATGACTTTCTTATGAATGCCCTGTTAGCATTGACATCATTTCATGTCGCTACAGAGGTTGGGAATGCGATTACTGCTCGTTCGCATACAGCAGCCGCACTTCAATATCATAATCAGGCACTGTCTGGCCTGAGAGAAGTGTTGCCAGACATTACCGCTTCAACTTGCAATCCGATATTTGTATCCTCAGCCATGCTTGCGATATGCGCAGTTATATCACCCTTTCTCCATACCGATATGGGTGAGATGAAGTCAGTCCCGGACGCAGTCCAGCCGTTGATGAATATCATGAGAGGCACTGGTTCAATCATCGATGCTAGTCATCAGTGGCTTCTTCAAGGGCCTCTTAGCCGCGTCGTACGTAGCGCGATGACAAGGGACACGTCGATCGTAGTAGAGTCCTTCCCTGTGCAGGAATTGCGGCGGTTGAATGACATGATTATCGACAGTAGCAGTGACACTCTGAACGAGTCAGGTGGCGGATCTTCCAAGCATCAAGTCTACGAAAGCGCAATTCAAAAACTCGAAGAGACGTCCAGAAAAGGAGTTTCAATGCTTCCATGGTTGATGAGAATCGATCCAGGGTTCATGGACGAGCTTCGGAAGGAACATCCTATGGCGGTAGCTGTCTTCATGTACTGGGGTGTTCTTCTGCATCGACTTGACAATATGTGGTGGTCGAAGTATTCTGGAAAGAGGCTTGTGAGAAGATTGTCTGCTACACTCGATGGCTGCGGAGGCACTTGGGATCAAATTAGCGAGTGGTGCCGAGTGCAAGTGGAGCTCAGCCCTTTGTCTGGGATTGAATTGGACACTCTGTGAGTCGGTTTTACGACTAAGAACAAAATTCCTTACGCAAAGCTTCACTCCAGCTTTCGATTCCGTTCGCTTACTCTCGTTCTCGTACTCGTTCATGATCGCTCAATTATTCGGCCCTTTGGTAAGACCGTACATCCTAGCGAGCGAATACGCCTGGTGTAAGCACCTGGGCGTTCTTGTCGTAATAGATCTTGGTACGCGCCAGAGCAGTTATATATGGTCTCTGTTTATGTCTCTGCCATCATCCAGAACTCGGTCACTGCTTCTACATCCAAACAAGAACTCTATCTTCTGTTCTACTATTGCCATCAAAGAGCGTTATAGCTTTTTGATCTGCTCAATATCACACCACCGAGCCACTTCGCAGGCTGCTCATCTACTCCTTTGTCATGTCCGAACGGAAGTCCTATTACAAATATGTTCCCTCTGTCGCTGCAGCAGGCATATTTGTAGCCTTATTCGCAGCATTAGCAGGGTTTCACCTCTTTAGGACACTGAAGACCCGCACCTGGTTTTGTATCCCTCTTGTGCTAGGAGCAGTCTGTGAGTAAATTTTACAACTGGAGCGTTCCTGTTTTCCTACTCTCTCTTACTTCCATCACCGATCAGAACAACTTACTAGTGTTGCTTTAGTTGAAGTTATCGGCTTCTTTTGCCGCGCTCTGGGTAAATCCAAACCCAACGTCCTCCTACCCTACATAATCCAAAACCTCTTCATCTTGCTCGCACCAATCCTTTTCGCCGCTTCAGTCTACATGTTCCTTGCCCGAATCATCGGAGCTACCAACACCTCCCATCACTCGATCATTCGCATCAACTGGGTCACAAGGATCTTTGTTGGAGGCGATGTACTCTGTTTTCTCGTCCAGGCCGCAGGGGGTGGTATTCTCGCAAGCAGCAATAGCAACTCCAGTGCGGACCTCGGGAAAGGAGTCATTCTTGCAGGTCTATGCCTGCAGATGGTGATATTCGGATTCTTCGTCCTTGTAGCTGCGATTTGGCAGATGCGGATGAATCAGGATGGTGCCAGAGGGCACACACTCAAGTCATTCAACTGGCTACTTTACTTGCAAATGCTTTATATCGTCAGCATTCTCATCACAGTAAGAAATCTGTTTAGGGTTATTGAGTACGCCATGGGACGTGAGTAAACTTCACTTGTCCGTCTCGAATTGAATGCTAACGTGAGAAAGCCGATGCATACCTTCTCGCAAACGAATGGCCTATCTACGTGTTTGACGCGTCGCTGATGGCCTTTGTGCTAGTCATCTGCGCTAGATGGTATGTTCGTGATGCCATGCAGGCAGCGCAAAGCGATGATGGGCACGTGGCGGTGATGCTCGGGCCCCGGGCTAGGGGCACTCCAAGGAGTTGAGAGATCAGCCTTGATTAGTTTAAGGTATCAGGAGCTCGCTTCAACTTACACTCTTGATACTTCTTAAGGCGGTAATTAGTACCGTGGAACTGTGAACCAATACCAAACTTCACACATCACAGCCACTACGCGATCCCTATCAGAGCTATTCAATGCAATCAACAATACAAATTTTCGAGTCACGCGTAAATACTTTTATTGGGTTTGGGACTTTGTATGTTCTTGCCATCCACACTACAGGCGGTTTGACTTACACCAAATCTTCAAAATTGATTATCAAATTTTATAACTGACAACGATATCCGACAAAGCGCACTCGTTCCAACCACCATGCCTTCGCAAATTTCGCACTCAAAGCTTCGGGTTAATTTCTTTCCAAAATCACCTCAACGACGCAACAATATCTCTCCTTCGTCGCTACGAGAGAAAAGCCTTGCTGCCGCTTATAAGATCACTGCACCGATTTTACTACCTGAACAATAGGCAACGCATGGTTTTGAATATTTTTCGCTGTGGCTAGGCATCAAGGCACTCTGGAGTGGGATCGATTGGTGTTTCAATCAGGCTTTCGATCGGCTGGAAGCTGTAATGAGCTTTTGCGAGAGCGAGAGCCAAAATTAGGAGATGGACAATCGAGCAAACAGAAATCCAACAAAATTACCAAAGATCACCTCAAAGACAAAGGAGAATAGATCCGACCCCGTAAGCCGAAGTAGCCCAGCCTGGGAAGTAGCTGAAGTACGCTCCAATCCTCTGGTTGTATCAGTGTTGTTATCCACCACCACCACACCTATTTGCTACCGCCAATAACACCGACAGCTCTCCACCGCTGATCCGTACCTCGACAAATAGGCATTTCATCGCGTATCGCTTGGGGTGGGATGCGATACATAACCAGATACTCCCCATAATGCAGCCAGTCGGCCTTCGCATCCTTATCACCAGCACTGTCCTTTAGTATATCCATCGCACGAAACACTGGACCCCGAGCGAAATGGGCCGGATCGACCGTAACGACCCACGTATCCTCGCCATACCGCTCACCGAAGTGTTTGGCTACTGCCTCTGCGTGAGCTAGGTTGTCATAGACGCTGATGAAGGGAGAGGAGATGTTGGTTTGCTGATTGAGGTGGGCAAGGCCAAATCGAGACAGTGCAGAGGTGTAGTTGACGATGGTGGTTTGGTTCTTAGAACTGAAGCCTGTGGAGAAGGAGTATCGAGTCTGAGAGCTTGTGCGGTGCACGCGGTAGACTTGAGGTGGCCAGGCAGTAGGAGCAGAAGTTGACCCAGATGGTGCATAGATAGGATGGGGCTGCGTGAGCGTGTATAGTGCTGTTTTTGATATCAGTATGTGATTTTGGAAAAACTTGCGATAATCTGAAAGCTTACCTGTCATGGTGACACTGGATTCGATGCGTCTCCAAAGATAAGCTCTGGTTGAATATATAATGTAGCTAACGAGATGTTCTGCTGGAGGTGACCTTCTTTGTAGGATTGTAAGACTTAGTCCAGGAATGGTGATCAGAAACTTAAGAAAGGGAACTTTTCTGGAGACATCATTACAGTAGGAACCAGAATCATTTCTTATATCGCTATACACCCGTATAACGTCTGATACGCAGAGAAGCGGTCAAAAGAGCCGTTCAAACGGTACAAATGCATCTGAATCAGGAGTTCGTTGTTCATGTTGGCTTCCTTCCCCGACGGAACATGGACATCGTTTCGTCTGCTCGAGTGTTGACTTCCCGAAAGTCAACAAAGAGACAGCGACATCCAACGCCTCGTGCCGTCGGCAGGTTAAACCGGGTTGTGGGGACCGTCGTGATACATTCAGTATCGAAGTATAGTGCCGTAGTTGGGTTCCTCGTTTGGTGGAGAAGCTTAGGCCAAGTGCATGTGGTACAGGTCCTCAGTGTTAACGCTTCAAATGCCTTTCCCGATCAATGTCCGTTTGATATGCAGGTCACGGTCACTTGCATTCACCCGCAACACCTATACCTAGATTAGACATGTCAGTGTAGAAGGGTCTTAGCGAGACAGAGTTGAAACTACAGATGTGTCTTGATCGGAGACTCTAGAATAGAAAAGATCGCGCAAGAAGATGAGAATAGCAGGGAAATAAACTATCGACGAAGAGTGAAAACATGCAGACATCGAAAATTGGTGGCGACAATAGATCCAATCCGGCATTGGAAAGTCGATTCTCCAAGGAGGCTCCTGATTCGACTGGAGGCAGAACAAAAGCTTTGAATCTTGGGTTTTCGGATTGTTAGGAGGCGTATAGGGATGCTGCCGATGTGTCATTTCATGAAAACCAAATTACTGGGGTCGTGCAGGTAAGCGGGTAGATGCAGTTAGGGGATGTATCAGGTATTGCATCCCATTCTTCAAATATACAATATTGAAGACTATATGCGTGCGGTACCTTCCGAGTATTGAAAACCAATGCATGTCTGCGATGGGGGTGGGAATTCGCAGTAGGTACCGTCTCCAGAGACACGGAAGGAAAGCCGCCTGCGCGGAGCAGCGATTACACCTGTCAGCATATTCTCACCGCCACTTCCTTAGCGGCGTCCGCTGGCCATGATACTATGAGCATCTCACATATGAGATGTACGAAGAATAGGGTGGAGTACGCACGTCGAAGGATGTTGGTTTTCATTCCGCGGCGATCTAAGCCCCATCGGGACAGGCGTCATATCTTCAAAGTCCGAAAAGTTGACTGACGACAGTAATCGCAAGCGCGTAGGCGAGCGTCGACGCTATCCATCCATACAGACGGTAGGCGGAGCTGTTCAAGGCATTCGTTGCACTTTAATCTGACATCTCGCCAGCCCATCCCACCCCTGCGCTGTCACAAAATACACACCAAACGCCACAACCCGTCACCCACTACTTCTACCCACGCTCGCAAACGCGCCGAAACCTCGCGAAGGCACTTATCCTCCACGTCACATATCCACAATGTCTTATTTCCGGATAACACTCATGCGCTCCGGCATTGGCATGCCTGAGAAGACGCAAGGTGTACTCAAAGCGCTCGGCCTCCGCAAACGCATGACGACCGTCTACCACCCCGTAACACAGTCCGTCGCTGGTCAAATCATGAGGATAAAGGAATTGGTTGATGTCAAAGAAGTCAAGAGCCCGATGACTAAGGAGCAAATGCGCGCCGCGAGGAGACCGGATCCCGGATACTACATCGAGCAGAGGGCAGGCGAGGCTATGAAGGGTTACGAATAGATGCAAAGAGACAGGAATGAGATGTGCTGTTCGCATGTAAATTAAGCTGCAAACATGTATGCATATATGGCGTCATGGGACATGAGCCTTACGATCGAGCCGTTTTGCATGCTCACTTGGAGGACTAGGCTGGGCGGATGTCCGATTGGTATGCTTTGCCCACTGTGCATAAGATAACCCAACCAGAATCCTCATTCTTATCACAGATATAAGTACAGTAGCTGTAGGTTTCCCGCCAAATGCGCGTACACGGTTGGATTCGAGACAGCCGGGCAATTGGGCTTCGTGTCTAGTCACGAGAACCGGTCACCAGCTTTTTATCATTATGCCACAGTTTTGCCACCAGACATGCTTCGTCCACCCTGAGCACGCAACACTGACAGTAACTGATAGCTGTCTAATGGATTCTTTGTTGTGGCTAGCGAACGAACTGCAGTTTGGCTTACACACGACAGCTGAAGACTCTGTAAGTTTTCCCATAAGTATGAGAACTGGCTTTATGAACCACCACGGCGTCGCTGTAGTGCCTTTTGGCTGCTTGGCTCTCATTTCGCTTTGTGTGGATGGTCAGCGCGGTGAGTTAAGTTATATTGGACATGTTTACATCCATGATTACATACACGGCGAAGCACTGGAGAGCGACAAGCCACTCAAGGAGTACACGCTGCACTAGAACATTGACGCTTCACCAGACCTTCCTTCGAGGAGTCAACCAAGAACTTCTATGCAACAACCCCAGGCCCTATACCAAAGAAGTCTCTCTCTCTGTCATGCACCCACATACCCCTCGCAATAGTCTTAACAAACCACTCCTCCATACCCCACCCTATCGCGCTCATCATCCACAAAAACCCCAGCACACGCCAGAAGATACTGTCCCTGAACCCCATCCGCTTTCCAAAGTCAATGGTGTGATCTTCCAGCATGATGATGGCTGCCTGTCCTAGAAAGCACTTGAGCGCGCCATCATCGTCAAACTCATGATTCACCAACATACTCGCCGCTCCATGGACCCACCCGGATATGCCAAACGCCACAAAAAGCTGGACATATTTGGACGCAAAAGAACCTTTGCGCAAACCCAACACATCCCTAGTGAGCCAGGTACTAGGACTGGAGCAGATGCGCCGACACTGTTGATGCCATACCCTCGACCATGCACTACGCACACTATACAAGTCTTTAAGTTTGCCGAAGAGAGAAGGGCAGTCCCGTGGGTTGGCGAGATGCGTAGCTACGCTCACAACACCGACAGCCGAGTTTGCCATTTCCATTGATGTCATTGTGACGAGTATATGAATCCAAGTATACCAGAAACGGGAGAGAAACGGTGAGGACGGTGGGAAGGGTTGGAAAGGCTTAATAGTGCGGATGTCGACCCAGGACCCATAAGGAGAGCCGGCGGAGTAGGAGACTATCACGTCTTTCATGAGGTAGAAGATGAGGGCTCGCAGGGTTTTGCGAGCGACAAAGGTGCTGAGTTGACATTAGTCCTGCTAGGAATGGAAAGCTGGAAATCATGGTACGTACAGACGGGGGTAGTCGGCTGGTACTTCCATGTACACGTTCTTGACTTGGTTACTCCAACCTGTGTAGCGAGGCGTTGTGGTGAGACGAAGCGCCCACCACATTCTGCTCAGGAATGTCCTTCCTGCACCACCTGGCTTATCTTCGTAACCCTTCTTTGACACCTTATCATTGTCCTTGTGTTTGTTTTCATCTCCATTCTTCCCATCCTTGCCGTACTGTATTTTGTACCACCCTTCTTTTTCGGGACTACCCAGTAAAACCCAATCAACATAAGTGAAGACGCAACTCCATACTCCGCAGTTGATAGCATAGTGATTTCCCCAGCCTGCATGCCATTCTCGATACAGAGACTGCGTGACGAGTAAAACAATAAGTGATAGACTAATGCTCACACGGAGCAATTGACGCCTGGATCCAACGGCAAGGGTGAGAACGTTGACTAGGTACAAGAGTGGGATTTGCAGTGTTATTATTTGAGGGGGCAGTTGGAACAGGGCCATTGCTACGATTTTGATTGTGCGGTCACGAGCATGGGGGTGTGACAGTTGAAGGAACTAATACATGACGGCACATTGTGGAATTTAAATAAGAATTTACACGATCCTTCGACCGGGCATGTCTGTCAGCATCCGGTGGGTAGTCGGAGACAGGGCTGACATGCTGGTTCAGTCCAATGAGAATCGTTCAAGTACGTTAGCGAATGGGTCCGTGATGTGACTTGTGTGCCTATGACTAGTTTAGCTAGTTGTAGTCGCCGGGTGGCCGTATACACGAAGATCTCAGAGGTTCCGCATCCTGGTGCCAAGAATTGGTATCATTAAATGCTACAAGCTTGGCTGCAATCAATGATTCGACCGAAAAGCCAGGTTTGAACACTATTAACGCGGCAGTGTGATTTAGCCTCAAATCTCTACGTCCTGAAAGCTTGCTCCGTCACCGTCGTCTTCGGCCGATGGCTGCCCAGGCTTTGGCCGTTGCGGTAAACTTGCTTCTATAGACTTCTCATCGTTCGGTTCAGGCTCGGAATCGTCCTCTTCGCTGTCCTCCTGCTGTTTCTCCTGGTCCGATGGTGGTTTGAGATCTTCGGTTCGGGCTTTTTGTTCTTCGGTTTGCGTCTTGGGCTCGATCGAGTTCCGCTCGCTCTTTTCACTGACGTTGTCTTTTGGTGGTGGAGGGGGCGGTGCTGCTCCGTCTGTATCGCGATCGCGCCTTGGTTGCTCGGGTGTGGGTGGTGTCACCTCTGTGCGCGGGCTCATAACAGGGCTTCTAGGTTGCTGTTGCTGTTGTTGCTGGGGCTGTTGTGATGATTGTTGAGGTGCTTGCTGAGAGCCTCCCGGACCGACACTTCGTAACCTGGGGTCTGCGTTCAGGTAGTAGCCCCTCACACCAACAATTCTGCCTTCCCGCTCGCAGCCTATGACCCAGTCTGGCACGACTACAGGGATGTTGTTCTCGACTGCCTTTTCCCATGCCGGTCCCCTGCCTTCAGTGCATACAAAGTGCGTGGTGTCGATGCGCACGTTATCCGCGATTTTAGCGCCGATTCGTTCAACGGAACGCTGCAGCGACTCGCGGAGAGCGGCGGGCATGTGGCCAGGGGTGATGGTGATACCAGACAAGTCTGTCATCTTGTGTGTCTGGACCAACAGCTTCTCACTGCTGAAGGTGCCCGCACTAGTCTTCAGAACCAGGTGAAACTGGTACTCGGTGTCGACTGCCAGGCCACTGAGCTTGGTGCTGTGTACGTCGCTCGGCTTGGGTATTGTGCCGGCCTTGTTGCCATTACGGTATAGAGTGAGGCTGCGCAGTTCGGCTGTCGCAATGTCGATGGGATCCCACTCGAGGACGACGGAGGTCTGGGTGGCATTGCGACACTTGAGAACGGGGGCTGAGGGGGTGCGCTGGCCAAAGGTACGGAATATCTCAGACTGGAGCTCGTGGAAGGCTTTCTGTGCGTCGGCTTCGGCTTTGTAGTTCCTTCCCACGTCAATGTCCACCATAGAGCCAGACGAGATGTCCGGGGGTAGCAATATGGAGGGGAACTCGATCTAGCTCTACGTCAGCCAGGATGAACTGCAAGGGTGCGTTTGCGCTGAGCTGGGCGCTGCGAGGCATTGAGGGGGCTCACAAGACGCTTGTCTTCGGTCAGTAGCACGGCTACTCCGGCGTCGACCTTTCCGACTGTGAGAGAGACGAGCATTTTGTGTCAAAGTGTCTGAGGTTGTCGAACTACAGGAACGTACGTGTATTGTTTGGTACAGCTGAGCCGCGTACCTGACCATCATTGGCGCGGCCCGAAGAATCGCCGTGGGCTTTTGGCGCTAGCCCTCACGCTCCCGGCCTCTACACTCTCTGCCTCCTGCGGCTCAACCACGATATGTCATGCAATGTAGCCTGTAAACCTTCTCCAAAGAAAAAAAAGAGAACTCGAATCTCCTCGTCCAAACTACCGAGTACCTGCGAATCATTACTTAGTTGGAAGTCTGTTCCTGCTATGTTCAAATTCAGTCGTTCGAGGTTTGTCTGGGCGTCATGTCTCTAGTGATCAACAGCCTGTTACTTTTGCCTTGCATAATTTACCAACTATCGACCACTGGAGAATATAGAACAATCAGCCGGCATCTGCACAGGAGTGGACTTGGCTACAACTATCATGTAGCATACGAGTGCTGCTAGGGGAAATTTTCCAAATCCAGAGTTGACGACAAGACCAAAAGTGTACGACTAAACATTTCCAACTGGTGTGTGCATTGCTCAAGGAGAGACTCTATGCGACCGCAATGCCGGGAGAGATGTATCAAAGATGGCTGTTGAGCACTCTCTCGCAACTGGTCCAACAAAAGGGTACCATGGTAAGCAAGAGCACTGTGGCTGGCTGCTAGCGTGTTTGCCGGTGTCAATGCTTTGTCCTCAACCGTCACGATTCAGTTCACATGTTTGCATTTTCACAGCACAACTCATTCCGAGAAACTCGGAATTCCGCATCTAGCAACTCGCGATCAGTGACGTCATCACGCACACTGGACCTAGCGCCAGAGGCTAGGCGTGGTCTTCAGGACATGCATCGGTGCGGGTATGCCCATGGTTGTCGGTGGTACATCACGTGAATTGGCGTCTGGAGCGTAGAACGCGATGCGCATGTCGACTGTCCTCAACTGTGCTGCATGCCGCGGAAGCAGGGACACGACCGCGTTCAGAATGGCATACTGGTGCCATGCGAATCGCAATGCCGGGGTCCGCTGTCACAGCTCCATACCCCAGAAGGCCTCCGAGGCTGGCCAGTTGGGATCGGCGATGGCACAGTGGGGAGGCCCGGAGACTAACGTCTTTATCGTGGTTGCTTGTTCCAAGCGCGTTCAACACTTTGACGCAGAGATTTTGGAGGCGGCTCAACAGAAGGCCGACACGTGTAGCCGACGCTGCTGCCGCCATGGGCATGGGCATTTCCAAGCTTCTGGCCAATTCCTTGCGGCGCGTTTGACATGGGATTGAAACCTGACCGAGCAGGGCGTTAGACTAGAGTGGGCTTAGGTCAGCCGTTCGCGATAAGTCCCGCGATGCACGGTTGCCGTCCTATGATGCATCGCGAGTTCCTGCGTCGACGGCTTGTGGTAGCTACGACCAAGACACGAGCCCTGCCAGAAACCTTCCCGTCATTCAGTCTCTTCCTCTGCGCATCTTCTCCAAACATTGGACTTCCTCTCCAAACACCTCATCTGGTATACATTACCCCACCCACCTCTTCTCCACTATCTCGATCGTCTGATTACCCCATTGTTTTCTCCATACTGCCTGCAGGAAATAATTCCCTCGACACCGCTCCACGCGCCGTCGCCTAAACCTCGCCCACTTCTCGCAAGTAGCACCCCTCCTACACCACTCCGACACACATTGTCACGATGGTTCTCATTGAGAATCAAGAATACCTCTGCGAAGAGGAGAAGCGTCTGAAGCAGGACCGGGAACGCACCGCTTACTGGAAGCGATGGGGTCCCTACGTTGCCGAGAGGCAGTGGGCAACTGGTCAGTCTTCTTAATCAACATGCTCGAGTCAATCTAATCTGTACACAGTCCGCGAAGATTACTCGTGAGTACCCTTGCTGCCACCGCCATTGTCTGCTACTAACCAATTTCTCTAGCCCTGATGGAGATGCCTGGAGCCGTAAGTACGCTTGACCGACACAATCCCCAGCTACTAATGCTATACAGATTTCACGCACGACATGGCACGGTCGCGCGCCTTCCGCTGGGGCGAAGACGGCATTGCTGGTGTGTCCGACTCGCACGGTTTCCAGAACATTGCCTTTGCTTTCTGGAATGAGAAGGAGTAAGCGTGCAGCATGCAGTATGTGAAATGTATACTAACTTCTCTGCAGTGACTTCCTGAAGGAGCGCCTTTTCGGTCTCTCGAACCCCCAGGGTAACCACGGCGAGTCGCTCAAGGAGTGTCATTTCCATCTGGACAACACACCAACTGTAAGTTGGAATGGCTCATCTTCTATATGCTGCTAACTCCGCTCGCAGCACTCGTACATGAAGTTCCTCTACAAACTCCCTCAGCGAAAATTCCCATACGAAGACCTCATCGAGACGAATGGAAAACGAACGCGATTGGACAAGGAGTACAACCTCGTCGACACCGGCATCTTCGATGACGATCGGTATTGGGATATCTTCATTGAAACTGCAAAGGAGGCAGACGATCCCGAGGAGTTGTGCTTCCGAGTCACGGCTTACAACCGGGGACCAGAACCAGCGCCGCTGCATATTGTACCTCACTGTTGGTTCAGGAACACCTGGGCATGGGGTCATGAGGACGAGAAGCTGAAACCCTCCATCACCAAGATTGGTCCAACAACGGCGCAGTCAAAACATCACAAGCTAGGGGACCGCTACTTCCAGCTTTCACCGTCCCCTGGCACCGGCCCAAGTGGCGAGGATGTTCAGCCTGAACTTCTCTTCACCGACAACGATACCAACTACAAGGGGCTATGGAATGTTGAGAACAAAGTTCCGTTTGTCAAAGACGGAATCCATCGCCGCATCGTAGATGAGCAGCTGGACGCTGTCAACCCTGAGAACACTGGCACCAAGTGTGGCGCCTGGTACGCTTTTGATGAAGGCGATGGTGTCCCGCCAGGCGAGTGCGCTGTTGTCCGCTTCAGACTGTCGAAGAGAAACGACGGGTTCCTTGACGAAGAAATGTTTGACGACATCATCGAACAGCGCCGCGCTGAGGCCGATGAGTTCTACTACAGAATAAGCCCCCTTCCAATTGCTGACGATCTGCGCAACATTCAGCGTCAAGCCTTTTCCGGTATGATGTGGTGCAAGCAATATTACCACTTCATCTGGGACCAGTGGGCGAATGGTGACCCTGGCATGCCTCCTCCACCACCTGGTCGGAAGGCTATACGAAACAACGAATGGAAGCACATGTACTTGGACGATATCCTTTCTATGCCCGACTCTTGGGAGTATCCCTTCTTCGCGGCCTGGGACAGCGCATTCCACTGCATTACACTTGCCATGATCGACCCAGACTTCGCCAAGAAGCAGCTGGACCTCTTCACACGCGAATGGTACATGCACCCGAACGGACAATTGCCAGCATACGAATGGAATTTTGGCGACGTGAACCCTCCAGTACACGCCTGGTCGCTTTTCAGGGTGTTCAAGATCGAGCGCAAGATGTACGGACGCGAGGACTTTGACTGCCTTGAGCGCGTGTTCCAGAAGCTATTGCTAAACTTCACCTGGTGGGTCAACCGGAAAGATGCTGACGGAAAGAACATTTTTGAAGGTGGCTTCCTGGGTCTCGACAACATTGGTCTCTTCAATCGTTCGGATCCTTTACCGACTGGTGGTGTCCTGGAACAGGCTGACAGTACTGGCTGGATGGGCTTCTATTGTTTGAACATGTTGAACATTTGCCTCGAGCTTGCCAAGCGACGACGCATCTACGAAGATATGGCCTCCAAGTTTTTCGAGCACTTTTTGATGATCAGCGATGCCATGCAGTTCCGCAGCGAGGGCGAGTCGAAACCACTGTGGAATGAGGAGGACGGTTTCTACTACGATGCCATCTCTTGGGGTGGCCCATGGTCTCACCAGATGCCCGTCCGTTCTCTGGTCGGTCTCATCCCTCTCTACTCAACCATGACACTGGAGCCGGAGGTTATCAACCGCCTGCCAAGTTTCAAGAAACGAGTCGAATGGTTCATAGCCAACCGCCCGGAACAATCGAAGCGCAACATCCATACGCTCTCAAAACGTGGCCAAGGAAACCGTATGCTCTTGTCACTTGTTAACGAAGACCGACTGAAGCGCATAATGAAGAGGATGTTGGACGAGGATGAGTTCTTCGCTGACCACGGTATCCGATCGCTTTCGAAATACCACAAGGACCATCCCTACTCCATGGACGTGAACGGCCAAAAGTACGAAGTTGCTTACCTTCCCGGTGACTCGGACAGCGGACTTTTTGGTGGCAACAGCAACTGGCGAGGTCCTATTTGGCTAGCCGTCAACTTCCTACTAATAGAATCTTGTCAGAGATTCCATCTCTACTATGGCAACGATCTGAAGGTAGAGTGCCCTACTGGGTCGGGTGACTACATGCATCTCGGTCACGTCGCAGAGGAGATTCAGCATCGTCTTCAGCATTTGTTTGCTCGTGGTGATGACGGTAGAAGAGCCATCAACGACGGCAACGAAATGTTGGACTTTGACCCGAACTGGAAAGACTACATGTGGTACCACGAGTTCTTCGATGGTGATACCGGCCGTGGCTTGGGAGCGACACATCAGTGCGGCTGGACCGGACTGATTGCGAAGATGATTCATGACACTGGGTAAGTTCAATCAGCATTCGTATGATACATTGACTAATAATGTGTAGTATGACTTGTCGTCTTCCACAAACGCCACGCACGCCAGGAGGTGCTGCCGACCATTACTTTGACGATGTTTTCACTACGACAGGCAAGCCAACCAAGCGTCAGGCTCTCCGCCGGTCTTCGACAAGCCGTAGCATAGGCTTCCGAAGCGACTGGGGTGAGACATCCACCAATGGCGAGGAAGACGACGTCACAAGCCCGATAAAACGCAAGAACTCTGTCGGTGTTCTGGACCAAGAGGCGCTTGAGCAGAAGTCCGCGATGGAAGATCGCCTCCATCACTATGTCAGTGGTCAGCTTCAGCGCATCAAGACAGGCATGCAGGATTATGAGCCAGATGAGTTCGAGACCATGACTGATGGCGGGTCTGACTCAAGGCCAACGACGCAGAATGGTCGTCGCAATGGACGTGGGCGCGACAAAGGTGACTACTTTGAGCAAGATCCCTATTTCAGCAAATGAGTGTCACCAGAAGGTGTTTGGGGATCTGGTTTGGAGTGATAATCATCAGCGTTACAAGTTGTTAACAGGCGAACCCTATATCCTAGACCTAGAGTAGACCTTTTCACGATACAACGACATCTTCATTCAGGCTTAAATGTGTTTCCTACGTCGTCTTCTCGCAATGGTCCTCTGAGCCCTTTGAAAAGTTATCAAACTTGACCGATGCCCAGTAATCGAGTTCGCCAGTTCGCAATCGTCTGCAATAATGCATCTGCGCATAGAAACACCCTCCATTCCCATTTCAATCAGAGAGTCTACCAGCAAGTACATCTCATCTGCAGTAGAACCGTTCAACGCTCCCAGGTGCACAGGTATCGTATGAAACTACCATCATCCTTCGGTGCATATGGTATGGTAAAGTCGAAGTCAAAATTGTGTGCCTCAACGTGTTGTTGGAGACTACGGAGTCGTAGAGGAAGCTCGACATCACTCACATGATGAATCTAACCAGTTGATACCCTCATGTGATTGATTATGGGTTGTATCATTCTGAGAAAGATTTCGTAACTCAGTGGTGTAGTCGAAGACGACTTTCGAAAGGGCGTTTGCCTGGCTAGCCAATCAAATCTTATCGATAAGCTTTGCTTGGTGTTTAGACGGACCCCCGTCCCCGCTGCCCAAAACAATCAACCCCAGCAATCCAACGTCATTGGCACTCCCTCTCTCTACTACCCTCTTCTTGTCGCTCGCTTAAAAGGTTATTGTATCGAGGCCTGTGCTCCTTGGTATGTACAAATGTTCGTAATACTCTCGCTATTTGACCGGCTAACCATCGGAATGCGCTACAGCCGATAGCACGCACGCGGCACCGTCGAGACATTTAGCACTATAGCACGGTTCGGGAGTCGACATGTCGGGCTTCATAAGTACCATGTTCGTCGTCCTTCTTCTCCTCTGCCAGTTTGCCCTGCGGAACGAAGTCGATGCCTTCCCCATTCGCCCCTAACTCGGGCCGCATGAACCACAGGATACGTACACATGTATCAGGCTGTCAAGAGCGGGACATTACAGACACTGGAGAATCTACAGAAGACTGGGGCTTGAGGATACCGCGGTCGAGGTCGAATGGGGCTGTGACGGCATTTGGACCTACAACTCGATCGGCAGCTGACTCGTCTCCTTCTTTAGCAACCCGCGAACTCGCGCACCGTTCAAACCGTCAAAGAACCGAGGCACCAGCAGCTGGCAGTTGAAGCAGTATGCTGAGGCTACACTTGGTAGCGGCAGTTTGAGGAAGGCCGTCAAGCTGCCTGAGGGCGAGGACAAGGATGAGTGGCTAGCCGTCAATGGTATACGGAATCGCTCGAAGTGTTGAAAGTCAGACTGACATGAGATTGCAGTTGTCGATTTCTACAACCAGATCAACTTGCTCTATGGATCTATCACTGAGTTCTGCTCCCCGCAAAGCTGTCCTGAAATGAAGGCAACCGACGAGTAAGCCTATACTAAGCTCTTGATATGCGCGAAACTAACCGTCGGCAGATTCGAGTACCTCTGGCAAGACTCCGAGAATTACAAAAAGCCTACCAAGATGCCCGCACCCGAATATATCGAACACCTCATGGCATGGATACAGTCCAACGTCGACAACGAGTCTATGTTTCCCTCACGCATCGGCGTACCCTTCCCCAAGACTTTCCCTGCTCTCATCCGGAACATGTTCAAGCGTCTATACCGTGTCTATGCGCATATTTACTGCCACCATTACCCTGTCATCATTGAGTTGGGTCTGGAACCACATCTCAACACCAGCTTCAAGCACTATGTGCTATTTATTGACGAACATGGTCTGGCCAGTGGAAGCAAGGACTTCTGGGGTCCGTTGGGTGATCTGGTCGAGAGCATGCTGAGAAGTGATTGAACGTCTCCAATTGCCTCGACAAAAGTGGCAGAAAGGGACTGGAGATGAGACAAGGCTATCATGCATAAAGAGCATATCTTGACGGCGTTGAGGAGCATTTACATTTTGGCATGCACAGGAAGATATCACAAGCAAGTGCACATGTTGACGATGTATGAATAGTAGCAATGATTCGGCATAATGAGTTTCAGCTTCAATGTGCGCATGCAACTCCATTGTTCCGTCAATCGCGCTCGCGAACGCAAGCCATGCCCAGGCAGCATCTCGTATCCAGGTTGCTGAGCGTTTGACGTCTCATGGAAGTGGGTTTTGTCTGCGAACATATAGTGGGGCAGAGTTCGTGTATCGGAGACTTGGCGGATAGTAGACATGGTAGCCGTTCATGCCTCCCTTCTCAACCAAACAGCCGCTCCATACTTGTATCCACGCATATCGGTCCTTTCCCAATTGCGAAACTGCAAACATCCTCTAGCGATGTTGGCGATGGCGATTGCTATATGACAAACGCACTATTACGCATGGTCGTACTACGATGCTGACGACGTTCATTCAGCCGGAACAATGCTGGCACCTGTTCACAAACCAACCCTGCGAAGCATGCATTGTCTGCTCGAGTCTGGCCTCTGGTAGCAATATTGGAAATGCAACCAATCGGGTACGGCACTTCCATTTGCAGCTACGGCCTTCGACCCCTTCGAGATCCACGTGCTCAGCGTGCGCGGACTTTTGCCAGCCTTCAAGGTTGCGTCACACGGCGGTGTGAACGGTTGCAGCTGAAGAAGCGGAGAAGTTCGTTTTGAACGGTCGCGAGAATAGCCGAGATGAGCACTGGATGGGGGCAGGGCGGAGCGTGAGACATTGGGCAAACCTTACAGTCAACACAAAAGGGAACGCGGAGCAACGCACTGGGCGACCCCAGCTTTGCACAATTCTCGGTTTGTCGCATCCTTTCCGGCATGCATGTAGACGGCATTGTGAACAGACACCGCGATTACCGAATTGCGGGGAGCGATACAACGCTGCGTGGGAAGTGTGGGGAAAACGAACCACGAGGCAATGACAGGGGCGGTTGTATAAGGTAAGACAATGCAAGTCAAGGCACCGGGTAGCTTGAAAGGAAGTGGGAAGAGTGACAGCGGCTGTCTGACCTCTCAGATGCCATTACCCCGGGTACCGTTTCAGTACCCAAGCTCCGCCGACCCCTGCAAGGTGTACAGCATGATGGTTCTCGGCCTCGAGTATCAAAAGCAGTTTAATCTCTCCTTGCAGCCGGACTAAGAAGGGACCCCTCTTTTTTGGTATCCTTCAAATATCATTTCCTGGCACTGCGCGCGGATCATTCTAGCTAATAAACCATGCCATTCGGTTTCTACTTCGACTTCACATCTCTCATTCCGCAATGATGCCGCAACATCTCCGCAATATCGCCCTCACTATCGAGTTCTTCGCGGTCCTTGCGCGATGTGCACATCTCAACTACACTGGGGAGGCTGTTACAACTCGCTTCTGGGACTGTTGTAAACCGTCTTGTGGTTGGAATGGGAAGGCACAGTTCTCGAGACCGGTAGAATCGTGTACGGCCGACGACAAGCCTACGGATATCGCCGCCGGTACTGGTTGCAACGGCGGTAGTGCGTTTCAGTGCTCCAACCAGCAGCCATGGGCCATCAACGACACTCTGTCATATGGCTATGCTGGTGTCTACATCACACCAGATCTCACACATGGAGGTATCGAGGACGCCTGGTGTTGCGCATGCTATCAACTCAACTTCACCAGTGAGCCTTTGATCGGCAAGAGCATGATTGTACAAGCCTCGAATACCGCCTACGATGTAACCAACGCGAATCGGTTTTCACTTGCAGTAAGCCATTGCAATTCGGATATTATGACTACAAAGCTAATCAACTTAGGTCCCCGGTGGTAACACAACGTCAACGAATGCATGCGCCCAGCAATATGGCGTATCTCAATCTGTCTTTGGTGAAAACATGGCGGGTGTCAAATCCATTGACGACTGCCAAAATCTACCCGAAAACCTAAGAGCCGGTTGCGAATGGCGCTTTGATTGGTTCAAAGACGCATCATTTCCAAGGTAAGCATAATCTCAATCCAAAAGCTACATGACGTACATCGGCTAACTTCACATAGTGCAAACTTCAAACGCGTGGTCTGTCCTTCGGAAATTACAGCCAAGACAAACTGTATCCGTAATGACGATAAAGTGCTTGCAGGCGAGGCGTCTTCCGCTCAGAGCCTCACGCCTAGCTCTTCCACTATGGCTTTCTTCGCCGTCATCATACTAGGTTTAATATCGATATAGCGTCGGTGACGCGAGGCTTTGCATCACGTTCTTTCGTTTTCACTATCGTTACGTTGTTTCGATTCCTCTCTGTCGTTCGTCTTTGTAGGCTGACTGGCTGGAGATGTCAGATGATGGAGCTGGCTAGCCCATCTTTCATGCATGGATACCCTACCAATAAAAAGACTCGTGTCGGAAGAGACAGCATACCGCGTCCAGAACAGCACGCAGTCGTATCTCCGCGATCTTTCCAGTGTCGGAGTCACCGATTATGTTGTTATGACTTCAATCTCCTTTCTTCGTATTCTCCCTTCTCGTTCATGAGAAGGGCTCTTGTATGCTATTACGATTGTGTTATTGCATAGCGACATCTAGTGGCGTTTTTTTGCAGCTATGGAGGCAGCGCAAAACGTACGTCGAATGATAAGCCTCTTTGTACTCGCTTGAAAAACACATGTTATGGCGTGACGTTGGAGGAAGATCTCATCAGGTATACTGTTAGTGCGAAGAATCAACCAGACCGGTTGGTGGAATTGAAATGAAGGCCTTTCGCAAAGTCAAGAAACCACCCAAATCGAACCAATTGACAGAAAGCAGACCTACGATAGTCGGACCATTTGCCGCCACCGTCTGCATCCTCCTTTGTTCACATGAACTGCTCATGACACAAATCGCCACGATACTCCTCCAGGAAAACGCCCTTCCCTCCGCTATCCGAAAAAGAAAGCCGAGGAGGGATATTGTAAACGCCCTACACAACGGCACCATCCTCGACTTCCGATCGCGTTCGCCCAGTCCACTCACTCGCCCAATCCCGCTTTTCATTTAGGCAAATGACACCACCGAACAAGTTTTTCTGTATTTGAATCTTGCACATCCCCCGCCATGGGCGCGCGCACCGTACCGAGAAGAGAGATTATCCATATTGAGCCGCGGGCGCTAGGGGAAATCCGATATATTACATGGGCAACCTGTTAACGATACTAACAGACAAGTGATGAGCGAAGGCAAGAAAATGTAGCACTAGGGAAAGGCATCGAAATTTTGATTGCGAGGGGTCTTTGCCACTCAATCAGGGTTTGTGATCCGCGTTGTGCGGTGCAGTAGGATTCAAAAGAGGGTGGTGGAAGGAGGGTGTTGAGTGGAGAAGTCAACGACTTACCCCTCGCTTAGGCGCGGTGAGATCCTTTCCGTCGAATGCATTATCGCATGTGTGAGATGTGTGATTGTACGCAAAGCCGTTGACGGGCGTTCAGGTCTTAATCTTTCTTTCTTTCTTTCTTCCCAAGCTCCCTTGCTTTGCGCAAGGAGAGTCCTGCATAGGTTCTGCTATGGAGGTGACCTATATGCAGATACGTACCCAACTAGGTAGTCTTACGATCCTGCCCAAGTGGATGACCTTGCTGCTTCAAGTAAGGTTTCCGTTGGATGATAGACGAGATTTGTGAGAAGAGACCTAAACCTCCGGACTCGCGAATCCGAGGTAATGACAATCGCCAACAAAGTTCGTGCTCGGTCTTTCGTTGTTCTGGACGCGCTTGGCTGCAAGGTATCTTTACCAATGTAACAACAAAAGTGCCATACACACAAAGACCATGAACAACGTTCGTAGCGCATCACCTCACGAACGATTTCAACGTAGGCAGAAGACTACACTGGCATGGCGCGACACGAGACACGCGCTGACGCACAGGTAGCATGATCAGCAAACCACCCCTGCAGTAAGGAACGGCACGGATTGCGTCTTGACATGGTAAGTGCACTGTGACGGTTGGACCCCAGATCCATTAATGCGCACCCCTGCGGACAAACGGGCCTGAGCGCCGCGCTGGTGTGGTTGGGTGGGAGGCTTGGTCACTCTGGTGGGAAATTGAGACAACGGCATAGCGGATAGGGCGTACGGGATTCGAAAGTGGCAGATACGTACCAGATGAATGACTGCCGACATGAGTGGTCTGGGCTTGCGACGTTTTTCGGGCCATCAGTTTTGCGGATCTAGGAAAGACGGGGACACTATCCAGTATCTCACGACTTAGGAACACCATTCATGGATCTATAGAACAATATTCGAGCGCAGACGTAACGGGAGATTCGAGTTGTCAATGTTTCAATATAAATTGTTCGTCCGCTATAGGATCACTATAACCTTGGGTATGGGTATATCTCATCATCATCTTCACCATCCTCGATACCTCGTAGCCTTGCGGGCGTCAACGGCGCAATTGGGCTGAGCGTCGAGTTCGAAAACCTTATTGTTGGGGTTGTCGGACTCAGCGTCGGACTATCCATACTCTTCCACCCAGCACCCACATCTTTGCTTTCAACGAGCGTCGGCGCGGACCCCAAACTACCCACACTCCGAACCGTTTCTAACAGGTCACCCTTCTCGCAGGAATCGGCCGTCTCATACCGATCCAAGCTATTTCTTCGCGATCTTGGAAAGTAACTTCGTTTCTGATGCCGTAATTCGCCTGTGGTGACGACTCGAGGCGGGAAGTCTTGTCGACATTCCCCTCGAATGCTGACGTCGCCCTTTGACCGCGTAGCCAGGCTACTTGAGAAGTCGTCCTGTATACAGGGGAGAATCTTCTGTACCACACGATTCTTTCTTGTGTAACGGCTGATGTCTGAAGAGCTTGATCTGTTCGAATGTTGCCAATCACCACGAAACTCGCGTTCCATGGGCGTCGCTTTGGTTCGGAAGTTGAAAATCCATCGTGTAACGAGACCGCGGAGAATTGGTATGTTGGCTACGATGATGGCTACGTTGTTCTCGATGTGGTTGATACAGTAGTCGATTGGATATGTCCAGTCAGGGTTGAACAATGTGTAAAGTCGGTCGCGGTACGAAAGGTAGATTTTTGCAGCACCGATTGCAGTAACACTGTAGAAAAGTTAGTCGATCTGTTCAAGCAGCATATAGATAAGGCGTACGCAAGACTGCAGGTAAAGACTACCAGTACAACCAGGCGGGATCTTAGTCGAGCGCTCATCATCCTTCGCACGATGATGAAAGGTATCGGAAGGATAAGAACATCGGTGAGCAGATTTGCGCAAGTGACCCAGATTAACATCTCGCCCATTTTGTGTCTGCCCATGCAGTGCAACCCTCCGAAAGTTCTTGGTTTCCAGGTATTGCCTGTTAAAGGGGGACAAATGAATATGTAGAGGAACCATGGTATCAGGGCACTGCCAACGGTGAAGACCAAGATGGCGTAGAGTACCCGCTTGAGCCATTCGATGACGGAACCAGCTCGAAGGAGGAGAAGTATGATGGATGCTTTGACTAGCGGTAGTATAGGGATATTCAAGAGATTGAATGCCATGACAACCTGTAGTAGTCAGTAAAAACAATCTAGCATGCTGAAGCGGTACCTACAGCATAATACTCGTCATAGTTTGGTTCTATCTCATCGACTGGTACCTGCCAGATGTGTACACCCACGTGCCACATCTTTACATCTATTCAGAGTCAGTGAGACTGAACATCAACGCTCATTCTAGTACTTACGTCGATGTGACGGCCCTATGAGGGCTATTGATAGCAGCAACGGAAGTATGATGAGCCAGTCATCTGTTCGAATGCGTTAATATCGTTCACTTAAGACACATCGACTATCATACCCCAGCTCAACCGTAGGTTCAGTTTCCGCCGCGTATATATCCTCAGGATGACGAATATCGATGCCAGGAGGGGTGTGCCGTAGATGACCCCCAGACAGGTGAGTTGGAGAGGATAGGTAGGCATCTCGACGACCTACTGTCAGGAACCTGAAGAAATCGCGAAAACCACATCTCGCGCTGCTTGTGGGTGGGCAATCTCATATAAACCTGGAAACAGGGTCGGTCAAGGGCAGCGCAACCCTTGTTCACTTGTGCGCGCCCGAGGCAGGCACAGCCGGTCGTCTCTAAATGTCCCCCGCAATTCGCATATTAACACTTACAGAAACGAGTTAAGCAGAGGCCCTTCTACTTGCCCCACGGTCTAGTCTTCCGTCGGTCACACTCACGTGGATCTGATTGATAGCTACACTATACACCTGCCACTCAAAAGGCTTGGTGTCGCTATGGAAGCCGGTCGTATTCCATGGTGCGACAAACATGACATCCCTCCTCCCGTCTACCTTGACGAATTCTCTTACATGAACAGTGAACCACATACGAGTTGGCTGGTTTCCGACGCCTCGGGAATTGTGCAGCCGGACGGTATCAGAGTGGGCTCTTCCGCGATTCGGCTCGTGGCTGTCAGAGACGCGAGAAGTGGGTGTTGTGCAGGCGCCAATTGTTCTCACGCAACCTGGGGCCCACCAGCGCTAGTACGGAGGACTTGGTGTAACGTATTCTTCCTGGAACCTGGACCGATCACAGCGTGTCGAGTAGCCGATCCCTGTTGTGAGCGAATCTGGGGCCGCCGCTTAAAGTGCATGGCCCAATGAAGGGCGGCGCACATAGTAAATGCGACGCAGCGGACAGCACATAGCGTATAGATGCCCTCAAGCAAGAGGATGAGATATGGGAACGGCGCAATTTGGCAATATGCCTTCGGAGCTAAAAGGATTCGTGGTGGGTCACGCCGTGAATGCGTGGAGATTCCAGGAGCTTAGGCCTGCTCAACAGGTATCACGTTCCGGGGATGTTTCGAGAAGACACATTTGGGTAACGTGCCCTCGATGCGACGGCGGAAACTACTCGGCCCAAGACCGTTTCAGACCGTTACACTGACGTTCCCATGCGTGCTCATTGGAGATCGCCATATTGAACACCTTCATTTGCTATCATTGCGACAGCGGAGGTCGGACGAACAAGATCAGGAGAAACTGCCGACGATCTGTGCGTTCTTATATTGCGCCGCTGGCGGTCAGCCTGACTGTATGAGGCCATCGGCTGGCGGGGCAGCCTTTTGTTACGTTGAATCGTGAACGAAAGTGTAGAGAGTGTGATTGCGTGGTGGACCGAGGTTTTCAACTCATGGCGAGTCGAACCTGGTTAGGTTCCTCCATCGAGAGCGCGGTCATGGCATGTAAGGCCACAACACACATGCATGTGTGCCGAAGCGGACTTGGAAGAGAAAAACCTGGAATAATAGAGGACGTTGTGGGATTGTGGAGTGAAGCACGAAGAGTGCGTGGTAGAAGGTTCAAGTTCTATCTAAGGAGAGACCGTCAGATTAGCGCAATGTTAGCCATCATCGCCCGGTGGATGACATGTTTGTCGCGATGCACAAATTCAGCTTTCACAGTAGAGTACAGACGATTACAAAGCTGCACATCTGAGACGAATTTACGTGGCGGCTTAGAACTGTATCGTGTCTACACTGATGTATCTTTGGATTGGCCAGAATCAACTTTGTGATGATGAAGCGTTCTTTCAATATAAAGCTTCATATTTTAGTACCTGATTCATTCAGTATCTGCACATCAGCTTCGAATCATCAGTTGCCAGTTTGGGGCGACAACATGCCAGGAAATGTCTTTCGGTGCTACTGAGAGCTCAACGTAGGTCTCCCATTCATCGAAGACCGGCCCCAATTTTGCATTTCCAATCACTATTTCCTTCCTGATGCGAATGTCCCAATCATGTACGGTACTCCACTGGCCATCCCAACACCAGCCCCACCGAGCATGGCGTGGCCCAGCCTTAGAGGCAAGCTACCACCTCGTGCAGCGAACATAGCCCCAACAGCTCCTCCACCAGCGGCGCCAAGTGTGACCCAATCTGTCTTCACCTCTCCATCATTCTCCAGTATTCTCCATGAACGATCTTTCCATTCTATTTCCTCTCGACCCCTCATACGTCCCCAAGTCATGAGTGCACCAGCTGCTGTGCCTAAAACCAGTCCGCGACCAGTTGTTTTGAGTGTACGAGACAGTATCGTCTTGTAATCGACCGATATTTTGCGGGAACGAGCTGCAATGACGGAGATCGGAAACTGGAAAAGCGAGAAGAAGGAAAAGGACATGGCTGAAGCGCGCATGACGTGTAGGTAGAGGATGCTACGTGCATATGGCTGATCTTCGGCGTATTGTGGATGTGGGAAGAGGGATGTCATGTTGTTGTACGTTTCGCGCAACTCGTCAAAATTCGGATTCGAGGTTTGGGCCGTGGGTACAGAGTCAAACGCAGCCAAATGTGATCTTTGATGGACGGGCTTTGAGGAATGGTGTAGGCTCGTAGGGCCTCGCAACGCGCTACGAGATAAAGAGTCGATCCGAAGGAGTTTTCTAGGTATACTCTGTACAGATTGTACGAGAGCGACACAATTTATCTACATGTATGTGAGCATTCTCGCTATCCTTGCGCCCCGGTGCAAAGTTGAAGTCGGAGATAAAACGAAGCCGGTCGCGATAAGTTTCGGCCGCAAGTAACATTGCTGCCTGCTGTCTCTTTACGATAAACTTGACTGGCTGTCAGACGATGGCAGTTTTCTACCAATGATGTTCCGGTAAGCGCTGCGCTCGCATTCCGTGGCTTGCGGTTTTCTCAGGCGTCCTGCGCGCCTGGCTCTGAAATCTCCGTCCTCCGAGTCTGCCCGTACCAAAGCAGCCTCTGTAAAGAACATTCTGCATCTTTGCATCTGTTTGCACACGACAACGTCGCAATGCCCAGAGCTTTTTTTCGAAGATTCTTGGTACGACATGCGTAGGAAGAACCTTGGAAGATCGCTGTCAAGTTAACAGGGAAGTCCATGGCCAAGCCGATCGAGAGCGATTGTCTTCGCAACATTGGCAGGCTCTCGTGCAGCTGTTGCCGAAGAAACTATGCCAATGAGGCGTTCGTGATGCTTCCCCGGATAACGCCTGTGGTTCCCACATATAGGGTTGGTACTTGCTCAAAAGAGGCGGAGAAGGCGATAACAGAGCTGCGCAACAGCGATCTGACACGGACCGAATCGTGGCCATGCTTTGAATCACGAGGAGTAAGTTGGCGGTTGCGCAATGCAAGATTTCCAGAAGGCATTGCGCGTTATTGTTCCAAAGCCGCCTGACGTCATTCCGTCTGTTGATCCATAAATGCACCACTGCAGCACAGACGCTGGAGGCACTACCACCAAGCTCGCATCACCTTAGCCGGACTCTAACGAAATCTACCATCACCGGCACCTAGCAATACGAAACAAACAAAGATCCGAACCAAGATTCAACCCCAATCGTCATTATGCCCATAGGCCAACAAGAAAGCGGTGTGACCTCGGGCGTGAAGTTTGTCACGTCCACTGTAGGCAACACGGTTGGCGGCGTTACGAACACTGTGGGAGGTGTTGTTGGCGCACTTGGTCGAGGTGTTGGTGAAACGGTAAATTGAATGCCACTAACTGCATTCGAAGCATGTACTGACTTTGGGCGCCTTTGCTTAGCTTGAAGGCGCCACGGGCAGTGCCGGTCGGCCTGTTGCGAGAGGTATTTCTGATGTTTCCACAAGCATCGAAAAAGGCGCAAACGACGTAGCAGGAGGCGTGAAGCGCGCCGGAGAGGGCAAATGAGCGTCGAGCAAGGATTACGCAAGAGAAGGAGATACTGTGGCGGTCTGAGGCTGATATCATGTTGCCACTATGCCACGCCGTACAGTTGGAGGGCGGAGTGCAATACAAACAGCTACAAGATGCTGCCAGCATGTGCTTTCGCGTAATCTAGAGGTACATATCTCGCAAGGAACTTGTGACCCGACAGTATGCTGCACTAACTCTAATCGGCTCCGTAGGCATTGTGATCAGACATGTGTCCAAGACTGCGTTGCCGGAACAATGCGCCGAAGTGGTCTGCGCTTACAAGATGCGACGTCTACGAGAAGCTTTCCGGATGCTTAAGATTCCTGTAGCCGAGTACACCGAAGGTTCTCCACAGCATGACGATCCGTTCGGATGTGTCAAGCCGAAAGATTATCTTGCCATATACAGACACACGAGCATCGCACGCAGAACACAACCATGGCGCAGTCCGCAGACAACCAGCTTCTGCATCGGAGTTCCAGTCCAAGGGACACCGAAGAGAAGTAAGGAGTCCTTGCGGAGACTAAGTATAGGCTGGCGCGTCACTGTTCCATGGACTAGCTGAAGGGTCCATCCATCGTGAGATCGTGATCGCCGAGGCCGAATAACCTCACCAACACAGACCCGGTCGGCTCGGTTCGCTGTAATGCATTTGTCGCGGTGTTGGATGTACATATGCGTGTCTGCGAAAGGCAGGAGCTGTGCGGGGTCAGATGATCAAGTCCGCTTTCGTCACTCGCTGAAAAGCCTCACCGTGTCACTGACGGAGTGAGAAGCTGCAATAGGATTGACTACTGATTGTTAGTTGTCCAGTACGTGCAGAAGCTTAGCGCCACCGTTGCGGGATATAGCAACACAAAGGGCGGAGGAGTGTAAATCCGTGTGACGTCAATGGTACGTCTGACATGCGCGTCCCATCTCAGGTACGTTCGACCATTGCAACGTCTGCATCTACACATCGTAGCCAAGCGTAGTCTTGGTGTTTCGAAATGCCATGTTTTCATCGCACAGTATTCGCACCAAGTCGACCAGTCTTGTTCAGCGATCTAAGCGGCTTCTGGGGTTAACCCGCCAACAAAGGCAAATGCGCCAGCCAGCGTACCAGCCAGCCAGACAGCAAGCGGCACACTATCGGTATGCAACCGCAAGGCCAGCGTACCAGCCTCCCCCAGCCCGTCTTAAGCGTTCCCAAGCAACGGTTCCACTGGAGACGGTGGATGGGGCGGCTGAACACACTTGAGAAAGCGAAAGCCACATGTACCCCACAAGTGCTGCGCTAGTGCACGTAAGCGTCATGCCGGATTGGGAACCAATCTTTGACATCACTTAGGCATTTATCGCCTCGACACCAATCCCATCCAACACCATCCTTGCATTTTGCCTCTCAATAGTCCGATTGAGCGAGCTACATCCTCACCACACACCACCCTGCAGATCCTCGCGCATGACTGCCAATGAGACAAAATGAAGTGATGAATAACGACGCCCCGCCACACTCCGCCTTGAGGCCTACGGAACGCACGCATATTGCCCTAGGTCAGACGCTAGGATGCACCGCGGAGCGATCGTCCTAAGCCTGCTGATACGAGACTTCGGTTCAGCACCTGTCTTGGATGTTGCATATCGCGGAAAAAGCTCAACACATTCGAGATTTGCAATACCCAGAATCTCACCGGTCGTGATTACGAGCAGGTCATATCAATTGGACAGGCAGTAACTATTCATCCACAGCTTCCAAATCAATGGCTGCAATTGCGTCCCGAAGTTAATCGAGGGCTGGGAATGAGATATGTTTAGACGAGAGGCGGGACGGGCTTTGTTCACGCGCATTCCCAGAGAGATGGTGGGGAACTAAATGAGGGGTCGGATGAATGGGTATCCAATGACACAGTAGATGGCTCCGCAGCGTTTATCGTTACGGCATGAACGAGCCTACTCCAGCCTTCTTTTACTGCCGTCAGAAGCGTCAACGCTAGGCTGCTGTAGTTTTGCATTGACGCGTGGAGTTGATCCATGGCCTTGGCTCGAGCGCTGAGGCTTCTGTCCATGTCCGATCCGCGATGGTATGCTCGATGAGGTAGATTGAATAGACTAACAACTCGGCTGGGTATTGCTATATAGCTGTCTTACCATCCCGCGTTTCTACATACCCAGAACATCACACACTCTCGTTGTCGTGAATACCAGCATCAACAGTCTTGCTTACTTGTATATTTGAAGTGACTGATACCTCGTTCATCAGTCTCCTCCGCGTCGTTACTTACTCTCGCTGTCAAGTACGCCCAATACACTAATACCGACAAAACCACTTCCGAAAATGAAGTCCTTCGTTGCTGCTGGCCTCGTGGCCGCTGTTGCTGCCTACCCTCAGGCCTCTTCCGATGGTGGGTGTGCGTCCTCCGCTGACGGCACCTTTGCCATCACCACCGTCAATGCCACCCAATCTGCCACTAGGCGCAGCATCGAGAGGCGTCAGCTTGATGGCACACTCAAGCTGTCCCTTGAGGACGGAAAGTTGACCGACCAGGCCGGCCGCACCGGTTACATCGCCGCCAACTACCAGTATGTCTTGCATAACACTTGTATACATTCAATAGATACTAACGTCCCATCAGGTTCCAGTTCGATGCTCCTGTCCAAGAGGGTGCCCGCGAGACTTCAGGCTTCGGTCTCTGCAGCAACGGATCCATGTCCCTGATGGGCTCCACTGTCTTCTACCAGTGCTTGTCTGGCGACTTCTACAACCTGTACAGCCAGTCCACTGGTGCCCAGTGCATTCCCATCCATATCCAGGCTACCATGTCTGCAGACACTAGCGGAGTCTCTCAGATCTCTGACGGCCAGCCCCAGGCTACTTCCGCCGCTGTTACCCAAATCTCTGACGGTCAACCCCAAGCCTCAACCCCCGGTCCCGTCGTGACCCAGATCTCTGACGGTCAGCCTCAGGCCTCTAAGCCTGTGGTCACCCAGATTTCCGATGGCCAGCCCCAGGCTTCCGCCCCGGTTGTCACCCAGATTTCTGACGGCCAGCCTCAGGCTTCCGCTCCTGTCGTCACTCAAATCTCTGACGGTCAGCCCCAGGCTTCTGCTCCTCTCGTTACTCAGATCTCGGACGGCCAGCCCCAAGCATCTGCTCCCGCGAGCAACGTCAGCGGCAACGCTACCAGCCCCCCCTTCTCCGAGTACACCGGTGCTGCCGCCACTGGCGCTGCCAGTGTTGGTGCTCTCGCTGCCGGTTTCTTCGCCCTTTTCTCCCTCTTGTAAGGGAATTCAGCTTGAGTTTACTCGCACCAAACAGGGATTCAGGTCGCTCTGACGATCATGTAATGAAGGTTCTAATGGAGGATGATACGATTTCCTTGCGACGTTCCTTGATGACTGCATGCATATATGACATCCATGTACATACCTAAAGCATAGGAGGAATGGTGTTTGGATGATTGTGTTCGAGAAAAAGGCCATGACTTTAGCTAGTTCTATAGGTAGTACAGCACCACCATGCGACGAAGATATTAATGCAACCCGATCATAATAACATACGAACTTGCTATCTTGTGTCATATCCCCTCAGCAGGTCAAAGTCTTGTGCGCCTGCATCCCATGTCGTGAATTGTTGTTTACAATCCTTCGATGCCTTTCATCTCGGTCCCTCGCAAGCCATTGCGGTCATTCGAGCGAAACAATCCAACGGAATGCACTCTGCGCAACGCCGCAAACATGCATTCGCTGCTTCAACATCCTAACCACTGTCTTACCTATCTCACCTTATGCTGTTACATCAAGGGTTGTATCCTGGAGTACACTGTTCGATTGCCCATATATGCACCCACCAGGTGCAGTTTCGTGTATATATTTCTGTTCTTATCCCTACAGAGTAAATACTCGATTTACGGCGAAGAAGACATCGTCTCTAGGTTATTATTATTAAAGAGATAAGTGGTATTCAAGCAGTAGCTGACTATGAAATCAACTTCACGTCATGTCCAATCCATCGATTATTTTCCCTTCCATCTGAAAAGCCATAACTATTCAACTAAAACAACAAGTGAAAATCTCCTAACCACCGTCAAACAAACAACCCATTGCCGTTGAGCAAAAGGAAATATCAAGACCAACGTCGTCAACATCCACCCTGCATGCGCTCTCTGTCCCTGCTTCCCTGGAACCATTAGCACACAGCCCATCTGACAGCTCACTCCGACAGCCACTAATCGCCTAAACAACGTGTCGAACAAACAAAGATTAGGTTTCATGTCGCGTTATCGATTGACACGCATGCATAAACTAGATTCGTTGGGAGCATGCGCCGTCTTGCGCACTATTTGCAAGCGTACCTAATGGAGCACTCTTTAGTCTTGTTGGAAGTATTAATAGGCTCAACATAAGGCTAGGCTCACTAGCTGTGGCGGTGCGAGATTCTGCGTACCGTCTTTCGTTTCCTTCCATCTCGCTTGGTGGCGGGTCTAGATTGAGTTTGATGGTTCAGAGTTTTGCCCAACGAACCAGTGGGTGATTGTTGCAAGTACCGAGCCGAGGTCGCAAAAGATTTGTAGAGTGAAAGTGAGGTCATTTCCTTGGGTCGCTACGGTGCTGTCGCGCTTGCGCCCTTTGGCTGAGACTCATGCTCTATCAAGACTACCTCCTCGCAGCTTCAGATTCATTTCTGCACGTTCAGGGAGTGCGATTTTGGCGTCTTGCCTGTTCGCTCATCGCTTCATCGGTCCTATTACCCAAGATCTGCTTATCCTCGAAGCCGTACGCAACCGGACGATCGTACAGATATGCACGTTTCTTTTGAAAACCAGCTCGTATACCAATCTGAATGTTGCTCTGAAGGTTGTAAATCAACCAGTTCGCTCGCACCTGCGATCACCAAGTATAAGAGAGTGGATGTATCCGTCATACATCACTCCAGTCAGCCTTCTCGTCTGTAAAGAAATCATTCCTTCGACACACCTCACTCACCTTGTACTATCTTCTCTTCACTCAAAGGACCAGAGGAAGAGTTGGAGAGCAGCAGGAATAGCTGTCCCTGGTGAACAGGATACTAACAGATCGGGATCCAATCCACAACTGTGCACTCGATCAGGCCTTACACAGTGTATGCCGCTGTATTTCCTGCGTTCGCTCCTAGTTGGTACGAACTCGTTTCATACGAATATCAATCTTGATACGTGCAATGCAATATTATTCCAAGAGCTAACGCCAACGCCCATAAGAGTACATCTAACATACGTTTGACAATCATGTTTTGTACTTGCATCTAGCTCGTTCCATCGAAAGAGCTAAAGTGTCACATGCTCTCCCTCTGCTTTCTGTTCTGCTTTGCGCCAAACTGACGTCCTTCTGGTTACTGGAAGTTTGCGCCTAGACGTACTGGCTCAACCACCTAATACCCTCTCCGTAACCTTGCCTCATGACCACACTGCACATGAAGACCTCAACCGGTCGGATACCCTCGAGTGGTACCTTGCCCTTACCCGTTGTCTGGTATAGTCCGAGCGCGGAACGGAGCTGGTCCTCAGAGATGGCGTCGGGGTGGTCAATCTTGTTTCCGAGAATGACGAAGGGGGTGTTCTTCAACTCTTCCATAGCCAGAAGAGCGTCGAGCTCTGCTTTGGATTCGGAGAGACGCTCATGGTCCTTGGCGTCAACGAGGAAGACAATACCGGAAACTTCAGGGACTAGAAGAGTGTCAGTTGTATGCAAAGAAACAGAGGAGCATAATTGGCTTACAGTAATCGCGCCAGAGTCGTCGAGCTTGTGCGTGGCCTCCAAGGTCGAAGGTTGTGAACTTGACGTTTCCTATCGAGAGCTCCTCGGAGGTGGGGTGGAGAGTCGGCTGGCTAGAACAGATGTCAGCTGACAGTTGTGAGCCAAAGACTACGTGCGACGTACAGGACAGCGACTCTGTCGTTCTTGAGCATATGTAGCAGCCTAGTTGTGTTAGTGGAAGCTCGCGTGTCCAGTAGGGCTGCCATACGTGGTCTTTCCTGCATTGTCACTGAAGCCTAGTCAGCTACGTGTGTTCGAAAGCGTTGGTATGCGAGGATACATACAGTCCAAGGAAAAGGAGTTTGGCATGCTGTGATGTTGGGTCAGCTTCGGTGATGGAGTCTAGACCATGCTCGTGCCTACCTTGTTCATGAGTCCAAGCGAGGACAGAACATCCCAAACTGTTGCACATCATTAGCCCATGTTCGAGTATGATACAAGCAAGCGATTGATCCATCTGGCTGGTATTCGTGGTACATGCGGTGGTGTAGTGTCGATGCGCCCGTGATAAGCCTAATGTCGGTAATTTCTAGCACGGTGTTGCAGGGCTTGGTCGGAAAGACACAACAGTATTATGCGGGACGACGGTGCTGTCCTCAGTCTATCATGCCACGAATGTTTCCACGTCGGTCTATCCAGGTCGGGATACAACAAGAGAGGGTAGTAAACTTACACCTGGCGCAAGGTTAGTAAGACGCCAGCACAAGTAGAGGACGAGGGTGCTCACCAGTCTATGATCCACATGTTTGCGAGAAGTATTCGGGTTTAGACTGTTGGTTGAGAGTATAACAGCAAGTTGTAGAAAGTGAACGGGTAAGATCAATCAATGTTGGGGGAACTTGGCCGCGATCGAGGGCGGAAGTCGAATGGCCCGTGCGCCATTTCCTTGGCGGCGCTGTTCCGAGCTCTCGCGAAGAACTTGGACATCAACCCTCCCGAACTAAACCCACCGCATCCCCGTCTAAATCCATCACAATGGCCGTCGGAGTACGTCAGACCCCTTCCAGAAGACCCGTCGAAGCTCTCGAATGCCCCATTGCTGCGCCGGCAGTAGCCCCTCGCCCGCAATGGCACCTCCGAATTGAAGATCAAGAAAACTAACATGTCCCCTCTTGTAGCGTAGCGCAGCCCTCAAGCTCGACTGGACCAAGCTGGGCACCCAGCTCGGCCTCAAGGGTCAAACCGCTGCTGCCCTCCAGTCCTTCAAGAAGCGCAACGACGATGCGCGTCGCAAAGTCACCGTCCTCTCCGAGCAGTCCCAGACCGTCGACTTCAACCACTACCGCGGCATCCTCAAGAACCAGGCCGTTATCGACGACATCGAGAAGCAGTTCAACGCTTTCAAGCCTCAGACATACGATGTAGGAAGGCAGATCAAGGCCATTGAGGCTTTCGAGGCCCAGGCCGTCCAGAGCGCAGAGCAGACTAAGGCTGTTGTCGACAAGGAGTTGAGCGATCTCCAGAAGACCCTGAAGAACATCGAGGATGCCAGGCCATTCGCTGACCTCACCGTTGTACGTATATACGGTTACGAGCAAGTGGGGGATAAGAAGCTAACCAAACAACACAGGACGAGGTCGCCGCTGCTCAGCCTGAGATTGACAAGCGCACCGAGCAGCTCGTCTCCAAGGGTCGCTGGGCCGTTCCCGGCTACAAGGCAAGTTTATGGAACCAGCAAAATGGCCTTTGTACGAATACTAACAACCCCGCAGGAGAAGTTCGGCGATCTGTCCGTCCTCTAAGTGTCTTCTTTCCATGTAGCCAAAATGTACCCGATCTGGGTTGTATTACCTACGTATTTGTGAATAGTTCCAGAGAGTGGAAATGCACCCTAGATTTTGACCATTCGCCTTGTTATGCCTATGCATTGCTCGAATATCGCTTACATGCGAACACCTTGCAAACAATATGCTACAGTTGGCACGCCTTTCGCTTGAAATGTTGTGTTTCATTACATGTGCATCCAAAACCGCGAGATACCAGTCCTCCAAGCGATACTCGAGTCACCTCGCTATAATGCCATTTCGAAAACGCCGCCCAATGCTCATCAAACACCCTTGATCTTACACACCAAGTGACCCCACCTAAACTACTCATCGTACTCGGCATCCCTGACACCACAAAAGTCACTGCCAAGGCAGTTGTCCACCATATACCAAACCCGCCAATACAGACTCGCACTGTTCATATCGAAACTTCCGTCTTCCTTTCTCGGTACATGATCTCCTATAAGGCCCTGTCCCGAACCAATTACCCAGCCAATGACCGGTAACGAGCCAAACGTTTGCTGCCAGCGGGGTTTCGCGGGGAGGAATGCCTTTTCTTGTGGAAGGAACACAACAGGTTTTACGTTTGCGCCTTTGAGTCGGAGGGTTGCGCGTTGAGATCGGGGGTTCAACGCTGTAGTAGTCGCGTGTGCGGGGACGGTATTTGGATCAAGAGCTTGGTGCAGTTCTCGTGGTTGAGCGGGTTCAGTGGGCATGTCGTCCATGTGACTTGGGAAAGCACCAGTGCCACTCTTGCTGCGTAGCAAGGCTGATTCCATGTTTGATCGTGGTACAAGGGTCTGCGGTGCTAAAGGTTGGGGAGCTGTTGCTGTGGCTGAGGAAGCGGTTGCGGACGACTGCGATGCGCCGCGTAGTCCCAATGTCCCTGAAGATATTGTGTTGGGTGATGCGATCTGTGACATGCCTCCCTCTACACGCAACGGTCTGTCACCACCTTGTGGTCCTGTTCCTCGGTACATCTCCGCATGTACTATGTAGCCGTGGATGTTCTTCCCACTGTAGTGACAGGCGCGCTCGGCAGCCTCCGCACTATCAAAGGTGACCTTAACCCAGTGGTTACCTCCTATATATGTCTTGATCCTTGCCATGTATTTCGGTTCCAGAGATGGGTAGTACGATGAGCGTTGCGCAGCTAAACTGTAACCGAGTCTGGGGTTGGGTGGCTCGCGGTCATATTCTTCGTAGATCATGCCATTGGAAACCTTCTCGTAATAGGCTATTGCTTCCCATTGCTGCTCAGACCCAAAGCCGTATAGTATAACCTCCTTGGGTTCTTGTGCAAAAGTAGCGTTGGTAGATGCGCCTGCAGCGAAGGAGTTGCCCAGTCCGTTGCTCGCATCTATGAGGTTTGGCGCCGAGGCTGTTGGAGGTAGTGCGGTGGACGGGCGCGCGGATACTGAGCGCCTTTTGTCTTCCTCTGCCTTGAAGCGGCCGAATATGTCGTCTTCTGCGCGCTGGTTGTGGAGTCTCGCTTCGTCGGCTGCATTGTTGGCGCCCAACGGTGTCTTTGCCCGTGAGGTACCGCGTTTTCGTGCTTTGCCAAAAGGGCCCTTTTCTTCTGGAATACGCCGTTGGTTTTGATCTGAACTATCAGGGGTGGATGTTAGCTGTGTGCGCGAGAGGATGGGAGTGTCGCAGTTGTGGTCGTCCATAGTGGTGAGGCCGAATAGAGAAAGGGACAAGCTTGTGTAGATTTCCATCGACTTTTCTCTATCACCGTGCTAGACCCTTCCAGAAGAAAGATTCCATTCAGCAATGGCAATGAAAGACTGACTTACTCCGCAAACTCATACGCCCAAGGCAGCTTCCTCCCTGTCGAATCGAACGCGCGCTCAGAGTCTGGCACTGCGTGAACCTGCATCTCGGAGACGTTTGACCTGATGCTTCTTTGAGTTTTCACTTTTCGATTTGTCGCGAAAGCGCGTGGTGTAGTAATCCCGTCTTTTGTTTATGCGACGAGAAGACGAGCGGAAAGTTAGCGCTAGCCCCAGGGACGCCGCGGCAAAGCCACCTGAGGTCTGTGCATATTACATGTGGCGCTGCGCGCGATCTCCAAGGTGACGCGGAGCCTTTCCCGATCCATCTACCTTGCGTATGCTGCATGCAATCGGAAATGGCTTACTTTTGAGTGCTGCCTGGTCACAACGGCCAGTTGTAAGCCGATGGAACTCACACCTATCATCGTACGTGGAAAGAAAAGGAGACACTTGCACCCAGCACTTGCTGCTTCTAAAAGCAAGCCTCCGTCAATATCTGCACAAAACTCTTCAGCATCTACATCTCAGCTCAAACGACAACGAAAAACGAGGTCAACAGCCAAAAAGAAAGACGTCACGCCCGCTATGCCGACACTTCAAGGCCTTCCCCAGGAGCTTCTGGAAATAATCTTCCTCTACAGCATGAACACAGCGCTTCCACGCTGCTCACCGGATCTTGGCAAAAAGCTCTCTGCTCACAAGGTAGCGATGGACTTCACTATGCAAGCCTTCTTCCACACAGTCGATCACCGCACCAACTACCGGGACCGCCTTGTAACCAGCGACGCTTTGCTTCAATCTGACATCTTGACTTGCCGTTTCTTCACCTACGACTTCTTCCTAAGATATGTGCAGCGCGCCCAGGATGCAATGATCAAGTTACGCGGCAAGGCCTGGGCAGCTACCGGAGTCACGATTCCAGGTGTTTCCTACTTCGACGGACTGTGGCCATACAAGTTTACTAAGATCCCGCATCTGGCTTTTGCGCAGGGTTTCCACGTACCGGAGAAGTTGCTACATGGACCCTGGACTGTGGACAAAGCGTCGTTGCTTTACGTACTGGTCAGTCTGAACGGAGAGATCGACTGGGAAGGTAGTATGGCAGGTGAAGCGGCAAAGGCGGGAATCAAAGAGGCTATTAAAGAGGAGAACGAGCACGCGGTGGCAGCGCTTGCTGTACTTCTGGGTGTGCCAAAAGGTCTTACCACCGAATTACTGCAGTACGCTGTCATTCGTTGCGGTTGTAACATTAACATCATCCGACACTTGCTCTTCAACGCGCAGATTCTTGCCGAAGAGGCCCCAAGCACCTTGGATTTCTATGACCCGGCACTATGGGCGTGGGCAGATGTCAACGGCCACAAAGGGGAGACGCTCAAAGACATGCTGAAGGATGCTGCCGCGTTCGACCTCGAGTTCTACTTTGAAGACAATGCCGACTGGCCCAAGATTGTCCCCTTTCCATATGGTGGAAGCAAGTTTGATGCAAGGACAGCGTTCAATGGTGTCGTTAGAGAGCTGTTGACGAACCTTTACCGGAACTATGGAAGGAAGATCACACGGAGGGCTATGACGCCTGAGCAGAGAAATGCAGAAGGTGATGTAGTTGATGATTAATATTGGCAGTTTATATACGTGAAGACAGAACAGATACCCATCAAATACTGCTTACCTTTACATGAAAGGGGCAGAGCATTACAGATAAAAATCACTTGGTCAACGCTTTCCTCGCAGAGGACAAATGTCGCGGGCTACTAATACAGCAACGCCTGCTTGATTGAAGCAGTGTCGGGTCATGGTTCAACTGCCGGTGGCGCATGCTGCAGTTGGCTGCGATAGTACATGGATTTAGATAGAGAATTTACCTGCAAGCTTGTTAGTAAGTTGTATCCAACAGAGCGTTATCAAGCAGATGCGTAGTTGTGGTCTTCCTCAGTGATCTTGGTGATAAAATAGTAATCATAGAGATCATATACTATCTATTGCATGTTGTAATCATTGGAAGGGGGTTGGGTTGCGAGGCAGAAGAGGTGGGACTGACCTGTGGAAGATGGCTGTGTGCTGCAACAGTCGCATGTCAAATGCACTGAGCTTGGCGTCTGAGGATCAAGGTTCTTGGAAGTCTGTAGCGGTCAGCCTTTGTCGCGAGCTTGGTGCGGTGAGAGAAGCTGGATGGGTAAAGCAAGCTCAGAATATGTAAGAAATTGAATATCATAAACTCGACGCCGTTAAGAAACCCCGGCGAGGGTTTCCGACGCCGAGCTCAATCGCAAATTATGTCATCCTAGGATGGGGAAGTATGGTGTGGAGGTTGGAGACTTACCAGTGGAGCTATGGGTGTCGGATCGAAGCTGTCGGTCTTCAGATTAGTGCATCTGAGCGGCAGGTGCAGGCGTGCATCGCATCACCATGTACGTAGCGCATGATGTAAATCAAGGCGATCGCGAGAGCCGTGATGGAGACTGCACAAAGTCTCGCAACGGTCGTCGAGAGCAGAGAGAACAGCGTAGAGTTTGCGGTGCTGGTGAGAAGACAACGGAAGTCGCGCTCGCAGAAAACTTTAAGGACGGCGCTAGTGCCAAGGCGCCTTTCGCTTGTGCACGGCCCCCGGCACCACAGGGCACGCGAAATTCGTCGCCCGATCATCAGCCATTTACTTACTCCCGACAAGAACATCAACACCGAATCCTATTTCCGACCGGTACGCACTCGACGCTGCAACACTTGACGTATCTCGCAGTCTAACATTTAATTGCAGCACATACCGACGAAATGGGTGACGCCGAAATCACAACGAGCGCCTGGAGGCTGGTCGAGGTCGGCCGTGTGGTCCTCTTCAACGAGGGTCCATTCGAGGGCCGTCTCGCTGCCATTGTCGAGATCATTGACCACAAGCGTGTATGGAGAATCCGCGATTCGGGTGCTGTTCAGCGGCTCACAGAGACATAGGTCCTCATTGATGGTCCTTCAGAGAAGGCCCCCATTCCCCGCCAGGAAGTCGCGCTCGCCAAGCTGTCTTTGACACCCATTGTCATCCCCAAGCTTCCCCGCGCCAGCGGTGTCGGCCACGTCGCGAAGAAGTGGGAGGAGCACAAGGTCCAACAAAAGTTCGACGAGAGCGCATGGGCCAAGAAGCGTGCGGCTATGCAGAAGAGGCGGGGACTGAACGACTTTGAGCGCTTCAAGGTCATGAAGATGAGGAAGCAGGTACGTTGCCCCGTGTATCTGTGCTCCCAGAATCGACGATTCGGGCTGCATGTGGCTCATTGGATGCGACGGAAGAGACGCAGGCTAACATGATGTAGGCTCGCTTCGAGGTCCAGAAGACCTTCGCCAAGATCCGCGCCAGCGCAAAGGCATAGGTAGTCTAGATGCTGTCGGGAGACAGGCGTTGCGGTGGTCGCTGCATGCAGGTGAGGGAGAGGCATGACGTGCATTTCATGAGCATTCCGAAGGCGACCTCAAAGGCATTCAAAAATTCAAGACCTGGTTTCGGGTGAATAAGTCCAATGTTTGGCACGGTGCAATTCGGTTTGGGACAGGTTTACTCGGCTCTCGCATGCATTCCACATGTAGCAAGAGAGTTCAATCCACAAATTCATGAACACACACGAAAAGTGCAACTAGAATTGCAATTTGATACCCTTCCCCCTTTGAAATGCCTGCTTGCGTGACATGGGCGACCTGAGCTTGAAAGCGCCCTGAATGAGTGATTGCCATGGTTCGTCATTGCCAGTTGTGTACTGAGAGCTGCCCGCGCTAAACCGCCCACAAATCATTTTTGGAAGCTCCGACCCCAACTCCGCGAACGTCGATATTGCAGCACCACCAACACCTGTAGTCACCCACAAACCGACAAAATGGCCAACCCCCGCATTGAAGAGCTCCCCGACGAGCCCGAGAAGAAGAACGTCCAGATCGAGGAGGATGAGTCCAGCGACGAGTCTGAGGGCGAGGAGGGCGAGGTCAGCGTGCCCGCGGGCTCCTCCGTCGCTGTCCACTCCCGCAACGAGAAGAAGGCTCGCAAGGCCATCGCCAAGCTCGGCCTGAAGCACATCGATGGCATCACACGCGTCACCCTCCGCCGACCGAAGAACGTGAGTGTTTCCCGCGCAATGGGTCGATGAAGCCGCAGCCCTCGAGTCAACAAACAAGGGCTGCGGGCAGCACCATTGGATCTTCCCAGCAACCAGACTAACACCCCTCCTAGATCCTCTTCGTCATCAACCAGCCCGACGTCTACAAGTCCCCTTCAAGCAACACCTGGATGTGAGTAGCTGCCCCTCCATCGCCCATGCCACTTTTGCTGACCCCGCACCAGCATCTTCGGTGAGGCCAAGATCGAGGACCTCAACTCCCAGGCTCAGGCTTCCGCCGCCCAGCAGCTTGCTCAGGCCGAGGCCGCATCCCACGACCACGCCGGCCACGACCACGGCGACGAGGCCAGCAAGGGCAAGGGCAAGGCTGTCGAGGACAAGAAGGACGAGGAGGAGGAGGAGGATGACGATGAGGAGATTGACGACTCTGGCCTTGAGGCCAAGGACATCGAGCTCGTCATGCAGCAGGCCAGCGTTTCGCGGAAGAAGGCCGTCAAGGCCCTCAAGGAGAACGACAACGATATCGTAAACTCCATCATGGCGCTGAGCATATAGGCTGCTCCAGTCTAGGTGTCTGGGTGTAAAAGGTGGATGATGACTTCCAAGGCATCGCGGAGTCGAAAGACTACCCGCCTGCTCATGTAAAAGAATCTATCAGCATGAATCTTTGCGAAAGATCCGTGTGGCCGTCCTTGGCCCTTTCGAAAGCTTTAGTGCCCAACGAGCTGCTATTTTGTCGACTCATGTGAGCGATTTGCGACTAACTCAAGTAGAAACTTGCCAGTTGCAAGACGTGGAAGACATTATGGGGAGTGACCAGGTAAGGACTAGCACAACTCAGCTGCAACATGTCATGTGTAAGTCATTGGATGAGAGATTGCATTTACCCCTTGAGGTCTTGACCCGTCTCCGTTGGAGAATTCCTCTTCAAGCTTAGAGCACCGGAAGTAGCTTCGAGATTGATCTGTGAATGAGGTGAGATATATCAAGCATATCTGCTAGTGGGCGATCATCAGATTCTTAACGTAACTGTATCCAGATGCGTGCACGTGGAAATTGGCTTAGGCACTCGAGACTCTTTTTGACATGGGCTGTTGGTAAGCCGATTTCAGCCTCAAGGGTCTATCCGCATGCGCGTGTCAAGAACCAGTAAGAGGCCCTACGGGAATTAGTGTCGACAAGCCCCACTGCCCAACCTCGAACGACAAAGAGCCATCGCTGAAGAATGTCCGAGGCCACTAGACCTTCTACAGGCCGAACAACCCGGGAGGTAGGTCCATCGTCGTGCTTATGCCTGTGGCTGATGAGATGAATGATGTAGATTCGTTGCGCTCGAGGACATTGCCAAACATGGAACGCAAAGCGCCCAGTTGCTCAGCAGCGCATTGGTCAGGCATCTCTCGGAAACGAGGTTATCCGGACAGCGCTCTTGTTAGCGACTGTGAATTACATGAGGATACCAAGGTAACAGCGGTGAAGTTGGAGAAGGAACAGTGCTCAGCCACAAGCTAAAACAGCCACAACGCACGAATCCGACTGTCCCGATTCCTTGCATCATCAGCACACAGACATTTAGACGTCAGCCTCAGTCTCACAACGACTGACTCTGCTTAGCTGTTCCTGGTCCCGTTGACATATCTAGATATACGACGGGAATTCGACTTTCCGAACATGTTTCGCGGTCTCCGTTGGAATTGCGCCTGTCTGATCAACTTCACTTCACTACAACATCCAGCTCAGCTACGACGCTCTGTGTTGACCTTTAGCATAGCACTAACTCCATAGGCCGTTTCCTCCGCACTGTTAACGGCGATGATCTCGTTTTGGACGTCGTTACGGACCCACTTTTGCCCACAAGGCTGGGACGGGTCAAACACACGGCCAATGAGCGATCTTCCCATTCTCTCGGCATCAGATCTGTGGTTAGTTCCATCATGATATCCCTACGGCAGCTCCTTGACTCAGGATCGATCGGGCCGCTGGACACCCTAGCAAGTCGCATAGCCCTGATATACGACCCATAATCTGACTACATCATTGTTGTTTGATCTGTCGCAGACCATATGATGCAAGGTGACCAGCCTATCAGAAATGCGGTACTCTTTTTGTAAGATCCATTGCAAAGGCATGGAGACACCCATAAGGACGAGGCTGATCAAATTTGCCCTTGTAGGTTCCAGAATCTTACTTGATGCTTCCACATTTGATCACATCCAGCTGTCTTTCTACGCTCGGCACTGACATCTTGAACTCCCATGAGTCCATCATGACGATATGGCGTCCAAAGCTGACCTTCTCAGAGTTTCTGATTGCACGGAATCTTGGCTGCTGGCTCCTGAGCTGCCTCACGACATGCACATATTCGGTGTGTCTGGACTAATCACTACGAGAGTCGTACGCTACAGCCATATCAGCAATGGGGGATATCTATATAACTTTTTGAATATCTTCTACTAACTGATGGACTCATCGCAACAAACAGCTTCTTTCACTCTTCCGCATACATAAACGTCAGCGCCACCTGTTCAGTCAAGTACAGC
>Ga0265797_10000219_pt1 | contig 110228 bp, 92 predicted proteins | sample P2T30metagenome_FD_192433 | JGI IMG/M metagenome (GOLD analysis project Ga0265797, IMG submission 192433) | Plant litter microbial communities from East Loma Ridge, Irvine, California - P2 T30 | ecosystem: Environmental > Terrestrial > Plant litter > Unclassified | place: USA: California... | reverse complement strand
TACAGATGAGATCATCTCTGCACTGACAGCATGGCTTCGTGAGTTGCTACAACTTGTCCGGTCAGAACATCAAGCCAACCAAAGTCTAATGCATGACATGTGGACTTTCTTTCACGAGCATTACCCTGTTTCCCAACAATGCACTTGGTTCACCATCGATCATTTCTCGGCATGCCTTGCAGCCCTGGCAGCCCTCCCGTGGCAGTCGGCAAGATTGATGCTCCAACACGATATCTTGGATCACACTTTGGACAGACTCTCGAAACAATCCGGCCGTTTCTTCTTCCTCACCAACTCGGGCCGCATAGGTTACAGCGCGAGGCGGCCATGTTTACAAGGGCACATCATTCTCGTTCCACGTCACGATACCGAAATTCCGCTGCATATGCTCAATGCAGATTGCACCCAGTACATCGGCTGTGCTAGTGTGAATGGCTTGATGGGTGATTCACTACTAGAGTCGCTCGACGACATGGAAACAAAGTGGGAGACGGTGGTTTTGAGATGAGCGAGTTCTCACTCTTCAGCAGGAACTTGCGAAGTGGAAAAGTCTTTGTAGATACTACCGCCCACTAACGTCTTGAGCCAGTGAGATACCAGCATCCGGCGACCGTTCTCTCATTAGCGTTGCGCGTGGTCTTCACGTGCGAAAAGTTGCTGATACTGTACCATCACGACAATTTACAAACTTTGGCATGAGATTAATTGAGGATCAATCAACGACATACTCCCCCTTCGGCTTCTCGATCCCACACCCCGTCCCATCCGTCACCTTGACCTCGTCCTCCCCGACCGGCTTATACTTCCCCTCCACCAAATCCCGCATATAACTGTACGGACAGTCGCCCGCGCCGCCTTTGACAGCAGCATAACCCCTGTGTCCGAGTTGATACAAGTTGTTCTCAACCCCCCAATTCTTGCGCCGCTGTGCAGAATCGCCTTTGCGGATCTCGCAGGCAAAGATCTCATCGGGCGTGTTGTTGCTCGACTGGCGGACGATGTCGCCTTCGGGGTTGCAGAATTGGGCTTCGCCCACTGGTGTTTTTGGTAAATTGTTAGATTGGCTCTCACTTCACCTAGGGTCCTGATCTCGGACGTGCCGGGAGGGGGAGATGGAGATACGCACTCGAGTTGAAAATCCCATCGCTCCCCGCCAGCGCAACACTAGCCGTCCACATCAGATTGTAAAAGGCGTTCGAGCGGTTTGTGATCTCCCAGCTGCTCTTGATCGGACTGGTGTACCCGGCGGTGCGCAGCATGATCTCCGCGCCTTTGTAAGCGCACTCCCTCGCGACTTCGGGGAACTGCCCGTCGTGGCAGATGATGTGCGCCATTCGGATGCCGCCCGGCCCATCGAAGACGGGTATCCCACGGTTGCCTGGGTACCAAGGTTCTACCGGCACCCAGGGGTGCAGTTTGCGGTAGTAGTTGACCAGTTCGCCCTTTTCGTTTATGATCAGGCCGGTGTTCCACGGCATGCCGAGCGGGTTGGGTTCCATGATGGAGAAGCAGCCCCAGATTGCGTTTTGCGCGCAAGCTTCTTTCAGGGCGGCGACTTGGGGGCCTTGGAGGGTGCACATTATTTCCTGGTTTGTGAGCATGGAGAGGCCGTGGAGGCTGTATTCGGGGAAGACGACCATGTCCATTTGAGGGTAGGATTTCCGCGCTTTGCGGACGAGAGAACAGATGTGTTGGGTGGCGGTTTCGAGGTCTTGGGGGGTTTGCACGGAGAGGAGTTGGGATTGGCAGAGGCCGATTATGATGGAGTCGTCGAAGGACTTGTTGAGGCCGCCTAGTCCAGACATGGTTGGGAGGAGGTGGCGGTTTTGGTGTTGTCCTAGAATTGGCAACGAGATGTAGGTTGCTCTACTTGGTTTATGGTATGATGTTTAGTATGGTCAGTTTGCCGTTGGCACCTAGGAAGCAAGTCAATCGTAGGAATGGGTTGGAATAACAATATGCACACGGTGAAGAGGAGTCAATGATCAGTAGGTAGATACAGTCGCAGATGCGATATGTATGTAAGTAAATACGAGCAGGTAGGAAGATAAGATAAGGCTGGATGAATACAAGCCTGTCAAACCCCGCTCCAAGAGATGGATAAGGCATCTGGTCGTGATGGAATTGCCGCCGACACTACTTTGCCATGGAGAAGTGGAGTGGAGTGGAGCGAGTAAGGCGATGTGAAGGATTACAATCGGCCTGTCACGTTGGATGGACGAAGGATGGCCGGTGCCATGTGAAACAATGTCGAGCCGGTAGCCGGGTGTTGTCGACGCCGACGACGTATCAATCCTGTCAAGAGTGTGAGACATGAGAGACATCATGACATGGCAGAACGAGGCAACGAATTCAGTTTGCTAATTGAACGTTAAACCGCCGAGCCACAATCCACAGTCGATGGTCGTCGTCGTCAGCGTATCCCATTCGCACGGCCTCTTGCGGACGCTAGTATCTGGGCCAAGCATGTTTGCGTGCGGAGCCGGAAGCTGCGGCTGTGTCGATGGAGCATACCTACATTAGGTATATCATAAACCTGGAATCCTGTCTTCTGTGTCAAGCTGTGAGTGAAGTCAAATACCATCTCCTTGTTGTTTGATTTATTTTCTATCGAAAGCCAAACCCTCTCAATCACCTACTTCCACCTACGTCAACAGATCGGCATCATCCCAGTATCCGTATCCGTGTGCAAGCCCAGCCCGCGCGACAAAGGTCCATTCACGTCATTCGCCGCGGTTTTAATTGGCATCTTCCAACGACCCGTCTTTTGCACCTCGATCATCCTCTGTCGCGGCTTGAATACCACATCCATCTCCTTGTTCTAATCCAATCACTCCCTCCTCCTTCCAATCCTTGCCATTCGCTCTTGCCAAAACACCCGCAACTTCCAACCAACCCGCTCTGCAGCAGCCCAAGACACCGCCACCACCCTCGTGCAAGTCGCACTGGCACGCTCTTGTGCGACACCCTGGAATTCCCGCCAACATGCCTAGGCCTAGAGGTACATTTCCTTGCGCTCCCTTCTTGTTCTTCCACTCCACCACCTGACCTGACCTGACCTGACCCTCCTCCCGCGCAGTCCTCAGTTTTATGACCGCCTGGTCTTCCGCCGGTTCTGATCCAGGCCCAAACTCTCCCACCAGATTATCACGATCGCAGACCGACCTGCAGACTCCGCCTAGAAGACCCTTACCCTCCATCAACACCGCAACACCTCAATCCGCCGCGACACAGCTAGACAACTTTGCACCTTCTTCGCCTGTGCCGAGCAGCCCGGGTACCCCATCAAGAGCGAGGGCAGACAGCCGGGCAACGTCGACATACAGGCCAGAGAGCATGGTTCAGACATACCTGCCGCCGCAGATGGATCTGGCTCATGACACCCCGCCTGAATTGGCGCCTATATTCAGCTATTTGAACAGCCACAGTAACAAGCTCTACCAGGAAGGATACTTCTTGAAACTCCATGATCTAGACTCGCGAGGTCGACCTAGCTCGGAAAGGGTCTGGGTTGAATGTTTCGCTCAACTTGTTGGCACCGTGCTATCTCTCTGGGATGCTGCGGCGCTTGACACTGCTGGTGAGGATGGCGAGGTTGTTCCAACATTTATCAATCTCAGCGACGCGTCGCTCAAAATGGTATGTACCGTACGGATTGAAAGAGTGTGTCGATCGCGCAAAGCTGACTCTCCCACAGATTGAGTCTCTCCCGATGAGTGGAGCGCAGGGCGGCAGTCTCCAAAATGTGCTCAGCATATCTACAGCCGCCAACAACCGCTATCTACTACATTTCAACTCGTACAGCTCCTTGACCCAGTGGACGGCCGGCATTCGTCTCGCCATGTTTGAACACGCTACCCTCCAGGAGGCTTACACCGGATCCCTGATTGCAGGAAAGGGAAGGTTCTTAAACAACATCAAGATGATCATGGAGCGCGCAAGATTCACACATGAAGATTGGGCTCGTGTACGATTCGGAGCCGGGACTCCGTGGAAACGATGCTGGTGTGTTGTGTCCCCGCCAGACGAGAAGGAATATCAGAAAGCGCAAAAGTCGACCAAGAAAAGCGCATACGATCGAACCAGCAACACCCCCAAAGGAAACATCAAATTTTACGACACAAGGAAGGTGACGAAGAAGACGAGGCCTATTGCGACAATCACGGATGCGTATGCCGCCTATGCAATCTACCCGCAGTCGAAGCCGCTGATCGATCAATCCACGCTCGTCAAACTCGAAGGTCTGGTCACAATTCACAGTCAACCCGAGACTACAACCGAAGGATTCGTGTTCGTGATGCCAGAAGTACATGCCGCTGTCTCTGGATTCGAGATGATGCTACGATGGCTCTTCCCTGTCTACGACACCTTTGGACTGTATGGTAGACCTCAGAGATTGATCGCAGACACTCTCGACCAGCGTGGTCTCATGTTTGCTTTGCCTCAGGACCGTCGTTATGGCTATCTCGATACATTGGACGTCGCTGGCCTCATTCACGCGCCTGGGAGCCCTGCTTGGAGCGAAAGGCAATGGCGCAGAGAGATGAAGAAGTTGACTTCTGAGAGAATGGCTACGTACCGAGAGAACGGGCTTGGTAGTCTGCGGCAGCTCAGTCAACGGCGCAACACTGTCTCAAGAACATCTCTACCTGGTGGACAAGGCGGCGTCCGTTTCGACAACGGATCTGACAATTCCGCTCCTCCATCTAGGACGATGTCTCCCTCGCCCAGGAACCCCGACATTCCAAGACGGACAGACTCCGCTCCGCCTGTCCAAAATGGATTCTCAACACACAAGCGCTCGGCTTCCGAAGTACAAGGTTACCGAAAGTACATGTCCGAAACTCCCTCGCGTTTGTCGTACGAACAACGCAGACCAGATCAAGACGAAGACCAACCTCCACCTCCACCCAGACACGGTGGTCCTTTGGGCTCACTTCCAATGCGGCCTGGAGGACCCGGAGGCTTGGAGCGCATCCAATCCGAAGCTGAAGTGCCCACGATCGGAGACGTCTACCAGGACATGAATGCACAGGTCGAACCGGCGCCATCTCATATGCTACCTGTCGACACCCCTCCGGCGTTTCAGCACAATCCTGGCGCGCGCCCTGCAAATCAGCCTATTGCACCGCCTGAGCTCCGTCGTGCTCATTCTAACGTTGACGCAGCGACACTGTATCAAATGCAGGACGCGGCTCGCGGACAACGGACTCCGGAGGAAGAGTACGGCAACGGTCAGAATGGGTACAATGGGCAAAATGGCAACAGGGTACGGATGTCTGACGAAGATTATCGGAGATAAAATGATGGTCAAGGGCTAACAAATTACAAGGGTTGGTAATATAAGAACCCTACCTTTCCGTATAGGGCCGAAAATAGCTATTTTAGGGGGCGCTAAACCGAAGATGTCGGGCGGTCAATCCTGATAAAGTGGGCCGGCGGTGACGCGTGCCGGCAGAATACCTAATATTGATGGACGTTCTTTCTTCATGATCTCTTGATGTATACAGCAGAATCGAACTCACGCCACAAGAAATGCAGTCAACATATAGCGAACCCACAAACCCTAATTTCACCGCACGTCCCGACCAGTCAAGCGAAACACAACATGATGATGCACCTCCTCTCGCCACGTCTCTGAGCGATGATGACGGGTCTCGTCTGAACAGCTTGCAAGATGCCTTTATCGACCAGGAAGCGTTGGAGCGTATGCTCGACAATGATCGTACCGATACCATGCACAGTGCCACCTCAACCGAGCCTGACTACGCGAGTACCGTCTCGGATCATGAGGAACGTCCTCCTATTGAACGTCCACGTGCTGGCAAGCTGAAGACTGTTGGCAATCCTGACCTGGCCCCACATGATCCCAAATACGGCAGAAATGATACATGGCAGCACGAGCAGGCCGTCCAGAAGTCATCAGTGCCAAACATCAACTTCGGCCCGACGTACATCTACAAGCCTACAGGCCGCCCGGGTACAAGCGGAAGCATCGGACCTTCTCCTGTTGATGATAGGAACAGGTCTGGGTCAACAGATCGGCTGCGCTCTTCAGGACGCATGACTCCTGGTGGTATCAGCCCTGTCGAGAACTACAGGCAATCCTACTTTGGAGGCGTACCCGATGGCGACCATTCGCGAAGCCATAGCAGGAACCAAAGCGTTGCATGGACTCCCAGTGGCGGCTCTCCCAGCCACCAGCAACGTCAGAGTCTGACACCAGAGCAGTGGGTGCAGCACAGAGCCGCTATGGCAGCTCAACCGCAATACCCACCTCAAGGTCCTGCCATCGCCCACCAACGCACCGGCTCCTCGGGCAGTTTCAACGTCCAACAACTCCGAAGGGCCATGACCAAGACTCCTCCACCGTTCGCTCGCACCCGCACTCCCTCAGGCGACTGGACGAACATGGCACAAGACCAACGCACTCCGCCTAGCAGGCCTCACTCTCGCGGCGCCAGCATGCATCTTAACAACCAACCCGCACCTCCGAGTCGACCTCACTCTCGTAGCGCCAGCACACACCTCAACAACCAACCCTTGCCTCCAAGCCGTCCTCTCTCCCGCAGCGCTGGCCTGTATCTCAACCAGCCAACCTCAGCAGCCCAAACCCCTCAACCTACACCGCCCAGCCGCCCTCTTTCCCGCAGCGCCGGCGTCTACCTCAACCCACCCAGCGGCTTCCTCACCAACCCACAATCCACCAACCTCTCCGCCCGCGAGCAAATGCACGTTGCCCGCGCAACCGGCACGCCCCTCATCGACACCGTCGCCAACGCCCGCAAAAAAAAGCAGCAAGAAGACGACTCCCTAGGCCTCGTAGGCGCCATCGGTGCCCGCGAGCGCGAGAAAGCAGCCATGAAAACCGGCCATCGCAGCAGTATGGTAGTGGAGAATGCGATCCGCGCGAGGCAGGAAGAGCAGGCCGAGGCGCAGATGTTGGCGTATCAGCAGCAGATGGTGATGCAGCAGCAGCAGGCTGCTTTCTACGCTCAACAGCAGCAACAGCAGCAGTATGGTGCCGGTTATGGGAACGGGTACGGGTATGGGACTCCTGGTACGCCGGGTACACAGTATGGAGGGCATAGCGTGCAGTTGACGCCGTTGCAGATGCAGCAGCAGCAGCAGAATCAGATCTGGCAGCAGCAACAGCAGCAAGGAGCTCAGACGCCGGGGAACCGGCAGAGTTGGTTTGCGGGCAGCTACTTTGGTGGTCCCCAGTAGGAGCCAGTTTCGCGGTCGGGATGGGCTTGACCAAGATTGTTGACTGTGAAGAGGCCTTGGAGTCCTGCATGTTTGAGCTTATTCGACCTTGAGAGGAAAGAAGCAGAGAGGCAAAAGCATTGTGAGCGCGTTTTTTTGGAGGCGAGGCGTATCAGGGGATGGAGTTTAACGTTGCATTTGGTGTGAGGAAAAGTCATGATGATAGGTCTTGTACTTTGTTCGTTGATGTCTGTATTTATCTACTTAATTGCTACATATCTTCCACTTTCCTATGGGCAGCGTTCCTTGCGATCAGCGGTCCTGTCCTCAAATTATCCCTGTTGTGCCTTGATCATTGATGTTCGGTATTGTGACGTCGTGCCATGGCATGGTTGATTAATAGGGTTAGGGTTAGGGCACCGATGTCCTCGATACCTATGCTGACATCTCGTTTTTTTGAGAATGAATTCAATACACTGAACGCGGAAAGTCAAGTGGAGTTACAGCAGTGGAGTCCTCATGTCATTGATTTGTGGATTAGCCGATCTATAGGTCGCTCGCTTCGTCATCGTCATTCTTCTCTCTTTAAGTGGAGTGAGTCTCGACCGTGACGCCCTCAAAGGAGATAGTGGTGCTGTTGACTTCTTTGAGGAGCTCGGTGATACATTTCGGCGCCGATTTCGCTGATTTCGGCGATCTCGTATGCGCCAGTTGTTTCCGAGTAGGTGCCAGCGGCGTTGGAGGATGTGTCTGTTCCGGGTAGGAAATCAATGTGAAGGTGACGACCCTGACTGTCATAGGGACCATTCTGGACGGCGAGGAAAGCAGCTACATCTTTCTCGTTGACAGTGCCGTTGGCAGCAGGCGTTGTAGCACCTAATCCTCCTGTGGTAGGATTGGAAGAAGTGGAAGAAGCACATGAGTAGCTTTTGCCGACGGCTTTCTTTGGGTCCTATTGCAGGCTGCACAGATCGGACCTGGCAACGGTTCCGTCGATCTTGCCATCGAGAGCGTCGCAAGCAGTCAGAGTCTCGTCCACGATCTTTTCGGGAGCGCACGTGTTGGGAGCATACCCAAATCGACTGCTCGTAGATCTGCGGCCAGTCGTGATGCCTTGTTACTGATTCTCAGTTTTTGCGAGAACGCAGCATGATACCTCTTGCATGATCTAGCATTTCCCCCAATCTTTTTTTGTTGCAAAGCGTCCCCTTGCATTCCATCTGAATCTGCGGCGAGCATCCGCGATGTCTGGTTCGCAGTTCTTGCAGACTACGTCGAGTCGTTTCAGCCCTCACGATCATGATCGTGTAGGCAATCCAAAGGCGGGCTCCTTCCTCACGTCCATGTTGTTCCAGGACTACGAGGCTGCATGTGCGAGGTTTTGCGATGCAAACTGGGGCGCGTGGTATCTCGTGTGAACCGACACACGGCACCCTGCGGTGTCCGGAAGATGGAGTCTCTAGACGCAGAAACGACCGAACATAAAAGCTTGTCGTATATTTGAGGTTGTCAGATCTCCATCAGCCTTGGATGCGCGTCGTATTTCGTATCTCGCCAGCTCGCATTCGGACGAGAAAGACCGTCACCAAGAAACGTGCGTTCTTGGCGCTGGGCAACATCGCAAGACTCCGTCGTGGCATCAGCGACCTCATTCGCTATTGACTGATGTGACAACCTACAGGACAAATTGTGTAAAACCAAATCTGACAGGCCACGCAGTGCATTCCGCGCGTGGAGCAGTATCGGCCATCAAATTCTCATGTGACATCTCAGTGCTAGTTATCAGGGAGCGAGGCTCGCTTGCGCATACACCAGCGACCAAGTCTTCGGACGGCTTGTGAAGAGATCTAAAGACTTGGCTGAGAACGGTTGCACAATGATGGTGGACCGCCGTCCCTAAGACCTCTTGACTATATCAGCGTAGGTTCCCGTATGCGGATATGACCATCTTCTCGCTGAACCATCTGGCCTGTCGACACTGTTCGCCCTCAAATAAACAGAACCATGAATCCCGCAGAGGAACCTTTCTATCCCTCGTACAACTCATGCGACGAAGTCTCGCCGATATGTCCAATCGAAGCCACGCTGTACGGCTACCGACCGACACTTGGAGCCACAGCCCTGTTCGCAGCAATTTTCGCCATTAACTTAGTGATCACTCTAGGACTCATGATCCGGTCTCGGCTCTGGTCATTCCAAGCCTGGCTATCCGTCGGACTGATCTTTGAGGTCATAGGCTATGCCGGTCGACTGATGATGCACCAAGATCCTTGGAAGTGAGTGAATGCCCGCAGTCCAATCTGGAAGCCCGCTGACAAACCCATCAATAGCTCTACCACCATGTCTATGCAACTTGCTTGCCTCTTCATCGGGCCTTCATTCGTATCAGCCGCCATCTCCGTCGTGTTTAAGCACATCATCCTCTACTGCGGTCAGCAACACTCCAAACTCAAAGCCAAGTGGTACCCGTACGTCTTCATCGGCACAGACTTCGCGTGCATTCTCGTCCAAGTCGCCGGAGGTGCAATTTCTAGTATTGCGACCACGGGCGATGGCAGCAATATGGCTCTTCTCGATGCTGGTAGCGGTCTCCTCATTGCTGGTGTTGCGGCTCAGGTTGTTAACATGGTGGTATGCGGCATGATCATCTTGCATTTCGTGTACAACTACCGTCGCCACACTCGAGGACCGATCAAGCATGAGCAGCCTGATACGTCTCAATACGCCACCGACAAGATAAATCCGAAGATGAAGCGGAACTTCAACGGATTCTGTTGGGCTCTGTTCGTGGCGTACGTTGCTGTCTTGATCAGGTGCATCTACCGGTAAGTCAACGTGCAGTCGAGATCTTGTCGAGAATTTTTGTCACTGACATGGTTTGCAGTATTCCAGAAATGGCCATGGGCTGGGGCAGTACCTTGATGCAGAATGAGACGAGCTTTCTCATTCTCGATGGCGCGTATGTGTATTGGTCAAGCTGAACAGTCTCGTGAGCTTGCAAAACGCTGACATGAACAGGATGATTGCCATCGCCGTGACTCTTCTGGCACTGGCTTATCCTGGAATATGGTTCCCTCCAATGCGTAGGAACAAGAAGCAGGTTTCTCAATCGATGCAGTAGACATGGAGAATGTGATGATACGATACATCTGTACGATCTGCCATAAGAACATTTCTGGAACAGGGTATCTGCAGCCAATTGGGGACGGCTAGGCAAATCCAGCATGGTTCGATGTCCCGTCACTCATGTATCAGCTATGATGTACTACCGCTTTGAGAGGGCAGAGACATCACTACTTACAGTGAGGGACCTGTCTGGTATCGTCTACATCAGATCGCAGAGCATAGTTCTTATATGTCAGTCAACCAGTGTCATCTGTTTGAGTACATTCTCGATCGGTTTGCCAATGAATCACCCTCAAAGAGAGTGAGGTCTGATACGACGCAGTCGACAAACGGTCACTGTTTGTAGTCAAACGTCACCCGCGACTAAGTAGCGCACTGCACTGTTGCACCCAAAGGATTTCGATCCTTTGCTGTTCCCAAAACTTGCGACAACTCCCACTCACAACTCCCACGACATCAACCATGGAGTTTGACAACAATATTCAGCTTAAAGACTTGTTCGACAAGCCTGGATACTCCGACTTGACCATCAAGCTCAACGATGGAAGGGAGATCCATGTCCACAAGTTCATCGTGTGCGAGCGCAATCCCTACTTCCCCAAGCTATCTGGCCTAGCCGGCCACTTCGCTGTAAGTGTCACATAAGGACGAATCGACAGAGGCAAAAACTGACACGTGTGCTGAAGGAAAGCAAGCAGAAGACCATCGAGCTCAAGGACGATGATCCGACTGCCCTCGAGCACGTTCCCCGCTATCTTTACGGCTTGGGCCTCCCCGAGAGCGATCACTGGAAGTTCTAGATGAACCTCCACGTCACCGCAGACAAGTACCTCATCCCAAAGCTCAGCGCAGTCGCGAGTGACAAGTTCTGCTCTGTCGCAAACGCGTGCAAGGAAGTCGACGACGTCTTCGACATCATCGAAGCATGCCGCAACGAGTTGAACCACAACGACGTATACGTCAAGCTCGCCGATGCACTGCATGACAAGCATCTCCTCACCCTGCTGGGCAACGACCGCTTCCGCGCCCAGCTCGACAGCGGTGGCAAAGAGGCCCTGTGGCAGCAGCTTGATGAGCTGATCGCGAACGGTGTTGTCAAAGGCAAGAGGGAGAGGTCTTACATTTTGTGTCCAGAGCATTCGCAGGATGTGTTCCGGGGACCACTGGTAGCCAAGGACGCCACGGGCATTTGCTCTTTCTGCGATTCCATGAGTCGCTACCGCTACCTCTCTCAGCAACCGGCTCAAAAGGTCTGGATGGACAAATGAACTCTGTAGAGGGAGATGAGTGAGACCCGTTTACGCCTGGCGGGCGCAGGAAGATGGTTGGTATCTAGGTAGCCCAGCAAAGATGCATAATACGTCAACTGACCACATGCCTAATATCACGTCCAATTTGGACAGCTCCGTCTCCGCAAAGTCTCGGAGTAGTAGCAAAACAGTGTTGTGCTCCGATAGAACTCTGGTAGTCTAGTATGGCTTCAAGCCGAGTCGAGTAATTCAGATAATATTACACAGCGATATCTTGACGGACAAAAGCTAACCACGCACCAGTTGATCTCACCAAGGGAGTCGAAGACGGTCTGTTCGCATGTTCAGTGACCTAGAACCTGAGTTCGGATGGCAACAACTCATCTCAGATATTTCTAGACCTTACCCCAACCCTGACCCTGAAGACAACCCATCTCAACTTGGAATTGAAAAGAGTGAAAAAAATGAAGTGCCGAGTAGAACTTATCGTGTATACCCAACAAATAATTACAGAGAAAGCTATGACGTGTTGCTGACTGGAGGTGTTTCGACTCGCCATCGACTCAAGTCGGTTAGTTCCTCTTCAACTGCCGCTTCATCTTCGCATCGAGATAATCCATCTCAGTCTCCAGATTCTCAGTCTTGCCGCGCGTACGATCGATCTGTTCGTTCTGGCTGTCGAGCTCCCTGCTCATGACCTGCGCGCGCTGGTTCCAGCCCTTGGTGTGGCGGAGGAGAGCGTCACTGTAAAAGATAAATCGTTAGCCGTTGGTCTTGCATTTCGCGTGCGGATAGGTCACTCACAGATTGTCATCAATCTCATTGTTCGCGGCATCGTCCTCATCATCAGGCTCGAACTCGTACTTCGCCCTGTCGGCGAGCGAAGGCTTGCTCGAAGGCATGCCTGTCGGCCCGCCGAGTCGAGCCAGCTCTTTCTGGTCGCGCTCGCGCCGTTGGTTGTCGGTGTAGCTGGCGTGGTTCGTGTGCTCCCTAATCTCACGCTGCCGCGACATATGCGCGACTTCACGCTCAATATGTGCCTGCTCGTTCTTAGACTTGGTGAACGGGTTACCGCTGACGTTGAAGCCCGGGTTGAACATGCCTCGCTGGGCGTGCTTGAGGGACTTGAAGTTCTTTTGCGCGGTTTCGGCGTTGGTGGTCGATTCGTCGATGTGGCGTTCGGCGTTGTAGAGGCGCTCGCCTTGCTGGCCGAGGGTTTGCAGGGTGTTTGCTTGCGTTTCGTCCATGGAGGCGGCCATTGCCATCATTCTCCTTGTGGCGTCGCGGGATTCGTTGTTGAATTGCTTGATCTGTTGTTTGGTGGCTTGCACGTCTTGGTCTTCCTCGTCTTGGGCGCTCATAGCTGGACCGTAACCGCCAGGCATTTCAGTGGAATCGAAGCCGCCGCTCGAGAAGCCTCCCGAGTTGCCGTAGCTAGTGTCTTGACTGGGTTCTTGAGGCGGCTCTTGCTGCTGTTGCTGTTGGGCGACTCGCTTGGGAGCATCACCAAACAAAGCATTACGACCAGCATCTGTGCCCATAGTCTCCTGGCTGTTGCTTCGTCCCAGCCCGCCGTAGCCAGCACCTCCCCTAGCGGCCGAAGGACCGCTGCCATTGCCGTAAGGGTTCTCGCCGTAGCCTGCACCCTGACCATACCCAGATTGACCATATCCTCCACCATTCTGTGGCCTCGGTGCTCCTCCGCCGTATCCTCCGGGTGGTACTGGGCTCTTATCCCTCGAGTATTGGCCAGGTCCAGAGTAGCTGGGTGGTGGGGCGCCGCCAGCCTCGCCTCCGTTCAGTGAGAGGTTGCCAAAAGACGCTGTCGGTGGTTGTGAGAGATTGCTCTGACTCTTGGGGGCATACGGATCGTCTTTGCCGCTTTGTTTAGCGTATGGGTTAGTGCTGCCTTGGGAGGCATATGGATTGGCACTGGCCGCCTGTGGAGGGGGAGCGGCATATGGGTTGGCTGAAGCGGGAGCTGGTGACGAAGACTTTGTTTTCGAACGGCTGCCAAAGAGAGAACGTTTCTGCGAGTCCAGGTCATCGCCCTTGTCTCCCTTGTCCTTCTTGCCGAGGCCGAAAGGCATACTGGGTAGTGGAATTGAAGTGTTGCGCTGAGTGGTTACTGTGAATGGCAAAGGGGGGATTGTAGAAGGGTGAGTGCTACAAGAAGAAAAGGAAACAGATGTGCACAGTAGTTGGTAGTAAAAGTAGTTTGCAATTGATTATTTCAGGAGAAAGGTGAGACTCATAGTCGTCGGACTACTAGAAGGCACTGGCTGCGTTGTTCGAAGTGGCTGAGCGCGCACATGCGACCCTGGATTTGTGCCCCGCGTCACTCGTTTCAGGCACACTTCCAAGGTTCCTTGATCACCGATTGTCTTTGTTCGGGACAACTTCTCGAACATCATTTGGACTTCGACTTGGTAAGGGGGCTACTTGTAAAACCACTCGCCCATAGGATTACTGCTTGCACACGTGATTGAGATACACTGGAGTCACTCCGCTATTGTACAATCGGTTACATCGCTAAAGGATCGCCCTTGGTGCTTTTCCCAAACAAAGCAATAGGAACTCCGAACCCACTGATTTTGTTCTACCTCCACCAGTGAAGCGATTTACCAGGCGCCAATGTCAAAGTACTCTTCGCCAAAGAATGTGACCACAACCGTACGGTCTGCAAACTTCCTACCAGCCAGCGCAGCCAATGCCTTCTGCGCCGAAGCAGGCTCTTCGTACTTAACGTAAATCTTGCCAATACCAGCGCCTTGTCTGCCACCAGTCGGTCGTGGCATCTTAGTGTCGAGGACCTTACCGTACTTGGCACACTCCTCTTTGACATCGTCGAGAATTTCTGCAGTTCCATTAGTATGTGCTGTGGCCACATTTCAAGAAGTTGGGACTTACCCTCAGATTCTTCCGTGTCCATGAGTTCCTCAGGCGTGATCATGTTCATCAAGCACAGGACTCTACCCGCCTCGGCGTCTGACTTTGCCTGCGTGCCGGCCATCAAGCTCATGGCGTTCACACTCATCTCTCCGCTGACCTGTTGGATACCGATACTTGCGCGCTTGACCTTCAACTGTGTCTCGCCGAGTTCCATACCGTTCAAGGCCTCAACGGCGGGGTCCGTAGCAGCGGGATCAACGTACTCGCAGTAAGCGATTCCCCTGCTCTGCCCGCTTGAAGTGTCCCTGACGAGAACAAAGGATTTGAGTTCGCCGAAAGACTGAAGAAGCTCCTGCATTTGGTCGTCCTCAAGATAGACAGGAATGTTAGTAATGCCAATCTTGTTCTGAGTGTCAGGAACGCTGGTAGAGAGCACACCGGCCTCGTGTTGCGTGTCATCGGTGATGGTGGGGACGATGTAATCCTTGGGTCTGCGAATCTCAAGACCCTTAGACGCGCCATTAGAGTCTCCGTTGCTGCTAGTGTCCATGCTGTGGTGTTCCATGCTCATACCGTCCAGAGCCATGGCGTTTGTAGCATCCTCCGGGTTCTTGAACTCGAGCAGCGCATAGCCTTGCGCTTGGTTGACTTGAGCCGAGATACAAGGATCCACGCCCTTGGTAACGTTGAGTCCGTTGAGCTGTAGGTTGAAGAACTCAGCGACGCTGTCATCAGTGGCAGAAGCAGGAAGCCTGTGCACGAACAGGCGCTTCGATTGGCGTGCAGTAGAAGGCTTAAGAGCGTTGGTGCTAGCCTGGTTGCCCGGCTGGTTCATGAAGGCCTGGAGTTTGGAAGGGTCCATGGGTTGTTGCCTAGGCGCACCCGGCAATGGGAACATGCCTGAAAGCTTGGCCTGCTCAGCAGTCACGTTCTCGTATCCAGGAGGCTTGATGTCCCACTGATTCAGTCTGCGCTTGCGAACGAGCACCGAGGGAACATCGGTCAAATCGGGCGTAGGCTCTTTAGGCTTGCGCGGAGGCGGCGAAGCACTCTTCACGCGGCTCTGGCGCTCCATCTGTCTCATATCATCGTTGTCGCGAGCCCTGTCCGTAGGGTTCTCACGGCCTTCGCCACGGGCGTCACCTCGGTCACGTCTGTCGTCACGGCGAGGTCCTCGTCGGTCGTCGAACAAGTCCCTGTCGCGGCGGTTGTCGCGTCTGCGATCGCCATCGTCCCTTCTCGCATCTCTCCTCGCGGTGCCTCTGTCCCAGTCGCGAGGCCTCTCTTCCCTTCCTGCTCCCTGGTATCTGTCCTCGCGCTCCCTCTCTCTGTAGTTGCGGCTCGAAGAATAGGAGTCTACATCTCCGTACTCCCTGCGGCCTCCACCTCCGGCGCCTCCACCACCGCGCGGCGAGCGCGAACGTCTGCGCCTGTCGGGTCCATCGCGGTCGCGGCGACGGTCGTCACGAGAAGACTGCATCCGGCGGTCAGACATGGTGATCTGATCTTGCGGATGGGATGAAGCTTGCTCGAACCCTTACGAAGGAGTCCGTGTGCAGGAGTAAGACGATTAGTGGTTCGGAGCGGAGTGGGCTATGCCTCGGAAGGGTATCGCAGGTCTGACTGCAGCGAGACCGAGTTGGCGTAGGTTGCGAGTCTGCGACCGAGGGTGTTGTATGTCGATGTATCGAAAATGGAAAGTGGTTGCCGATGGGCGGCGACGTGTGGTTTCAATGCGCTCGAAGTTTGTAGCTTGAAGCTTGAGAACGCGAGACTCCGGCAAAACTGCGGACAATCTAGGCCAAGAATTGCTGAACTGAACTGACACGCGTTTCTCTTTCTCTCTCGCCTTCGATCAACAATCACATTCACTCTTCAATTGACAACAGGTCAGCAGTTATGATATCGCTCTGTGATATAAGCACGTGCAACTATGCTGCGCCGCCGAGAGAACTGGACCTCGTCTACTGCAATCATACCGGTAGGTGGTTGCAATGCCAGTCAGACGTAACGCGTTACAACCTTACATGTAAGTACTCGATTCGCATGGCAGTATCAAACAAAAGATACTCGCACATACAACATCCGAGCCCTAGTATAACAGCATACCTAGTATACCTCACGTAACTCCTCAATTGGCTTGGAGAGCTCTTCATTACATTTTGCCTCATCAATGCCAACCTCCTTGTTGCGGGGTACTGCACCAAGAAACGATCGTCACGGAAAAATCACTGCTCCTGCGCCTCCCCCAAGTGGAGCCGTAGGCCAACATCTTGGTATAGTCGGGACTTCGGGAGAATGTCACGCGGTTGTAGCAGTATATCAGACAAGACATGGATCCAGTTGGACATGTGCTGCAACACACATAGCACGCCCTGATCGACACCATGCCTTCCCTCAAATCGATCGTTGCAGGCGCTTTCGTTGCTTCACTCGCATCCGCCAAATGGATTGCCCCAGGTGGTCGATGGCGGGACACGGACGGCAACTACATTAACGCCCACGCTGGGAGTGTTACATGGGATCAGGTCACCGGGAAGTACTTCTGGTTTGGCGAGTACAAGACTGAAGAACAAGAAGAAGGTGGTGGTGTCAGAGTCTACAGCTCTGATGATCTTGGGACATGGCAGTTTCATGGGCTGGCCTTGGGTATGGACGTGCCACTGTCACAATTCTGAACATCAACTAAGCCTTGCAACTCAGCACCCGAGGAAGACCATCCTTACATCTCGCCTGACATGATCATTCAAAGACCTAAGGTGGTTTACTCCGAGATCGAGCAACAATACCACGTACGTTCACACGCTTTCGGTATCTACCGAACAAAGCTGATGTTGATTTCTGTCTAGATGTGGTGGCACGCTGACAATGCTACCTACGGCTTGCTTCTCCAAGGCCTAGCCGTGTCTGACAACATCGCCGGTCCATACAGCTTTGTTGACGCAACCGCGCCTCTGGGAAACTGGTCGCAAGACTTCGGCATCTTCACCGATTACAAAGACAACTCGACATACGCTCTGTACTCCAATGGCGACCGTGTCGAGGGTCGCGACGTCTACATTAGCGCTTTTAACGACGCCCTCAGCGAAGTAGACTCGGTCGTCCACCGCTTCAACAAATACGATCTCGAAGCCCCAACCATCATCCAGACCGACAAAAGCTACTACGCTCTTATGTCGCACAAGACCGGCTACCGACCCAACAACGTTGTTGCGTTCCGCGCAGACTCCCTCTCTGGCCCGTGGTCTCAACCGTTCATGATCGCAGACCCTTACACGCGCACCTACAACTCTCAATCCGGCTTCTCACTTCGCATTGTTGGCTCGGAGTGTACGACCTACCTCTACATGGGCGACCAATGGGACCTGCGCTCAGTCTGGGACAGCCGCTACATCTGGCTTCCCCTCACCGTCGAAGATGACAAGAATTCAGTCTCCTTAGAATGGCACGACGTGTACGATCTCGACGTGAAGACAGGAATTGTGACTCCAATCAACGGCACTTCTTACGCCGCTATTGACGCCGAAGTTGCAGGCGAAGCTTGGAAGCAAGAAGCCAGCTTCGCCACAGGCGGCAAGATCGTGACTGGCATTTCAGGCAATGACAGCACTGTCACTTTCTCGGGCATCCAGGGCAGCGGCAAGAAACAGTGGGTCTCGTTTCACTACCAGAACACCGATGACTTTGGCTTCGGCGACCAGCCTGGTGGCTCTCCTGATCGCATTGGCGGCACGTGGCAGGTCCGCCGAATCAGCAGTGTTGTTGTGAACGGCGATGTTGCCGGCATGCAGACGCTGTACCAGCGCGATTCGCACAAAGGGATCATTCTCTCTACGCCTCTTGAATTGGATTTGGAGGACGGCGATTCGAATGTCATCACTGTCGGAGGACTTGATAATGGCAACGGCACCCGCGGCGCAGATCTCGATCGCATTGTGGTGTACCCGTCAGAGGATGCCTGGAGGGCTGAGATGGGTTACTGATGGATTGTTAAAGTCGATGCTAAAGTGTTGTAGACAACGAGGATTGGGTGCTGATAGAACTGCCACACGACCAGACCCATCTTGCCAGGATGAATTGTGATCTGAACGATCCTGCAGACCTTCCCAGATTGACCCCATGCGGTTACTATACAACGATCTCTTTGTTCATCATTCGACACGACATCACTATTGACGCTGACTTTCGGCCTCGAAAGCAGCCGGGTCAAACCCAGGCTGTCTCTTTGTCTTCCGCATCAACGATCAAGGAATGCCTAGAAAACATGCGCCGTTTCTCTTTCTGACACGACACACTGAGTGATCGCACAGAGATCGAGGAATCCAACCTGATAACGACACACGAGCCAACACCAGCACCAACGCCAGCACCAACATCCCACCTTCAACATGAGATCCCAAACCCTCCTCCTGCTCCTCCTAACTCTCCTGACAGCAACTTTGACCTGGGCCACCCCCGAAGCTGGATTACTCCAAGAAATCGCCCGGCCCTTTACAAAACCCGGCAGCGACGTGAGTTCCCCCATCTACCCGCAAAACCAAAGCCCCAACCTCCAACTCTCAAACCCAACTAACACTCTACACAGTGGGGCAAATCCTCCTGCGCCAAACTCCACCCAAACGTCCAGCGCGCAATCGAAATGTACTGCCGCCCGCGCGACAGAAACGGCGGCTTCATGGTCCCCGGCGCCGCCGCCAATTCCGCCAAAAGAGTCGGAAACGCGATTGTCAGTATCAACGGGGGGTGTAACCCTGCTCAATGGCTGCCTTGGGATATTTGCTTCAAGCAGTTTTATAGCATGTGCGTTCAGGGGAATGGACGGGGCGAGAGTCAGAGGATTTATGGGAGGGATGGGTGCCAGAAGTGGGGGATTGCGAATCCGAGGTAGGGGTTGGTGATTACCTATTGTTGTGGTGGTGTGATTTCTCCTCTCTGATCGAGAGGGGGTCCGTTGGAGTGCGTCTTTTGAGCGATAGCATACCAACCCATGTGTAGCATATCAACGCATTCCCGGCGTTCACGTTTCGTCTGCCAGTGTCTGGGAATATTTGCATCATGGAAGGCGTTGAAGGGTTCCAAAAAGCTTTTGGGCTCCGTTGTAAGCGCGCGGTAAATTGGTCGAGTTCGTCTCTATCGGTATCCAGATCTGTCAAGCGGCTTGGTCGTCGTCCTGATTGGTCGTCCGTTGGACTTAGGCCGCACAGCCTGGAGGCACTTGTAGGAAGACTTGAATACCTAGCGCACCATGCAGCACAAACACTTCCTGAGGTTGCGAGTCATCTACGCTGTTCCGCTGTCCCTATCAGCCACGGTTGACGGACGCAATGCGAGTTCAAAAACCAGTATTGACTCAGAACTTTGACTGTCGTGTGCAGGTATGGCATGCATCTTCGATCCCTTATCACTGCATTAGATTTTGACTGGCTCGCTTCTGATGTGATGTTGACCGGTGAAAGCACTGCCCCCGCCCTGCCCCTTCAGAACTCCCTTCGATTGCTATTAACCTAGCCATAAATCTGCGAACCCCCAGAGTGTATGAAGCGCCTACCAATCAGTCTGGACGTCAATCAGAAATCTCCCAAAGTTCATGAGAGATGGCATTCATCGCAAAGTCCGCTGCCTGGGCCGACGTCGAAAGTCAGATCCAGCCTCCTCACAAGATACACCAGAGCCATCGGCAGGAGGTCGACCGTAGTCATGTCGACATGATTCGTTCGACTCCTAACCAGGATCGCCCTGATGCCCCGACGGATACACTCTGGTCCAGGACAAAGAATTCACTACTTTCGACGAACAGGAACCAGAGGACTAAGATCGAGCTGGCGGACCTTGCTGTGACGAAAGTCCATGACGCCGACGAATTAGAAAAAGCCTGGATACTGGAGGCAAAGACTAGAAAGCTCGAAACAGGGATCCAGAAAACCTTTCTCCTGGCACTTCGGCGAGCACCAGGACCATCAGAGACGCTGGAGCACGCGGGCCAGATACTCTACCTCTGTATCGATCGACCGTCCCGGGGCCAATATGTTGTTTGTGTGCCTTGCCGTCGTCCAACAAAGTATCGAACTTCCATCGAAAGGAAACAGGTACGCAAGAACGGGTATAATGCGGCCGACTTCCAAAAGGAGAGTGCATATGAGAGCGACTGTCATGTCGTCGAACGTATTCGGGAGACGATCGAGAATGAGCTCGGTGCATGGGTCAGATTCGTGCCATATTTTGGGATCATAGCCGCTGAGATCGTCGAGGTGAGTTGAAATTGATAATCGATTGATCTGCCAAGAAGATAGCCTCTCGATACTAATCAGTCGGAGTTTCGTTTTCTTCCTCATTACCCTGGACACAAACGACAACCGGTCACCATCAGTGAGTGGGAAGACGGCCCGTCGTTCATCGGAAATACCTTGAAAGAATACAAATACAAGGAACGGATGTCGAATCAGATGTCCAAGACGGACGAGGCCGACGGCTGTTCGCTGCCGACACACGTCTCGAAGTGTCCCACATTAGAGGATGACATTGCGCCATGTACGCTTGACAGAAAACGAAAGGGGACCGAGAAGGCTTGCAGAACAGAGTCAGAACTTTACCACAACGACAGCTTCTGTCGCTATTCAGCGGGCGAGGAGTGTATTGAGTGGCAGGCACGGTTTGCCTTGGGTGTAGGAATACCTGGCATCAACGCCTTCAAACGCCTGCCGGAGTGGTTGCAAAGGCCCAGAGACGTCAACGGTAATCAGATGTCGAGATGGATGAAGAGCCAGCATCTGATCTACGACTTGAAGTGCGTATACACCGACGGGTAATGTTGTCACGTTCGAGAGTTACGGCTGATATTTCTCACAGTAGGAACTCAAGGCGCGTTGAAGTCCCACACCGAGACCAAAAGGACAACAGACGCCGAGGAATAAGATTCAAGGTTGGATGGGATATCGACCGCATGCGAGCCAAGCTACCAGGTCAACTGGCATTGGTTGTGGTTGCTGGGAGCGTTGTCTGGCTCAGTGTGATCCTGTGGGCCACGGAGACCGACGACGTGAGTACTGCTCTGGCGGTTGGATCGATGTTGACCGGCTTCTTCGCTTTGCTCTTCGATCACATCCCAAAGCTCGTCCGTAAGTGATCACAATTCGATATCCCAACTGATCACTTTGACTAGTCAAAGCGGTTCAAAGGGCTCATGAATCGAATTGACAATCTCATGGAGCAAAGGCGGGAAGTTGCTTGAAGTTTTCAAGAAAATTTTATACAAACCCGCCAGTTTCACAAAACGCCCTCCCAATGCTTTTTCTTCTAGATCAAACTCATCTTGTAGTGCGTTACACGCGAAGGGTATATCAGTCACACTACTACCTCTTCATCTTCTTGCTCTTCTTGCCACTGTACTTCTCGGCCTCCTTCTGCACCTCAGCGAGAGCCTCGCCGGCCTTGCGCTTGCTCTCCTTCTCCTTCTTCTCACTCTTGACAGCAATAGTTTTGTTGCCAGCGCCGCCCTTCTTCTCAGCTTCGCGGATCTGCTTCTCAGCATCCTCCCACGCGGCGTCGCCGTTGGCCATCTCGTAGTTGTCAAGCGGCAGTGCATCGATCATGGCACGGGCACGCTCGCGCTCTTCGGCGTCGAACTCGGCGCCGCCGGCAGCGAGTTCGGCTTGCAGAGCCTTGCCGACCGACGATGGGTCGATGATGGGGTTCTTGCTGTTGGCGTCGGCCTCGCCTTCGGGGGCGCTGTCGATGGAGCGCTGCTGCGAGTTGGCCGGTAGGGTCTCCGAGATGGAAGACTCTTGCAGCTGGCGGAAGTGCATGCTGATCTTGCGCATGATCTTGACGAACATGGCGAGCAGCTGGCTGGTGCCGAGGCCGAGCTCCTTCTCGACATCTTCGAGCATTTTCCTTTGCAGACCCATCGCGCAGAGAAGGGCTTGCTGCACGCCGGAGAGGCGAAGGCCGTTCTCGTTCTTGATGCGGCCGGTGAAGTACAGGTGGGCGATGGTGGGCATGAGGTCGAGAATGACGTGGTAGTCGAGCATGTTGTTTGCGTACGAGTCAAGACGCTTGAGGTCGAAGGGAGTGAACAATTCGTCGAGGGCCTGCTTGTTGAGAGGCTTGGCCTTCTCGCCTTCCTCGAGAAGGTCGATTCCTGCATTGGCGCTCTCGTCGATGGCGAGTGCTTGTACGCTGCCGAAGCTGCGGAACTGGTAGCTGAGGAGGGTGAGGAAGCGGCGGTGGAAGTCCTTGGCATAGGCGCCGAGCCATGCTGGGTCGCTAGAGGCACTGCTTAGGGTGTGGAGCATGACAGTGGTGTGTTCGCCAGTAAGGTCGTTTGCAGTTTGTCTGAGGTAGACGGGAACGAAGCCGGAGCGCTTCCAGAACTTGTGCAGAGGCTGGGTGAGACCGTAAGAGACGCCAATGTAGTCGAGAGCAGCAGGCTTGCGCTCGGAGAGACGAGCGAAGAGAGGAGGCATGGCCTTGATGTCACGGACCTTGACGTTGTCGGACAGCAGAGTGCTCTGCTCAAGCTCAGCGTCAGTCACGCGAACCATCTCTTCGTCTTCAGCCATGGCAACATCGTTCTCAGAGAGGTCAATGTGCTTGCCCTCATAGAACTCAGTCAGAAGCTGCATGGCGCGAGAACCGTAGCCCATGTTGCTGTAGTCTGGGTTCGTGGCGATGCGAACAACTCTTGCTCCACTCAGGCCAGCGAAATCGTTGTCCTGGAACTGTTGGCTGACCAGCCAGGGAATGAGGTCGCCGCCTGCGCGCTGGCCTCTTGACAAGCTGTTCATGACACTCTCCCTGCTGATCTGGCCCTCGAAAGCGATCTGGAGGACACAGAGAATTTCGGGCAATCTTCCAGCGTTCTCCTCGATTGGAGGAACTAACACGAAAAGCTGATGCGCCGGCGCGTCGGCCATGAGTTGCAAATCGTTGGGCGTGTTCTTGTAGTGCGATGCAACGTATAGTGCCATCATGTTTTGCAGAAACTTCTCGCTGACGGGGTGGAATGAGAAGAGAGTATCTCTGTTCACTTGAAGGAGTTGGCATTGCGATGGGTGGGGTGTGCCCTGAATGCTGGATGATCGCGGAAGGGTGGCGTCGAGACACAGCAGCTTGTTGAGCCAGCGCTCGACATGGTCGCCTTGAGCGTATCTGATGGGTTCTGAGAGGGTGATCTCACGGAGTGAGCGTGATGAGCGGACAGCACCTTCGTTGCCAGACGATTTAGAACCGCCTGCCCGATCAGTGACTTGTTCGTCGTTGCCTACTTTCGAGTTGCCTCGTGACTGTTCTCTCAGTTGTGAGATCAGCTTCAAGGAGAGCGATCGACCGGTACCTTCGTAACCGTTGATAGTGGACGCCATGAAGACCAGGTATGGGCCCATCAGCTTGCGAACAAGAGGGAGGGGAATGGCAGCGGCTTCATCAATGACGAGCAGCTCCGCTTGACCAAGAGTGTAAGCATCTTGGGGCTGAATGTACTGAATGGTCTGCCTGTGTTGCCTGTGAACGTTGACTCTGACGATAGCTTTGTTGAAGTCAGGGTTGGTCGATTGGATGATGGAGTAGTCGACGTGGTCGAGGTAGCCGAGAGCATCGAATCCTTTGAAGACAAACTCGAAGAGAGTCTTCAAGTTCTCCGGTGAGGGCGAAGTGATGAAGATGTTGCTGTAGCCGTGTGCAACCGCAGATGCGATCGCCACACCCAGAGCTGCAGACTTTCCTCTACCTCTACCTGCAGTCAGCGCAACAGTGCTGGAAAGAGTCTTTTCTGAGATTGCTTCGGCGAATGTGAGCAGTGCCTTTGCTTGATCGACAGTCTTTGCAAGTTGGACAAGCGATCCCACGGGTTGTGTGTCCGCCAAGCTCTCCTTGATGTCCTCGAGTTCCCTAGTTGCTGGAGTCTTTCCATCGTCCTCCTCTGTAGGCTTCTTCTCAATCACGTTCTTGCCTCCAGAAATGGGCAATACGTTCATCTCGTCGTCAATCACAAGACAAGAGTCGCAGCTGCCCAGGGAGAGAATGAAACGCTCGTTGAATCGCGCGACGACGTCTCCGTGTGCTTCGGTCCGGTAACGAGAGTGGATGTCCATGGACATTGTGTAGAGCTGCTTCAAGCTGGTCATGCTCTTCATCAGAAGAATGACAAGACCTCCACCCTCTACAGTCTCCATGGTCCGCGCAAGCAAGTTTGGCGTCAAAGCCTCGAAGTCCTGGAGAATCGCCATGCCGAAGGTGTTACCCAGAATCTTCTCAGTCTCCTTGTAGTAGACATATCTGATGTTCTGGGTGCTGACGAACAGCTCGAATGGGTCCTCGGTGTCTGCGTCTCTGATGCCGCGCTTGACCTCCTTCTTGATCTTCTTCTCGCGCTTTTTACGGTGACTAGTGAAGCCAAGCAGCTTGTTCTTGTATGCCCAGAGCACGCTCTTGTTCAGTTTGATGTCCATGTTCAGCAAGATGTGGTAGAGATTGACGATGACGTCCTTCTGCCTGTCGCCGACAATGACGAAGAAACTGCGCTTCTTCTCCTGCATGTTGTTGCGGATGAGCGCAGGGATGCGCGCATCAATCGCCTTTTTCACCATCTTGTCTCAACACCACCTCCGCCGCCGGGCGAAGTCGATTGGGAGGAATGCGCGTAGATTGAGGGTTTCCCGAGAATCCAGTCCGGGATATGCTGTGGTGGTTGATTTGATGGTAGCGAGCGGTTTGGCGCGGACGTTGGCAAGTGTGCTGCCTCGTGTTGGTAGATCAATGCAGCAGCACGCGCAGGCGCTGAAGAGCTCTCGCCGGGCTTTGGTCAAGAAATTATTCTCGGCTAGCACAACCGAGCTGCAGCTAGGCTGACTTCGTCTCTGGGGTATGGCCCCACTCGTCCCGCGCCAGTCCCGCCCGTCGCGTCATCGAGCCATCAATATCGATTGAACCAACCAATGGAATTTGATTGAAGACTGGCCCGAGGCTGGCAGTTAGCGCGCCTGCTCAACGCGCGACAGTGGGACAGTTCCACTTCAGCCACCGGGATATATACTGTAGCACACCCAGGCACCCAGCCTATTCACCCTGCCAGACGGTTATTAGACGAGACTTGGCTGGTCGAAAGGATTCACTCCCAAGAGACTAGTCGGCAACGAGTTCCTTTCACCTCGCCTTGCCACTTTCCGTCCTGTCCTGCCTCAAAGTTACTTTCCATCGCCTTACGCGCGACAATAATCCACTCTGACACGAGACCATGCACGAACGCCGATGATCACTATTGCGCCCGGTATGCTTACGACATGGTGGCCTGCCTTTCTGTAAGTACATACTGTACATGTAGTGCAACCCTTGGCTTTGATCTCGCGCAGGTACACACACGCATTGATTGATACGCCTACTGACTACTCATCACCTTAGTGGCCTTGTGTTGGGCACCGTCTTGACCACCTCCACCGTCCCCTCGTCGTTCGCACTCGACAAGCCCATATACTGCACTATCGTATGCCTCACAACCCTAGCGACCGTGCTGCTAGTCCTCGGCCGTCTGCTTCCGAAAGGTGACACATCCTCCCACAAAGGACAGTACACCGCAGTACCATTGGAAGAAGTCGGATCACCACGCGACCACTCGCCGCACCGACTAGACGATGTCGCCCATTCGCCCAGCTTGCGCAAGTTGCGTGTCCTCTTCGTTGTTCTGGTCCTGGCTATCTGCGCAAGGGCTGAACTGGCGCGCCAGATATTGCTGAATGTCCAATGTGCGCGTGCAACCTGGGAGCCCATGGTCCCGCTGGCGCTGGCAATGTGGGATTTCGCCGTCTCTCGAAGGAGAAGAAAACATGAGCTGGAGTTGGACGAACAAACATCGACGATATACGACATCTGGGAACGTCGGATCATGAATAGTCCATACCGCTATCTAGTAGTGGTGGCGATTGTGTCCTTTGGATGCCTGGGAGCCCTCCGTGCGATTGGGAGCGCACCATCGACCTATATTTGCGCTGTCGCACTCCCTTTCACATGGTCTGTACCATCGGCGCAGCACTCGGGCACGGCTTTGGACGTATTGATTCTGTATTGCATCAACGGCCTATTGTATTCCGATGATGACCGCGGGTCGCGAACACCCTCAACTCGATTTTCTGCAATCGGTTGGGTCTGCTTGGTAGGCAAAGAGGTCTCCACGCACTGATCAACCAAGCTAACTCTCGGCAGTTTTCCGCAGCAATACTTTCCATTGCCGTTTGCGTTTACTACTTCGCCTCCGATCCCGATGACAGACAAAAGATGCTTACGATACCCAACGTGTTGTTTTGGAGTACTACCCGTTTTGACCTCTTGGTCTGCTTTACAGTTGCGTCCGCGCTGTTCTGTGTAAGTTGGCTGGATTCCCGAACGATAGTGAGAACCTAAGCTTACGATTCGTAGATACATTTCGTTGGAGCGCTGACTACGACATTAATCATGATGTTTGTTTCAGTGGCGGCACGAACGACCTCGTTCGCGTGGGCATACACACTGCCTTTCCCCGTGACATATGCAGGGCTCGGGTTTCTTGCCTTCACCATGGCACTGTTCGGCTTCACATTCTACTTCCACATGGGAGTAACATCTGAAGCAGACGAACAAAGATCTCGCCATCTATCGTTCCAAAGCGCACCGATATGGCTATATCTCTCGATGATTTGCCTGTTCGCCTTGCAGACATGCCTGTGGGCCATTCACAGCTCAAATGTCGGACACCACCCAATCGATCTACTAATGTGGGAAGCCAACATGCATCACGAAGCATATCTCAATCAAACTTCCGCCAGCACAAGCCTCAAAGAAGCCGTGCGCAATTACCGAAAGCGATACAGGCGTCATCCGCCACCTGGATTCGATCATTGGTATAGATACGCTACAGACCGTGGATCGCTAGTCATCGATGACTTTGACAGCATCCATCGAGATCTCCTACCTTTTCACGCACTCGCGCCCGAAGAAATTCGGGTCGGCACATGGCGAATGATCGCAAACCCGTGGAACGATGCGTCTGGAATCAGCATTCGAGATGGCAAAGCTGCAATCAGCCCCAATGTTATGCCTACTCATCGTTGGATGCTGGACGGCATCATTGAAATGATCAGTCATTTTGCAGAATGGATACCCGACATGGACCTTGCATTCAACATGAATGACGAATGCAGAGTGGCCGTTCCTTATGAGACCATCGAACCGATGAGGAAATTTGGCCGGCTTCCTAGAGATATGGGGAAGGTGGAAAATCTGTTCACCCAAGATCGCGCACAAGAATGGGCAGAATTTCCAGAGGAGCCCATTACGGAGACGCCTCTCAAACATCTCAGCTTCCAAAGAACGTTTTCTCGCTTCGGATCCGTCGGCTGCCCACCTAAGTCGCCAGCGCGCGCGAATCGTCACTGGGATACTAGCCGCATCTGCGCTTCTTGTACCGCACCGCATAGCCTTGGGGCTTTCCTTTCGAATTGGACCACAGCCGCGGATGTTTGCCATCAACCAGATCTTGCCGATCTGCATGGTCTATATCTGTCGCCAGCGGCTTTCAAGGGTTCCCACGAACTGCTACCCATCTTTTCACAAAGCAAAGCCCATGGATTCAACGACATCCTATATCCGTCGGCCTGGAACTACATTGACAAAGTTAGGTACGAACCCAATGACGAGTTTCCGGACCCACCTTTCGGGCACAAAAACAGCACTCTCTTTTGGCGTGGCGCCACCAGTGAGGGTGTGAGCCCAGGTCATGGTCAATGGCGAGGCATGACCCGTCAACGGATCATCCACCTTACATCCCCGAATGCCGATTCCAATCACGCTGAGCAACCCATTCTCATCCCTCACGGCTCTCACAAGCACAGCTACACCAGCCTCCCCGTCAGCGAGCTAGCATCGCTACTTCCAGCATCTGTGCGCATAGTGAACGAAATTCACCGCTGCGGTGGTCCCGACTGCGACGATCAAGTCGCCGAGTTCTCGCCGCTCGCCACTCCCACAGACTTCCAGAACCACTGGTCCTACAAATACCTCCTCGACCTCGATGGCGCGGGCTTCTCTGGTCGCTTCCTGCCTTTCCTCGCTTCCCGCTCTTTACCACTGAAAGCAGCGTTATTCCGCGAGTGGTGGGATGACCGCCTCACACCATGGCTCCACTTCGCACCCCTAGATCTACGAGGGCAGGGCTTGTGGGCCACTCTGGCGTTTTTCGCCGGTTTCGAAGGCAAAGTCGGCGGCAAGTGGATGAAAGTCGAAGCGCACGACAAAGAGGGCGAGAGAATTGCTAGTGCGGGCCGCGAATGGGCTGGTCAGGTTTTGAGGAAGGAGGACATGGAAATCTATTTCTTCAGACTGCTGTTGGAGTGGGGTCGTTTGACTGATGACCGGAGGGACATGATTGGCTTTGGGTCGGAGATTGAGTGATGGTACGATGGAGTCCAAGGGTTTGGAATGTGTATATATGCGGTTTTTGGGACGACGATGATACCCCCTGTTTAGGTCGCTTCGTGATGGAGCGGCCGATCTTGTTTAACGTACATGCTTAATGAAGATTCCTGGTTCCATGACTAATCACAAAGCAAGTCACCGTCTCAAGAGAAACGTAAATGGCATTTCAATACAATCAATGTTCGTTGTGGTGGGAGAAAGAACATAGAGTTCTGCGGAGCCCTCCCGTCCCGCAGCTCAATGCGAACGTCACGATAATACAGCAACCTCTCCAGCCTACATCACATCTTGCCGTCCTCCGCACAAGTCTCTATCTGCACGTGTTATCACTAGGGCTCAAGATGGTCGGTGGCTGCCCCACTCCACTGTGCGAGATGCGCTCCAGGGTATCTCGGCGAGACCGGACACAAATGATTACTCGCATGAGCCCCCGACTCTCACGAGAAGAACTACCCAGGTAGCAGCGCGCATCAACCTTGGACATGACAGTCTAAGCAATTCTTGTACATAACAAAGCCCAATTCAATGATGGCACCATCCCGCAAGTATCAACATCTGTTGTCTTTCGGCTGACCACCAACGTAACCTGACAGACCACCGAACACAGATTGTGGCTTGCTTTAGCGCATGGCCCCCATTTAGCGACGCGAGCCTTGCTCGTCTGCACTTCCTATCGCCTCGATGCGACACAGAGGCGGTTGAGCTGAAATAAAGCTGACTTGCATGCCCCTCACGAGGCTGTTATATACAGGGCCGCGTCGCGAGCATGCATGCCCCTTCGAGCATATCAGCGACTGACACGTCGAGATATAGCGATGCATCGATAGACAAATATCATGTCGGGTATCACCTCAAGCCTCCACACTCTCGCTATTAGTGTGGATTTGCTGACTGCTGTTCAGGAACACGAGACAGAGGTGACAGACATCAGAGGATCTCTGAAGATGAAACCCAGGCCGGGCCATCTAACGCTCCCACGTTCGTCGTTACCCAACACGATGAAGCTTCTGTGCCTACGTCCTCTAAAGATGAGGCGCCTGCGAAACCCGAAACTCTACTCGCACCTACTGGCATTCTCTCGACTTTGGACGCGCCTTCTCGGCGTCAATCGTTTTCCGCGTCTCCTACACTGATATTACCGCCAGTCGACGCCTCATTGCCACAAGGAAGTGATGTTCTGGTCAGGAGGCTGTCAAGAGCCCCGGAAATACAGCACGAGGAAGTCTCTTTCCCGAAACCGACTCGCACAAATAGCGTCCGACCGCCAACGGAACCCACACCAGTGGCCAGGCGTAAACGCCCCGCCGAGCGTACTCACAGTGCCGCCCATAACGCGCCATGGATGCTATTACCAAAAACAATATGCTATGTGCCATATGGAGAGTCGCAAAGATACACCAAAACGACTGTCGACCTGGTAGTAGTCTACATGTACCGTGGAGAAAAGAACCAAAACGCGCACGAGAAGTTTTTCGAATGTCCAGAGTCAGGACCTGAGCCGATTCCACATAATGGGAAAGCGAGCGCATTCACCACAACTGCGGGCCAAGACGCTGCGCTACAGCCGATGCAGTCTATTTCCTCACCACAACCTACAAAGCCCTCGGCCAACGGCACTGCGCAAGAAGAACCGGAAAGGACTCGGAACTGGCTTAAAGACCCATCGATGCTGCCGGAAGTGATGCCTCACAACCGGACAATATGCGTGGGTTACGACCTTGATACCGTTGCAGATTTGAACATCATCAGCTATGAGAAAGCAGCACTGAAGCTTTGCGAAAAGCTTCACGAAAAGAGGAAGGCGTGCAGTAATCGACCTGTCATAATTATAGGGCATGGACTGGGGTGTCTTGTTGTCCAAATGGCTTTCCGAAAGCCCGCCGTGAATGATGTTGCAGAGTCACTCCAGAAGGCTTGTGCTGGGATACTCTTCCATCACGTACCTGTCGAGGAAAGCGGCTTGGATGCTTCCAATCCCAACTCCAAGTTGGAGAAAGTCAATATCAATCATGGTACATTTACGTCCGCATACCACCCAAAGCCGGAGCAGAAAAGCCCCATGCTCGACTTGACCAAGACCGCTCGAGAGCATTCAATCCTGCATCATGTTCTCAATCACGGACCTTCGGCGAAAGACCATGCTCCTTCGTTCAGATTTTCCACCAAGAATGACTTGACATTCCAGCAACTCAGTGCGAAAATTGTCGAATGGTCAGAGACGCATCAGATGATGAGAGCTGTGACGCAGCCTGACTTTGGTACGGTCCGACGACTCATAGATGAAGGTGTCAAGATCAATCTCCGGAAGACGTTGTCAGAAGAGACGGCGCTGCATGTTGCTTGCCAGATGGTGTCCTCCAAGTCTCAAGACATCGACTTGTTGGTACGAATTGGGAAAGCAGATGTCACCCTCCGGGACAACAGTGGCCGCACACCACTCCATTACGCTTTGCGCAGGGAGCTCCCGGACGTTGAGATTGTGAGAGTGCTCCTTGAAGCTGGCGCCGAGATCAAGACACCGGATTGCAACCGTGTGACGCCCTGGGATCAAGCCAAAATGACGGCGCCTAAGAGAGTGCAAAAATTGCTACGTATGCGTCCGCTTGTCACAGGCCCATCGGCAGCGAAGGGCTCTGTAGCTCGTGCGCAGCCTCATTCACAATCGGCGGGCGTTGTCTGCGACGCTTATCAGATGGCCGCCACGGAGATGTATTACGACAGTCAAACATTGACCGAGAAGCACTTACCACGGCATTTTTCTATCACAGATGCCATCTACGGTGCGAAAACCTTGCAGCGTATGCTGGATGACACTCGGAGTAGTGACATCAAGGACGACCTCATCTGTCGCTGGTACCACTTGCCCGCGAACAATATGGTATGGGTCGAAGACTTGTTCCGTAATCGGTTCTTGATGCACCCAACCATCTGGTCTGAGCAGGTCCGCGACAGTGAATGGCCCCATGGACGCTGTATCATTCCTCACACCCAACAGTTCACCGCCGAGTCGGGCGAAAATGTCCTTGCCATCTGTATGCCTTACGTCAGCTACGAAGACAATTACCGTCAACGGTACGTGAGTGACGCTGTGAGACGCCAACTCCCTATTACGCAGGCAAAATGGCACGAGATTCCCCAAACCGGATCCTCACAGAGCCCGAGCATTTCTGGATCTTTCGATATACGTGGATTGTCCCCAGAAATGCTTCAGCGACACAACATGACTACGCCGTCCACTGAGAAAGGTTATCGTCCGAAATCTACAAATGGACCTTTCTCGGATGGTTCTGGTTCTGATAGACCAGACTCGACTCATTCTAAGCGTCGAGAGGTACCGCCTTATGATTCAGACGATGATTCAGACGTTGATGCTTCTGATGCAGGTGTCAGTCAAGTCGCGACCAGTAGGTTGAGCAAAGAAGAGGAGAACCTTGTGGAGGTCTACCTTCACCACAACCCTCCTCTACACATGCGACGAACTCTCGATCAGTACTACTATTACATGCTTGAAGACACCCGAAAGCGAGACGCAGATCAAGTCGTTACCCGATGGGCCGAGACTCAACTCGGAAAACCGCATCACAACATCCTCATGGTTGACCAACTATGGATATGGGTCATTAAGGGCAAGGATGATCAGCCTGACCGGGTTATTTCCTGCTTTCCCGAGCGTGAAGGTCGCGGGTCAGGCCTTCTGGATGACTTGCAGCGCAACGTCTTGCACCACAACGCGGATAAACGGCAACCAATCACTTCGGCTGCTGAACTGGTGGCGAGGATTGTGACGACTTGTTCAGACATCTTCGGGTGGTCTCAGGAAGCGGAACTGGTACGATTTCTCCACTTTTTCGAGGCAACCGTGGGTCGAGTTGGCGATATTGAAATCAAATTGCTCAGTAACTTTGGAAAAAGTTCAGAAAACTTACACCGCCTCGACGACAATCACTACCAGTATGCAAAAGAGAAGGACAAGATGCTGATCGAAATGCTCGACGTACGAGAACAGGTCAGTCTGCTGACGGAGGCGAAAGACATACGTGATGAGATCAACATCATCCTACACGTGCTCGGTGAGCAGCGACGAGTTCTCGGGGACGATTTCATCACTACTTTCTTCGGACCGGACAAGAATGACGCGACCAAGGTCGACGCTACAAAGGCTTGGAAAGAACCTCACAGGATCATCAATCGAGCAACCGACGACTTCAAGAAGATGGATAAACAGATGAAGGACATAGTAGATGATCTAAATCATCTGCTAGATCTACAGCAGAAGCAAGCCACTGTCTGGGAAGCTCGATCGACTCGCGAAGGCGCCCGCGCAACTAGCAAGCAGGGCAGTGTAATGGTAATCTTCACCATGGTCACTATCATCTTCCTGCCACTCTCCTTTTGCGCCTCCTTCTTCGCTCTCGATATTTCGGAGTTCCCTGCCGACGACCAAGGACAGACCAGCTGGCCGATTCACCGCTTGTGCGCCTATCTATTCGGCATTTCCTTTGCAGTCATCATTCCCTTCATTGCAGTAGCATTCGCCACCGAACGCGCCACTGCCGCCTGCTACCATCTCGACAACAATTGGCTGATTCCTCTCACGATCGGGTTCCTCAACGCCTTATCATGGCTTCCTTACATGAAGAACTCTTGCGCTACAGCTACGGAAGGGGTGATACGCCGTCAAAAAGAATTATATGGGGAGCCATCCCCTCGGGTTGGGGCGGACCTGAAACCCCCTCGTCGCTTGAAATCCCATTCCCTGGCTGCGGGGATCCTACTTCTGGGCTTTGGTCGTCGGAACGATTCCTCGTCTTCCGACGAGTCTGCTTGCTCTGGTTTTGATTCCGAGCCGCGGAAACTCGAACACCGGAGTCCGATGTTTGCTAGATGGATAAAGGAGAAGAGTGAACAGCAAGGGAGGCATGGCGATGGAGATGTGTAATATATTTACTTCACGTCTGCTTACCTGTGGAATGGTGTATGGAAGAGGAACGCCTTACAGAGATCAGATCGTCTGCAATGAGTCAGCCGCCAGCAATGGAAAAAGTAAGCAGGACAAGGAAGGGAAACCAGAACACATGACTATCTAATCTATGTATACCGAAAAGGAAATATGCATCTCACTCAAGAACCACCCGCCCAATGCCAACACAAGCCCCTGCTACGACAAGACTCCTTACCCCCTAGACCCCAAAACCTCACACCCAATAATCCCAACCTCCTCCACCGGCCGATCGCCCCTCGCCGTCTTGACACTGCCCAGCCTCTCCACAACCTCCATGCCGTTGACCACGTGGCCGAAGACAGTGTGGGCTCCATCCAGATGCCTCGTAGGGGCCAGAGTGATGAAGAACTGGCTTCCGTTGGTGTCTGGGCCCGCGTTGGCCATGCTGAGAATCCCGGCTGCTGAGTGCGAGAGCTGGGGCACGATTTCGTCAGGGAATTTGCCGCCGTAGATGGAGGAGCCGCCGCGGCCGGTTCCTGTCGGGTCGCCGGTTTGGATCATGAAGTTGCGGATGATGCGGTGGGCGGGGACGGAGTTGTAGTAGCCTGTTGCGGCGAGGGTGGCGAAGTTGTGGCAGGTCTGTTTTGAAGGATTAGTTTAGTTGGCACGTGAGTAACTTGGACGCCAATGATATCCTTCATCTTCTCTCGTCTTTTCTTAACATCGATGTGTGATGCGAGCCAGTGTATCGATGCATATACACTCGTGGTTTGGGAGGAGATGAACTCTCACGGAGGCAATCGGCTACATGAGAACATGATCAACTTACTCTAGGTGTCTGCTCACGGAACAGGCCGACGGTGATATCTCCAAGAGTGGTGTGAATAAGCACTCGCTCGGGAATGTCATGGAAGTCTCTTGGAACGGCGGCCTGAGCAGCCGAGACCTGCGGTTTGCGGTCTGGCAGCGGTGTGAAAGCCGGTGCCTTGCTGCTGCTGTTGCCCATGACTTGAACTTGGTGTATGTTTCGAAATTAGACTTTTTTTTGGTGGCACGGTTTTGAGGAAATGGGAGATGCTTTTTGAGTCGTGGCGATGATGATGATTGTGATGAAAATAGTTGATGGGATGATATTTTGTCTATGATGGATGGCCTACAGTTAGATTCCCAAGGTCCCGTCTTTGATTCCCGCCCCCTGAGATGAAACGTCGAGGTGGCGGACGGCAAGCGCGTCGGGTCGTGGTGAGGGCTACAACTCAGATAGATTGTGGCAAATTTTTGCTGCGAGACCATCTTTGATCATGTTCAGTCAGTCGGTCAAGAATGATGGACTCACAAAAGTGCGAAACCCCGAGAGGAAGCAAAATGACACCAGTTTCAGGTCTTATGGCGAAGCCCCTCGGAAGCGCAGCACGCAACGGTCACGCGACTTGACAGCGACAGCAAGCGAGAAATTCAAGCATCTAGCCTTTCGTGCAAGCCGTTATATTAAGGGAAATATGTATCAGCTGGTAGAACAGGACAGACCGCCTCGGCCAACACGAATGTCTTGAATGGTAGTAGTGTTTGCTGAAGCGACATGACAGAGCCGACTTGGCACCATTGCGAACCCCACTACGCCGGCATCAAACAAAAACAACCGTGCCACCAACCACCGATCCAGCAAACCAAACCCCATGGGCCCATAAGCATCATCGCCAAGCACGCGAGATGGACACGGGTCTCGAACCTACCCCAGATACCGTCGCGTGCGTGTGCAGCCATGGAAGATCTTAGTAGCAGTCATAGTAGACTAGTCGTACATCATGTACATGTAAGTTAGAGTACTGTAGTACGATGACAGACGGACAGCACTCAAGATCATCATAACTCCATAAGCCGCGGAGAAGGAGGCTGGAGGATGGAAAGCTGTGCAACGCCGACGACGCGGATGGACACATGGTGGTACTGGAAATGATGTGAAGAAGCGGTGGGTTGTGATTACCATTACCCTCTGATTACATGATAGTTTGGGGCGGTTGGTGAGGAGAAGATGAGGCGGTGGTAGCGGACGAGGTCATGTGGTGATGGTATGTGTGGAGGCAGAGCTTGGCCCGCGCTACCTTTGACACATCGACAATTAATGGAAGGGGGGAGTGCCATCTGAATCATGCATCATATGATGGACATTGATGAGACTTATTGGAATCGGTGCAAGTCAATGTTCAATCAATGCCAGACGGCTTCCGTTGACTGTGTTGGGGGTTGATGATAGATTGATGGGTATCGATCGAGTCCTCCATCAGAACAAAGTGTCGTCGAAGAAGCGGCTGCCCTCGGTTTAGCAGCCGAGCGACGGACTCGACGACAAGGCTTAGGTACATGGGACTTTCAAGGCGAAAAGGATAATGTACAGAAAAGACTTTGCAACGTTGCGGCGGTAGCTCGAGTCGAATGCCGCCTTGAGAAGGTGTATGCGTTTGGCTAGCACCGTCCGGGACAGTCGGCTGCTGACTTGGCGCGTCAGGTGACTGGATCAAGGTATTTCTCTTCAAAGTCGTGACTAAATCAGAGCATTCCATTACCCCTTTGAAAGCCTTGTATCCAATGGCATTCATGGCCAATACGAATCCCCGCCTTGTTGCTTCTACCCTCATCTCTCGGCTCCCCAGGTTTTTGTGACATCGTCGTGCGCCTGGTGGCGGCCGGCGACGGCACGCTTCCCTAGGTTGTCTCTCCGGAAGCATGTTCAGGTGTTGTTGGTAAGGGCGTTTGATGCAAAAGCTTGCAGCCAGCAGCGTGTGTGCAATGGCCCATGCGGACGGAGGCGGCGGCACTGCTAAGGTCAGCAGGAATCGTTCTTCTCTTCTTGTACGCGGCCTACCCGCTCGTGTTTGTATATGAATCATCGTCTCGCCCGTCGCCTCTTTCGAATTCTCTTCCACGGCTCCATCCTCGAAAGCGGCTATTAGGCACAAAGGTTCTTTCAAAGACTTCACTCGTCCCCGCGCTTGCCCAATCACAAGCCTTCCTGCCTTACCTTGCGACAGCACCTGACCACTCAACTGCACTTTCACACTCTTCCACTCTCACAGCACATCGATTTGTTTGATTGCTCACCCACCGAAATACTCGCGACTACCACGAAAAACATTAAACACGACCTGCATTACTCTTTCTCACACCAGTCTCCTAACAACTCAATAACCTCCATCGCATCCGTCGCATTCGCAACACGCGAACGGAATGCCCATCCACGAGCTCCCCTCCGAGATCCTCAATCAGATTCTTCTGGAAACTGCTCGCCTCAACGAGGCCGAGGGCGAAAAGTACACCTACGGCCTGAGCCAGGCGCCTTTGCCACTCGAACGCGACACCAAACTCACCAAGTATGTCCGCGGTCCTCTGAGCGCCGAGTCCCTGCGATGGGACGCCACTCGATCCATCCGCCAGGTCTGCGCGCAGTGGCACAACTGGGCCATCGCCTACAACATCGAGCATGTTTTCGAGCGACGGTGGCGAGGTTCCGAGCGATGGGCAGACTTGACGCTGAGGCGACCGAGCTACCGCCTGTACGAGCTGATCCAGCACCCGAAAGGAATCGCCGTCTACCGTGACCCATACCTCAACCTGAAGCAAACTGATTCGCTCTTCAACCTCTTGCCTGAGATTTCACAGCACGTCCGCCGACTTTGGTTCAACGGATTCTACACAGCCGAAACCGACCGATTCATCTTGTCAATCATCTCCAACTGTCCCAACCTTGAGCTCCTCAGTGTTCCCTGGACTGTTCTCCGACGAGGCACTGCAGACGACTGGGTCGACCTGCTGAACGTCAACACTGGCACTGGCAAGCCTCTCTACTCCCTCGAAATCCAAGGCATTTGCCTCCCCTCCGAGCAAGCCAAGCAGCTCGAGAACGACTGCTCGCCCAACCCTCTGGAGGACTCCCGTGTCGATTTCTCTGGTCTCCGCCGCCTGAAGATCTTCGGAAACACCTTGCACAAGCCTGTATCCGACGAGGATCTTACCATGATCGCCCAAACCGCCACCAACCTCGAATGCCTGGATCTGACCAACATCAGCACCGTTTCCGTCGCCGGCCTCCTCAACCTCGTCAAAGCCTCGCGCTTCACCCTCGAAGTCCTCGAGCACTCCCCACGCTCCAGTGACGGTTTCTACCACCCCTACCCCGGCAACCTCAGCAATGGCGAGCACATTTGCGATCTCCTCACCAGCCTCCCACGCATGCGCGACATCTCCATATCCATCCCGACAATGTGCCCGTCGCTCTTCGCCAACCACAATGTTCCCTGGACCGGCGATGGTCAAATCCGCTTCACCGACATCTGCGGCTTGAACCCATCGACTCAGCCTGCCGTCCGCGCCCAGCAACTCTCGCACGTCCTGCAAGCCGCCCGCAGCCTGATCGCTGCCCGCTCCCGTGTCAGACACTCTTTGCGCATGGAGCTTTTCTTCGCCGGCTGCATCTTCGAGCCTGAGAAGCGCCTGGTGCATGGTGACTTCAGCTTGGCAGAACTCTCCAGCGGCGGCCAGTGGCCCGGTGACGTCCGCGAGGCGAGCTCCAAGGGTCCGTACGGTAGCTCAGGCTACTACGGCAAAGAAGAAGAAGGCTGGGTGGCGGTCTGGGAGCACGAGTTCTTGGCCGCTGCTGAGAGAGGTTGGGTGGCGATGTGATGATTTCGCGCACCTGCTGCATCCTCTTGCTTTGACACTCTCCACTTCCTTTTCCTTTTGCTTTGTCAATCAGTTTATGGGGTTTTCCATTTTACTTTTGGGACCTGGCTATGTCTTGTTGTTTTTTTTGTTTTTTTCCCTTTATTTTACTGTCAGGGTTTCTCTGCTTGCTTGAGCGTTCTCACAAAGCGAGGAGTTTTGCAATCAACAAGCGCGGCGTTTTACTGGATGGGATGGGCCCAAGGAAAAGCGCAATTGGTTCGAAAGATTATGGGCGAATGGGAAGAACGAATGGAATACGGATAATACTCATCCCACATTCTTCGACGAAGAAGATGTCTCAACTCAGAAGACGAGTTCAATGGACGGACGGGCCGACGGGCGAAGGAGACCGATGTATCATCAAGGTGTTCCCGAAGGATCGACTGCTTCGGCTGGTCTCAGTCTTGGTCAGATTGTAACGAGAGGCAACAAAATGAACAACGAATGAATCGAATGGAATTGAGTAACTTCGAATACATGTGATCGTACACTTTTACCTGCAATCTGATTACAACCTCAACTCGCATTGTTTCTTGTGAGCGTGTTGGATGTGGAAGGATCGCAGATCTTTTTAGCTTTCGGCCTTTTGTTCTATATTACCGATTGTATCCCCATCGGCGCAAACTTGGGACGATGAAGGACCTCCGCTATGAGTTCTGACCATCGAATACTTAATATTCTCAGCCTACAACACCCAGGACCTATCGAGTAAAGCATTAGGGTTAGGGTTGGTGTTGTGAGTAGGTATGAAGAGCGAGAATTACTGCGGACTTTTTGCACACCTTGCTACAAACATAGATCACTAGGACTAGCAAAGCTCTTCGAATTCGCATACAATGAAGGGCGTAGACGACCGTCTTCACAACGTCTTTGTCATTCTGGCTCTGGCTTTGTGAAGCATTTTCTTGGATAATGATAGCTAACAACATACGACAGAGAAGAGCCTCCGTCAAGACAACTATGCAGTGTAGACCAACCTGATCCACCGAGTTCGTCGACTATTCGAGCGTGGAGCGTTGATGCTGTCGCTCTTTCCACAATGTACGCAGCATACGCGAGTCTGCCCGTGTAGACTAATGCCAACTCCAGATCCGGGACAAAGACAAAGGCCAGTCCCGATGCCACTCCCAAACACAGCTATCACTCCGAATCAAATTCAAGACCAAAACCAGAACCAGAACCAAAGTCACAACATCTCCCGAAACCGAAACCAGTCCATTCAAAACAAACTCCGTTTGTCGAACCGCCCCAAGTTGCCAGAAACCTGAGTGATGTTTCTTCGAACCTCAGCGACATTCCATCGACTTGAAAAATCTCTCGTCGAACTTTGAGCGGGCGGTCATCCAGACCATGCTAAAAAACATTCGAGTCAGCTTCGAGCGACGGAACGAGAGATGGAGCTCGCTTACCCAGAGCCTCTTCTACCCACTTGCTCACTCGATCATCTCATCATCCGTCATCACCGCCTCGCCCTCCGAGTCTGACGGTTCATAGTCAAAGTCTTCGTCATCCGACCCCGGGAGCTTGTCCCCGTCGGTGCCAGGGCCAGAGCAGAAAAGGTGCTTTCTATCGCCTGGCACCCACCCAGCAATGTACGAGGCAGGAGTGAAAATCCTTTCTCGCTTGAGCATACCGAGCTCTTTGTGCTTCAGGAGAGTCACCGTGAGATCTCTCATAAACTCGTCTGGCCATCCTTTCTGCGACATCTCCTGTTCGTCGCGCCGTCCGCGTAGAGTCCGCCGAGGAGGTTACGCATGCCATCGCCGCTGACGGTGGAGCTGTAAACGACTTGCACGGCGTCCATGGTCGGGATGGTTTTGGTGAGTTCGAAGGTGCGTATGGTCTCATCGATGATCATGTTTGTGGTTTTGTGGTCAATGAGCATGTTTGCCAGGGCATAGAGCTTCATCAGGCCCAGGAAGCGTCGATTGACCTTGAGGTCGAATATGACTCCTTCAACGGTGGTGTCGCAGTGTTGCGCGAACTCCTCCTCCATGGCAGCGTTGCTTTCGAACAACCCGCTTTCGTCCAGTCCGAGACCTTGGATGCGGATGCGGTCGAAGAGGACCGCGCGAACGTACGCTTCGAAGACTTCCGGGTCTTCGTCCTCGAGGTGGGTCGGTTTGGCTGGATCGTCTTTGATCCACCAATATGAGCGCGCCGTACGGAAGAATTCGCTGCGCTGCATCATCACGTCGCGGTAGAACCTCAATTTCCGACGGTTGGTCTCAGGCCCGACGATGACTTTGAACGTTGTCAAGAAATCGCAACTGTGCGCTTGTAAGCTTAGAGGCTCTGTGTTATCGTCGAGGACTTGAGGTCTCGGTACATACATCTTGTCATCGGGCTGCGACTTCTCGGTCTTCTTTGCGGCCGTCATGGCTGCGGGCGAAGACGATCTGGTTGGCGATGAAATGGAATGGCGATAGAACTACAATACGAAGACGTGTATAGCAGATCAGTGGATGATCAGAGGGAAGACGGTGGTTTGGGGATTTGAAGGGCGAGTCGTTGGTTGGGCGGGTGCCGGGTGGACTGGCGAGAGATGTAGATTGTAATTGACAAAAGCGCGTGGTAACGCACAGACGGGGAGCTACTGGTTCAGTGAAGGAGGATGACATGAAGTCATCCGATCAACGGTGAGGTGTCCAGAGTGAAGTCAGGAAGCTCACCTCGAGACTAAAGAAGCACGCGTGTGTCCATCTCGGCAGCTTCAAGAATGCGGTACGATGTGATCAAGTCGGAACATATTGTGCTTCGCGAATAAGCTGCAGTGCATTCGATGCCGGTATCGATTGTCAGCATTGTTAGATTGAATCAGGCTACAAAGGCGTAAACGTCAAAGGGTGTTGACGAGTATGCATACAACGCCATTGTTGATTTGGTTCTGGCTTTGTGGAGAACGAGGTTTCGATTTATGATGCTAGTTCATGAAACCTCAGAAAACGGTGAGACCATTGTGATAAATATACTGAATTGGTCTGTCTACTCTGACCTCGTCGATTCGTCTCGCTGACTCGAGCGTTGATGCGCTACTCCTTGAACGCTGCAATGCACGCACAGAAACTGAAAAACTGAGAAACATGAGCCTTCCGGTCATCCGATTGTAGAAAGACAACCGAAACGAAAACGACAACAAAAGCTAAAGCCAAACCGAACTCCCAGAACGAACTCTCAAACCACAAGAGTGATTGCCCAAATTTCGAAACAAGACCAAAGTCGAACCCAACTCCAGCCCCAAACAACTTCAACCCCCAAATCGACGCCGAAAAGCGCTGGCACGCTTTTAGTGTTTTGACGGTCTATCAATAAGGACCTGATATAACACAAAAGATTAGCTTCGATCAATGGGGATGATGTCATCATGGTTCGGGGGCTTTACTCACTTGCTCAGTCCCATATCTCCGGGTCGTTTGTCTTCGTGTCGTCCATCTTCGTGTCGTCCATCTTCATGTCGTCCATCTCCGTGTCGTCCATCTCCGCGTCAGACATCTCATCGTCCCTCATGACCGACCCGCGATCCGAAGGCTCGTAGTCGAGGTCCTCTTCGTCTGATTCAATAAGCTCTTCACCCCCAATCCCCTCAGTCCCCGGTCCGGAGTAGTAGCGGTGTGGTCCTTGAATGGGATTCCATGTGACAAAGTATTGATCGATGCGGTAAGCCAAGCGCGTGTTGAGGTGGCTCTGAATGGTTTTGTGATCTTGCAGTCCCGCCACGACATCCGCCAGGAAGTCATTCGGCCAAGGGCGTTCACCTTCCTCCATGACGGGGAGGTAACACACGTTGTGCACATACAAGTCAGCCCAGAAGTTGCGCATACAATCGCCGCGGGTGGTGTTGTCGTAGATCAAATGGATTGCGGCACTACCTGGTTGTGACTTCAGGATGTTGACGCTGCGGAGGGTCTCGTCGACCACCATGTTCGCCGTCTTGTGGTCCAAGAGCAGTTTTGCGAGAAGGTAGAGTTTCATCAAACCTTTGTAGTGCTCCAAGATTCTGTGTGCTCCTTGCGTCTCAACTTGCGTCTCAGGAGGTAGCTCCCCGAACTTCTCGTTTAGGTACTTGTCGATAGCGGCGTTCTCCTCGAATGTACCAGCCTCGGTGATGTCCAGGCCCTCGATGCTGACACGATCGAGGGACACGCAATTAATGTAGTTCGAAAAGACCTGTGGATCTTCGGCGGTGAGGTCGGTCGGCTTGAGGAATTCGCTCTCGCTCGAGCGCCCGGAGTGTGCCGCAGCGAAGAATCCGCTGCGTTGGCTCATGAGGTCTTTCTGAAGGGTTAAGCGCTTTTGATTAGGCGGAGTCCCGACCAGAACGTCGAATGACGCCGCGAAGCGGAATCTATAGATAGTTGATTAACCTGAGCCCTGAATGTTCCCTATCGTCGAGGTTAGGGTACGTACCTTTTGAACTCCGGCTGTTTCTTGGATGCAGTGCCGGTTTTGGTCTCTTCAGCTGTCATAGTCCTCGTTGGTAGCTCAGTTGACCATGGGGCGATCTTGGATACAGTGCCAGTTTTGGTCTCTTCAGATGTCGCAGTCCTCATTGGTAGCTCGGGGTACCATGGGGCGATCGACCCAGTATTGACGCTGGATTGTGCCATGGCTGGTTGATTTGCGAGTTGGATGGCGTATTACTGGGTGAGTGGGTGCGTTGATGAATGAGCGTGTAGGTGGGTGGATGGAATGGTAAATCGATGTGCGAACTGGCGGTGGACGAGGTGGTTAATATGAGGTGGTTGATGTTCGAACTGGCGGTGGACGAGGTGGTTGATGTGAGGTGGTTGATGTGAGGTGGTTGGTGAGTTGTTGGGTGAATGAGTTGACAGCTAGGGAAAATGTTTACTTAACCTGTGGACGACCCTAACTTTTTAGGCAACACTGCATTGCCGCGACAACAGAAAGCTGCGACTTCAGTGAAGGAAGATGACGCTTAGTCATCCAATCAATCGTGGACTTTCTGAAGTGAGGTGTCGGAGGAGGGTCGTTCTCCACACCTCTTTACGATCAGGGTGAGGAGTGTAGATCGAGTAGAAACAACACTTCGTTTATGTGATGACGTACCGTATTACTTCGCTTCGTTCGGTCAACACCTTCGAAGCTCGATGAGAAGAGACCCATGTCTGAAGTCCTTACACACTTTGGGGTGGGAGTATAATCTCAGGGTGAAAGGGACAACCACCCTTGCCAGTGACGTGGAGAACTCTCACATTGGAAGCTCAGGGTACTTGATACTTCATGCGACGCGGCCAAAAACACTGAAGATGAAGCCAAAGCGAGACGGAAGCCGAGATGGGAAGGTTGGAAGAGCGACTCGAAACGACAGTATAGCTCCGGAACGAGCTGAAGACAAATGGAACGCAGGTCGAAGACATATCGACTTGGTGATGCGGCTGCTGGACAGTTATGCTGTTGAACACAAAGAAGTCAACCTGACAATAGGGTGCGAACAAAGCCAATCAATCATCAACTAACAGATGAGTCGGAAATAAAAAGCAGCGCAACTCAACCTTCAGAGGCTTCATTCGTGGGGCCTATCTACTTCATTATCAGCGCAGTGTTGAACTAAGCTACCTCGTTGGGGTAAGAGACACACCAATCTGCCATCATCATACGTTGCTGTGTCCCTATAGATGCAGCAACCTCTAAAGCAGGGCACAAAGGAAAAGCAAAAGCAAAAGCAAAACAGAAAGTGTACCCTCAGTCGACTCGGCGCCTTGTGTGATCCACCAGGCCAATGCGCCTTCGTTGAGTCTGTCCAATCGATGCCTCTAGAGAAGTGATAGCTTGGCATTCACACGAAGAAAAGAGGCGAGTGGGCGAGCTCGAGAAAAATCGCAGGCATTTGAACTGCAACAGATCAGATGACAAGTGCCGAGGAGAGCTTGTTCAGCAAATCCACGTGAGCATCGCGGTGGTAGCTGGAAGTATCGTCAGGATCCGGGCGATAGACGTCCCCGAAAAGCCCCTTCAGCGCCATGAACTCCTCAACGACCTCCTGGAGATACTCGTGTGGGTATTAGCCCTTCGGTCCCGACAGACGTCTAGCCTCAGAAAAGACGCAGTAGTCGACCATCAAGCGCCTAAGCGGGCTTCGCAGAACGGTAGTAGCGTAGACGAGCTTGATGTCTTCCAGACCGGGCAGAAGCATCATCTCGTGGACGGAGGAGATTATCTTGTCGATTACGAGATCGGCGGTGGTGAAGTCCAACAAGCGGTCAGCCAGAGTGTACAGCTTGATCAGGGAGTCGTAGCGCTGGACGCCGCCCTCCATCCTAGGATTTGGGGCGACGGAGTCCCAGTAGACACAATGGAGGTAAGACATGAAGGTGTCTGGGTATTCATCACTGAGATCGACCGGCCATACGTAGGAGTGGAGGGTCACATGCATCCATCTGGGCGAGCGGACGGTGTTGAAGAAATCGGAACGGCGCACCAGCAGGTCGTGTGGTACTGTAGACACTTTCTGGTCAGGGGGAGATCCTATGACAACGTCGAAGGTCTCGACGTGATGTGAGGCGGACATGTTGGGGATGGCGGATGGAGAGTGGTGTGAGTGGGTGGTTGTGGATGGGGAACAGAAAGGAAGACGCGGGCTTATCTGCTTGTTCGCTTGTCAGAGCTGAGTGTCGTCCGCGTTGCAAGTGAAGTGAACGTGAAGGGGTCGCGGTCGCAGTCACATGAAACGAAGCGCATTTTCCGGTCCCCTACGTTTGGTAATCGTGGGTGTGCTTCACGGCCAATTTGCCAACAAGTTTCATACCGTAAAGGCGAAGGCAGTGTGATTGTCATAGCACTTCCGGCACTGCAGGAATCCGTGGAGTGTCTCGGAACATGATGATATGTATGTCATTACAACTCGGTTGAATGTCAGTAGTTCACTTACTTGTTGACGTACGTACGGTGCGGGTTTAAGACTTGGCTGCAAGGGTCAGGTGATCTCTGATGAGAGGAGTGCACGTAACGCATGCCTCGAATGTCTGATTGATGCTTCAGTCGTTGTTCCAGTCGAAGGAACGGGTACTGACAAGACCAATGTTCAGCCATGTTCGTCCTCAGTCAAACCGGGACATTCTTCCATTCCCTCGTCCTCGTAGCGATACTTGCACCAGAAGCAGTACAAGTACTTTTCTCGAAGATGCTGAACCACCTTGTCAAGCCTTTCCGCGATGGGAAGGGCCTTGAACTCATCGAGCTCATTGTCTTCGCCGTCTTGGTCTTGGTCCTGAACTTCGTCCGACAACGCCAGCTTGTCGTCTGCGTCTTCCGTCGTGTAGTCCTCGTTACGAGAGAGCGATTGTGCAAGGTCATAGCGAGCTCGACGTTCGCGCTCTTTCACTAGGCGGTCGTGGACGAGTGGTCGGTAGTAGAGATTGATCGACTTGAGGGGGCGGTCTGTCGAGTCGTCTTTGACACTCTTTGTTTTGGGTTCGGTGGCGGCCTCGGCTCCGACATTCTCGTTGCTGCCAACATCCTCTTCCAAGGACTCCAAGATCTTCATCGCACCAAACCACATCCCCTCCATCCGCTTCTCCTCTTTCTCCCTGATGTTTCTCTCTCTGAAACCCTCCTCCGTCAATTTTACCTTCTTCACCCCACTCTCCGCAGCCTCAGCGGCCTCTCTGATTTTTCTCTTTTTCTCAGAATCGGCGCCAACACCGCCCTTGTCATCCTTCATGCCCAATTCTACAGGTCTGACTCTACCTTCATTGCCCGCAGCGCCAAGACCGCCACCAGCTTTGAACCCCATCTTGGCCATCATTTTGGCACCTTTGTTTGATGGATCGAGCTCGGTGGCGAGAGCCTTTTCTCGAGCAGCAGCAGCGGCAGCTTCCTTCTCAGCTTTTGAAGGGACTCGGCCCCGCTCTGCCGCTTCTTTCTTGAGGCGTGCGGTCTTTTGCAGTGAGGTTTCTTTTTTGGTGGTGGTTGGATCGTCGAAGGTCATGTTGAGGTAGTCATCCTCTTCCTCTTCTGAATGGGACCCCATGATATTGATCCGGAGTAGAACGTGTCCAATCACCAGATCCAGGAGAAGATGTAGATGCACAGCTTGTTTGACCGGCGAATGCAATCACGTGACAATAAAATGGGCGGTCATGCGAAGTGAGGTGTAAGCAACGTGCAGTAGTGCAGTGGTAGTTTCAAGCCCTGTGCTGCCTGAAGTCGAGGGTTGGATACGCGGGATGTCCAAGTGAGGAAAGGCCTAACGCAGGGTAAGCGAGAGAAAAGCCACCAAATTAATCAGTCGTTTCGACTTCCTGTCTTCTAATTGGTCGGTCAACAATGCCGAATATCGATCGATGAAAGTGCCCATGCTTAGAACACCAAGACGCGTACGTTCTCGATCTTTCGGATACAGTGGAAGGTAAGATCCTTCCACAGGACTATCTACAACCCCATTGGGACGCTTCCAAGGTACAAACTACATCAGCATTTTCAAGGATTCGATTGCCGGACTCCAGGACGCATCGGTAGATTCTCATCTCGATACATCCCACGAGATAACGCGATTCTTATGGGAAATTCAGGGATCTGTCTCATAGCAACGGATAATCATGGCAAACAAATCCATGTAGTCAGCAAGCTTATCAATTTAACTCGCTTATCCAAGCATCGGAAATGGTTCTGCTTTCACATCGGAAATGATCCGGCCGGGACCCGAGTGGAAGTTCTCCGGCATGTGGACTCAACATCGGCATCCGGCCCAATGACATTCGTACTTAGGACCATTCAAGGCTAATTGTCTTAATTAATCAGTGTTAATCTGCTCTATGCTATCCTGATGCTCTGCTAAGCGGCGGTCTAGCGCGGGGGACTGGTTGGTGGGCAAGCTATGCTTTGGTGTAGGTTCTATAAAACATAACGATCCCATCATCCCTCTCTGTTGTTCCCCACCTGCCTTCAATCAGTCAACCTTCCAGAACAAACACAACAACCTTCTCAACCTTTACCATCAATACATCCTTTACAATGGCTCCCAAGATCGCTATCCTCTTCGTAAGTAAACCTCCGAACCCCACCGTCGATGCGATCAACGCTTGCAACGATCCGTCAAACCATTGAGCGGTCTACCAAGCATTGGACAATCCAATTGCATCTTCGCCATCCTCCCATAATCCACCACTAACATCCACTTCTCCAGTACTCCACCTATGGCCACATCCAGCAGCTCGCCGAGGCCGAGGCCAAGGGCATCCGCGAGGCCGGCGGCAGCGTCGACCTCTACCGCGTCCCCGAGACTCTCCCCCAGGAGGTCCTGACCAAGATGCACGCGCCCGAGAAGGACAGCTCGATCCCCGAGATGACCGATCCCTCAACCCTCGAGCAGTACGACGCCTTCCTCATGGGCATCCCCACCCGCTACGGCAACTTCCCCGCCCAGTGGAGGGCCTTCTGGGACAACACCGGCAAGCAGTGGCAGACCGGCGGCTTCTGGGGCAAGTACGCGGGCCTCTTCGTCAGCACCGCGACCCAGGGCGGTGGCCAGGAGAGCACCGCTGTGGCCGCCATGAGCACCCTCGCCCACCACGGAATCATCTACGTGCCGCTCGGCTACAAGACCACCTTCCACCTTCTCGGTGACAACAGCGAGGTCCGCGGCGGCTCCGCCTGGGGCGCTGGTACTTTCGCCAACGGCGATGGCTCTCGCATGCCTTCGGCCAAGGAGCTCGAGGTTGCGACCGCGCAGGGCAAGGCCTTCTACGAGGCTGTTGCCAAGGTCAACTTCCAGTGACTGCAAGGCAGTGGGGAGAAGAAGGTGGAACAGCAGCCGGAGGCACACTCGACGACACAGAACGGTGCTGCTGCCAGCGGCGCTGCGGCAAAGGAGACTCCTGCCCAGCAGACTTCGACTGAGCCGCAGCCTAGAGACGAGAACAAGAGCGAAGGCCCTTGTGGCTTGCCGTTCAAGTGCTCTGTATCGTAGTTCCGCTTTCACATAAACAAATATAATGACCTGATGCTTTTTTTCTCACCGAGATCTTGGTCTTCTATACCAGTGCGTGCAAGGTTTTGCAATATAGTTGGTGATAATTCGGGGATCATGGGTGATTGACCAACAGTTCACCATTCTGCGAAGTACTCTGCGTGTCAATGTCTATGTGAACTTCTGCAACTGGTTAAAAAGGTAGTAAAAGGATGTGAGTGAATCTTGAAATTGAGTATCATCCTCAGTGAGGACGAGATAGCTGCTCGATTCCAGCGTTCTCACATTTTTAGTATGTAGTGTTGCTCTATGGATCCATGATCTATTTGTCCGTGTCCATGGGTTCCGACTCCTTGGGAGGTGGCTTGTCACGACCGCGGCTGTGGCTACGACTGCGGCTCCTGCTCCGGCTTGCATTACCTTTGCTGAGCCTACTCTTATCCTGCCTGTCCGAACGAGACATGACATCTTTGTCATCTCGCCTTTCACGACGCCTTGGTGGTGTGCGTGAGCGGGATCGTGAGCGGGAAATATCGCGGCGCCTTCGAGGTGGTGATCGAGAGACGGATGGCGAGGCCCTGCGGCTGCGTTTCTTCGGAGGAGGGGATCGGCTGTCGTAGGAGGGCGACCTTCGGCGGCGGGTGTGGTGGGATCTTCTGGGAGATCGTGAGCGACGCTTGACTGGGGAACGCGAACGGGATCTGCGGTGTTGGTCACCACGCTTGCTTTTGCTCCTGCTCTTGGAGTCGTCGTCATTTCGGTCGCCGGCATCTCGAGATGCGGACCTGTCGTCGCTACGTCTGCGGGACTTGCGAGGTGGGGACAGAGAACGTGAGGCGCTAGACGAGTTGCGGCGGTGGCGCCTAGGAGGAGTAGCAGAGCGGCTGCGAGAACGGTTGTAGGAGGGCGAGCGGCGCCGGCGGGTAGGAGGGTCGTCTCGGTATGAGCGGCCTGGAACGTAGCTGTCAACTCCGCGCGTCGAAGTAGGGCCTCTATGTCTGTCGTCGCGAATCCTCGGCGGAGGAGGCGACCGCGAATCGCGATATCCCCCTCCTCGCCTGTCATCGAAGCGTCCGCCTCCACGACCTCTTTCTCTGCGGTCACCTCTGTCGTCTCTGGGTCTTCTGTCATTTCGGTCACCTCTATCGCCTCTGTCACCTCCGCGCTCACCGCGTTCACGATCACGCACGCGAGCAAGCTCTCTGTCGCGCTCGCGCTCGGCTTCTTGTCGCTTCATGTTTTCTTCGCGTATCTTTTCGTCCTCGAGCTGTGTGATTTTTCGCGAGTCAGCCAATTGTCTTCCCTTGCTCCCACTGTCTTGCAAGTGGATCGCATAGACTCACCCTCTCCCGCTCCAACTCAGCCTTCTTAGCCTCCAGTAATTCCTTGGGTACACCTTGAGGGCTAATCTGAGCAGACAGAAGCAGTTTCCACAGCGACTTGGAGAATGTGGCAGCATCCTTTTCCAAGAATCCAGTAATCATGATCTGCAGCTCTTTGATTTTTGGCTGCCGAACGCATTAGCTTCAGTCCTCTCTTTGTGGGATGTCTCATCTGGAGATTCCAAGTCACCCACGTATGGCGATTCCTCCAGCACATTATAGATCAACTCGGTAACGATGTCGTCGTCATTGTTCAGAATTCGCGCGACCTCATCCGCGACCCATTTCTTGATCACAGGCACATTGACCTTCTCCATGTTCACTTTCTGGTCAAACTCGGGCGGGAACTTCGTCTTGCGCAACAGCTTTTGGTCGACATTCGTGATGAGGGCGACCGACATGGTGTGGGAGGTATGCGTGCGGCGGCGCACGTCTTCGGAAGTGGTAGTGGAAGTGGAAGTTAAGATAGAGGAATCGGCAACTGCTTGTCAAACTCGCAAATGATGCCGCCCGCACGTGCCTTGCCCGGCCTCTGCATGTGAGAGCGACAGCGACATCCCATTCACCCACCACTGCCTTTCCATTGAAATAAACCGAAGAACACACATCCTACGACGCCATCACTCGACCGAGCCCTTCAGTGAACGAAACAAAACAAAAAGTCTCGACCCAACACATTCCCCACCAGCAACAATGCGCGTAGCCGAAATGCTCTCGGACCTGACAACATTGCGGCCTGAAGTCTGCGTACGCCACCTCTATTCTATTCCATCTCAACAACATCCATTGTTACCATCGCGTTCTCCCTAGCTAACAACGACTGAAAACCGAACAGGACCAAAAAGCAGCCTTAGCACTCGTGACCATAAGACCAGAAAACACACCAGCATCATCGATCAACGCCACGCTCAACAACGATCCAGACCTCAAACGTGCCCAGGACCTCCTAGAGCTGCACTCAGACGTGAAACTAGCACACGCAGATGGCACGGATCGCGAGCTGATAGAAGCTCGCGAAGCGGTTCAGCGAGTGTTGCGAGATTTGTGATGGGGTTTGATGAGAGTAGGAAGGCCAGTCCCGCGTGAAGTGACGACGACTATGCGCCTGAAATGTCAGTAACTGCTATGTGAGATCCGACGAAAGGAGGACGAGACAGAGATTTTGATCGACGTGGATCTCATTCATTAGAGTCAACATCTGCGAAGCACGATCAGTGAAGAGAAACAAATGAGCATGCCTGAACGAACATCATGATGGTATCTGGGATTCAAGTTTCACAACGAGCAAAGATAGGCTCAGGTATCATTACTGCCAAGAAAGAGATAAGCGAAAGAAGTGAACTTTCTCGCCGCGCCTGCGCCGGTTTTCACCCTTCCGATAATTCGAGAGCAAGCGCATCATTTCTTCATGGTTGACTGTGACTCAAGGACACGCTTCTGCTCCTCCTCAGCCTTCATCTCGCGGACCTTCGCCAGCACGACCTAGAGAATGAGTTAGCTTGGTGATTGGAAGAAGCATGAGGGATGGAGAAATCCTCACCTCACGGAAGATGGCGCCCTTGTTCAGCTTGCCCCAAGTCTTCTTCTCCGAGTCCAGAGTCTGCGGTGCAGCATCGTGCGCGGCCATAGCCTCTCCGGCTGCTGCCTTGGAATCGGCCGGGATGTCGGCCTGCTGCGGCACGTCTTCCTCCTCGTCCTCCTGCATCTTCAAGCTCTCGATACGGTTTGCGAGCTTGACGAGCTCGATACCGCGCTTCAGGCGAGCCTTGGAGATGTACGCCTTGATCTCGGGCAGCAGATCGTGATCCGTGGCACCCTGGCCAGCAATCCATGGATCCTTCAGTGCCTGACTGGAAGTTGATCGCTTGGCTGGGTCTGGCTGGAGGAGGGAGAGGATGAAGGATTTGGCTTCTTGCGAGACGTCTTTCCAGTATCTGTCGTGGAAGACAACACGGCCGTGCTTGGTCTCCTCTATCAGATCGGGTAGCGATTCGGAGCGGAAAGGCGAGTAACCGCAGAGCAGGGTGTAGGTGATGACACCCAGGGACCAGATGTCAACGGGCTTGCTGTGTCCGCGCTTGAGCATGACTTCGGGTGCTGCGTATCCGAAAGAGCCGGCCATGGTCTTGAGTACGCCGTCCGGGCTGTCCAAGTGCTTCGCGATACCGAAGTCGGCAAGTACGAGCTCGGAGTCTGGTTCGCGGGTGACATAGAGGAGGTTCTCTGGCTTGAGATCGCGGTGCACGACGTGATTTTGGTGCAAGTAGTCGACGGCCTCTAGCACCTGCCTGATTGTCTGTGAAGCGTCCTTTTCTGTGAACTTGCCCTTTTCGCAGATGCGGTCGAACAGCTCGCCGCCCGTCGCGAGCTGGGTGATGATGTAGTATTTGTCCCTCGACTCGAACCAGTCCTCGAAGCGCACGATGTGTGGGTGTCGCATCTTTTGGAGCATCTCCAACTCGTCGTATACCATCTGGTCATTTCCCTTGACGTTCTTCTTCAGGATGATCTTGACTGCAACTTTTCCTTTGGGTCCGTCGGCTTCCTTGACGATTCCGTAGGTGCCGGCGCCCAATGTACGGCCCATGCGGTATTTGCTCCTAGCGTGATTGTGAGCTTTGGTTGCATTATGGGAGGAGCATTGGTCTGGCTCACTTTCTGTCGTAGCTCTCCGGCTGGCCGTGCAGCTTGTTAAGCATGTTGGAGACTACACCAAGAGGTTTGGGTCAGCGGTGTTTTAGGTAGCAAGGGTTAACCAAACATACACGACATGATTGTGGTGTTTTGTTAGAGGCTTGAGCGGCCTTTGCTGGATGTTGTGTTGCTGACAGGCGTTCCCGTAAACGATGAACACTCGATAGCTGCGACAGGGTCCTGCCAGAAAGGCGTTGAGGATGTGGACGGAGAGTGTTGTGTTGTACGTTGTATGATTGTCGAAGGAAAGGTTAGGTCGGAGAGTGCGTATACAATACGGATCAGACAAAGAGATTCAGCAGACAAGTGCGTTTCAGGCAGTCGTTGCTGGTGGACTGAGCCACGCACCACCCAGGCTGTGATGAATCCATCAAGGGCCCAAGTGGGGGGGAAGCCGTGGGGCTGAGCTGGTAAGAAACACGAGCAGGGTGGTCGAGGCTGTGTGTACTGTAGCTAACCTTTTGTTGTGCAGTGCATACTGTACTTATTTCCATATCGGCCATCACCAGCGTCGCCATCGAGTCGAGCCTTGTGAGTTCATCACATGACTTGTACAAGATGGCACTTCACTTACTGAATTGAGAAGTGTAAGTGAATGTGTTGCCGTCACATCTGCTCTCCGCGCTCTCTCCTCAGGCATGTGAAGACGTCCCCACGCGGCTACTTCCGTGCCTTTGGTCGTCGCATAACTCGGCCTGGACCTCTGAACATTCGCGCACCGCAAACACTCCAACACCACCACCACCACCCACTTACCACCGACACCTCGCGTGCGCAAATTCTTTCCTTCAACCTGCCTAGACGATCGCATTCAAGTTCCCGCCCGCCTACCACCACTTCACCACGCGACCGTCGCGATCTCTTATTCCGCCATGGCGACCATGGACGCCAAAGCACTCCACAGCACCGGCAAACAGATCCAAAAGGCCATAGAAAGCGGCGACTCGGGCGAATCTCTCCTCAACATCCTTCAACCTCTTACCAAATGGACCGCGACCGAGGACCTCTTGCGCCAATCTAAAATTGGTGTAATAGTGTCCAAGCTTAGACAGCAGAAGGATTCCAAGGTCGTGGAGCAAGCGTCAAAACTCGTCAACAAGTGGAAGCAGGATGTGAATGCGAACAAGAAGAAAACTGCCAGCAGCCCTGCACCGAGCAGCGCCGCGGCCAAGGCAAATGCTGGTGTGAACGGAAGGAGCAGTGGTACCAGCAGTCCCGCTCCGGCTGCGGCTGCTGTGAAGAAAGAGCAACCTAAGAAGAGCACAGTAGACCCGGCCAAGCGAAACAGCAAGGAGGACAAGATTGACACTGCCGTAACTGGAAACCAGACCAGAGATGCATGTGTCAAGCTCATGTACGATGGACTGGCGTTCATGTCAGAAGAGAGTATGTCAAACCTTCACTGGGAGTACCGCAAGCCGGATAGCTAACATCGCACAGGTCCCGAGGATATCTTGAAAGCCGCTCGCAGTGTAGAGCTCGCAGCCTACAACACCTTCCAGCCCGAAACCTCGACCACCTACAAGCAAAAGATGCGCTCTCTCTTCCAAAACCTCAAGATCAAGAACAACGAACAGCTGCGAGCCGAGGTCTACAGCGGCGCCATCACCCCGGACAAGTTTGGTAAGTCTTGGGAAGGGACATCCAGGCCTCCTCTTGCAAATTGAGATTTGAGCTATGCTAACGAAACAAACAGTCAACATGTCTGGCGACGACCTTAAGTCTGCTGAGAAGCGTGCCGCCGATGCCGCCATGGAGAAGGAGAACATGCGCGTGGCCATGACTGCCACCGAAATGAAAGCCATCTCAACGACGTACGTATTGACCAGCAATATCTCCGAAGCCAAGCGCCACCGGGCCAAGAACCGAAAGACCCCATACCTCACCCGCGACTCCTGTGTGAGTGGGTGCGGTGTGGGGTCTTTCTTGCGTTTAACAAAACATTCCCCTTCTTCATTTCAACGCGCTAACACGTGGGTTTCCCTCACAGTATGACCTGCGGCAAGTGCAAGATGTCCAAGGTCGCCTACACACAAGCCCAGACCCGCGCCGCCGATGAGCCGATGACCACTTTCTGCGAGTGCATGAACTGTGGCAACCGCTGGAAGTTCTCTTGAAGAGGCAAACGTGTCTCGAGACATGAAAATTTCTTTGAAATTGACCCATTAAACCAAGGAGTTCTCAGGGTGTGGTCCGGCGGGGTGGAACATTATCATGGCATCCGGAGCAAAGCGCGTTCTCACGAGTTCTGCGAGTTGGATTTGTAATAGCAGCATGGCTGGGAGAAGTGGGAGTTCCTCCAATTGTTTTGCTCGCTCTGTTCTCCCGCTTCGAATACCTAGCCGAGTGGCATGGATGTCTGATCATCCAAGAGAACAGATCAGAGCAGGGCAGGTCAACAACAACAACTATGTCAATTACTCTACTCTGGACAAGTTGCAGCAGAGAGTCTTGACTGCCATCATTCAGAATGAGATCAAGTTCGTCTCGAGGACCGCAGAAACATCAAAATTCGTTCACCAAGATACTGTGGTACTGTAATGTATGTTACATTGGAAATGATCGTGAGATTAGTAAGCAGTGACGCTGTCGTGACACCGGAACGACCGGCCATATATATCCACCCAGTATGCTAAGACAGGAAAGCGCATACGGAGGCCTCGGCACGCCGTACCTATGTACACGTAAAATGGGACCCGGCGAGATAGCCTGTAGCAAACGACGTAATGCAGCAAAACAACTCAAAGACCTCCTAGAGGCATGAGTACTGTACAATACCTACCTTATCAACTTGTGTACCTTTGCTCCGCTGGAGCGGAAGATCCGCAAACATTCGTAAGAGTGAACATCTGTTCCGTCATCTTTCTTCAGAATCCTTCAGTCGTCACTATTGCGCGAGTCGTTGAGTTCCCAAAAAATCAACGGTGGACGCCCCCCTCGAAAAGCCTAGAAAGCTGAGTTCCCCTTAGACTGGCGCCTCCTCCGCCTCTCGGTCCTGCATCTCCGAGCCCTTGTCTTGCGTGCTGGTGTCGTGTGTGGGCTTTCCCTTTCGCAACTTTGTTTCGCACGTGTCCATTCAACTCATACAGTGTTCATCGAGCCATCGAGGAGAGCAAATACCTGCAGTATCTACGAATCCAATCCCGCCCCGGAAAACGTCTCGCCTGCGTCCTTCGACCTCGGATAAAGAAAGGAGACGAAAAAACATAACGCCGGGATCAATCGGATCTTCGCCACCAAAATCGTCAATAACAAATATAAACCCAAACAACATCCAACAACGCCAACATAAAAAAAATCTCGCAAAAATGGCCGCCCCACCTAGCGTAACAGTCCACGACCTCAGCGGCACCTACACGCTCAACTCCAAACTCTCGGACCCGATGGACGCCGTGCTCAAGATGCAAGGCGTCGGCTGGCTGGTCCGGCAAGCAGCCGCCTACAGCACCGTCACGGTCAACATGAAGCAGTACGCCAGGCCCGAGGATGGCGTCGTGTGTCTGGACGTCGATCAAGTGAGCACGGGCGGGATCCGGAGTACCGAGGAGAGGGTGCTGAACTGGGAGTGGTTTGAGAAGAACGATCGGATTTGGGGGAAAGTTAGGGGAAAGGCTAGGTTAGTTGGGAGTTTTTCTTTTTCTTTTTCTTGTCTTTTCTAGTTGATGAGCTGACATTGGTTTGATTCTAGAATCATCAAGCTCAGAGAGCTTGACGCAGACGATTACCTCAAATCGGGCTGGGAGAAAGACTGCATGGAGGGCGATGTGATTGAGATGCAAGTCGACAGTCTGACTGACACGTGGACGGCGCAGCAAGTATGGGGTATGGCTGAGGTCAACGGCGAGAGGCGGCAGGTCAGGAAGGTTTTGGCGAAGAAGAAGGACAAGGTGCACAGGATTTCCATCGTGTATGACTATGTTTCAAAGTGAAATGTTTGTTTGATGGTTTTACATAGATTTAGACATGATGAGTCTGGTTCTTTGCCAGCTGACGGAATGGAGTCCTGTATGACGATGGTACAAGATTTGGAGTTGGTCCACTTCAAAACCCTAGTGGCTCTTCGACTAAGCCCATTGAATAGCTGCAGCAGCTTGACAGGCTGGCGGAGAGTGAGGAACGGCAGATGACAAAACGTCCAATAGCATGCATGAGCCATTCGAATGCTTAGAGTTTGCTGATTTACGCGTTGTTGGAGATGATCTGAGGACTTTGAGCGGTACAAAAGAGTCTGGTCGACCGAATTTAACACCCTGCGAATTGCATTAGTAATAGTTCTGCCCTCGCGTACTGACATGCATTGCGTGCGAAAATGTTGAGTTTCAGAGAGAAGATTAAGGTCCACAACAACCCGTATAGGACGAAAGCCTGGTTAAGTGCCACTTGAGTAAACCCAAGTGGCCGAATCCAAAGCGTCCATCCGTGAGGCTTTAGGTCTAAGGATGACAAAGGTTTTCTCATCATTGCAGGGGGAGGGAAGAAAAGGCGTGATTTGCTTACCTCAATCTAGTGAAGATGTATGGTGTGTTGAGGAAGTCTACCACATAGCTCTGCCTACTCGACCAAGATTGAATAATCGTTTGCTGGATGGCAGACTCAGTCATCCTCGTAGGAGACAATCCTGCGGCCAGAGATGTGAATTGGCTGCGGCGCCTTTGGTGGTGCGGGCTCGTCATCACCGTAGTCTATAGCCACGCTGTTACTCGGCTGCCCATCAAGTTCACGGACTAGCCGGCGGTGCGTGATGGATCCATGGATTGGATCCTCGTTGTCGATGTAATTCTCCCATTTGCGTTTGTTGCGTTGGTCGTATGGTACCTCGGTCTTGCGAATGCGTGATCGCGGTGATAATGGAGCCTTGGGCGGCGCATTTTCATTTTGGTTGCTCCGCGTCTTCTTCTTCTTCTTCTTGTTCTTTTGCCGTGTGCGTGTTTTAGGCTTTATGAATTCGGCTTCGAGACTTGAAGCATCTGAGAGTGGTGAATGGGGTCGAGGTGTGTGGATGATGGGCATGTCTGGCCCGGGAGGCTCATAAGAGTCGTCGTCGTCACCTTCGTCCCCTTCGTCATCCTCAGCTTGAAGCCGTCGCTTTCTCATGAGCTGCTCAAACTCTGTGTGGCGGAACATGGCAATTTGCTCGTCGGTGAGGGTGCGCTTGACACCATCACTGTACCAGCCGAGTCCATCATCTGTGATCTCTTCGGTCTCAGGACGGTAGTTGAGGGCTTGCTCCGGATCCACAAAGAAGGTGTCGGGTTTAGTGTTGTCGCCAAAGTGTGAGAATTGAAAGGAGAGAAGATCGTCCTTACCACGGTTAGTACTTACCGTATGATGCGAGCGCTGGATTTAGATTACCTCTGTGATAGTCGGTATAATAAGCGGGCGTGGCTGAGTCTGCATTTTGGGCGCTGCTACGGCACGCTTCTCTGCTTTGCGCGCGGCTACCTTTGCTTTGGTTGCTTGCTTCCAGGATCGTTTTCGAGAGGCCTTTCCGTGAGGCATCTACGGCCAGAGGTCAGGTTTCTGCTAGACAATGCACATTAGTAGCCTGGCGCAAGTGTATTCGGCCGTGGCAGTGGAACCATCAAAGTGATGTCGCGTTGGATGTTTGTTTGTCGTGATGTTCAAGATGCTGTTACGGAGTCGGCAAAATATGGCCGCTCCGATCTCCAGGCACCAGCCGGCCCGCTCCCTAGCCGAAAGTAGCGCCGCCGATCTCACGTCGCGTCGCTTTCGATGCGACGAGACATTTAGTCTATGACGTGTGGTCCCGACGACATTCACATCCGTCTTACTTTCAGTGGTACCGGTAGTACATATACTCTTGAGGCCCGTAGGAGAGTAAAGACTTCTCTCATTCACTTTTGCGGACCTTGGTAGTAGGATACTAAATACCAGCCATGGCGACCCATCCTCCCGTCCACGTGTTGGACAACTACTATCTGGCAATTACCCTCCTCATTACAATCGCATACCAGTTAATAGGCTTCGCTATCGCCTTCACCTTCAAGTTCGACAAGATCACCGACTTTATGGGAGGATCCAACTTCGTCTGGCTGGCCATCATCACACTCGCCATGGGAGGCTCCACTCATCCTCGCCAGATCATCACGTCCATCATGATCATGCTCTGGGCAGCTCGTCTTTCTGGGTTCTTACTATTCCGAATCTTGAAGACGGGCAAAGACGATCGCTTCGATGACAAGCGTGACAAGTTCCTTCCTTTCCTCGGGTTCTGGGTCTTCCAAATGCTCTGGGTCTGGACTGTCTCTCTTCCGGTGACGATCCTCAACAGCCCCAACGTTCTTCGAGTGCCACAACCATCGTTCGGCAAGGCGACGGACATCATCGGGATCATCATTTTCGTTCTAGCCTTTGGTCTTGAGGCCATCTCAGATGCCCAAAAGTACCGATTCAAGCAAGGTCCCGGCAAGAAACCCGGTGCAGTGTGTGATGTCGGCTTCTTCAAGTACAGTAGACATCCCAACTACTTTGCAGAAATCATGACGCAAGTCTGTGCGTATACCCTCTGTTTTTTTATATTCAAAGTCGTTCTTTCACTAATAAAGACTCCAGCCATTTACATCATCGCAGTCACTCCGGCGAGCTACGGCGCTTTGTCGTCCAACAGTGGTGCATACGCGGCACTATACGCCAGCTGCGTCGGCTTCATCCTCCTGACAAGTCTTCTTCTATTCTTGTCCGGACTTCCATTACAAGAACGTCCCGGTGCGAAGAAGCGTTACGAGAAAGGCGAGGGCTGGCCAGAGTACGAGAAGTACCTCCACGACACCAGCATTCTCATCCCCATGCCGCAAGCCATATGGCGAAAGCTTCCTGTCATCGTCAAGCGCACCATCGGCTGCGAGTGGCCCATGTACGTCTTTGACCCGGCCAAGCACGCCGACCAGAGCAAAGTGCAGAGCCGAGAAGCGGAAGAGGGCAGACACGAGAGCGAAGGCGGCAACCGAGCGAGTACTGAACCGCTGCAATAGACATTCGATCGGTAGATCAACGTTCACATTGGAGAGCTACTGCCATAATGTTTAATAATGTAATAGACTAGATGAGAAAAGAACTTTAGTAGCCGTGCCACATTCGACCGTCAAGCCGGATCACGTACTGGCTACTGCCCGGGATTACCGCGTATTGAACGATATTTCCGAGCTCTTCCCTGCCTACAGAAGGAAAAGTCGACGGAAAACCAAAAATCTCACGCGCGCTCACGCCGCGACCGGATTAAACAAAAAGACGTCTACAATGCCCGGCTGATATCAGGCACTAGGGTGACACCCCTACCCTCTCACAAGCGGCCAATTCTGCTTCCCTTCACACCCAATCCTCCGACACTAGTCTCAACCCCCGGAGGACCCGCTCCAGTCCCTCCACCTAAACTCGCCACATGCCCTTCCTCTACGACCACCACTAACCCCATCCGCGCCTTCTCCCTCGAATCGAGATCTCGCACAAAACGTTCGACACTGTACGGGTGTTGTTTGTGCGGACTGGTGGTCCTAGGGAGAGGCAGGCCTTTGAATCTTCGTCGAGTCGTGGTTGCTGAAGCTGGTGGTTCGCGATAGTTGCACTGCGGATCGGGCGTTTGACGGCTGGTATCTGTCGGACTTGGGGGTATCTCGGTTCGTTTGTTGATCAGTGGACGACTGTTGTTGCTGCTGCTGCTGCTGCTGCTGCTTTGACCGTTTTGGGACTTGGTGGTGCTGTCGCCGTGAGTGGAGCTGGTGGGTGACGGGATGCCATTGAGGCTTTGATGGAGTGGTCTATGGGGTCGTCAGTCCTTTGTGCAAAGAAGTCTGACGAGGTTCGACGTTACGTACGCTGACTGTTTGCTAGACGTAGCCTGAGAGCCTCGCGTCTTGCGCTTGGGTTGTCTTGGTTCGGCGGATGACGAGTTCATGCGCTGAGGGAGCCTTCTGTTTATTTATTCAAACCTGTTGGTGGATGTGTCGTAAGGCAGTTCAACGAACTCGTTCGTCGAGATGATGATCTTTATACCATCATAATGGCGGCTTGCAGCCGATCTGCGAGACTTGACAGAAACGATGGTCGGTTGCACGGCGGCTATCTCGTGACGCAGGAATGGTCGCGGCACTTGCATGGTAGAACAAAATCGAAGTGTACAAGCAGGTGAGGGACATTGATCAAACCCTTCAGTGTCAATCGCCATAGCGATGCAATGGCAACTTGCTCTGAAGTTGGAATTTAGGCGATATGTACTGCTGACTGCTTGGCAAAATCAACATCGGGTGTATCGTAACATGTTGTGGACTCGCTGCTACTTACCGAGCCGTACTCGGGCTTGACGTCCTCGGATGTAGAGATTGGCCTGCTCAGGTACCTGTCTACGTCTGCAGTCGTTCTCATTCGCACCTTGACGGTAGGTGGATCAACGATCGCATCGATGGCCAGATTCACAAAAGACAACCGCCAATGACCCTGTAGCGATCTTCATGCCTGAACTCCTGTCCAGCGCTGACAGAACCGGCGTTGGGTCAAGCCGCAAAGTCGAGCCGATTTCCACGATGCCCGGTTCCGCGAAGAATCGCATGTTTCAAATATATTCCTTCGTGTCGACAGCCAAGTCACAGACGTTACACCCGAGCTGTTTGAACCGAGTGCGAGACTCGAACGGACAGATGCCAAAAGAGAACAGCCGCCTGCGTGATGCGAGTCGCTCATAAGTGCAAGATATCCGTAGAAAGATGGGCAACGGCATTGTGTGACAAAGACACGACAATGCCATGCGGGAACCCACAGTCAGCTCCAAGTATCTTTGAAGATAGGGAGTTGAGGATGCTGTTTCATGTGCTGTCCCACTGTCGAAGATGCTCGCTTGAGTTGAGTCGGCTGGTGGTGGTTCTCCATTCTCCATGTCTCGGTAAATCGCTGTGACAAGTGAGGTAGATAGCAAGCTTCACCGACGATTGTTACCCACATGAAATTAGCTTCAAGGAAACCATGGACTCTCAAAAGATACCTAACACAAAAATCTCATATCTTACCATTGAAGTCAAAGAACCCCCACACCCGCATGCATTTTCAACGACACGGCCAAGCCCGGATACCCGTGAAAGAAGGAGTGAGGTACTGGCGCACAGCCGAGTAGACGAAGTAAAAGTAGCCGGAGTCTGAGGAGCAAGTCTTACGAGTCGTACTCAACTAAACACGACGCACAAGATGTCTTTGGCACTAGGGTTCCCGTGGTGAAAGCGGCTAGATTGCGGATGCGACGATATCCGGTCAGCATAGTCGGCGCGATGTTCAGGATGATGGTTGCACCCGACGCGGAAGGTGGCATACAGATCACTCGGTCAGGGCATTGATTGGCTTTGCGTAGGGCCTTCGTCTTGGAAAGGTGGATGCACGTGCTCGATAAAACGACCGGGAATCGGTAGATGCGTTTGTATCACTTTGCTGCAAACAGTGGGAATGTGTGACTTGGTATTTAGCATTTTTCTCATCTATTCGATGTCAAGCGTGAGTACTGAACACCGACATGGAATCCTGTTATCGTAGGCTTCTCTTCGAGCGTATTTTCTACCCTACAACTTCATCTGCTCGAAGCGCTCGATGCTCTGCTCGAACAGCTTCTGCTCAGTCAAGAGGTCGTGCAGCTTCTGGTCCTCCAGAGCCTTGACCTCGGCAGCGACCTTGTCGCCAAGGGTGCTGATGAGCTTCTGCTGCTCCTGGACAGCACCCGCAGTCTTCTGCAACTTGGGCTTGACCTTCTCGATCTCGCGGCCGGCGTCGACGGTGCCCTGAAGCTCGAGGAAGACAGCGGCAGCCGAAGAGACCGGGTAGGCCGCGGCGGGAGCCGGAAGCGGCTCGTCGACCTTGAGGACGGTGAGCTCGGACAGGTACTTGCCAGAAAGGAACTTGATTGAAGCGGCCTCCTTGGAGGCGGTGGCGTACGCATCTTCGGTGAGGGGCTGGACGAAGGCCTTGCCACCCTCCTTAATGCCGTACTCTTGGAGGAGCGAGCGGACACCCTTGGAGCATCCAAGGACGATCTCGTAGGCAGCCTCGCTGACTGGATCGTCAAGCTTGGAATCGTACTGTGGGTATGAAGCGACGACGATGGAGCGGGTCTCATCGCTGGGACGCCTGGGAAGGCGTTGCCAGAGCTCCTCGGTGAGGAAAGGCATGAAGGGGTGAATCATGGTCAGCGCGCTTTCGAGTGCGGTGTACAGAGTGTTGAGGGCTGAGGCACGCTCCTCGGGTGTGCCGTGGTTGATGATTGACTTGGAGTTCTCAATGTAAACATCGCAGAGCTCGTAAAGCCAGTAGTTGTGGATGGCTTGAGTGCTGCGAGAGAACTCGCGCTTGCCAAGAGCATCATTGATCTCCTTTGCACAAGTGTTCATCTTGTGCAGGATCCAGCGCTCAGGCAGGCTCTCAACTCCGGTCTTGCCACCATCAGCCTTAGGCTGGAAGTCGGCGGGAAGGTTACCGAGAACGAACTTGGTAGCCTGGTAGATCTTGTTGCAGAAGTTACGGTAGCTGCGCATGACCTTGACATCGAAAGCAATGTCACCACCGCCAGTCGTGTAGTTGACGAGGGAGAAGCGGAGTGCGTCAGCACCGCACTCGTCAATGCCGTCGGCGAATGCAGAGCGCTGCCACTTGGTGGCACGCTCAACCTCCTTGGGTGCCAGGTTGCCATTCTTGAGCTTATCGTTCAAAGCCTCGAGGGTGATACCCTCCATGATATCCACCGGGTCAATGACGTTGCCAAGCGACTTGGACATCTTGCGACCCTCGGAGTCACGGACAAGAGAATGGCAGTAGACCTCTGTGAAGGGAACCTTGCCAGTCATCTTGATGCCAAACATGATCATCCTGGCAACCCAGAAGAACAGAATGTCCCAGCCGGTCTCGAGAACGGATGTTGGGTACAGCTTCTCGAAGTCGTGGGTCTTGTTAGGCCATCCAAGAGTCGAGAAGGGCCACAGGCCGGACGAGAACCAGGTGTCAAGACAATCGGGGTCACGCTCCAAGTCGAACTCCTTGCCGGGGAACTTCTTTTGCGCCTTCTCGCGAGCTTCCTCCTCGGACTTTGCGCAGACCCAGTAGTCTGACTCTGTGTCGTAGGCGGGCCCATCCTTGAGCTTGACGTACCAGGCAGGGACTTGGTGGCCCCACCACAGCTGACGAGAAAGACACCAGTCGTCGATGCCCTCCATCCAGCGGTAGTAAGTCTTCTCGGCGGACGCAGGCTCAAGCTTGATGCTGCCGTTCTTGACAGCCTCGATCGCGGGTTCGGCGAGCGGCTTCATGTTCATCCACCACTGGGGCTTCAAGACAGGTTCGATGACATCCTTGGACTTGCTGCACAGCGGGATGGTCATCTTGTTGTTGGCCTTGCCAACGTACAAGCCCTTCTTCTCAAGCTCCGCGATGATTGTGTAACGGACATCGAAGCGCTTGTGTCCCTCAAAGGGACCAGCGTTCGAGTTCATGGTACCGTCATCGTTGAGAATGTTAATAAACTCCAGCTTGTTGTCCTTGCCACGCTTGAAATCGTTGAAGTCGTGTGCAGGGGTGATCTTGACAGCGCCAGTACCAAAGTCTCTTTCAACCGTCTCATCGGCGAAGATGGGGATCAAGCGGTCAACGAAGGGGTGCTTGACGAATTTGCCGACCAAGTGCTTGTAGCGATCATCCTGAGGGTGTACAGCAACACCAGTATCGCCAAGCATAGTCTCCGGACGGGTGGTTGCGACCTCGATCGTCTCGTCAGTGCCATCAATCTGGTACTTGAAGTTCCAGATGCTACCAAATTCGATTTTCTTGTCGTAGCCAGGAACATCAATCTTTGTTGAGCCTTCGAGATCCTTCTGGTCGACTTCGAGGTTGGAGAGCGCGGTGTTCATCTTAGTGCACCAGTTGACAAGACGGTTGGCACGGTAGATCAGGCCCTCGTCGTGCAGCTGCACAAAGATCTCACGGACAGCAGCCGACAGGTTGTCGTCCATGGTGAAAGCCTCCCTCGTCCAGTCCATCGATCCACCCAGTCTGCGCAGGACGGTGTTGATCTTCTTGTGGTACTCGTCCTTCCATTCCCACACGGTGTCGACGAATTTCTCTCTTCCAAGGTCGTGCCTCGTCATTCCATTGCGCCTGTTGTACAGCATGTTCTCCACAACGCTCTGTGTCGAGATTCCAGCGTGGTCGCATCCTGGGAGGTAGAGGACAGTCTTGCCCTTCATCCTCTCCCATCGAATCATGACATCCTGAAGTGAGGTTGCGAGAGCGTGTCCAATGTGCAATGCGCCGGTGACGTTGGGAGGAGGAATCGAGATGACGAAAGATCCAGCGGGCTTGACCTCGCCATCCTTGGTGAATTCAGGCTCGTGGAAACCCTCCTTCTCCCACCAGTCGTACCACGCGCTCTCGACAACAGAGGGGATGTATGCTTTGTGGTACTCGTCGTCGAGGGGCTTCAAGATCTTCTTCTCGCCCTTGGGAGTCTCCTCTTTGTAGGGCGCAAGCTTCTCTTGCTCCTTCTTTTCCTTCTGCTTTTTGGGTGCAGTTTGCGCCTGCATAGCCTTCTTCTTGGCCTGCTTCTCGTCGAACTTGGCCTGCTTCTCGGCCTTTGCGCGCTCCTTCGCTAGCTCACGCTCGGTCTTCTCTTTCTTCTCGCCCTGCTTGTCACCTCCATCCTTGCCGGGAGCATTGGCACCTGTCGCATCGCTGTTGGCGGCGTCCGCGACGGCGGCCTTGGTGTCCTGGGAGACAGGCGGCGGCTGACCAGAGACGGGACCAGTCTTCTCGCCGGGGATGTTGTGCGAAGCGGCGTTCAACGCCATGTTGTAGGAAAATGCCCGTCTCGCGGGGTGGGTGAAGGAAAGGAAAGGACGCCGGAGGAGGGCGCGGGAGAGTATGGTGGCAGCGTGCACGGTGGCTGCTGCGTGAGTGTAGGTGTTGGTGTATACGAGCAGGGTGTTCGCGATTGGGTGGGATGTATATTTATAAGTATTTCGCAGCGGGGTCAAATAACTAGTTATTACTCACTGGCATGCGATTGCGGCGGCGTGAGTAAATCGTGGTGATTGGCCTGTGCTTCCCCAGATTCACGCGTCTCTCCTGGTGGCAGCTGTTAGTTAGCAGTTGCCTAGAACACCGAGTGATACCCAGACCTTCCATACGTGTTCTTGATGGACAACGACGACGACGACGACAACATCACCTTTGTCTAAACAAAAACGACTTCCCCCAAATACCATGGCCGACATCACCAACCCAACACCCGGAACGCTCGATTGGCGGCTCAGCGCGCATCCAATCACCCTCGTGACCTTCCTTGGCTTCCGAGCATGTGAGTGAATTCATGGGAAACCTACTGGTCTGTGGTTTACTGCTTGACTAATACACATCCTAGCGAGCCTTCTAGTCTATCTCTTCGGCCTCATATTCACCGAAAACTACGTACTTGTCTTCATTCTTACGATTCTCCTGCTCGCCGCCGACTTCTACTACCTCAAAAACATCGCTGGACGACGGCTCGTGGGCTTAAGATGGTGGAATGAAGTCAATGGTTCCAGCGGCGATTCGCATTGGGTGTTTGAGAGCGCGCCTCAGCCCAATGAGCCAGGTGGAAAAGTGGTCACTCCGACGGACAAGCGATTCTTCTGGCTTGCGCTGTACGCACAGCCAGGTCTTTGGGTTGCTTTGGCCATTGTTGCGATTGTTAAAATACATTTCCTTTGGCTGACGCTGGTCGGTATGTTGCGATTCGGGCTCGTGGGATGTCTGAGAGAATGCGCGCTAATCGGATCACAGCTGTTGCACTTGTCCTTACCGTCACAAACACTCTTGCTTTTTCGAGATGCGACAAGTTCAGCCAAGCAAGCGGCGTGCTTGAGACGGGCTTCTACTCCACGTCCTTGGCGAGAAACATTGGTGGTGCTATGGTCTCTCGCATGTTCAACAGGAGCTAGGCTCTGCTCCGATTCATTTACGCGCAACGCTTGTATCGCATAGCAAATTGAAGAACTTGTGCCATTGAGAATGCAATTCTGTTGTGCTACTTTCTTGTTGGACAACGATTTCCGCCTCGACATTATGGTCATTCGGTGGCTAACCGGCCAATGCATTCGGAGACAAAACCGCTGCTGTGGCACAAAGGTGCAATGTGCAACTGGCATGCGCATCCAGACTCTCACCGACAACACCGATAACAAGCATACATTTTGTGACTCGACGGGGTCAACACGAGTTCTTGGAACCTTCCTGACAAGGCCATCGGCATTGACTGCAACGTAGCTGGCAACCGGCCAAAGTCCCTGAGAAAAGACATTGCATAGACTTTCAGACTCTAGCTTTCGAAACGATATCGTGTATACAACGGCGAAGGGGACAGACATTATGACTCGGGGACAATGACAGCAGTGACAACGCATTCGTGTGAATCGCAGAGCAACCCAATTGCGTTGAGCAATTCTCTTGCGATTGACTGAACGCCAGCTGTGAACCATCTATGCAAGTCATTCCAGACCTAGAACTGAACATACACCAATCAGTGATCCAAGTACTTCTCGTAGACAGCTCGGGTGTGATATTTGTACCTGGGCTGAGCATTTATAAAGGGTTAGGGTTGGGGTTGGCTTCCAGCCGACCCGCGTCTTGCTTCACTTCGGGTATGTTGACCATCATTTCGTCAGACAAGACGAAACGTGTAGTCAGCGCAGTATCAATCAGAGCTTCAGCTACTCATCCAACATGCCTGCACACGACGACGACCTTCTAGCCCGGCTCAACGCTCTCAAACCCTCTTCTGTAAAGCTCGACTCCACGCCATCTGTTGATGTCGAGATCTCCAAACCGCCATCAACTAGAGAAGACAGACTCGCAGATCGTCTGAAAAGCCTGCGGGCGGGGAACTCACCTGCGGCAAATGAACGAACTGCCTCCCGGCCTGCCTATAGTGATGCAGCAGACGTTCTGACCGCACACGTTACAGACGAGGTAACATCTGACCCGATCGAAGACTGGCAGAATGATGGCAACGAGCAATCTATCGACGAGCTTCTCGCGGAGCTTGAATCGAACGAACAAGCAAAACTCAACCCGGACGATCAGGAAGATGTCGCAAAACTCCTGAAAGAAGCGAGAGAGGCGTTACCGCCACCTGCCCAAATGGATGGCAGCGACGATAATAAGGAGAGCACAAACTCTCACAAGGACAACGAGTCCGCCGAGGAGGAAGATCACGAAAATGCGAAATCTGAAGATCAACAAGACGAAGCCGAAGCAGACGACTACGTGCAACGAATCCTTGCGGAACTAGATTTCAACCGCAAACACGGCATCGCAGGCGAAGAAGAAGAAGAAGACCAACCTCAGCCCCAAGAAACCGCATCTCCACCACCACCAGAACCAGAACCCTCCTCAAAGAACTCCACATCCGCCCTCGACCTCCCCTCAACCCCAAGCAAGATCCCCTCCCCACCCTCCTACGAAGATTCCGAGCTCGAATCCCGCTTCTCAAAACTAGGACTCGACCTCCCCGCAACACCCACTTCGGCACCCACAGCTTCGGCAGCAGCAAAAGCGAAGCAGAAAGCAGCCGATGCTTTGGCGAAGTCCAGAGCGAAGGCTAAAGGGCCGGCTTTCACTGATGAGGACATCGAGTCTTGGTGTTGCATTTGTAACGAGGATGGGGAGGTAAGATGTCTGGGATGTGAGGGTGATATATATTGCGGCGAGTGCTGGCGGGAAGGGCATGGCGATGGGCCGGGGCAGGAACGCGGACATCGTGCTGTGCAGTTTGTGAGGAAAGGGGTTGGATTGGCGGCGGCTGCTTGAGGGGTGGGACGAAGTGCATAGGGCACATTACGAAGACGAAGAGATCGACTTTATGATGTCTCAAGTCTGGCGCGGCTTGCAACAGATGGCCAAAGTGTTTCATGTGCCCTTCTCCCAAACCCCGATGTGAAGGGCTCGTTGTAGCAGCTATTTCTACATTTCCGGTAAGCTCGCAAATTCCGCGCGACTTCATGTCACCAACTCCAAAACGCCTTCGCTCCTTACAGCCATGTTACGACATTGCCCGTCCAATGCTGATCACAGCATGGCCTACTTCTGTCCCAAAATACCAGCAATTTGCAGACATAGGTCGAGAATCGTTAGATGCTCATCGCTGCCATCAACAAGCCTCTTGTCCGTCTCGGAGAAACACAAAACGATTCGGCTCTTTTGCCAGTCGCCGATCGACTCATCGCCGATTATGATCTGGTCGTAGAGCTGTGTGGTAAGAGTCGTCGCACTCCAGCCTTCCGCCACCAAATCTTCAACCGTTTTCGAGACGCGGCTGTAGACTGTGCCCTTAGAACTCGGCTGCATTGCTGTGAGAAGGCCTTCGATAATTGGTGTAGGGATAACGCCTGCAATCTCCTCGATGCTTTGCACCGAGACGGCGATGTCTGATCCTTTGCTGACTCCATCGACGTCCATGGCATCATCGTCCTCCTCGTCATCGCCAACAGTCTTCCTTTTCCTCTTCTTGTCTCCGCCTTCTGGCTTAGCTGAGATAGCCCCGACTAACCTCGCAGCAGACTGCAGGAATGTGATGGCCTTTCTCAAATCGCCCTCGCTGCATCTCAGCAGTGTGTTCACCACGCCGTCGTCCAGCTTGACATCCTCCAGTCGTGCAATGTCTTCCAGTCTCTTGCCTGCATTCCCTTCGTCCAAACTCTTGAAACGGAATTTGCTACATCTACTGGCCAGCGGATCGATGATTCTTGTGACGTAGTTGCACACCAAACAGAACCGAGTGATTTTCGAGTACGTCTCCATCGTCCTGCGCAATGCGCTCTGTGCATCTTGGGTCATGCTGTCCGCCTCGTCCAGCACGATGATTTTGTAGGGAGGGCAAGGGTACTTCTTGCGGTACTCTTCGCCAGCCGGGCCGGAGGGTGGGTTTGAGAGCTGCATGCGAGCGAAGTCCTTGACCTTTTCGCGAACAATTGAAATGCCGCGCTCATCGGAGGCGTTGAGCTCCAGGACACGGGTCTTGAATAGTTCCGGCCCGTACAGCTGTTTGGCGAGTGCGAGGACTGTCGAGGTTTTGCCTGTGCCGGGAGGGCCGTAGAACAGCATGTGTGGGAGATTGGCGGATTGGAGAGTGCGCCGAAGGACGGTAACTGTGTGGTCTTGGGCTGTGACATCGTCTAGAGACTTGGGACGACTGCGATTGCTGTAAGTACTACTTTAAGCAGATGTGATATAGCGTATGTCGTACTATTTCTCAACCCATGGTTGCAGCTTGTTCTTCTCGGGCTGTGCTGGCGATTTGGAGGATGTCGCCGCCGCTGCTGCTTCTTTTTGGCGCGCTCTGATGTCAAAGAAGTTTGCCATGTCGTAACTGAGTGTTGATTTGGTATCTGCTGATTTGTGGCGAGTGCAGTCAATGGAAGGTCAGTCGATGGTCAAACCCTCGCGAAGTTTGGACGAGGGACGCGTTGACGCGAAGCACTTCAGCCCGATTCGGAAAGGCCAGCCGACGTCACTTCTAGGCGAACCTCCAAGACAACGCAGCGGACAGGCTACATATGAGTGCATGTATACAACGACAACCATGCGGCACAATACTCCACTCAAACGATCGTATTCTTGATTGCTTTCTCATTCATAACGCTTCGATTACCATGCAAAAGTCGCCCACCGACACCGATCACAAGACATGAATGATGAGGGACCATCTTCCGCAGCAGCCTCCTCGTCGCGAGTCGCATCCGACGTAGCAGCAGACAGCACCTTGCGAGATGAGGCGCCAACTGCTGCCCAGGTGGAGGAGAGGAGGAAGAACAACAGGGATATGTTCAACAAGAAAAGAGTCCACTTGTTGGACGATCTCATCTACAACCTGGACCTCCTTGTGTATGCCCAGCTGAGCGCAATTTATTATATGGAGTCAGTACTAGAAGATGCTTTGCGCGACCACTATACAATACTGACTCTCCACGAAGCTGTTCATTCCTGCGGTTCATGCTACGTGCGCTCACGCAATTCGTGCTGCTCACACCCAAGCCCCCAACTTTCGTACAGCCTCCAGATCAACAGCCGTACGTAGGCGCGGTATTGGGGACGAATTTGATTTGCATATTCCTGCATATCTGGCTCAGTCCTGCAACGGGTACAGAGGCGACAAGAGGATACCTGCATGGCGGTCTAGCTATGGACTTCATCGGCCAACAAGGTCCGGCCAACAGATTTGTACTGGTTTTGTTTGATTTGCTGGTCACGGCGTTGCAGTTTGTGCATCTCACAGCACATATCAGTCGTAAAAGATTGAAAGACGGTGCAGCAGCTGCCGCACCGCAAACCCGACCAGCAGTGCCTTCACCATCCGCAGGTCAAGACCTTGATAGCGAAGAGCGTGGCGTACGCCACTCAGTCGAAGTAGAGCACCAGGACGACATCGAGATGCAAACACTCAATCCGTCTGGTGCTGCCGATACATCGCTCGTGGCTGGTGAGGACGACGAGACCGACGAGCGTGATTCACTACTCACATCAGCACCACCTCGATCCGACGTTCACATCTTTGATGCATTCCACAGCGGGCAGATTGTGTTGGCTGATCTCAATATCTGGAAAACGATCAGAGATCAGTTCTGGGCATATCAGAAATCTACGGCAGAACAACGGGATGCTCGAAGAGCAAGCTACCGTGCGCAGCTTACGAGCAGGCTCATGGATTTCGGAATTGCTAGGTTCAATCGTTGAAATGCAGTCTATTTTTCTGCTTACAAGTTGTTATAGACTAGGTATGCTCTAGGGACCGAATGTAATATACGCGTTCCTATGATCGCAGAGCTGAAGCGCGTACTCCGATGCCGATGAACAAAATCGGCGGGTTGCCTTCCATCGACACTCTCACGGTAGTCTCTGCGACGCATGACAATTGTACGATCCCACTGCCTGGAGCATTTCGCGTCACGAGCAAAGACCCACCGCTTTCGTCCGTTTCCACCACCACCCACTCTCTCTTGCCAATCTTGGAGCTGGATCTTTAGACGTCGATTATAACCCCCGCTGATCACTGTCCAGTCCAATGCGCCGGCGTCTAAACATGCATAGACGAGTGATGTCGTGGTGGTCTTGCCTCGAGTGCCACTGACACCGTTGGTAAATCGCAGGCGCATCAGCTCGGCCAGCATGCCCGCGCGATTACGAATGGGGGAACCTTTGGCGCGAGTGAGCATCGATCATCTCCGCATCATCGACTTCAATGGCAATCGAGTAGACCACGACCGAGCAGCTCCACACTTACTTAGCTTTGTGGCTGTTGAATACGATTGCACTACTTTTGTAAGGTGCGAGAAGACACAGCTGAGACCTTCCATGACGAGACACTATTGAACTTATTGTTGCATTCATTAAACCCCCCGGGGACATTATGCATGTGCTACTGGATTGGAAACGTCTCTGTCGAGGGCATCCTTGCCTACCAACATGTCTCTGGTGGATCGTAGGTATATCAGAAGACTGATGGCACTGGAGGCCCCCAAACGGACAAGGCTTCTGGTCCCGCTTGTACCTTGGCCACTGGTGTGTTTCGGTTCACCAGATCGCCATCTGCGTAATGCTCGACCATGAACTTGCTGGTGTCGAACCAGTAGTCGAAGACTTGACTCCCAAGGACGTGCTGCAGCTGGTCAGTGATTGCGAATCCTGAAATACACTATGGAGCAGACGACTTACTCTGCCTACACCCCAGCACAACTCATAACCTTTATCGGTCAGATGCTGGTGACCAAGTTGTTGAATGTCGAAATCATGCACCTCGAACGCTGCATGTGCAACTTTCGGGTTATCGCCAGGCTTTACCATTTTGAAGAAGAATGCGTGGTGATCGGTGTACTCCTCATTGCGATCCACGTGGAAGAAGCAGGTGACAGGCTTCTCTCCACGGTACACAATATCGCTTGGGGTAAGCGAGATGGTCTTGGTGTACCATTCGAACATCTCCTCGTACATGCCTTCCGGGTAGGTAACACCGTAGTGTCCCCATCGGAAGACCGGCGCAGGGCCAGGTCGAAATCGCTGGAATTTGCCCTTTCGTGGCTTCTCATCTTCGAAATTAATAATGAGCTTCTCGAGGTCCAGCGGTTCGGCGTCCTTCTCCTGCCAGCCGTGGATGAGATGCACAAGGTGTCCAGCAGGATCCTTTAGTGTGACAATCTTTCCCCCAGCTGGGCCTTCTAGGTCTCGTATAGGCCCGGTGCAGCTTCCGAAATCTGCTGCTCGTTGGAGCTCTTCCAGACTGTCGACAACGTACGCGGCGCCGTCGAAGTAGCTTGACCCCGATTTTGACTGATGTGCTACGTAGACGAACGGTTCCACCCCGTACCCTTTGAAATAGATTGTTTCGCCAGGAACCTCGTCAGCAATGCTCATGCCAAAGTCAAGGAAGAACTGTCTGGCTTTTGCGAGGTCGGCATGGTAGTAGGCAACGAAGGCCGTCTTCAGGAGCTGGATCGGAGTGGAAGACATGGTTGTGGTGATGTGTGCAGGACGGATGGATTACCGCAGCACTGCACAAGCATGCCGTCTCCTTTTTACGCACATAGGTACGTCTACCGCATTTCTTGGGATGCACGTCCGACGACACGTCCACGACTGGAGCTTCCATCGTGCTGCGCTGCGCAACGCTGATCTCCCATCCGACCTCCCGGATGTGTCAGCGTGGAGAGCTTGGCCGCGGATAATGTGGTATCGACACGGACCAACACGCAGGATGAAGTGGCACGCGTACCACTCTCCAGTAGCTGACCCCTCTCCAGTAACAGCATTGCTTACATGTTCGACGGACGTGTACGCCCATGGGTCGACGGCGAGATGCACAAGGCGAACCAAGCGAGGGGATCCCGACTGTCAAATACGTGGACTGTTATGAATACGGGCTGCCTCTGCCTCACCACACCACACCACGTTCCGACTACCATTTACTACACCATCATCAACGACCTTGGCGATAGCGACTAAAACATGGCCTCCAAACTCATCGCATGGGACCGCTTAGTCAGATACGTCTCCGCTTCTGATGGAACGGTGAAGTACGGCCAACCGATTCTGGACTCTCCTGACGTGGATGTGGCGGCTCTTGCAAAGGAAGGCAAGCTGGAGGTCTACGTCGCTGAAGGGAGCAACCCGCTCGCAGCACAGCCGGGATCGCTAAAGGACCAAGTCAAGTCCCTCCTGGGCCCTTTCAGAGTCGAAGACGTGCCTATCATTCGGTGCATTGGTCTGAACTACAAGACCCACATCAAAGAGACTGGACGGCCTCTACCAACATGCCCTACAGTCTTCACAAAGCCTGCACCAGCAATCACGGACCATGATTCTCCGATTCCCATCCCCAAAGTAGCTCAAGAGCAATGTGACTACGAGGGTGAATTGACCATCGTGATTGGAAAGGACGCCTATGATGTCTCGCCAGAAGACGCGTTGAACTACGTCGCGGCGTACACAGTCGGCAACGACATCTCCGCGCGCGACTGGCAGCGCGAGCCCGGCAAGGCTGGCGTCGTACCGCAGTGGTCTTTCAGCAAATCGTTCGACAAATACGCGCCTGTCGGTCCAGTTCTCGTATCCTCAGCAGTCCTCGGGGCTGCAGACAAGCAAGACCTCCAGACGATTGTCAACGGCGAAGTTCGTCAGAAAGGCAACACGAGCGATCTGTGTCACCGTGTTCGCGACCTGGTGGCCTTCTGCTCTCAGGGACAGACCCTCCAGAAAGGGTCTTTGATCATGACTGGTACGCCTGGTGGAGTTGGCTTGTTCATGAAGCCGCCAACGTTCCTCAAGGATGGAGACGTTGTGGAGGTTGAGATCAGTGGGATTGGAAGGTTGAGGAACACTATCAAGTTTATGTAGTAGAGCTTCAACAGACTGACTTCCGACATTGTTACGTATCGAGCATTAGTACCTAGGGTATCTTATGTCAGTTCTACAAACTGGACCAGACACTATTTGACTTCACACGAGCCCAAATCGCAACTCTCCAAGTTGAACAGAACAGCGTAACGTTAGTCCCATGTGATAGTCACCATACAGTATTGATATCCTCTGATCTTGACCATGTCTTGTAATCTCGATAAAGTCATGATCGTCAGGCCACGCCAAGGCTTCGGTGTGTCGCCGAGGTTGACCGTTTCTCATTGCTGACCTGACTTGACCAAGACCAGACCAGTGTCTGCTATCCTATTCCATCACCTCACAACCTCGTCATCTCATGCAAGACCTTCTACCACCCTACCTCGCTACTTCCCGATGTTCTAATCAATGCGTCGGTGAATCTGATGCCTCGCAATGTACAAGTGCGCCATTTGCGGCAAGACCTACAAGACTCGGACCACTCTTACCCGCCACACTCACAATCACAGCAATGCTCCACACCACGCGTGTGACATCTGTGGTGTCGCGTTTGCTAGACGAGACATATTGAACCGCCATCTTCGCCAAGGTCACGTCGACGCCGACGAGTCTGCTAGATCTCGTCAGCGAATACATACTGCCTGTACTTCTTGCAGGACAGCACGCATCAAATGCGATGGCGAAGAGCCGTGCCAATGTTGCGTCACCGCGCAAAAAAATTGCATTTACAGCACCGACAGTCGTCGCGTGAGCAAAAACACTCAACGCCGGAGCCAAAGACCACGGGCGGAGATCACCCTTGATCCGTCGATGGCATTGTTGTCGCCACCACTGGTAGAGGACGAAATGGACTTTAGCTTGGATCTGGATGAACATGGTACAGACTATCCAAGCGACCAGCAAGCTGAAACTTTACAACCCCCGCCCCCTTTGGAAGACTCAGGAATGCCACCTGTATCGGTCGATCACGAATATCCTCATCAGCCCAGTCTCGGTCTGCCTGTCGACTTGGATGGACTCTCCTGGCCTTGGCTACATGAAACACTTTTCTTGCAGGACGATCCTTTCGCTGGTCTGTTTGATGACATGCCTGCTCGCGGAGACGAACCTCACAACATCATTCCCAGAGTACCCGATCGGCTCGGGGATAACGTGGGATTAGATATGGCCGATGTGCCTGTGACCACAGTCATCCCGAAAGCCAGTCTTACCGAAGAGGTTGATGAGCTCGTCGACTACGCCACTCGAACGGCTTCTGAAGCAGTGAGCCGTGGTGACAGGCAGAGTTATTGGCAGCTCGCAAGTGACCGATTGAGACCTGCGTTCCTACATTACGAGGATACAGGTACGAGCGCTTACGACCACGGCCATATCATGCGACAGGCCATCATGGTATATTATATGCCCAAATTCAACCGTCTTTGGCCATTCTTTAGCCAATATTGCTTCGATCCGGAAAGCTTGAATCCCGTGCTCTACCTTGTACTTGTTTCGATCGGGTCGATGTATGGACCTGACTATCAAAAACATTTCGGAACACTGTTACACAAGCGCCTCCGTCGCCTGCTCGCGGCAAGCCTTTTTGATCTTGAAGGACCCGAAGGCGATATGACTTGGCTTGCTCATGCCAGACTCTTGACGCAAGTACAAGGACTTTATTTCGGCCAGAAACAGGGGTTTTCGTATGCTCAGGTATGTACATCGCGAGTCGCGCTTCACTTAGGCTATTTTCAAGGACGAAGCTAAAACTATCCAGCATCTTGGTGCGCTACTGGTCGCTCAATCACGACGTATGAACCTCTTCCAGCAACCAGGGATTGCACGTTCTACCACCATGACCGGCGACGTAGCACAAGAGCGGAACACAATGGACTCTTGGAGATCTGTCGAAGCACGAAAAAGACTAGCATTTGGCATTATGCGCGCAGATGTCTACACAAGCGTGCTGCTCAACTCCCGGCCGTTGTTGTCACCTGAAGAAATCAATCTCACAGTCCCGCAATCGGAACGGCTATGGCATAACGACGACAGGCTCACGCCTCGCGAACAACTCCTCACCTTGCGTATCGAGTCAGGTCTGCACAACCAGATCCTCTTCTCTGACTTGCTGAGGATCATGTTCGAGAGAGATGAGTGGGCGCCTCTCAGCCAATCTATAGGTCACGAGCTTTGTCTCTTCGGGATGCAGTCGGCGCTGTGGCGCTTCTCGCACGACGTCGATCTCTTCCCGCGATTGTCCGGTACTACATGGTCTGCACAAAGGCCGTCTTCGCGGTCGGCTGCCGTGGAAGAAGGAGCCGGAGCTTTGTCTAATCAAGACGACCCTCTGGATCTTGATCCTATCGACAAGATGGAATCGGACAATCTGGGGCAAGTCCATCGCAACATGTCAGATTTACACAACGACAGAGACCGTGTCGAGCAAGCCCTCGCCAAGTGGCACGAAAGCTTCCAAGCCTCGCGGAAATCAGCCGGCTTCACGAAGGACCGGGACTCGCTAATGAGCAGCTTACTTTTGTGGAATATATCGCACTTGAAATTGCATGCACCGCTAGCCCAACTCCACGACATTTCATATCGAGCTGGCGAGAAACGCGCGGTCAGCGATGGCGCGGTCAAGCAGGTTCGGGAATGGGCGGAAACCAAGAGCGCGAGCATGGCTACGGAGAAGGCTTTGGCAATCTGTGATCTCATTTCACGGGAGCTTAGTAGGACCATCGATTCGAGAGCTTGCTTCAACTTCCTCGCTTTCGGCGGACTTCACCACGCCACTGTCGTACTCTGGACGATGTCTGAGCTTGGAGGGAAAGTAGACTGCGGTGTCTTGGCAAAGGCGAGGACGACTTCTTGTTTTGCTTCAAGACTCGACAACGGCGATACTTGCAGTCTGCTCCTGGAGTGCTCAAAGTTGTTCAAGGACTTGAGCTCAATTGGTGGAGGCTCCTTCGGCACTGCCGCGGAACATCTCTCGAACAGTCAATTCCCAGCTGTGTATGGAAGACAGCCGTGATCGAGAATAGGGTGCATCGCCAAAACGTACTTTACAAAATTGACTTTCACATGACATCTCAAACTCGCATGCTCTCGAAGTCAGAGCCGCAACACCGATGATCTACGCGCAACGATCATGACCGAGATTACAGTGTACTATCACAAGATACCTAGGCCGTTGTGTTCATGAGCTATACCCAACACTCTCAAAGCCAACCACAACGCCGGAGGCTTGAAACATACTTCACCAAACGTTTGATACCAAGGAAACACATCTCAAATACGCGATTTACCACCACAAACTATGGAATCTGCTTGGCTTTCTTGAAGTTTTCGAAAGCGCCGGTGATAGACTCGTAGGAGTCCTTGTATCCGGTGTAACCGTACTCCCGGGCCTTAGAGGGACTGAGCGTGGAGCACCAGGCCCTCTGGAACACCCAGTCCTGGAACTGCCAAGTGCCTGCATCCCACGTGGCTTTTGCTTCGGGCATGTTGGCCTTGTCGCAGATCCTATCCCATACTTCCCGCTTATCTTGACACCATTCCGAGAGGGAAAACTCCTGCTGCGTATCCCCGTGCTTCGGTTGTGGCTTCTTGAACTCATAGTCGGTCGACGCATAGGCGCCCAGGTAGTCGGCAATACGAGGCCACATGTAGCGCCATTGGACGTAATCGCCGTTCACGGAGTTGAATGCCTGGTTCGCTGCCTTCGGGTTCGTTGTCGCCCAGATGGTCAGATCGGCAATTAGAGCTGCGTCGGAACAATCGTCGACGCCATTCCAGTACACCTGGTTCGTCGGCATAGGAGCATCGAGGCCCAATTCCTTTTGGACCAGGAAATAGAGGGCATATGTCAAAGCCGAGTTCATGCCGTTTGGCTTAGAGGTGTGGCCTTGTGAGCATTCACGTCAGCTACAGGTCGATCGACGATACGGATACAATTGTACTTACCGATGATTGCTTCAGGGCGAATGACATTCCAGGTCCACTTCTGACCTTCTTGCATGACCGCGAGGAAGTCTTCCTGGGGGTAATAGAAGTTCTGCTCGAACGGCACCAGTCTGGGAGCGGTCTCGTGGGCCGGGGAAGATACGGGTTGGAGGTGCACCTTGCAGCTGTCAGCTTCCAACGTACACTAACGTCAAGATGGCAACGCCTGCTCACATTGTAGTACTTTCCACCAGTTTGGAGGCAAACCGCCTCAAGCTTCGGTGTGACTTTTACCAGCGCCCTCAGAAAGTTCTCGAACAACGCTTGGTTGGCACTGTTGAGCTCTGCAAAGTCGTCCTTGTGCACGTACGAGGAGAAGTACGCATGGGTGACCTTTGCGCAAACATCACGCATCGACTCGCTCAGCTCCTCGGGGGTCATGGTGAAGTCCAACGCGATAAACTTGATCCGTGGATCTTCGACCAGCGTCTGGAATGGAGATCGGGATGTCACAATGATCTCGCTCCATTCTTCTTTCGACGTGTTCCTCGCAAGGTGTTCGATGATCGCCGAGCCGGTGATACCATTTCCGCCGGTGATGAAAGCTACTTTGGGAGCCATGTCGTGTGGTTGGGATTGAAGATGTGATAGTAGTTAAAGAGTGTTGAACGATCAGCTTGCCGGGTTTGTTGGATCAAAGTCGACTACGGACATCGGCCTGTTCTCTCTTATCTCAATAATAATGCTGGTGCGCGTGCTCAGCATCTCGGCAACCGCGTTTTTGGAATTAACGTGCAGTACCAATGTTGCGTGAGCATGCACCCCACGAGTTTCCCCGTTGTTGCGGGAATGGTGTGGAGTGTTGCGGATAAGGTGGTACCGGTTTACAATACCGATGTGGTATCGTGTCACGCGCGCTCTGCTGATCGTTCGAAAGAGGGTCCGGAACACGGAATCCGACAGTGGCCTGTGGAATTCGGTCGATAGGTCATGGTGGTATTATCAATGCGTCAAGAACTTCGGGCATCAGGACATCGCTCTGGACCGAACGACAGATCACGGCAATGCTGTCCATGCACCGATAGCTTCGGACAACGGGGTCACAGTACAGCGCCCCGGACAACAGGACAACGATGCATCGTTCCAGAGAATCGACATCAGTAATTAACATGGATGTGGACGGAAGGTATGGGCCATGTTTCCATCCCACGTACACATATTGTTCCGCTACAATGTCGATGCATTCTGTAGAAGCGACCGCACTGTAACTCCATCAACTGATATTCAATCGAATGAAGGCTTCGTGGAACGATTGTCCAAGTGCCATTAAGTGGACACAGTCGATTGTTAGGATATTTTCTGTTACACGAGAGACAGCACAAGGGGTCGAGGAGTGACTTGGCTGCCTTGCGACTTGCTGCAATCGCCTGTCAGCATCCCTCGGATGATTCACAAACACGGAAGAATAGCAGAAACTTTCGTGTGACGGTACGAGATGGTATTCAAAGATCTACAAGGCTACTACTGTTACCTGGAAAGCACAACAGACAACGCCTTCTGTAGCAACGCAGAAGCATCAGGCGAAGATGTCGCGAACCTCCAAGCAACGTGATGGTCAGGACGAACCAGCACCACACCCTCCTCCTCCACGCCGCGCACCTTCTGCCAGTCCCTATAGATATCCATGAAATCGCAGTGGAAACCGATGCTCTGAGCTGCAATCTCAGGGTTGCCGTTTTTCCCACTTAGCTCTTTTGCGGCATCGGTCCAGCACTCACCTCCTAGCCCGGTGAGGACCGTGAAGCGACCACGACCGACAAGATCGAGTGATGATATCCTAGGAGACTGGCCGCTGGCTGCGAGCCATACATGTGGAAGATGGTAGCCCGGGTAGGTCGAGACGGCGACCTCTTTGAGCAGATTGATGTCTTCGAGATTCGGCGCTTTATCATCGTCCGCCACCAGAGTTGCAGGCGATCCCAAGTAGATCTGGTTCATCTGGATACCAAGAGCCTGGAGCTCAGCATCAGTGGCCTCCAATGCGTCCGCGAGTTGCTGCCGAGCATGTTTGCCATCTGCGTCTTTCCGCGCAAGATTTTCAACAGCTTGTTGTCGGGTTTCTGGCGTCAGTCCGAGAATCGCCCACAGTGAGCGGTGGGCTTCCATTCCTGTGTTTGCTCGGCGAACAATGCCATCTCCGACTGGTTTCCTCTCGATCGTGAGACTATCGAGTAGCGCTGGACCTGCAAGCCCGCGAACGACATAGGCGATCTTCCACGCCAGGTTGAAGGCATCCGCCATGCAAGTGTTACTGCCCAACCCATTGATTGGCGGGTGTCTGTGGACCGCATCTCCGAGACAGAGTACTCGTCCCTTTTGCCAAGTCTCGGCGACCTGATCGTTGATGCTCCATCGGAACGTCGACAGCACTTTGATCGGAACGTCGTAGTCTCCGATCATCTGGTGTAGACGATCTTGGATCTGTTCTTCTGTTGGATCAACGACGATGCCGCCCTTGTGCGCAGGGTGCATCGACACAACCCACTCAGTCCAAGGGCGAACCATGCGGAAATTACCAACAGCTGACCAGTCAGGCGCTTCAGTGTTGAGAACCCAGTTGAGACTACCAGGTCTGTTTTCCATGTACTTTGACAAGTCTGCCTCGATGTGCACATTGAACGCAGAGTTGATCTGCTTGCCGATAATGGGAATGCCGAGAGCTTCCACAACCTGGCTTCGTGCGCCGTCTGCACCGACGAGGTAGTCGCAAATCAATTTGGTTTCCTTGCCGTCGTCTCGGTTTCGTAGTGTTGCCTCGACGTGGTCGCCAACATCAACATGCGAGACGTACTCGCAACCAAAACGGACCTGTGCACCAGCTTCCACAGCTTGCTCAACCAGGATTGGTTCGAGGAAACTCTGCGGCAGGTCGGACATCTCGCAAGGACTGGCCATTTCGTAACGACCTTTCTCTGCAGGCTTATTGCCCCATGCCCACATGCGGCCATATTCCTCCCCGGATAGTGTGTTGGACCAGGATGTGTGTTGCATGTCGTAGGCATCGCTTGCCGCCGCTCGAGCCTTGTCTTCCACGCCGGCGTCGCGCAAGACTTCCATTGCTCTTTGATTGAAGATATGAGCTCGAGGGGTATTTGCTGTGCCCCGGTGGCGTGAGATGAAAATTGATTTGACGCCCTGTTTGCCTAGATGGAGGGCAAGTGTTGCACCGGCAGGGCCGGCGCCGATGATGAGGACGGGGATGTGTTCCGTCATGGCCGTCTAGTTGTGTTGGTGGATCTTGAGTTCTGAAAAGACTCGTTGTTGATCGAGTATCTTGTTGATTTCGTTCGGTTTTTCTGGAGATTGTCGCGTTTATGATACTGCCGAAGAAATTCGGGGCCGTAAGAGTGTTTGTCACTTTGTCGCCGAGAAGAGCAAGAGAAATACAAAGTGGTGTTCAAAGCGTGCCATCCTCCATGGATCCCAATACCTCTTTGTGCATCCCCGAGCATCGTTGGGTCCAGGCTCGCACCCATGGAAGCACAGAAGGTGCAAGTCGTCACTCCCCGATACCACCAATACCACGCTACCCGCGTTCCGGTCCAGACAACATCAGCAACGATTACAGTTCCCACAAAGACATGCGCCTTCAGACTCTAAACCGTAGATCTCCGAACCCCAGGTTCAGGATGATGCGGAGTGTGGAGTTGAGATCGGCACAAACATCCGATTCGATGAGGCGATACCACAATAGCCATCATGAGTGAAGATCCCCGAAAACGCTTGTCTTGGTGACAGTACGTTCGTGCAACAACCGAGACTCATCGACATAGAGATAAGGGCATCGTGTCAGGCGACCGAAAACCGATTCGTCTATCCAACAGTCAATTCATCAGCAACAATGATTGGTCATCTGCTAAACGAAGGGTTGACAGTACCACGGCTGTTAGCCATTGCAGGCGGTCTCTGGATTTCGTACACAGTGAGTCCTCATCTCCGATTGGCACCAACTCACTGCCATTAGCTGACGGAACAACACAAGATCCTGTATGCATTTTTGTTCTCGCCAGTACGACACATCCCAGGGCCGTGGTGGGCTAGAATCTCGAAGCTGCCACTGCTACGAGCAACATACGAACGAAGGCGTAGCAAGTATGCCAGCGACTTGCTCGCCCAGTACGGGCCCGTTGTGGTGATTGCTCCCGACCAAGTCCACACAAACGATACACAAGCCATGAAAGTCATCTACAACCGGAAGTCGCTGAAGACACCCTTCTACGCCGGAATGGGCTCCTGGAAAGGCGTGACATCGACTCTCGGTTTCGTCGACTACCCCAGCGCCGCTCCAACGCGAAACAACTTGATCGCGATCTTCCAGAATAAGAATTTGGCCATGCTTGTGGAGAACATTGCTTCGCATGTCACCGAATTTTGTCACGTACTAGATGGAAAGTCCAAGGAGGGACAGGATGTTGACGGTGTTATCTTGTTCCGGCTCTTGGCGCTCGATATCGTCACTGATGTCCTGTGGGGCGAGAAGAAGACTCTGCTTTCCCAGGTCTCGGATGGGACCAACGACAAAGACACGTCGGCGTTCTTGAAGCGATTCCACGCTTTCAGCACTTACAATGCCATGAAGAGCTTCATCCCAGGCTTCGATCTTTACACCAGGGTCTTTGGTACCGCAAGATGGAGAGCGCTGCGCCAGGATTGCAGCGACATGGATGTTACCGCGAAGGAAGCCCTGGAGCGTTGGAAGACAGAGGAAGAGCACCGAGACCGGGATGTGTTGAGTATGATGATCTCGATGGATGAGGCGGTCGATGAGCGGAAGAGAGTACCCAAGGACCATATTCCGGCTTTCATGGTGGAGATGCTTGCTGCAGGAAGTTCGACAACCTCGCACACTGCAACTTTCACATGTTTCGAGCTGTCCAAGAATCCGGAGGTCCAGAATCAGCTTCACGAAGAGTTGGTCGACAAGTTCCCAGATGCGAATGATATCGACCAGAAGCAGATGATGGACTTGCCGTTCCTCGATGCTGTGATCAGGGAGACTATGCGTCTTATGCCCATGATTCCTGGTACGTAGTAGCATACTTGCACTTGCGGGTGCGCCGTTGCTGACACGATTCTCTCTGCAGGTCCTCTCGAAAGATACCTAGCCGAAGCTGTCGAAGTCCAAGGTCTCCAGGTGAGTTCCGCCTATCCTCATTGCACAGAGTTTGCCAGGCTAACGAGCTTCAAAGGTCCCGCCGGGAATCATCGCGTCCACCGCAGCATACGACCAAGGAAGGCTTGCATCTGTTTATCCGGAGCCAGATCAGTGGCAGCCTCGCCGTTGGCTTGACGCGACAGACGAGATGCATCTGAATTGGACTCCGTTCGGCCACGGCGCCAGAGCGTGCCCAGGCTCGAACCTAGCAATGACTGAGCTGAAGTACATGATCGGAACAATCTTCAGACTGCACCACGTGGAGCCGCCGAAGCAGCATGAACCCAAAAAGTTGGATCTTGGAGATATTTTCGTGTCGGGTGAAAGAAGTGGGCAATGTTGGCTGCGTTTTTCAAACATTGAGTCGACGAAATGAGCTCGGGTTAGGGTTGGGGTTTGAAGTGTTCGTATACGTGTACATATGATGAGATAAACTCATCTTTTGATCAAGTCTCAAGTTTCGGGGAGGTCGGTGAGGCTTGTACTACAGTTCAGGTAATGTCGATTAACCTAGAAATGCCGTACATGGGTTTTGCCGCAATTTTGTCAATCCTTTCGTCAAGCTCGTGTCTTGTAGTGCAATTCACTACCAACAGTCAAAATAACCCGACTCTCGTGGCTAACGAGCGAGACTGCGACCGGACAAATATAGAGAATGACGGAATGATAGCTTGAAACCATCATAATGCGATTTCGAATTTGGTATTACTTTGAAGATGACATGTATCGAGTCTCGCGAGTTATCACCCTTGACGACATGGAAATCAACCTCTCTTTCTGACTGCGAACTTCCGGGATTAGAGAACATCAGTCGATGAGAGCCAGTCTGAATATGCCGAGGATTCGTGTCGCTTGATGCGTTTCTTAGTTATCCACGACCGAGAATGCCAGAATGCCAGATCCTCGACCGCAGCGAATACCGTTTGCCGGGGTGGAGCACCGTGGGGCTTGAAGGGCTTCTAATCGCTGACAAAGCAGATTGTTTCCGCTCGAGCTGCAAGCTTAATTCTCCTAAGCACGCGTTATTCGAATCAGAGTCGTGCACGGCGCCTTATCATCTGATGGCCTGATACTTCGATGATGAAACATGCTGGCATATGCAAACTTGGGCGCAAGCGTGAGCTGATCGCGGAGCTGTTGCGGATATCTGCAGCTCAAGAGAATTTGCCGCAGTCGCACTCTCCTCCTCATCGCGTCGACGCGACAGGCCACCACCGCGCTAAGACGTCGTATGAGCTTGATATACCAGTCTAGATTGGCGTAAATCATGGACAGCCATTGGCCGCTTGCTGCTTTTGCGTCGGATGGAACGGGTAGAAGCCCACATGCGAGAGGTGGACGACGACGATGTGCATCGTCACCATCGGCTGGGGAACCCTGGTCACATTTTCATACTGACCGCCCACTCGTGCAAACATTTATAACTGATACCAACTGCCGTCCCCGTGTGTTGCGTCGCAGTCACTCTGCCGGAAGCAAACTCGCTCTTTCCACATCTCTCACTCACTCCTAGCCATACCTCTTCAAAAACCTCGCGCTGAACCGAGTCTCACTCCGCCTTGTCAGCCTCCAAACTCATCAACACCACCCAGTGGCACAGTAACATCGACTCAAGATGGCCGACAAATCCAACGGAGCCAATGACCGACTCCCAGAAGATATCCACAATCGTCCAGATGAATTCAAGATCGAGCAAGGTCTCCACGCTGCACAGCTACCCTTCCTGGACCAGACCGGCGACGTCACTGTAGAGATTCACCCACGAGCTCAGCCCGAGTTGAGCAAAGATGAAGAGGCCATCAAAGCAGTGGGGGATCGTGATGAGCTGTTCAAGCGCGAGAGAGATGGTTGGGAAGGGTGGGTTCTGGGAATTTCAACTTCTTTGGTCGAGTAACATCAAGAGCTGACGATTCTCGCCACAGCTTCGTTGAATGGGAAGCGTACCCAGAGAAGAGAGAAAAAGCCTGCCAGATTCTGAGAGCCCACACTTTCCCAGCCAATCCAGAATACCAACTGGGTCCACTCCCAGACACGAATCCTGTTCTGGAGGGCATCGAATACAAGATGTACCACGCTGCGATCGGTGGGGAGCTCACCAAGGCCTCTGACGACTCTTGGAAGAAGGTGCTTGAAGAAAAGCACCCAGAGATGCTGCACGTCCTGCAGTTCCCGTACAACGGGGAGTCACCGAAGCGTTTGACGACTGCGCAAGCCCTACCAGCCAACAATCTCCACTTCGTCAGAAACCACGGAGGCATCCCGATCATCGACAAGGACAAGTACTACTTCGATCTCGACGGGTTGGTCGCCAACCCGCAGAAGTTCACTCTGGACGATCTCCAAGATGAGTCGCGATTCCCTCGAGTTACCAAACTGGCAACGATGCAATGCTCGGGCACGCGGAGACTCGAGCAAATCAACGGATACGCCGGCCAGGGTGACGCCGTGCCTCAGGCTCCATGGGCCGAAGGAGCTATTGGCACTGCCAAATACGTCGGAATCAGCCTCAAGAAAGTCATCAAGGCTTGCGGTGGATTGATTGGCGGCGCAAAGCATCTCGAGTTCTACGGCGCCGACACTTACTTCAAGGCCCACACACCCATGAATTACGTTGTCAGTGTTCCCTGGTCGAAAGTCAAGGCAAATGAGGTTCTGCTGTGTTGGGAGATGAACGGCGAGCCCTTGCCTGCGATCCACGGCTTTCCACTTCGAGTGATGGTCCTGGGATACATTGGCGCGCGAAGCGTCAAATGGCTGTACCGTGTCAAAGCTATTGAGCACCCTAGTTTGGCGCCGGTGCAGAGCAAAGAGTATCTCTACTTTGACCAGCAGACGGGCAAACACAACCTAAAGCCTACCGATGGCATCCAAATCCAAGAGATGCCTGTCTCTTCAGCAATAATGTCACCCTGGAACAACCAAGTCGTCATCCACAACGGAGCCATCCACTGCAAAGGCTGGGCCTACTCCGGAGGCGGACGCTGGCCGGAGCGTGTCGAATTGTCTGCCGATGGAGGCTTCTCCTGGTACGCCGTTCCCCTGGAGCTCATGTCTGCAAAGCACAAGTGGACTTGGCGCACCTGGGAGATCGATCTGCCGTGTGACGTCGAGGGGTGGATTGAGATCGTGTGTCGCTGCTGGGACAACTCACTAAACACGCAGCCGCTGACTGTGCGCGCCGCTTGGAACTGGGGCTTGCATGTGACCAGTTCTGCGCACCGCATCAAGGTGTACAGTATCAACAAGTCGCGCAGCCGTACGCGGGAGAAGTTGAAGGCGTTTGAGGAGCATCCTGATAGCCCGCTCGCGCCGCTGACTTGGCCGGAGGAGTTCTCCACGCAGAGTGCCGAAGAGTACAAGGCATTTTGGGAGAAGCACGATCCGAGAGATGTCGACGAGTGATTGGCGTAGTCCATCTAACGAGGCTATGCTGCCGGAGAGACAGACATTATGATGACGAGATTTCAGATAACAACAATGAGGCGTCCAACTTTACGAGTGAGTTTCAATGACAGATGGAAGTGAAGTAAAGTCACGTGCTGCTTGATGATAACACACAATTGGAACTGCAGGAACAAGGCACAAGCCGAGGAAGCAAACAAAATTAGAGCGGGACAAACAGGCTGAGTGGCTGAGAAACGTGTTCGGGAAACAGCCCTAGGGTAGGTGCCCCACTAACCGTCGTCATCGAGATCCGCGACGATCCACACATGCGCCGGCGTGAAGTGCCCCGCGAGTGCGACTGACTGTGCGAGTCTCCAGGGCTGATAGTGTGCCGCATTGGCCTGCCAACTACATAACCTACACCCTTCTCTTCCTGCTGCCTGCAGTAACTGAGATATAGCAGCTCACGGATATTCACATACATAACCTCACTCAGGCCACTCCTCTGCTCACCTTACAGGGTAGCACGTGACGGGTTAGAGCGTACCCGCACGCCGCCGCCATCATGGTCTTGGGCACCACCTCGCACGTCAAGCCCGATGAGCAACGCACTCCGGAGAACAGCGAGGCGAATGAGAGCAAAGGGTTCATGGGCAAGCTTAGGAACAAGCTGAAAGACACCCACCTATACGACGTCAAGGTCGGAGCCATTCACCTCAAGCACCGCGTGGGCAAGTTCCAGAACCTGATCAACACCAACCACCGTCACGACGAGGAGCACGAGCAGAGGACTGATGCCAAGCGTACTGCCATCGCTGAGGAGCACCGTTTCCAGTCTTTCGCCCCAGGCCGTGATGGCAACAATGTCAAGTGGTACATTGACGGGCGTGACTACTTCCATGCTGTCTCTGTGGCACTCGAGCGTGCCAAGGAATCTATCTATCTTGCCGACTGGTGGATCAGCCCTGAGCTTTTCCTGAGACGTCCTCCCTACTTCAACCAGGAATGGCGTCTTGACAAAATTATCAAGCGTGCTGCAGAGCGAGGCGTCAAGGTCTACATTATTGTCTACAAGGAGGTTGCCGCAGCTATCACCTGCAACTCTGCTCACACCAAAACGGCTTTCCATGGTCTCATCAAGGAGGGCGAGCCAGGATATGGCAACATCCGTGTCATGCGCCACCCGGATCACAACGTCTTCGAAAACGCTGGAGACATGACCTTCTACTGGGCTCACCACGAGAAGTTCATCGTCATCGACTATGAGTTGGCTTTCATCGGAGGCTTGGATCTGTGCTTTGGACGCTGGGACTCAAGGCAGCACCCCTTGTCGGATGCCCACCCAGCTGGTGTGCAGAACGAGGTTTTTCCCGGACAGGACTTCAACAACAACCGCATTATGGACTTCCAATCCGTGGAAGACTGGAAGACCAACGAGCTCTCCAAGGCTGAGTTTGGTCGCATGCCATGGCACGATGTGGCAATGGGCCTCATTGGACCCTCCATCTACGACATTGCTGAGCACTTTGTTCTTCGTTGGAATTTCTGCAAGCGCGACAAATACAAGCGTGATGACCGCTACGATTGGTTGACCATGTCAGGACGTACCGGCGAAGACGAGGATCTCATTGGCGTGCAGCGACCGAAGCACCCTGTGGGAGACTACGTCCACCATCCGTTCTCCCCACTACACCTGAAAGCAGCCAATGTTTTCCCAGTCGATCCTGATGGAACTGGTGGCTCAACTCCCGAGGATTGGCATGAGGCGCCTGAAGGCATCGACGAACACGGCTACACAGACGATCAGCACACCAGGACACGTTACAAGAAGAAGCTGGGCGAACATGGCATACACATTCCAGGCATTGGTAAGGACGATGATGCTGCGAATATCGAAAAGCATGCCGTCAACCACCAGGAGAACCCGCACCACACAGGGAACAAAGCGAGCAAGGAGGGAGTGATCACTGCATCTGGAGGCAAGTCAGCGAAAATGGACATGTACACCTCGAACATCGTGGATGCAGAAGGTTCTAGCATGCCCGGAAGAGGATACGGATCACTTCATACGCAGCTAGTCCGCAGCTCCGCTGATTGGTCCAGCGGTATTCTCACGGAGCAGAGCATCCAGAATGCTTACTGCCAAGTGATTCGTGGTGCGCAGCACTTTGTCTACATCGAGAACCAGTTCTTCATCACTGCCACGGGAGAGAACCAAGCCCCTGTGCACAATCAGATCGGTGCTGCAATTGCCGATGCTTGCATCCGTGCCGCCAAGGAGGGGAGGAAGTTCAGAGTCATCATCGTTATCCCAGCGATTCCTGGATTCGCTGGCGACCTGAGAGACGACGCAGCTCTCGGAACCCGTGCAATCATGGATTACCAGTACAAGTCGATCAACCGTGGCGAGGAGTCAATCTTCGGCAAGATCAGAGCTGCAGGATTCGATCCAGAGCAGTACATGTTCGTCTTCAACCTCCGCAGCTACGACAGAATCAACAAGACCCCTGGATTGAAGAAGCTGGAAGAGGAAAGTGGTGTCAGCTATCAGGAGTTGCAGCGTGCTCAGGCAGAGGAGATCATGAGCAGCGGTGTTCACGGTGCCGATGGTGAGGGCGGAAGCTCATCCAGTGACGGCGAGTTCGACGACGAAAAGACAGAGCAGCAAGAAAAGAAAAGGATGAAGCAGCGCAAACGCAAGTTCGAGGCGAAGCGCAAGGAGAGGGGATCTGATCTCGGCGATGCCCGCTTTGACCCCAATGACCCTGGAAGCACTACTGGAGGCACTGACGGGAAGCACGGTAGCGTTGACTCGATCGCCAAAGACGCCATGCTTGGTGAGCCCAAGCCTTCCGAGGAGATGTACGCGGGCCGCGAGCAAGACCGTAAGCAGGACGACGTCGCCGATACAGAAGCAGAAGACCTGCGCGAGCAAGAAAAGGAGAACTTCGTCCAAGAAGAGCTCTACATTCACGGAAAGGTACGGTTATCCCACCGCTATACACCCAACAAGCATACACTAACATCTCATTTCCCAGCTCCTCATTGTCGACGACCGCATCGCAATCTGCGGCAGCAGCAACATCAACGACCGCTCCCAACTCGGCTTCCACGACAGCGAACTCGCAATCGTAATGGAAGACACCCAACCCTTCCCCTCGATGATGAACGGCCAAGCCTACACCGCCGGCCAACACGCCGCCACCCTCCGCCGCATGCTCTGGCGCGAGCACCTGGGCCTCCTGCACGCCCAAACCCTCGACGCCCATGACGACCCAAACGCTCAACCCCCAGGCGACGGCGACAACGTGTGGGAAGGCGGCGACGAGTACGACGCCATGGTCGGCGACCCGCTGAACGACGAGCTGTGGGACATGTGGACCTCGCGCGCCACGACCAACACCAAAGTCTTCCGCCACCTCTTCCATGCGGACCCGGACAACAACGTCAAGAACTTTGACGACTACGACGCTTTCCTCGGCGCCAAGGGGTCGCGCAAAGCAGGCCACTTGTACGATATGTACCAGCCTGTCGACGTTGTGCGCCAGGAGCTCGACAAGATCAAGGGACATCTTGTCTGGATGCCGTTGGATTTCTTGAAGGATGCTAATATGGCGGAGAAGGGACTGCAGGTCAATGCATACACTGAGAGTATTTATACTTGAGGTTTTTTCTATGCATGTTGTACCGCTTGGTGGAATGGAGGTGAGACGGGATGGGATGCGGCGAGAGAGGAGAACGGGATGCCGACTTTGACGACGTCACGCGCTGATATTTTCCATGGCAAAAGGGTTTCCTACAGTAAATAGTTCATGAACTGTTCATATCCTTCTTCCTCCTTGTCCAACAGAGCAAGGTTCGTATCAAGTCGTATTTCACATTCAAGGATTGCGTATAAATCTGTACAAACATGTGAAAATACCTTCCCTCTCCAGGAATTTCTTTGCACCCCTCACCACCCATAACTCTCGGTAAAAAGGTAAATCCCTTGCGCTCCCGTACCCTTATGCACGGCCCTCTCGTCGCTGAGACTCGCGACGAAGGTCCTGGCCTGAGCGGTAATCTCGGCTCCACCGCACGTGACGACCGCCGTCTCGCCCAGAGCGGCCTCGACTGGAGGTCGGATCATGGACTCAACTGTGGGGCGGGAAGCGAAACGCACAGATATTGAGGGTTTGATGTGATCGGGGAATGGTGCCTTTTCGTGGGTTGTTGACGAGGGGATCTTTTTGGACTTGTTGTCGGATTTGTTTGGTGGGGAGGTCAGGCTTGTGGAAAGTGAGCTGTTACTACTGGCTGCTGCTGAGAGTGTTGATATTTGTGGTGGGGTGTTGGGGTCTGAGTTTGAGCTTGAACTTGAGCTCGAATCTGAAGGGAGAGGGGCGAAGTCGTCCGAGTCGCTGGCTGAAGCGCTGCTTTGGGTTATGTGGATTGTCATCTGCAGCTGCAGGCGAGCTGAGCGCGCCGCAGCGTCGAGGGCTTGAAGTTCGGTTTGATACCAGCTGGCGTTGGCTCGGGAGCGCACAATCCAGTGCAGGTGGACGCGTTGCACGCACCCTTGTTTGAGCACCAGGTCTTGGAGCAGAGGCACGATGAACGAGGCACCGCTAGCACAAGCAATCAAAACCACCGTTTCGTAGTGTAAAATATCGGGTGGCATGCCCCAAGGTCCGGTGAGAAAGACTCGTCGTTTGCGGTTGCTTTGGGCGTCTTTGATTGCTGCCTTTTCCAGACTGCGAGAGAACCCGCCGTGGGCTTTGATGAGGAATGTCAACTTTCTTCTTCCAGCGGGTTCGTCGAGATGAGGAGCGTTGGCGATGGTGAAAGGGTGTAGTTCAAACGGTCGTAGGCTGGGCATGGAGATGTAGACATGCTGACCAGCCTTCCAGCTAAAGTCTACATCCTCCAAAGTCAAGCGGACCATGTTTCCTGGGAGGGTCTCGGTCGACGCTGAGTAGCCAGGTGTCTTTGTCGCCAACTTGCTCAGCAGGTGTGTATTTCGCAAAAAGCCATGGATGATTCGACACCCCCAATCGAACGTCAAAAAGGCCACGCAGATCCAGACGTTGTAGCGAGCGTATTGAGGGACGTGGATGAAAATCAACCAGAGAAGCACAGCGGCTGCGACAATGTGCTGGGCAACAAAAATCTCGTAGCTCGCTGCTCGGAAGAAACCAAAGCCCGAGAGAACCATCCAGGTAATGACTCCCCATGCACCGAAGCCGTATTTCACCATTGGCATCATCTCGAACTGAAGCTTGACAAAGTCGGCTATGACCCATTCTTGGAAAAAGAACGACCAGTGGACGATGATTGTCAGGAAGACCGTCCGGGCTGCCCATCGATGCAGCCAGTTAAGACGCTCGTACGAGATTCCGGTCAAGATGCTGATCGGGTTGAATTTGCAAGACAGCAGGTAAATGAAGGGTATCTGGGTGACGGAGACCCAAGCGGCACGGAAGCCGACTTTCTCCCATTTGTAGACATACTCTGAGCTGCCCTTGGTGAGGATGGTGTTGCTCCACAGCATCGCAAGGATGACGATCCAGTAGATGGCGAGCACAACACATCTGCCAATGGGTGGCGGGGTGAAGTATTTGCTGAATCGGCCTGTAAACACGATCGGCTGTGGATATGCGAGCTCCCTCATCGTCGCGGTTGCAGTGGCATATAGTTGAGCCAGACAGCCCTCAGGTTTTGAAGGCACATTTCGGAGGCCTTTGCTATGGGCAGTCTGACGTGTACGGCTTTGATACCAATTCGTGTACCGGATGACGGTCAGAAGGCCGACAACAGCGGCTATGATATACCAGAAGGCATGGGCGATGGACATGTTCGTTGGTGTGAACATGCCACCCATGCTCATGCTCATGCCGCCCATATTCATGGTTATAGTATGGGCGCTGGCCAGCGGATGGCTCACGGCACGGAGTGTGCTGTATGCTGTCGCTTGTCTCGCTATTGACCACAGCGATTAGGCAGAGGTAAGCGACCGGGTCAGAAAAGGGGAATGTGTATAGTGGCGGGCTTGGCGGGGAGACAAAGGGCGGAGAGCAGAGGTGATGTTAGGAAAGACGGTGATACATGAGCCGCGAAACGCCACCGCGACGGTTTGACCTTTGATGCATTACCTTTAGTCGCGACGTGGGAGTTGTCATCTTGCTCACCAAGCCGCAGCTTCCAGCCCTTCAGGTGCCCTTTGAGCATCAATGAGCAAGTTTCCAGGTGGTGCTAGCCCGATTGGGACTTTGGCTTCACAACTGCTATTGCAGCAAGGGCCTTTGACTGCGCGGGTATATCGATATTATTGACCTAGGCCTTGAGCATGCCTTGGGCATGCCTTATTTCACGTGCATAAAGGGTCTCCTTGGTCTCGGTTCATCGTGCCGTTGCTGGTCGAGAGTGTCGGCCACCGTTTCCTAGCGAGCTCGCGCCTGTAACCGAGCACATTACTTGCTCACTCCCCCATTCGGTCTTCCACTCTTGTCGAAAGCCTATATTAGGTAGCTGTCAGCTTCTCCTTCTCAAACACCCGTCAAACAACCTTTGATCAACAATTGTTCATAAACTCCATCTGCTGCTCCCTTTACCCCTCGCGAGCCATTGCACATACCACCCACCAACACCACACATCAACATGCTCTCTCACACTCTCCTCACCCTGGCCGCTGCAGCCACCACTTCCGCACACTTCGTCCTCAACTGGCCGCCCACCGCCGGCTTCCTCGACGAGGAGGAGGTCAATGGCCCCTGCGGTGGTGCCACAGTCACCGTAAACGAGACCAGCCCTGAGGTCCAGGTCAACCGTTTCGCCGCTCAAATCCAGTCCTCACACCCGACTGGCAACTGGCAATTCCGCGCAACACTCGACACTGAAGAGCCTTATACCTGGACCAACCTATCAATGGTCCAGACCGAGGGCCCTGGAGTCTTCTGCCTCAACTACCTCAGCGCACCTGAGGACTTTGCAGGCAAGCCAGGTATCCTGCAAGTGACCGACTACTCCGGTGATGGCACCCTTTACCAGGTATATTCTTCGTCCAAAGTATTGTGGCATGCGAATGCTTGCTGACACTCACAATCAGTGCGCCGCTGTAAACTTCGTCACTGGCTCGAACGAGACCATCGGGGAGTCATGTTCCAATTCGACCAAGAGCTTCACGGCGGAATGGTCCAACAGTACCGAGAGCGAGGACAGCGCACACTCCGGCCACACCGAATCCGCATCCGCGACGCCGAGCGAGTCTGCTGCTGCCGCCGCGACGACCGCTGCCGAGGGATCTGGTGCGATTGCCACTGCTGGTATGGGCGCCTTTGTTGGAGGGATGGGCGCGCTCGCGGTTGCCTTGGTGCTGTAAACAGCTATGTTGATGGATGCAGTGTGTATCAGATGGAATGAATGCAGTGATGAATACCAAAAGTACCAGCCCAGCGACAGCGCAGAATCCGCAGATTGCTTCAGCTGGTGCTCGAGGCAGATAGCGTGTCAAATATCAGCCCATTGACGTTAGCCATTGTCCCAGTGCTCCAGTATGATATCGTACACATCAGTTGGCTCCGGTAATTTTTGTTTGCAATGCATGTCTTGGGCACCTGTTGAATGATCGCTTCCAAGGTTTGTCGCCTGCAGCCTGAAGTTCTTCTCAAGCAAAAGCGCCAAGAAAGACGGCGCGTAGGCATCGTCAGACGCGACTTCACCTTGTCAACTCAGACTCTTGGGTAGACTTCATCTATTCCAAATTTACACCTGTACTATGCCACGCGGAACTGACCTTGTATTGCCATGGACGCTGGTGGCGCTTTCAGTTCAGATGCGCTTTGGCGGCCTTCGATCTTCACCGTCGACCCCAATGCAGACGACAGCATCTTCGAGGGTCTGCACTTAGACGCCCTCTCATCTTTTACGCCAAAGCAATCCGAAGGCAACCTATTCGATGGACTGTCTGGCGAACTTGATTTCCCACCGCTTGATCTCGCACCACTGGAAACTGAGGTCGAAGAGACTTTGTCCCGAGACATCGAGGCCGCGCCTTTCTTCGACCACCACCGTGATGGAACCCTGGACGAGCATGATGTCTGGAATTTTGACGCGGAACCACCACACCCCCCGGCTGGACCTCGTCTGCACACATGGGAGGCTTTCCAGCTGGAGGCAGGCCGTCCACTGCACCCTGTTTATTTCTCCGAAGCTAGCAACAACGCCTTCAACGCTGTCTTTCAACAGCACGAGCAATCCGCTGGTGTCGTTCAACACGATGTGACATTACGCGCGTGCTGCAGTCTCGTACTCGGTCGATCGTCTGTGTTGTTTCGATGGAACCCTGCCAAACGCTGCTTCGTCTCAACGTTCCAAGGAGTCTCTCTTCCTGGTATGAGCCTCCTAGGCTCGCAGGAGCTTCTCCAGCAATTCTTAGACACCGGAACCACTTTCCGTGAGCTCTGCGCTTTCGTTGCGCAGCCGAGCACTCGAGTTTGTACTGCAATGGTAGCCTTGAGGCGCTCTATCAGTGCTGTGCTAGATCAACTGGAGCATCACCTTTGCGAGCGGATGGTCCTTGTTCGATCGTTACTTCAGCTGCAGCAAGTGGTAGACCGGCCACTCTCTATTCTCAGGCACTTACACACGCTTCTGAAGAAATTGGGACGCGACTTGACCGACGAAGAGCTTATCTCTACGCTTTCCGACGAGGTCACTCAACTTGCAGAAAGCGGTAGCACGTTGACTGACATGATGAGCGAGATCCTCTCATGTGCGAGTATGCCCTGGCTTCAACGCATGGCCGAAGATGTCGGTCTGTCCGGAAGCTTCCGCAGCAGCAACTGCGCGCCATATTCAGACAGAATTGCTTCTACATTGTCTGATCCGATGCCTGAAGCGTCGTTCCTGGCGATGGAAGACAATCGTACTTTGTCCAGTGTGAGGCGCAGCATCCGTCTGCTGCGCCAGCATGTTCCAGATCATCCTCTTGTAGACCCACAATCGACATCATTCGATCTTGATGCGGTACAGACTGCAGCAGGTCGCGATCTCGTCACTATGCTTCAACAAGCGGACGAGTACAAATTACAGATGACTGAAGAGATGACACGCCATCGTCAGGGCATTCGCTGGCCGAGGAATAATGCTCCACTGTCTCCGAATACAGACTGCCCATCGACTGGTGACAGCGAAGGCCCTTTTGCTCTCCCAGCACTTGAAGACATTGATATGTTGGGCAACGAAACGAGCAGCACTGATTTGGCCGAGAGTACAGTGTACCACAGCCTTCAGCAAGCAGTGAAAGCCACAATCGAGAGTACCACAGACCTACCTGACGACATCTCGGTCGGAGAGTTCAGCGATGTTCTATATCCCCTACGACCTTTCATTGACGCACAAGCGTCGCTCGTCAACGGTGCTGTAGCGGAATACTTATTCAACAAATACAAGCTGCTGGATCACCTGGAACTGCACAGATCATATCATCTCTTCGGCAATGGCGATTTTGTCACCCGTCTTGCCACGGCTCTATTCAGCGACGACGTGCAGACAGCCGAACGTAAGCGCGGTAACGTTCCTACAAGCGAAACTATGGGCCTCCGGCTCGGCAGCAGAGAAAGTCAGCGTTGGCCACCCGCAAGCTCTGAGTTGCGACTCACGCTGCTGAACGTACTGAGCGACTCGTATGTCTCCTCGGACGCCCAGGAGCAAGGCACCACGCAACTCCCTGGCGGCCTCAGCTTCGCCATCCGCGAACTGACAGACGCCGAGATCGATCGCGTGATGGACCCAACCTCCATCTACGCCCTCGACTTCCTCCGCCTGCAATACACCCCACCCAGCCCTCTAGCCGACATCTTCACCCAAGCAATCGTGCAGCACTACGACAGCATCTTCCGCACTCTCCTCGTGCATGTCCGCGTCTTACACGCAACCTCACAGCTCTCTGCTCTCTGCAACAAGACCAAAATCCAGGAATCCACCCGAAACGCAAGTCGCCAACTCCTCACCCTCCGCCGCTTCGCCTGGAAAGCCCGCCACTTCTCCACAACGATCTTCTCGCACTTCACCGACACGGTAATCGCCTCGTCGTGGAAAGATTTCTCCGCGCAGATGAACGCTCTGCAACCGAAAGCACAAGGAGAAGAAGAAGGAACAGAACGGCAAACCCAACCAACAGACCTCCCCTCCCTCACCGCAACGCACGAATCCTACCTTTCCTCGATCCGCAACAAGCTCTTCCTCCGCCACAAACACACCGCTATCCGCCTCGCGGTCGAAGAGCTGGCGGGTATTATCGTCAAAACTACAGCTGGCGCTCTGCACTCTTCCGAGACTGGGAAGGTTGCATTGGCAGAACAAGAGGAGCGCTTCGATGTTCTGAGCGACGAGTTGATCAGCTTGCTACAAGGGCTTGCGAGTAAGCCTTCGAAGGAGCAGCGGGATTGGCAGCAGCAGCAGTCGTCTTCATTGTCGTCGGAGAGCGAGGCGGCGAAATTGTTGCTTGCGAGGTTGAGTTGGCGGGGGAGCGAGACGGAGAGTGAGGGAAGGACCTAAAAAGTCCTCAACAAGAGGTCAATGGGTGGCTTGCCGGTCTACATGTTAGAGACAAGAAGTAAGATGAAAAAAAACTACACATTCTACACAATTCACGCCTTCCAGATAGCCCGATACCCCTTCATAAACAGCATCCAATGTAAGTGCACGTAAAGATCTTGTTGTCCGTCCGAAAATCATTACTGCTCTTGTCCCAAAAGCTATATACATTATGATGTTCTCCCTATCCCAGGTCTCTGACCACGCGCTCGCTAGCTCGCTGAATCCGGGTATGTACACATATCGACTGAACAGAGAATGCAAAAGAAAAGGAAGCGACGCGCTGTACAGAGTCATGCCTTGAAATCAACGAAAAAAACAGCCTTACTCCTCATCGTCCTCCTCTTCAATCCGGCCCGCAGCACCCTCATTACTCTCCACAAGCCGAACCTGCTCCCCATCACCCGCACCCTTGGCCACCAACCTCTCGATCTCGTTACTGATGCCTAGAACCCAGTGGTCCCTCTCAGCGCGGCTTCTGGCTTTGAATACCACGCTGCGACCCGTGACGCCGAGTTGGCTGACTCTGGTGAATTTAGAGCGCTTGTTACCGCTGTTGCTGTTAGCGTCACCCCCGCCAGCCCGCGCAGCCTGCTTCTGCGAGTCCTTGACATCGTCTCTATTCTGCGAGCTGCGGAACCAAGACTTGCTCTTGGAGTGCCAGAGGACGAAAGTAGTCATGGCGTCCTCGTCCGTCGACGTCCAGCCGTCTTCGAGATAGATTTTGGGCAGAGCGGTGCGGCCGGGCGTATTCGAATCGAAAGTGCGGTTCTGGTACAGCAGGTCGTTTTCCGTCAGCAGACCGGAGTAGATGTAACATCCCCGCAAGTCCATGGAGGCGATTCGCTCGTGGTGGATGTGCACGAGCTTCTTGCCGGACGTTTTGCGCAGGGTGTCTTGATAGATGAGCAGGTGGCCGTTAGAGAGGATGACGTGGCAGCGGGTGAAGGTGCTGTGGCGGCGGGGTTTGCGGAACAAGAGACCCGAGAGGTGGATGGTGCGGCATTCGGCGATGCCGCAGAGGTTGTAGAGGATGGGAGAGGCGTAGGATTGGGAGACCTCCCATTTGTAGGCGAATTGGCCAACGACGGCCTCGGCGCGTTCGTCGATGTTGAGGGACTTGAGATTTTGCTCGCGAACGGTCTTGTAGATGTCCATGTCTGCTTGGGCGCGTTTGGTCCAGTAGTCGACCAGCGCACTGATACGGGACATCCATTCTCCTCGCGCGTTCTTGTTATACGCTTGAAGGCGGACGACGAGGCCATTCTTCATCACAAGCTCGAAGGTGCGGTCTTCTTCCACTTCTGTGGTGGCGCCGTCGTCGGTGTGCTCGTTTCCTCGAAGTTGGTCTTCGTCGATATGGAAGTCAACTTCTTCGCCATCGTCCAAGTTGGCATCGGCAGGCGAAGCACCTTTTTGCATCTCTCTCACGCGAGTAACATCGCACAGGTTAATGAAGCCATCAGAGGCAAGCAGCATGTCGACGTTACGCTGTGCCTCAAAAGCGGCGTCTTGATCATGCTGGTGAACTTCATGTGTTGGTACACTGCCGTCCATCAACCAGGATAGCTTGCCATCATCAACTGGATAAGGGTCGACTTCGTACGTCAACGGTACAGCCTTGACGATCTGTTCAGTTGTCGGTATATTACCGTTACAATTAGCATGCATTCTGGGCGGAGGTGGTGGTGTGGCTTTCGCGGGCCGGACGAAGAAGAGGTAGTTGTCCAGCGTGGAAAAGTAGAGTCTCTTGAAGAGCATTTTCCCCAGCCTACGGTCTTGCCCTTTCTGGCTCGTAAGTCGGATAAGAAACCCTTCCACGGGAGGCGGCTCAGCAATACTTTGCTTCTCTCCACGTGGCGTTACACTGAGCGGGTAGTGGTCTTTCGGTCGGAGTTCGAGGTCATGTGTCCGTTGCATCGCAATGGTGCCATACATCTTTGCTTCCACCGTGCCATGAATCCACTCCAGCCGATCGTATCTCTTCCATGCTAGCCCAACACGACCAGTTTTCGCCCAGGCTTTCAAAACGTCTGCCCAATCTGGTGAGTCTTTCAACATATCGAGACAGCGCGATACTATCATCCCAGCGGCACCTGACTCATCTGTGAGCGATCGTTCGAAGTGGTCAGGGCCGCCGTAGACCTTTTGACCGGCCGCTTGCGCTTGCGCACTTTCAATCGCTTCAAATGGGTCTTCGAGGCGCAAGCTTATACTAAGATCCGGCACATTGATCGTGAGAGACTCGGCGCGTTTCCAACCCATAATGCTCGTCAAAAAAGTAAACCACTCAACGGCGGTGGAAGCTGTGGTTGCTCGCAGATAGTATATTGTCGTGCGCGATTTCTCCTTGGCCCAGACACAGAGCGTCTTGTCCAGTGTAGAGTAGAGTGATACTCTGGCGTGCCGCGTACTGAGTAGAATCTGTGCTTTGGGTTTCTTCTTGATTTTACCATTATCCGACATGTCGATAACTCTTGTCTGATGAAGTTGTAGCACGGCAGTGGCGTCGTCTTCGCTGTGCTTCCTGCACACGACCATGAATTCGCGCCACTTGTCGAGCGATTTCGTCTCTATTCCTTGACTGACCCTTTCATCGAATTGTTCCGGTAGCTGCTGCTGTGTAATGTCGATTCGCACGAGCATCTTATCCATCTTGATCACCTCGCCATCCTTGATTTTGCTACTTCGTAGACGACCCTTAGCCGCTAGCTTTTGCGCTCGGGCTCGGATCTGAAGGCGCGAAGGCTCATTGAACCGCACTCGAGGTACGCCTTGGCGCGCGCGGTCAAACAGCAGGCCTCCACTTGTTCGCGTATTCAGAGTCAAGCCGTTTGGACGCGCAGACTCGGTTTGCGCCAACTGTGGAGACTGCTCTGCCTCTGCACTTGCTCTTGAGCTCCGTAGCAAAGACGTGGAAGAATGTGCGGTGTTGTTCATTAGGGCGGACTGCGAAGACAGCCTGAGGGTGTCCTGTCGCAGCGAGGCCTGCAGCCCATTCTGATGTGGAGGCTGGTCATGCTGTCCGTGTAAATTGCTCTTTCTTTGCTCTGGTGGCTGTCGCGGTTCGATAGTCGGTTGCGCTGTCGGTGCAGCGGCTGCTCCATTTTGTCTTGGTGTCTCAAGTACGGGTGCTGGCTGCGCGGCAATAAAAGTGTTCTGCCTGCTGTCGTTGCCGCCAATAGGCAGATACTTCTTGTACCACTGCTTCCTATGGCTCTTGAGCCAGCCCTCTGGGATGGGCCCTACGAAGGTGCGCTTGCTGGTGTGGTGGAGATGGTCTGGGGTAGCATGTTCGAGTCGGCGGGCCGTATACGAATCGGGCGGGAGTTGGTCCATGATGGGCGGGGGGTGAGATGCTGGCTGAGTATGTTCTCGTGGATGTTATGAAGCCGGCAAATCACATGCTCCGTGTGTCGTAGGAGGTGGCATGTTCCGTAGGGCGGGTGTGTTGTAGGTTGTAGGTTGCGGCAGTGGTAGAGAGAGTTGAGGGGGCAGGTCGAACCTTCCTCCTCGCAAGCTTAACGTTGCCGTCCACATGGAGATCGGCAGTGATGACACTGACGTGTACAGTAAGCGGCTCGTTGGCAATTGCGACTGTTGTGTCGTACCGAGTAAGTGAAGTACTCATGTGCATCTTTCCCGTAAGAACTTGTCTAGCATCAGATCAGCCCAGTGTCTACAGTAATCATCCTGTGAGCGAGTGTTGAATTCCGTTCAAACCATCGACCGGAAAACCAAGCGAGCTTTCTCTGGACAGACACCGTAGCCAGTAGAAGATCGATATCGGTGTTCACAGTAGATAGCAACAGCTATAACTCACTCGTCAGATGAGATGCTCCAAGTAAGATCCCCAATACAAGTGTCGTCGCCATAAGAACATCATCAAGCTGCGAAAGGAATACGCTCTCAGCCATATCGGGAAGATCTCATGTCACACTACTTCCCTGCGTCGATCGATCTGGGAAAAACGTTGACACTAGACTGAAATGGGAAATGCGCGTATGCACTGTTGCTCGAAGAACGATTGCTTTGTCTGGCAGCCCTAAGACGATGAGACTCCCATATATGAAAGTGCTGTACTCTCGTGCCACAGGTAAGCTGGAAGAGGTTTGCACGCAGTGTCGGGAAACTCGAGCTTTCTTCCCTACTTCACATCTCAGCGTCGGCCTCTCTCTCCCGAACCACTGGCAAGCCCAGTTCAACTACACAACAATGGCAGAGCCCTCGGGTAGAGCCATTCAAGGCTACATCGATCCAAACTTCCCGAACCCAATGACAGAGTCCAGCGCCAGCATCATCATATATGGGTACAGCTCAAAGGCCGACGATTTGAAACCTGCCAAAAGGCTGACTTGACTATCCAGATACACTCCTTCGCTCGCAGTCGGCGTCTTGGGCGTGGTACTCTTCGCGATCGGACTCGCAGCCCATCTATACCTACTGCTGCGCCACCGGACCTGGTATTTCAGCACCGTAGTCGTGGGAACAGCAATGGAAATCGTCGGATACGCTTTCCGCATCCTGTCGAGCCAGCAGAACCCTTACTCTGTGATATGGTTCGTGGTTCAGGTACGATCATGTCTCTTTCTTGGAATGGTCCAAGATCCATCCGGACGAGCCAAGCTAACGGTGGACGAAACAGTACTTCTTCATCGTGGTTGCGCCGGTCTTCTTCTCGGCGGCGATTTACTCGCTCGCTTCCGTCATGATCACCATCTACGGACGTGAATACGCGCCAATGCCGCCGAAGCTCGTCCTTTGGATCTTCATCGTGTGCGACGTCGTGGCGACGATTGTGCAGATCGCAGGCGCGGCTTTGGTGGGAGTGGCGTACTCCAACCAAAAGGACCCAACGACACCCAACAACATTCTGTTGGCAGGTCTCGCCTTCCAGGTGTTCTCATTTGCCATCTTCTTGGTGGTCTTGTTCTGGACCCTGGTGAAGGCTAGGAGCAGTCCGGCCTCGATCAGCAGAAGCTTCGTCGTTGCGCTTGTTGTCGCAACGCTGGCCGTGTACTTGCGAACTTGCTTTCGGTTGGCAGAGACTGCCGAGGGTTTGATGGCAAGCTTGTCGACTCACGAAGTCTACTTTGGCTGCTTGGAGTTTGCACCGATCGTTGTCGCAGTGTACCTGCTTGTGTTCTGGCATCCTGGCCGATGTTTGCCGGGATCTTCCCCCCTGCGGAAGTCAGGAAGGGACGTCGGTACTGTCTCTGACCATTTCTAGATTTAGGCCAGAGTCCCAATGAAAACTTACTCGGTTTCACCCCTCCATATCCAAGAGTAGTCCGCCGTGCCGAACGAAGCTGGAAAGACCAAAAGAGCCTGTATTCTTGGGTCAGGTATTTGGGAAAGATACGCGACAATGCCTTTGCAAGATGATCGCGCCCACCCTGTGATCCACCATTTATCGGCCTTTCGGAACAAGCAAAGCCACCAAGAGAGTAAAAGAAGTGTTCGAACGTCTTTCGCCGTGACAAGAGGCCGAATGGTACTATGAAGTCGTCCACCAAAAGCGAAAATCTTGTTCGTATTCTCAGGGCTGAGCTTCATCTGGAGAAGTGGTGTGAGGTGACGGAGAATTCTATGGTACGCGTTGTCGTGCGAGGAAGAACTCTGATCAAGCTCGCAAAGTCGGACGAATGCCGGTGGCAGGCCCTCGATTCCTTGCTTGTCGCTGGTGAAAGTCCTAGAGCTGTTATCGGCAGCAGCAAAGACAGGAACCCAGAGAGAGTCGCGACTTACTCCCGTCCCTGTCGCTTGGAGTGCTTTGAAGCCAACGGTAGATGCCATTGGGTTAAGGATCCTCCCCATGAAATCGCCGTCGCCAGAGGAGTCGTCGTCAAGTGTGCCATCTTCCGAAGCAAATGCAAAAACAGTAGTCAAGAACATTGCGGCAATCATGGCATCAAAATCCGTCCGAGCTGGGCCAGGGGGTGGGTTCTTGCGCACAAGCTCGCCCTGGTAGAGCTGTAGTCCATCATTCCAATGGCTGGCCTCTGATATACTAAGCTCGCGAAGCTGTTCTTTTTGCCCATGTGTCTTTAGCAAGCGTCGCTGATGACCGGAGGACACTGCCAGGACCATGTGCATGAGATAAGGAGAGCTCCAAATCTCCTTTGCCACTACCGTATGCATGACTTTGCTCAGGTGCGCCCCAACGAACGTGTTACAAGTCGCCGTTTGAAAGTGCCGCAAGGCATGTATACCAGTGCTCTGGCCCAGAGCGTCCACAGCGTCGAGTCCAAGATAGTCGTCGAGTGAGGTCTGAGCAGAGGTCACCGCCATACTATACTCTGTGGAGCTTGGGCTGGAAGTCAATGACACGACCTTTGTAGAGGTCGCATATTCGCAATCAATGCCCATCCGCAAGCATCTTGCGCAGCTCGGTTTGTCTTCAGTACACTTGACGAATTAGTCATTCTGGAGGACTCCGAGTCCATAGTAACTCGTTGAACCGGCGGTTTGCCTACCTTGATCCGTCGTCTCTTACAAGCCGCACATCCGCCCCTGGACTTCTGATGTGTCTTGCGATGGAAGAACGGGCGTTGTTTTGCCACAAGCGAGCCCTTCGCGCTTTCGGCCCGAGTCCGAATATCAAGCTGGAACGTAGACTCCATATATGGAAGGCCTGAGCATTTACGGAGATGATTTGTTTGTTGTTTCGATGTCGATGGGAAATGGAGCTGGACGACAAGGAAAGGCAAAGTGTCGTAGGTGTGATGATCCCGCAGACTTCATTTGACTAGACCCCGCCCAGTGTTTGTTGGACTACGCCTTTTCGGCAATTTATATAATACCAAGACCAACAACTTGCACATCCTTACCAAATGTCTGTAGTCCATGGAATCAGCATACTTTTAATCTCAAAATCCGAATCGCGTACGCAGGGCGCATCGGACCAGGGTTTGTATGCCTGTTGAATATCCATATATTTTCCATGAACCGAGAATCTGCATCTCAGCTTACACGCTCTAACATAACAAAAGCCAGTGCCTATAATCTCTACCTCTGACCCTTCCTCTTCATCTTCTCCCTCTGGTATTCCTTTGCCTCTCGACCCTCCTCGCCCTGAATTTCGGCAATGAGCCTCTTCTGCTTCTTCTCGTACGCAGCATCCTTCTCCCTCTTCTCGCGCAACTGTTCGCGCGCGATAAAGTTCGCGTCCTTGCGCAGCTCGCGCACCGCACCCTTGCGCTCCCGCTTGTACTCCTTCTGCAGCTTGGCAGCGTCGGAACGCTCCTTGTCCGGGTCGTAGTGCTTCGTGGGGTCGAAGGTCTCCTCGAACTTGGGAATAGACTGGCGGATGGAGAGAGGTTTGTGGTTGTGCAGAGTGAGGGGTCGGCGGCGGAGGCGGGCTTGAGAGAGGAGGATCTTGAGGTTCTGGAGGTCCTTCTTGGCGGCTGCCTTCTTGAGCTCGGGAAGAAGGGGTTGGAAGATCTCGTTGAAGGCGGTCTTGTCTTTCCATAGGTTCGCCATGGCGCTGATGTTCTCCAGGTGGGCCTTCTTCTGGGAAGCATCTGGGGCTTGCTTCGCAGCGAGAGCGCGGACCGAGAATCGAATGGCTTCTGGTACATAACGCTTGCTGAGCTTCTGGTAGCTCAGAATCAGACGCACAAGATAGGCACCTTGAGTGTGTTGGGCCGAGGACGTAGGGTTCGCGATTCCCAGCCAGCGAGCCATGAGAGTGATGGCTGGTGTGACGACCTGGTGGAAATGATCACTAGGTGGGTACACAGATCCGATGGCGGTGAGGATGATGAGGTCGCCGGCTGTGGGCTGACCGCGCTCCTGGAAGGCTTGTAGGTGCGTCCTGAACGCGGTAGCGATTTCTGTGGGATAGGTTCGGGAAAGTGAATGGAGATGCCTGATGAGCTGCTCTGTTGTCGCGAGCGACTGATCGTTGTTCCCCATGTATGCGATGTGATCGACGAGCGAGGTTGAAAAATCGGCCATGGCTTCCTTGTTTGATGCAGATAGCGAAGGGTGGTGCAATGCACGAATGCGCTGCACGATTGTCGGAATCTCCTTAACCTCGACACCTTTGATGACTTCCAGTAACTCTGTGTGTGAGCGTGGGCATGGGTAAGTGTATCTGACGCCCAGGGCGACTGTGTTGGCACCTGTGTTCCCAGGTTCTGCGCTTCCGTTGGAATCACCGAGGACTTCTCTAACGAACTCGTCTTCTTCGCCAACCGCAGGCTCCTGTCCGTTCTTGTCATCAGAATCAGACTCCGATCCAGACTCGGATTCCTCTCCTTCCGACTCGCCGCTCAAGTCAGCGTCCATCTCAGAACCACTAGCAATCAAGTCATCGTCGAGTGCGAAATCGTCCTCGTCAGGTTGTATGGCTCTTTCTTCCTTCGGGGGCTTCTGTTGGGCGTGAGATGAGGTGAAGCCGAACTCGGCTCCCTCGTCGGGCATTTCGTCCTCGTCAATAAATTGGCCCGGTCGGGCAGCATCGAATGCCTTTTGTACCACAGGCTTCGGCTCCTCTTCTGGTTCGTCGTCCGAAACGTCCTCGCCGTTCATGCGCTTAGCGCGCTTCTCCTCCAACTTCCGTAGGCGCTCTGCCTCTGCAGCAGCCTTTTCCTCCTCTGTCTTCGTCCGATCGGAGGGCTTTGCGCGAGTATCCTGCGCGTATTGGCGCATGCGCACATCGTATTCCTTATCGGCTTGCACGCGGTCCATGCTGTCGATCAACAGTTGACGGTCGGGGTTGATGCCAGCAGCGCCAGCCTTCGCCTCAGCTTTCTCGAGAAGTTGAGCCTTAGTGGGCGGTTTGTGTCCACTGAGCAAAGCGAGCATATCCGACATCTCCTTGTCGATCTTCTCACGAAGGTCTTCATCCTCTTCTGCAACCTTTTGTCTTTCATACTTGTATTGCTTTGACTTGGCGATGACCTCTTGCATGACTTCGTTCTTCGTCTTCTTCCTCTCGGGCTCTTGTGGTTGCTCGAGAAGCTCATGCCCTTCATCGTCGTCGTCAACATCGGACCTCCGGCGCTTCTTTCGCATGAGCTCCCCGTCTGAATCGTCGTCGGAGCCTCCCGATACATCATCTTTGAAATCATCGGTTGCCAGATCTTGAATCTTCTTGCCACCGTGAGTTAAGCCGAATCCACCCTCATCGTCACTGCCCTCCAGGTCGAACATAGAGCCTCCCTTCTTGCGCTGCTTCTCCAAAGCGTAGCGCTCCATAGCACGCTCTTCCGGAGTCATGTCCACATCACCCTCACCAATTCTGCGGTCCACAAGTCCTCCAGTCTTGTTCCTGCTGTGCATCTCTGGGAGCAAAGTCGCGCGACGCATCTGCTCGCCAGCGCTCTTGCTGACACCGGGTCTGTGCAGGATGTCCTTGTACCGACCAGTCTTGGCCGGTTGCAGGCTGGCGCTCTGGAACTTCGCTGGCCGTGAAGCCTGTCGCATTTCGAAAGGGTTGAAGGAATCGCGGATCTGCTGCATGGCGACATTGCGGTCGACGCGCTCCTGGCCAGAACGGCCCTTGAGCTCCTTCTTTTGCTTTTTGGATTTCTGGGGTCCAGTGACACCCTGCTCACGCAGAGACGTCTTCAGCCGTTTGAGTTGCGAGGCCGGCATTTTGTGTTGGTTTGTGTCGAAGCCGACTTGTCTCGTGCAACGCCGCTGGATCTTGAACTTTTTCTCGAAAGCAAGAGCGACAGACAAAATCCGGGGTCTCGGGGCCAGCCGTGCGCCCCACTATTTTCGGCGCGCGACTATCAAGCTATGTGAATGTATAACGATGTTGACAGATATGAATTTGGTGTCCTTATTGTAGACTACATAAAGCAGTGCACTCTTGACTATGTTTGTGTAAGTAGGGAAAATAGAAGCGCATCCACGTGCTTACAGTAGTGTGTATCTACAGACCGAGGAATGTCAAAGTTACACAGAAATAGAAGGTAGTATCTAGTGAATAGATCAATCTGGTTGTACTACAGATTTACTCCCATATGCTATTCAAGCAGGAGAGAATGGAAAGTTCGTTTCTGGACCACAAAACTGAAGCCCGTCTCTTTCAGCAGCGCGGTCGCATCCATAGAGCCTTGCTCAAGTCGCGCGTCTCGAAGCCTCAGGGGCGTGTAGTGTTCCTCAGGCCAAGAATTAGATGAAGGCGTGCATCATACATCCTTCGTGGACAGACAGGCGTATTGTCGCCCTTTCTGGTGCCGTCGACGGCCTAAAGCCCATGCACATTTTTGGGCAACCAACACATCGTGAGCCATGCCCTCAAAGCAGCTGATTGCTAGTCCGTCTGGCGTGGTGCGAGGTTCGTTGCAACATGTCCAGAAGCCCCTCATGCCTTGCACAGACCGTAGAAGAGCGTCCATGTAAGTACAAACGACATCAGACCGCCAAACAGGTCGCCAATCCAGAAGTCGCCGACTGGACGGAAGAAGAATGCGCCAGCATCGCTTTTCGCTTTGAGAGAGAAGACCAACAGGGAGACGATAGCTGTGCCGACAAAGTAGAAGAAGAAGCCAGGAAGTGACTCGAGGCCGAGAGTGCCGGCGGCGACGCCGAAAAGGGAGGCGGTCAGAGCGCGAATGTTGGAGACCGTCTACATGGTGATGTTAGTATCTTTTGGAGTCGTTCGAACTGACATCTCTGGCCTGATATTCGGAAGGACGTCTGGCGAGAATGGGTGGAGAACTTACGCGGGCATTGTGGCCAACGCTCTCTCCTACTATAGGCTTGAGGGCGAGCTCGCGTTCGTCAAGCATGATGATGAGTTATGGGTGGATAAAGGAGGTCCCGTCTTGTTGCTTGTATGGAAATGGCGGCGATCAGAAGGGTAGTTGCCACGTGGGTGATTTACAGTATGTTGTCGCCGGCCTGGAGTGGGTGAAAGCTGAGGTGGTCCAAGTCGCTAGCGCGATCACATCCGGGCACTGGCAGTTGCTTCGCAGTATTGATCCAATTGAGCGAGGAGAGATCAGGTGTTTCCCAGTGTTTCGGACGAACAGTAACAATTTTTGTATTTTGGGTGTAGAATTCAATGTCGCTAGGTATCCTTGATCGCAGCAAGCGTCGACTCCACGGGAACTTGGAAAGAACCGAAGGCTTGGCTCTCGTGCAGCCACATTTGAACAGCCTCAGTTCATGACATTGAGTCTTTCGGACAACAACACTGCATACCTCACTTTCGCTCCCTCCGCTTCTTGGTGTTGTTCGATTGGAAGGATCGAATCGTAAGGTTGTCAATGTTCGGTTCAACACATACGTACACAGTCAAGGTAATCTGTCTATCACAATTTTGAGGTAGTGGTTGTCCCAACTCATTGTCACAATTTACTTCCGACTGGCAAAACTGGCATATCGTCAATCGGTCGGTGGCCATAGTCATCCAGACACTCACAACAGTAACATCAACTCGAGCCAAGTCCTCATGTTTGTGCAAACATCAGATGCAGTTCCAAAACCTTGTGTAGTTAGGGTTAGGGTTGGGGTCGCACGGGCGCAGCGAAAGTCGGGGACATCAGGTGGATGTTCACGAGCAATAAAAACCACAGTGTGGTGTCAATTGAGCTCGCGCCCAGGTAAGTCATTCTTCATGGACTTATACAAGTTCATCGGGTCCGAGATGGAGTCTAGAAAATGGAATCCTTTCGGCGAAGTGCCTGGTATCTCACGGTCTCCGGTACGACCCATGCTGTCAGCGGGTGCGGCGGCGTTGGCCAAGGACCGAAGAGTAGTTTAGACAAGTGAACCATGTCCTACAGTCTTGACACGTTGTAGCTGCAAGATTCGATGAATCAGTGCGAGCGCACATCAGCACCTTGTTACAGATTGTCAACTATCCGTCTTTCTGCTAGGACCTGCGTGGCAATCAATCAGCCGGAAACATAGGGCTGAGACCGTTGACAGCGATGATGACGACTGACCGAGATTAAGTCATTAAGGTGAGTAACGGTGGAGATATTGTGATGGGCTTTTTGAGTGTTTCGTAGCGCGTGTCATCAGTCGACGAAACCTCAAGTGTATAGAGTTCGGACAGGATCCAGGTACAGGCTGTTCCGGCCAACTCAAATCCAAGAAAGGAGCGTGAGCATGCTTGCTTGGTACAAAATCGCCAAATCTATTAATGAAATAACCGGTAATGGTACCCCACAATCTTCATCATGACCCCTGAAACAAAACCGGGTCATAGCCTTGAACAGCGACCGCCCGTTCGCGAACACCTGGTAAGTGGCATCCAATCTCTCCACTGCGGGCGTGCGTCGGTCTGGACAATAAACAATACACGACCCCAATCTCGCGCCTGGATACCACCCGTATACTGCCTATCGACGACATAGCTGTGCCTCTCTTTGAACCAACAGCACCAACCTGTACCACACCGACACCGCCATATTCACAATCACACCTCCTACACCAAGCAAAGAAGACACGACCAGCCGACGAATCTCAACGGCGATACATCTGGAGCCGCGTCATGGAATGGAGCCAATATACGCTCAAGGCACTCCTCTAGCTGCCTATCTCGAAGGTGGGTTGTTATGCGTATCCGAGTGTTGCATGTAGTCGCAGCGCGCTGACACTCCTGAACCAGGCGAGGGCTCATACGACCCTGACCACGAAAGCGACTTTGACCACAGTCCCTCCCTACGCGCACAAGACGCCGATCAACCC